>ERZ1645187.4124-NODE-4124-length-11864-cov-4.464392_pt1 | contig 11864 bp, 9 predicted proteins | sample MGYA00575352_ERZ1645187 | MGnify/ENA primary metagenome ERZ1645187 (study PRJEB40837, sample SAMN11349314) | freshwater sediment metagenome | isolation source: river sediment | host: Sediment | place: India: Wazaribad , New Delhi | collected 2017-02-21 ... | reverse complement strand
GACTGGCGAAGCGCACTGGCATGCCCTGCTGCGCGCCCGCGCCATTGAAACGCAATGCTATGTTCTGGCAGCCGCACAGACCGGCATGCACGAGATGGGGCGCGCCACATTCGGCCATTCGATCATTTTCGGGCCCTGGGGAGAAACGGTTGCCGAAGCAGGCACCGAACCAGGAGTGATCGTTGCCGATATCGATCCAGGCATCGTCACGGATGTGCGTGGCCGCGTCCCTTCGCTGACGCATGATCGTGGCTTCACCGTCGTCGAAGCCAGCGCCGACGCCGGACGCGGAGCGATGCCATGATCAGGTATCGCCTCAAGTGTGGTGACGGGCACGAGTTCGAGGCCTGGTTTGCCTCATCTTCAGCCTATGAGACGCAGGAAGCCGAGGGCCGCCTTGCCTGCCCGCATTGCGCACGCACCGACATCGAGCGCGCCATCATGGCGCCGAAGATTGCCACTGCCCGCGCCAACAAGGCCGCCGCCGCCGTTTCGGACGGCAATGTTCCAGGCCAGGCCACGCTGCAGACAGACAACGCCGATGCCCAGCGCCTCCAAGGCCTGATGCGCGAGATGCGGGAGCTGCGCGACAAGATCCTCGAGAAGTCGGAATATGTCGGCTCGCGCTTCGCTGCGGAGGCGCGCCGCATCCACCATGAAGAGACGCCCAACCGGGCGATCCACGGTGAAGCGACCGCGGAGGAAGTCCAGGAGCTGGCCGACGATGGCATCGATATCATGCCGATCCCACGCTTGCCCGATGACATGAACTGACCTCGCGTCACGTCACGCCACGTCCTCACGCCACGCGCACACCGAGGCTGGACAGCCCCGCGACGCGGCAATGCAGCACGTCACCGACGGCGACGCGACCGACGCCGGCTGGCGTGCCTGTCAAAATGACGTCGCCTGCCCGCAGCTCGAAGAACTGCGACAGGATCGCAATCTGCTCGGCCACGGACCAGATCATCTGCGACAAATCACCCGTCTGCTTTCTTTCCCCGTTCTGGTCGAGCGATATTTCGCCCCGCGCGGGATGGCCAACCTCGCCCACGCGATGCACGGGCCCGCAGGGCGCCGAATCCTCGAACGCCTTGCCGATATCCCACGGCCGCCCGAGTTTCTTTGCCGCCCCTTGCAGGTCGCGGCGCGTCATATCGAGCGCTACCGCATATCCGAAAACGTGGCTCAGCGCGCTGGCCGCCGCGATGTCTTTACCGCCTATTTCCAGACACGCCGCCATTTCCACTTCGAACTGCACATCGACGGAATGGGCAGGATAGGGGAACACGCCGTCGAAACGCAGATTGTCCGGGTTCTTCTGGAAGAAGAACGGCGGCTCGCGATCGGGATCGTGCCCCATCTCGCGCGCATGCTCGGCATAGTTGCGCCCGATGCAGTAGACACGATGCACTGGAAAAACGAGATCGCAGCCCACGATCGGTAATGTGGCGATCGCGGCAGGCGGGAATGCATAGGTCATAGGTTCAGATCCTCGACGAGAGCGGCCCGCAACGAGCAAGCAGCGCAGCGCCATGCTCATCTGGCCGTCAATGCCGCAACCGTCAAGGCGAACCTTGCGGACGCGAGCACAAACGAGCGACTATGCCGTCTGACAACCGTCACATGAGCGGTACTATATAGAGCATTTTTCGACGAAGAGGACGCCGGTTCGTCAAAGAAAATGCGATAAATCATTGAGCTAGAGCACCGATGCTCCCAACCGCACCACGCCCGTTTGGCGACCCATGTGATTTTGGAGACCCATGTGATGCAAGACGACTTCAAGCCCGCATCGATCATGGCGGAGGAAGCCGAGGACGTCGGCTCCAACACCAGTGCAAACCTGACGATGGGCGACGTCATCCTGGAGCGGCTGTCGCGGCGCGAGCTGATGTCGGGCATGCTGGCCGTCACCGCAGCGACTTTTGTCGCCTCACCGGATGCGCTGATGGCCGCCACCGGGCAGACGCCTGCGAACCCGACACCCAATTTCAACTTTTCCGAGCTTGTCGCGGGTTGCGACGAGGATCATCACGTCGCCGATGGCTATGAAGCAGACGTTCTCATCAGTTGGGGCGACGCGGTGCTGCCCGATGCCCCGAACTTCGATCCGAAAAACGCCTCGCCACAGGCCCAATCCCTCCAGTTCGGCTACAATAACGACTTCCTCGGATTCATTCCGCTCGACGGCAATTCCAGCCACGGTCTGCTCGTGGTGAACCACGAATACGTCAATCCTGAATTGATGTTCCCAGGCCAGCCCGAGAAGGAGGGCAAGCAAGCAAAATGGGAGCGGATCAGCCGCGAACAGGTCGATACCGAGATGATGGCGCACGGCGGGTCGATCATCGAAATCCGCCTTCAGAATGGAAAGTGGTCTGTCGTGCCAGGCTCCAGATACGCCCGCCGCATTACGGCAGAGACGCCGATGCGCATCTGCGGCCCTGCCGCCGGCCACGACAAGATGAAGACCTCGGCGGATCCGGCGGGAGTGAGCGTCAAGGGCATGCTCAACAACTGCTCTGGCGCGCTGACGCCATGGGGCACATGGCTGACCTGCGAGGAGAATTTCAACGGCTATTTCTGGGGCAAGGGACAGCTCAACAAGGCCGCCGCCCCCGCACCATTGAAGCGCTACGGAACACCTGGCGAATTCTACCAATGGGCCAAGTTCCATGATCGCTTCGACATCATCAAGGAACGCAACGAGTCGAACCGCTTCGGCTGGGTCGTCGAGATCGACCCGCTCGACCCCACATCGACACCGGTCAAGCGCACGGCCCTTGGCCGCTTCAAGCACGAAGGCGCCGGCAACATCGTCAATCGTGACGGCCGTTTCGTCGTCTATCAGGGTGATGACGAGCGTTTCGACTACGTCTACCGCTTCGTTTCAAAGCGCGCCGTCGATCCCTCGAACCGCGAGGCCAATCGCGACATCCTCGACGAGGGCACGCTCCATGTCGCCCGTTTCGATGCCGACGGCACGGGCGTCTGGCTGCCGCTCGTCCACGGGCAGGGACCGCTCACCGCAACCAGCGGGTTTGCCGACCAGGGCGATGTCCTCATCGATGCCCGCATCGCCGCCGATCTGCTCGGCGCGACCAAAATGGATCGCCCCGAGGACATCGAGGCCAACCCACACACCGGCAAGGTCTACGTGATGTTGACCAACAACAACAAGCGCACGGCCGAAAGCGTGGACGCCGCAAATCCGCGTGCCGACAACCGCTTCGGCCACATCATCGAGATCACGCCCGATGGCAGCGACCATGCCGCCCCCAACTTCCATTGGGACATCCTCGTGCGCTGCGGCGATCCGGCGATCGCGGCCGTTGGCGCGACGTTCAATCCACTGACGAGCAAGGATGGATGGTTCGGGATGCCTGACAATTGCGCCTTCGATTCGCTCGGACGCCTGTGGATCGCCACCGACGGCAACGCGCCTGGCACGACAGGGCGTGCGGACGGGATCTGGGCGATGGAAACAAAGGGCGCTGCCCGCGCAACCTCCAAGCTCTTCTATCGGGTCCCGGTCGGAGCGGAGATGTGCGGTCCCGCCTTCACCCCGGACCTGGAGACGTTCTTCGTCGCTGTTCAGCATCCAGGCGAAGGCGACGAAAAGGCCCTTTCGACGTTCGAGAAGCCAACGACCCGCTGGCCCGCTGCAGCGAACTCCAGCGCCCCGCCGCGACCATCCGTCGTTGCGATCACCAGGAAGGGAGGTGGAAAGATCGCAGTCTGACAATCAGTCAGGGAAGGGGGCGAGCCCATGCACAGGCCCGCCTGCAGCGGCACTTCTTCGCCCATCACGGCTCTTGCCTGATGCGCCGCGATCGGGCGCGCGAACACCTTTCGAGCAAAACCGCCTTGCCCCGCGCGGCTTGGCGGTGCAAACAACGCCCTGGCAACACTGCGCGCCTATGCCGGACTCGTGCGCGCAATGCCGTTTCGCGCAACAACGGACTTGAGATCGATGTCGACCAGATCACCCGCCGCCCGGGACTGCGTAGACGCCACGCCGCGCCATGACTGGACGCGAGCCGAGGCCGCAGCGCTTTATCATCTGCCCTTCAACGATCTGCTGTTCCGCGCCGCCACCATCCACCGCACCCACTTCGACCCCAACTCCATCCAGCGCAGCCAGCTCCTCTCGATCAAGACTGGCGGCTGCGCCGAGGATTGCGGCTACTGCAGCCAGTCCGCGCACCACGCCTCGGGCCTCAAGGCCTCCAGGCTGATGGAAGTTCAGCGCGTCATCGATGAGGCCCGCAAAGCCAAGGCGGGCGGGGCCACGCGCTACTGCATGGGCGCGGCCTGGCGCGAGCCCAAGGAGCGCGACATGGATGCAGTCGTCGCCATGGTCGAGGGCGTCAGGGCTCTTGGCATGGAAACCTGCATGACGCTCGGCATGCTCACCGATACCGACATTGCCCGGCTGAAGACCGCTGGCCTCGACTACTACAACCACAATATCGATACCTCCGAGCGCTACTATTCGGAAATCATCACGACCCGCACCTTTGCCGATCGTCTCGATACGCTGGCACGCGTGCGCGATGCGGGCATGAAAGTCTGCTCTGGCGGCATCATCGGCATGGGCGAGACACAAACTGATCGCGTCGATATGCTGGTCACCCTCGCCAATCTCGACGAGCACCCAGAAAGCGTGCCCATCAACATGCTGATCGCGATCCCCGGCACGCCGCTGGAGCAGGCAGCCCCGATCGACCCGATCGATTTCGTGCGAACGATCGCGCTCGCCCGCATCATGATGCCGCGCTCCTTCGTCCGCCTGTCGGCCGGCCGCACCGAGATGAGCGACGAGTTGCAAGCGCTCTGCTTCTTTGCCGGCGCCAACTCGATCTTCGTCGGAGAAACCCTGCTGACCGCCGACAACCCTGGCGAGGACAAGGATGCAGCGCTATTCCACCGCCTGGGGCTGAAAGGCCTCGACATCGAACCGGACGCCAGCACGGACGCCCCCCAACACGATGGCCATGGCGCCGCTGAGGGCGCATGTGGTTGCGGAGCGGGATGCAACGGGCATGCACGAAGCGCATAAGCGATCACTGGAAGCATTGGAGCGCCGTCGCCGCCTGCGCTCGCTCCAGCCTTGCCGCGGACTGGATTTCGCATCCAACGACTATCTCGGCCTGGGCGCGTGCGAAGCCCTGCGTAACGCCGCCCGCGCAGCGCTCGACCGCGGCGTTCCCGTTGGCGCGGGCGCCTCCCGGCTGCTGCGTGGCAACCACCCAGAGCACGAAGCGCTGGAAGCCGAGGCCGCGGCCTTTTTCGGGTCTCAATCCGCGCTCTTCTTCAGCGGCGGATTCCAGGCGAATGCGGCATTGTTCTCCACGCATCCCCAGCGGGGCGACCTCATCTTCCATGATGAATTGATCCACGCCAGCGCGCACGAAGGCATGGCCGCCACACGTGCCCGGTGCATCGCCTTTTCGCACAACGATCCTGACGCCGCAGGAGATGCCATCGCCGGCTGGCGGCGCGCAGGTGGCAAGGGCCGCATCTGGATTGCTGTCGAAAGCCTCTATTCGATGGACGGCGACACCGCCCCCATCGAGGCCCTCGCCCGATTGGCCGACCACACCGACGCCATGCTCGTCATCGACGAAGCACATGCAACGGGGATCTGCGGGCCCGATGGACGCGGCCTTGGCGCCACACTCGAAGGCCGCGAGAATGTCGTCACCTTGCACACCTGCGGCAAGGCTCTTGGCGCATCGGGCGCACTGCTCACCATGCCCGCCATATTGCGCGACTACATGGTGAACCGCGCACGCTCGTTCATCTACGCCACCGCCCCCTCGCCCTTGAGCGCCGCCATCGCCCGCGCCGCCTTGAAGCTGTTACAGGATGAACCGCATCGGCGCGACGAATTGGCAGCACTGGTCGCGCATGCCGGTACACAACTGCGCGAACGCTGTATAATCGAGCCAACAGGAACACAGATCCAGCCGCTCATCGTTCACCGCGACGAACGCGCGCTTCAATTGGCAAATGCACTCCAGCAGGCCGGCTTCGACGTGCGCGCCATTCGCCCACCAACCGTTCCCGAGGGCACCGCGCGCCTGCGCTTGTCACTCACGCTCAATATCACCGCCGATCATGTGTCGCGGCTGATCGACGAGCTTGAACCAATGCTCCTAGAGGTACAGCCATGACACGCGCGCTCGTCGTCTGTGGAACCGATACCGGAATTGGCAAGACCGTCGTTGCCGCTGCGCTCGCCGGCCTCATCGGTGCCGACTACTGGAAGCCGATACAGACCGGCCTTGACGGCGAGACCGACCGCGAGACTGTCATGCGATTGGCGCAGCTCGATGCACGCCGCGCGCATGGCGAAGCCTATCGGTTGAAATCGCCCGCTTCCCCGCATAGAGCCGCCGAACTCGACGGCATCGATATCGATACGTCGCGCCTCATCCCCCCACAGACATCAAGTCCTCTGCTCATCGAACCCGTCGGCGGGCTGCTGGTTCCCCTGACCCGCCAGGTTCTCCAGATCGACGTCATCGCTCGCTGGGCAAAGCCGGTTGTCCTCGTTGCCTCCACCCGGCTCGGCACCATCAATCACACGCTGATGTCGGTCACCGCCCTGCGCGCGCTCCGCCTGTCGATCGCCGGGCTCGTCTTCACCGGCGAGGAGAACAACGACACCCAGCACACCATCGCCGATTTCACACAACTTCCCGTGCTGGGCCGGTTGCCGCATCTGAACCCGCTCGATTCGGCGAGTCTGCAGGATGCGGCGCGCACCTGCCTCGACATCGCACCGGTTCTCGCCGCATGGGAGCACACTCATGACTCCTGATCGCACCTCCCGCATCTGGCACCCCTTCACCCAGCACGCCATTGCACCCGCCCCTATCACGATATCGAGCGCGTCGGGCGCGCGCATCTGCACGTCCGAAGGCCAGTCGATCATCGATGCGATCTCTTCGTGGTGGGTCGTGACCCATGGGCACTGCCATCCCAGGATCATGGCCGCGATCAGGGCGCAGGCAGAACGCCTCGACCAGGTCATCTTCGCCGGCTTCACGCACGAGCCCGCCGAAAAGCTTGCGAGCGAATTGATTGCGCTTGCTCCCGACGGCCTGAAACACGTTTTCTATTCCGACAGCGGCTCCACCGCCGTCGAGGTCGCGCTGAAGATGGCGCTCGGTCACTTCCACAATCGCGGTGAAAAGCGCACGCGCATCCTGGCCCTGGAACACGCCTACCACGGCGACACGGTAGGTACGATGGCTGCCGGCGCGCGCGGTGTCTTCAATGCCGCCTACCAGCCCCTGCTCTACGACGTGACGCGCGTACCCATCCCGGCAGCCGGACATGAGCAGGCGACCTTCGATGCCATCGACGCTGCCTGCCGGGCGGGTGATGTCGCTGCATTGATCGTCGAGCCGCTGATCCTTGGCGCTGGTGGCATGCTGATCTATCGAGCCGCAGCGCTGGCGGAAATGGCACGCATCACGCGCCATCACGGCGCACTCTTCATCGCCGACGAGGTGATGACCGGCTGGGGCCGCACCGGCACGCTGTTCGCCTGCGAGCAGGCCGGCCTCACACCCGACCTGTTGTGTATGGCCAAGGGCCTCACTGGCGGCGCCATCCCGCTGGCTGCAACACTCGCAACCTCGGATATCTTCGCATCGCATTATTCAGAAGATCGCAACAAGACGTTCTTTCATTCATCGTCCTACACCGCCAACCCGATTGCCTGCGCAGCCGGCCTCGCCAATGTCGAGATCTGGCGCACCGAGCCGGTGCTGGAGCGGATTGGCGAGCTCACTGATATGCAGCGCGCACGCATCGCTGACATCGGCCGCGATGACGTCTTCGCCAACGCTCGTCAGTTGGGGACCATCACCGCGCTCGACATCGCCGTTCCAGATGGCGGCTACCTGGCCAGCATCGGCCCCAGGCTGCAAATCGAGTTCCTTGCCCGTGGCGTCCTGTTGCGCCCATTGGGAAACACGGTCTATGTGATGCCGCCCTACTGCATCGGCGCCGGTGACCTCGATCATGTCTACGGCGCCATCCGGGCAGGAGAAGCGGCAACACGCGCGGAGCGTCGATAATGACTGCAGGAGCCCAGATCGTCGGACTGGGGCATTATGCACCATCCCGGATCGTCACCAATCCAGAGATCGAAAGCCAACTCGGCCTGGAAGCCGGCTGGATCGAACGCCGCACGGGCATCATCGAGCGCCGTTTCGCCGAGACCGGAGAAGCCTTGTCCGACATGGCGATCGCCGCCAGCGGGATGGCTATCGAAAGCGCCGGAATTGCACGCAACGACATCGCGCTCCCCATACTCGCCACCTCGACCCCCGATCATCTTCTGCCGCCATCGGCCCCACTCGTCGCGCATCGGCTGGGCCTTGCCCGCTCGGGCGCAATCGACATGGCGGGCGCGTGTGCCGGCTTTCTTTACGCACTCACTTTTGCCGACGCATTCGTCAAGACGCAGCGCAAGCCGGTGCTCGTCATCGCAGCCAATCTCCTTTCCCGGCGCATCAACCCTGCCGAGCGCGCAAGCGCCGTCCTGTTCGCCGATGCCGCGGGCGCGGTTGTCGTGGCGCCCTGCGAGTGCCGCGATGCCGGTATCCTGGGGTGCGAACTGACCGCCGACGGCAGTGGCTATGACCTCATCAAGATTCCGGCTGGCGGCAGCCGCACGCCGTTTTCGGGTTCGCTCCAGCCAACCGATGTTCTGATGGCGATCACGGATGGTCGCGCGGTATTCACCAAGGCCGTCGGCATGATGGCCGATACCGCGCGCGTGGCCCTTGCAACGGCCGGCTCGTCGATCGGCGACATCGCGCACTGGATTCCGCATCAGGCCAACACGCGCATCATCGAGGCGACGCGCAACAAGCTCGCCATCCCGCCGGACAAGACGCTGTCCTCGGTCGCGCACTACGCCAACAGCTCGGCGGCAACGATCCCGTTCACACTTTCGCTGCTTTCGGCGGAGCGCAACTACCGGCGTGGCGAAAGGGTGCTGTTCACCGCCGCCGGCGCTGGTCTCACCGGCGGCGCCATCGTCTGGGGGTGGTAACGGCCACGCATACCGTCAAATGGATACCAACGAGGCCGCAGCAATTGGGACAAGAAGAAATAGGCTTACCCACCCAAACCCTGTCTTGCATATACTCTTTATCCTGAGCATGCCACAAATGCGACGCATACGGTGAAATTGCACGCTCTTGCGTTGCGCTTAGCTTCCCTTCTAGAATCGTTGCCCGGCTCGTGCGGAACGTGGCTGGCGCACCGGGCCTCCCCCGACCAGTGACGCTGCCCGCCCAGCGCAGCCGAATGCCAGAACTGAAGGCCAACTGCCGGATTGCCGCCCGCACATGTATACGCCTCCCGAATTCTTCTCCCGACCCGTGCTGATTGCCTTTGCAGTCTGCGCAGCAGCAGCAGCCTCGACCGTGCTGGGCTCCATATTCGTGCTGCGCGCCAATCGCGCCAATCCGCGCCTTCTCGCATTCGGCCTGGCGTTCGCCGGCGGCGCCATGGTCTACGTGTCGCTGGTCGAGATCTTCAACAAGAGCGTCATCGCCTTCTCGACAAGTTTCGGCGACAAGACCGGATACGCATACGCGACACTTTCGTTTTTCGCCGGAGTTCTCTTTCTTGCGGTGATCGACCGCATCATTCCCAATCCGCATGAAGGCATGGACGAGCGCGAGGTGCTGCACGGCCACGGCCATCACCATGACAGTGTCGCGACACCCAATGTGGCGCGCGTCGGTCTGCTCGCCGCGTTGGCGATTACCGCACACAACTTTCCCGAGGGTCTGGCGACCTTCTTTGCCACACTCGACAACCCCGTCGTCGGCCTGCCACTCGCCATGGCGATTGCCATTCACAACATCCCCGAAGGCGTATCGATTGCAATCCCCGTATATTACGCGACCGGAAGCCGCTCGAAGGCCGTCAGCGCCACGGTCATATCGGCGCTGGCCGAACCTGCCGGCGCACTGATCGGCTACCTCGTTCTCGCGCCGTTCCTGTCTCCGGCCGTATTCGGCGCTGTGTTCGGCATTATCGCGGGCGTCATGGTGTTCCTGGCCATCGACGAGCTGATGCCCGAGGCCAAACGGTATTCACAAGGCCACGAAGCGGTTTACGGCATGGTCATCGGAATGGCGGCACTCGCGCTCAGCCTCGTCCTGTTCAAGTAGCACGCGGGCTGCAGGCAGGGCTTCATCCCCACGAAACTTGACCCACATCAACCACAAGGGTTGATCAACGCGCCTAGCACGACTACCTCGAACACGAGGGAGCCCCACCATGACAAAGCTTGCCAGCGGGCATGACGTCCTGAGGCCGCATTACGATGTCGTTGTTGTCGGCTCCGGTTATGGCGGCGGCGTCACCGCCTCACGCCTCGCTCGCGCAGGAAAGCGCGTCGCCGTACTCGAGCGTGGACGCGAAGTCGCCACTGGCGAGTTTCCGACACGCTTTCCCGAACTCAAGAACGAGATGCAGCTGCGCGGCCGCAAATTGTCGACCGGCGCGGAAACCGCCCTCTTCGACGTGCGGATCGGCGAGGACATGCACGTCATCGTCGGCTGCGGTCTCGGCGGCGGCTCGCTCGTCAACGCCGGCGTCGCGCTGCGTCCCGATCCGCGGGTTTTTGCCGCCGAGGTCTGGCCCGATGAGGTCAGGCAGGACGGGCTGCTCGACGAAGGCTTCCGCCGCGCCGAAACGTGGCTTGCACCACAAAGCGATCCGCGAGCCGCGGAGATGGTCAAATACAGATCTCTGGAAACGGCCGGGCAGGCTTTCGGCGAGGTGACGACGCCAACCCGCGTCGCGGTGAGCTTCGATGAGCGCATCAATGCCGCCGGCGTCGCCCAGCCCGCCTGCACCCGCTGCGGCGATTGCTGTGGCGGCTGCAATGTCGGCGCCAAGAATACCGTCGCACTGACCTATCTTGCGGACGCAAAGCGACACGGCGCGGAACTCTTCACACACATCAAGGTTCGCCACATTGCCAAGAAGCCGGACGGACGCTGGCGCGTTGCGGCAGCCATGCTCACCGCGGATGGCCACCGTATCGAACGCGAAGGCGAGATCAGCGCCGACATCGTCGTGCTTGCAGGCGGCACCCTTGGTTCCACCGAAATCCTGATGCGCTCGCGCCTGCAGGGGCTCGCTCTGTCCGATCGCCTGGGCAGCCGTTTTTCCGCCAATGGCGACATCATCGCATTCGGCTGGGGGGCAAAGCCGATCATCAACGCGGTCGGCATCGGTCATCCGCCCAGGCTCGGCAATCGAGAGATTGGCGCGGCCGTTTCTGGCCATATCGAATTCCGCAACCCGGACGATCTCGCCCGCGAGTTGAACGTGCAGGAAGGCGCGCTACCCTCCGCTATCGCACCGGCATTGCCCTTGCTGTTCCTCCCCAACGGACGCCTGCTGGGCGCCCTGCAGAGCCTGATCAAGGGGGTCTACAACGGGCCATTCGCACATCTGCAGACGTTCTTTGCGGTTTCTCACGATAGCGCTGCGGGGGTTTTCCACCTCGATGGCGACAGGCTCGCATTGCGCTGGCCGGGCGCGAAAGACGAACCCGTCTATCATCAGATCGACGACAAGCTCACCCAACTCGTCACGCAAACGGGTGGTTCCTACGTCAAGAACCCCCTCGCTGGCACGGTCATGGGGCATCAGCCCTCGACCGCGCATCCACTCGGCGGCTGCGGCATGGGAGCTGAGTGCTCGGACGGCGTCGTCAACCACAAGGGTCAGGTCTTCGATGGTGCTGCGGGCCCTGGCAGCGCCGGCGTTCACGCCGGCCGTTCCGTCATCGACGGCGCCCTCATCCC
>ERZ1645187.4122-NODE-4122-length-11866-cov-129.511896_pt1 | contig 11866 bp, 9 predicted proteins | sample MGYA00575352_ERZ1645187 | MGnify/ENA primary metagenome ERZ1645187 (study PRJEB40837, sample SAMN11349314) | freshwater sediment metagenome | isolation source: river sediment | host: Sediment | place: India: Wazaribad , New Delhi | collected 2017-02-21 ... | reverse complement strand
TCCCAGATCGCTACTCGTTTTCTTCAAATGCGATTCCCCTGGTGTCGCCCCCGGCTTCGGCATCGCCGACGGGGTCGTCGGTCCCCGCGCCCGGCGGCCCGTCGTCCTCCCCGCGGTCGTCGCGCGTCCGGTCTTGGGCGTAGTGATGGGCGAGCAGGAACGGCGGCAGCCACGCCTCGCGGCGAACGGTCCACAACTCGTAGGTCGGCACGAACCGATCCGGCGCGTCGAGCGTCCCGAGGTGGACCTCCATCTCGTCACCACTGCACGAAAAGACCGAGGATCCGCAGCGGGGACAGAAGTGCCGGCCGGCGAAGGCATGCGTATTTCCCGAGACTTCCACCGCCGCCGCCGGAAAGATCGCCGAGGCGTGAAACAGGGCGCCGTGGTGCTTGCGGCAATCGAGGCAATGGCAGAGGCCGACCCGATGCGGCCGGCCCTTCGCGACGACCCGCACGTCGCCGCACAGGCATCCACCGCCGACGCGGTCCATGGACGTCTCTCCTCCGGGTTCGACGATCGGCGCGCGTCGCGGATGGACCGGCCTCTCGACCCCTACGATGCGCGGCCGACCGCCATTCGTCGAGTCTCCGGCGCCGACCGAGCCGTCGACATCCATCTCTCCCGGGCGGAGGAAAATCGGCTTCGTCCGGCTTCCATCCGCGTCACGTCCCGACCGGTCGACGCCCGCTCCGGTTCGCCTTCGCACGCGACGTTTCGAAACGGTCGAACCATCGTGGGCTCTGAGTCAGTCGCCGACACCGCCACCGATGAGGGTGGTGATCAGGATCATCAGCCCGGCCGCCAACGTACCGACCACGAGCCACATCAGTTCGCGATTCGATGCGCGTTGGTCCGGGCCGTTCGAGGGAGGGGTCACTGCTCTTCTCCATCATCGGCGACGCCGCCGCCGCCCCGCGCCTCGTGCGCGCCGATCGTGGCGAAAAGAAGCGCCCGCTCCATCGCTGGGCGGGCGCCGTATCTCGTCTCGCCGAGACCGATCGTCGGAGCACCGCTCGATCCGGCTCGGGCGGAGCCGCCGGACCGAGCGGCGACACGCCGCCGTCAGGCGGTGTGCTTGATCAGGAAGCGGAAGACGCCGCCGTCGGCGCCCTTTTCCATCATGGTGTTGCCGGTGGTGCGGCAGAAGGCGTCGAAATCGGCGACGGAGCCGGGGTCGGTCGCCAGGATCTCCAGCGTGCCGCCCGACGGCACGTCCTTCAGCGCCTTCTTGGCCTTGAGGATCGGCAGCGGGCAGTTCAGCCCCTTGGCGTCGAGAGTCATGTCGGCCATGTGGTTTCCTCCTCGGATGGTCTTTTCGTGGGAATTCTCGTCGATACGGACGGCGGCGAGGCCCATCGCCGCCCCTCGGGCTCGAGGCCCCGGCGCCTCCGTCAGCGGCCGTAGTAGACCATGGCGTCGTGCTTGGCTTCGGCGAAGAACAGCCAGCGCTCGGTGAGGAGCCCGACCACCAGGGCGCCGACCGCCACCAGGGCGAGGCCGAGGCCGAGCATCGGCATCACCAGCATCGCGGCGATGGTGGCGGCGAGCGGCACCACGAACAGCGTCAGCTGCGCGATGGCCCTGAGTGCCCGGGCATGTTTGCGAGCGACCGAGTAGCCCATCTCGAGCATGATGAAGTTCGCCTCGGTGTGCGGCTGTTCGAGCAGGCGTACGGCGCCGAAGCGGCCGAGACCGGTCGCGGTGGCGAGCGTGGTGCGCGGCCGCATGCCGTCGATGGTGCGCCAGTAGGCGAGCTTCACCAGCCAGCCGAGGACGAGGAGGGCGATCGCCACCACGTCGATCTCGACGCGATGGACGCCGAAGCCGCGGGCGAGGAGCTCGAGCAGCACCGCGCCGGACATCAGCCCGAGCACCACATAGGCGACCGGCACCAGGCCGTTGTTCCACTGCCGGATGGTCGCGAGGCTGGCGTAGATCATCGAGGTCGAGATCACCGTGGCGATGGCGAGTATCGCCGCGGCGACGCCCATCCAGCCGAAGAGGCCGGTGACCGAGCCGAGGACCACCCAGCCGATGGCGAAGAGCCCGGCCGGCACGAAGGTGACGACCGCCAGCACGCCCTCGCGCGACAGCCACGAGGTCTTCCACTGCGAGAAGGCCCGCCACGCCCGTTCCGGGTGGCCGAGGTGGAAGGTCGAGGACAGGAGGCCGCCGCCGATGAGCCCGAGCGCGAGGCCGAGCGTGACCAGCCCGAGCCACATGCCTGCCGGGATCAGCCCGGCGACGGCGAAGATCGCGGCGAGCACCAGGAGGCCGTAGCCGGCGCCCGAGGCGGTGGTGAAGAAGATGACCGAATAGGCGGGATGCATGGGTGTCTTCCCCTCAACGCGTCAGGACGCGATCGACCCACTTGAGGAACCGTCCGGCTCCGGCGAGCGACGGTTCGCGGGTCGTCGAGGCCGCGGCCCCTCCCCGCTGCCCCGGACGCGGCGGCAGATATTTGCTGGTCGGCTGATAGCCGGTCTCGGGCGCCAGATCGTAGCCGCCGCGCTCGCGCGTCAGCTTCGACACGGTCGAGTTCGGATCGGCGAAGTCGCCGAAGTGGCGCGCCTTCGACGGACAGGCGGCGACGCAGGCCGGCACCCGGTCCTCTTCGGCGAGGTTCTGGTTGTAGATCTTGTCGACGCAGAGCGTGCACTTCTTCATCACGCCGACATGCTCGTCGTACTCGCGGTTGCCGTAGGGGCAGGCCCAGGAGCAGAGCTTGCAGCCGATGCACTTGTCGTGATCGACCAGCACGATGCCGTCTTCCGACCGCTTGTAGGACGCCCCCGTCGGGCAGACGGTGACGCAAGCCGCGTTGTCGCAGTGCAGGCAGTTCTTGGGGAAGTGCACGGTGCGGGCCTGCGGCCCCTCCCCGCCCACCTCGTAGGTGAAGACGCGGTTGAACCAGACGCCGCGCTGTTCGGCCTGATAGGCGTTGACGTCGGTCAGCGGCGCCGAGATGGCGCCGGTGTTCCACTCCTTGCAGTTCGTCGCACAGGCGTGGCAGCCGACACAGGTGTCGAGATCGATGGCGAGGCCGAGGCGCTTCGCCGGGGGGTGCTTCGGCAGGGCGGTCATGCCGGGCTCCTCTCGGTGGGCGCCTTCGCGTGGAAGGAAGCGCCGTAGCTGTTGACGGTGGGCGCCGGCTCGAGGCCGACGAGACGCGGAATGGTCGGGAACTGCGGCTCGGAGACCTCCGCGCCGGGCTTCACCTTCTCGATGCGGACGCGCAGGTCGAACCACGCCGCCTGACCGGTGATCGGGTCGGAGTTGGTGATCCGCTTGCCCTTCGCGTCACGCGGCAGGAGTTCCGAGATCAGGTGATTGAGTAGGAAGCCCTTCTTGGCCTCCGGCGCGTCGGCGGCGAGGTTCCAGGCGCCGGAGCGCTTGCCGATGGCGTTCCACGTCCACACCGTGTCGTGGTTCAGGCCTTCCATGATCTTGACCTGGACCTTGATCTCGCCGTTGTGGCTCGAGACCTTGACCCAATCGTCGTCGACGAGGCCGAGCTCGCGCGCCTTGGAGGCGGCGATGTAGAGGCGGTTGCGGCCGAGGATCTGGCGGAGCCAGGCGTTCTGCGAGCCCCACGAGTGGTACATGATCATCGGGCGCTGGGTCAGCGCGTGGAGCGGATAGGTCGTGGTGTCGACCATCGCCTCCTCGAAGGGCATGTACCAGACCGGCAGCGGATCGAAGCTCGCCTCGACCCGGGCACGCAGGTGATCGGGCGGCTGCACCGCGCCGTGGCCCTGCGCCGCCAGTTTGAACTTCTGCATCGTCTCCGAATAGAGCTGGATGACGATCTGGTCGGCATGGCCGACGAAGCCCATCTGCACGGCGAAGTCGAGATAGTCCTTGTTGGCGAACTTGTAGAACTTCTGGTTCGGCGCCAGCGAGTGGTGCCAGAAGGCCTGATGGTCGATGTAGGCCTGGAGCTGGTTCGGGTTCGCCGCGCCGCGGCCGTGCTGGTCACCCTCCGCCCCACGCCAGCCGGCGAGCGGGCCGATGCCCGGGGTGCGCTCGTGGTTGACGATGTAGTCGGCATAGCCGCCCGGGAACTTCGGGCTGCCGTCGGCATTGGTCATGCCGGGCAAGCCCAGCCGCGCCCCGAGATCGAGGATCACCGACTGGAACGAGCGCACGTCGCGATCCGGCTCGACCACCGGCTGGCGGATGGCGTCCGCCGGGCCGTCGGCCTCGCAGATCGGCCGATCGAGCAGCGAGATGCAGTCCCAGCGCTCGAGGTAGGTGGTGTCCGGCAGGATCAGGTCGGCGTAGGCCACCATCTCCGACTGATAGGCGTCGGAGTAGATGATCTTGGGGATCTTGTACTCGCCCGTCGCCGGATCCTTGGCCGTGAGCATCTCCATGACACCCTTGGTGTTCATGGTCGAGTTCCAGCTCATGTTGGCCATGTACATGAACAGCACGTCGACCGGATAGGGGTCGGCGTTGTGCGCATTGGTGATGACCATGTGCATCAGGCCGTGCGAGGAGAGCGGCGCCTCCCACGAATAGGCCTTGTCGATGCGGATCGGCGTGCCGTCCGCCTCCAGCACCAGATCCTCCGGCCCGGTCGGGAAGCCGAGCGGCGCGCCGGTGAGCGGGGTGTTGGGGGCGTAGGTCTTGCCGGCCGGCTTGATGCCCGGCGGGATCGGCTTGGGGAACGGCGGCTTGAAGCGGAAGCCGCCGGGCACCTCGACCGAGCCGAGCAGCACCTGGAGGACGTGGATCGCCCGGCAGGTGTGGAAGCCGTTCGAATGGGCCGAGATGCCGCGCATCGCGTGCATCGCCACCGGACGGCCGGTGATCTGCGAATGCTTGCGGCCCGCCCAGTCGGTCCACTCGACGTCGAGAGTGATCTGCTGCTCGAAGGCGACCTCGGCGAGTTCGCGGGCGATGCGGCGGATGGTGTCGGCCGGGATGCCGCAGCGGTCGGCCACCGCGTCGGGGGCGTAGTCGCCGGCCATGTAGCGATCGGCGAGGAGCTGGAACGACGGCACCGCCTTGCGCCCGTCGGCGAGCGTGAACTCGCCGACGACCGCCGGATGGATCTCGGCGAGACGTGCGTCGACGAAGTCACCCTTCACCGTGTCGTAGGCGAGCGGCGCGCCGGCGGCGTCGCGGGCGAAGAGCCCGTGATCGGCGCCGCCCGGGTTCTGCACCACCAGCCAGGGGGCGTTGGTGTAGCGCACGAGATAGTCGAGATCGACCTTGTCGGCATGGAGCAGTTCGTGGATCAGCGCCATGACGAACAGGCCGTCGGTGCCCGGGCGGATGCCCAGCCACTCGTCGGCGACCGCCGAATAGCCGGTGCGGATCGGGTTCACCGACACCACCTTGGCGCCGCGGCCCTTCATCTTGCCGAGGCCGGTCTTGATCGGGTTCGAGTCGTGATCCTCGGCGACGCCGAACAGCATCAGGTACTTCGAGCGCTCCCAATCGGGCTCGCCGAACTCCCAGAACGAGCCGCCGATGGTGTAGAGCCCGGCCGCCGCCATGTTGACCGAGCAGAAGCCGCCGTGCGCCGCGAAGTTCGGGGTGCCGAACTGGGTCGCCCACCAGCCGGTCAGCGACTGCGACTGATCGCGGCCGGTGAAGAAGGCGAGCTTCTTGGGATCGGTCTTGCGGATGTTCCCCAGCCAATCGGTGGCGATGGCCATCGCTTCGTCCCACTCGATCTCGACGAAGGCGTTCTCGCCGCGCGGTCCCACCCGCTTCAACGGCTTCCTGAGCCGCGCCGGCGAGTAGTGCTGCATGATGCCCGAGGAACCCTTGCCGCAGATCACCCCCTTGTTGACCGGGTGGTTGCGGTTGCCCTCGATGTAGCGGACGAGCCCGTCCTTCAGATGCACCTTGATGCCGCAGCGGCAGGCGCACATGTAGCAGGTCGTGTACTTCACTTCGTCGCTGACGGCGGGTGACGTGTCGATCGCCGGATCCCTGGCCATGGAATTTCGTATCCTCTGGTCGCCCGTCTGGCGCGGGCCTTCGTTGATGGCGGGCTGGTCGAGCCTCGTTTCGGATCAGGCGGGAGCGGCCGGAGGACCGGCGGCGACGGCGACCGGGGCGGTCTCGATGTCCTCCTCCTCGTCGTAGTCGGCCTCGGTCGGCTCCTGCTTGCCCATGCGGGCGCACTCGACGAAGACGCGGCGGCCACAGGAACGGCATTCGTCGTAGTCGAACCAGCGATAGAGGGTGCGCAGCGCGTCGGTCTTACTGTCGAAGACGTGGTCGCGGCCGATCTCCTCGATGTAGCCGCCACGCTCCAGCGTCTCCATCACCCGGTCCTTGACGCGGATGAGGTAGAGCCCGCCGCCGCGGTCGCGCCAACGCTTGGCCATCTGCACCAGCGCCTCGGCGCCGGCGAGATCGACGAAGTTCACCCCGGACATGACGATCGCCAGGAAGCGGACGTCGGGGATCTCCTTCTCATAGCCGCGCAACGTCTCCTGGAAGGCGTTGACCGCGCCGAAGAACAGCGAGCCGTCGATGCGGATGATCCTGAGCTGCCGACACTCCGGCAGGCCCTCGCGCGCCGTGGTGAACTTGCGCCCCGCGCTCGTCGGATCGGGCACCCGCGGAATGATCGAGGGATGCGAGGTGCGGTTGAGATAGAGCAGCAGCGACAGCATCACCCCGAGGAAGATCGCGAACTCGAGCTCGAGCACCAGCGCGGCGACGAAGACGACGCCCATCACCGAGGTCTCGGACTTCGAGGTCTTCACGATCTGGGCGATGTGATGCCAGTCGATCAGCCCCCAGGCGACCAGGAACAACACCCCGGCCATGGCGGCGAGAGGCAGGAAGCGGGCGTAGGGGGCGAGCGTCAGCACCAGCACCAACAACAGGGCACCCGCGACGATCGCCGCCAGCGGCGTCTTGGCGCCGGCGTCGTAGTTGAGGCCCGAGCGGTTGAACGAACCGGTAGCCACATAGCCGGAGAAGAACGAGCCGGCGATGTTGGACAGCCCCTGCCCGAAGAACTCCTGGTTGGCATCGATGTGCTGACCGGAACGCACCGCCAAGGCGCGGGCGATCGACAACGCCTCGGTCAGCGCGAACATCGTCATGGCGACCGCCGTCGGGGCGAGATCGCGCCATACGTCTGGGTCGAAACTCGGGGCGGAGAGCGGCGGCAGGCTCGACGGCAGCGCGCCCACCGAGGGCACCGCGACCCCGGTCGCCGCCTCGATCACGGCCGCGACCAGCGCCCCGACGACGATCGCCACGATCATGTAGGGCACCCGCGGCAGGCGTCGGCGCATGACGATGCCGGTCGCCAGCGTCGCCATGCCGACCGCCACCGTCGGCCACGACACTTCGCCGAAATGGCGGCCGAGAAACAGCAGCACCTCCGGTGGATGGGCCCCGCGCGGCACGGCGAGGCCGGTGAAGTTCTTCACCTGGTTGATGGCGATGAGCACGCCGGCGCCGGCGGTGAAGCCGATCACCACCGAATGCGAGATGAAGTTCACGATGGTGCCGAGCTTGAACAGCGCCATGGTGATCTCGAGCACCCCGACCATGAAGGCCACGGTGAGCGCCAACTTCACGTATTCGGCGGTGCCCGGGTCGGCCCAGCCGGAGAGCGAGGAGAACAGCACCAGCGAGGCGGCCGTGGTCGGCCCGGAGACGAGATGCCAGGACGAGCCGAACAGCGCCGCGACGATCGCCGGCACGATGCCGGCATAGAGGCCGTATTCCGGCGGCATTCCGGCGATGGTGGCGAAGGCGACGCCCTGCGGCAGCACCACCACCGCGCCGGTCAACCCCGCCATCAGGTCGGCCGAAACCGTCCGACGGTCGAGCATCGGCAACCACCGACGGAACGGAGCCAGATCCGGAACGACGGACATCAGGCGCGACGCAGCGGTCACGGGCATTCCTCCCGAGGGGCGACCCTCTCGACCGGCGCCGTCGTGCGGTGCGGGTCTGGGGTCGCGTCTTTTGGTCCGGTGCCCGGCGCCGCGACGAGGCGGCGCCGGCCATCTTTCTCCCATCGTCCGCGCGGGCGCGCGGACGGCTTCGTCAGGTGGTCTTCTTCAGCTTGCCGATGCCGAGGAAGTCGAGCATCGCCTTCTCGTAGAAGGGTTCGCTCTCGCCGCGACGCATCTTGCGGATGAAGTACTTCTCGAAGCCGATCTTCGCCGCATGGACCCATTTGCCCTGCGACGACCAGTTGACGTTGCGCGGCGGGATCTGCGGCTGGGCGACGAAAGCGATGCCCTGATCGCCGAAGTCGGCGAGGCAGACCGCGTTCCACGTCGCCTCGTGGCTCGACTCACCGCCGCGCAGGATCTGGCCGATGTTGTGTGCCGTGGCGGTCACCATCGACTCGATCATGAAGCCGGTCTTCGGCACGCCACAGGGCACCGGCGTCGGTCCCATCGGCGGGATGGCGACGCAGACGCCGACCGAGAAGACGTTGCGATACTTCGGGTTGGCCTGATGCTTGTCGACCAGGATGAAGCCGCGCGGGTTGACGAGGCCCTCGACGCCGCGCACGGCGCCGATGCCGCGGAAGGCCGGCAGCATCATCGAGAAGCCGAAGTTCATCTCGTGCGTCGCCTTGACCGACCCGTCTTCGGCCACCTCCTCGACCGTCATCTTGCCGGGTTCGACCTTCTTCACCCGGCTCGAGGTCAGCCACTTGATGTGCTTCTCGCGCATCGCGCTCTCGAGTAGGCCCTTGGTATCGCCGACGCCGTCGAGACCGAGATGCCCGACGTAGGGCTCGGCGGTGACGAAGGTCATCGGCACCCGGTCGCGGATCTTGCGACGGCGCAGCTCTGTGTCGAGGATGAAGGTGAACTCGTAGGCCGGGCCGAAGCACGAGGCGCCCTGGACCGCGCCGGTGATGATCGGCCCCGGGTTCTTGCAGAACTCGTCGAAGGCCGCGGCCGCCTTCTCGGCATGGTCGATGTGGCAGATCGACTGGGTGTTGCCGTCCGGTCCGAGCCCTTCGACCTCGTCGAAGGCGAGTTCGGGACCGGTGGCGATGATCAGGAAGTCGTAGGCGACCTCCGAGCCGTCGACCAGCTCGACTTTGTTCTGATCCGGATGGACCTTGGCTGCGGCGACCGGCTTGAAGTCGATGCCCCGCTTGGCGAAGGTCGGCGCCAGATCGATCTGGATGTCTTCGCGCTGCCGCCAGCGGACCGGAATCCACGGGTTCGACGGGACGAAATGATATTTCGGATCCTTGGTGACGACGGTCAGCTTGTCTCCCGGACGCAGCTGATCCTTCATCTCGTAGGCCATCACGACGCCGCCGAGGCCGGCGCCGAGAACAACGATGTGTGCCATCGAACCCTCCATCTCTTCGGCCGATACCGCTCCCCCGAGCGGCTCGGTTTCTCGTTGGAGGCCCCCTCGATCGCCGGACCGGACGTCCTCGCAAGAGACGTTCGCAACCGCGGCCGGGAGAACCCGTGATCACTTCGAGACATGCAGACGCTCGAGAGTGCGGAAACGGCGGAACCACGGATCGGCGCGCCCGATCCGGGGCTCTTCGCGGCTTCCCCCTCCCCCGTCCGACGGCGTTCCCCTTGCCGTCAGCCGGTGCTCCAGACCCTCGGTCGCTTCATTCCGGCGATCTTGCAGGCCTGGCGGACATATCCGTAGGGAAACAGTTCGAACAGGCGATTGCGCGACGCCCCACGGGTCTCCGCGAGATGTCGCATGACGTGACGGGCGTCGGGGGAGACCTGATGAGCCTCCTGCCACTCCCGCATGAAACGCACGACGTCCCAGTGTTCTGCCGTGAGCTCGATCTCCTCCTCCTCGGCCGCCAGACGGGCGAAGTCCTCGGTCCAGTCGGCGGGCTCGACGAGGTAGCCCTCGCCGTCGCGCCGCCAGTCGGTCCGCCACTCCGCCCGCGTGTTCATCGCGCCGCCTCCCGGAACAACGCGGCCGGTTCCCCCAGATGCGCTCGCCCGCCCGCGAGCCCGGCCAGCGAACCGGCGAAGACCGGTTCGTCTCGGCGGGCCCGGACGAACGCGACGAAGCGCTCCGCCCAGCGACCCCGCGCCGTGTCGCGCAAGTGGGTGAAGCTCGCCATCGTGTTGGCGATGACGATGCCGTCGTCGCGGCCGGTGATCCCGTCGCCGCGCAGCACGCGGTAGGCGAAGCGGCAACCCGGAGCGAGGTTCTCGATCCGCGCGTAGTGGAACTCGTGGGCGCGGACGCGCAGCGGCGCCTCGCCCGCCTCGCTCGGCCGCGGCCACGGCATGGCGGCGGTCTCCTCGATCACCACGAGGCCGCGCCCCTGCGGCCGATCGTGGACGACCGCATCGCCCGGCACCACGCCGACCATCTCGCCCACCTCGCCCTTCCAGGCGATGGAGCGGGAGAGATACATGAGGCCGCCGCATTCGGCGTAGATCGGCAGCCCTTCGGCCGAGGCCCGGGCGATGTCGCGGCGCAGGCCGACGTTGACCGCGAGCGCGCCGATGTGGCTCTCCGGAAAGCCGCCCCCGATGAAGAGCCCGTCGATCTCCGGCAGCCGCGGCGCCGTCAGCGCCGAGAAATAGGTCAGCCGCGCGCCGGCCCGCTCCAGCGCCTCGAGGTCGTCCTGATAGTGGAAGCAGAAGGCCGCATCGCGGACGACGCCGATGGTGACCGGCCGCGCGGCGGGGGCGGCCGGAGCCGAGACGACGACCGGCGCGACGGTGGCACGATGCCCGTGCGCGGGCGTCGAGGCGAGGTCGACCAGGGCGCCGAGATCGACACCGGCGGCGATGGTCTCGCCGAGATGGGCGATGACGCCGTCGACGTCCACAGTCTCCTGCGGCGTGGTGAGGCCGAGATGACGCTCGACCACGGTGAGATCGGCCGAGCGGCCGATACAGCCGAGCACCTTCAGGTCGGTGTAGCGTTCGAGCGCCTGCCGGAGCTTCTCCTCCTGGCGGGCGGTGGCGACGCGGTTCAGCACGATGCCGCGGATGTCGACGTCCCGGTCGAACACCTGATAGCCCATGACCAACGGCGCGATGCCGCGGGTCATGCCGGAGGCGTCGAGGACCAGGACGACCGGCGCGCCGACCAACTTGGCCAGCGCCGCGGACGAGTCGCGCCCCTCGAGGTCGACGCCGTCGTGGAGGCCCTTGTTGCCTTCGATCAGCTCGAAGTCGACGCCGGCGGCATGGGCGGCGATGGTCGCCTCGATCTCTTCGGGTCCCTGGGTGTTGAAGTCGAGGTTGTAGCAGGGCCGCCCCGAGGCGCGCTTCAGCCACAGCGGGTCGATGTAGTCCGGCCCCTTCTTGTAGGTCTGCACGACGAGACCGCGACGGGTCAGCGCCGCCGCGAGGCCGGTCGAGAAGGTCGTCTTGCCGGACGACTTGTGGGCCGCCGAGATCAGGAGACGCGGCGGCGGCACGAGACGGAGCGGAGCGAGATCAGCGCGCATCGGCGGCCACCTCCCCCATCGGCAGAAGTCGGAAGAGACGCATCGCGATCATGGTCAGCACCAGCGCCAGCGCCGTGCCGCCGAGACCGAGGCCGAGTTCGGGAAGCGTCGGAACATAGGTGGCGGTGACGCCGTCGCCGAAGGAACTCGTCACCTCCCAGCCGGGGAAGAGCGTCAGCGGATGTGCCTGCCCGCCGATCACCACGACGTAGAGGTGGGCGAAGCCGCCGACCAACACCAGCGACGAGGCGATGATCTCGACCCGGCGCGACACGCCGGTGCGTCCGTAGACCATCGCCATCGGCACGATCGTGCCGAGGAGCACGAAGACGCCCCAGAACAGCACCGTGTAGAGCCCGCCGTCGAGCAGCAGGAAGCTCTCCCAACCGGTCCGCCACGCCGTGTAGATCGAGGTGAAGTGGAAGACGCCGGAGAAATAGGCGACCG
>ERZ1645187.4121-NODE-4121-length-11868-cov-6.237874_pt1 | contig 11868 bp, 8 predicted proteins | sample MGYA00575352_ERZ1645187 | MGnify/ENA primary metagenome ERZ1645187 (study PRJEB40837, sample SAMN11349314) | freshwater sediment metagenome | isolation source: river sediment | host: Sediment | place: India: Wazaribad , New Delhi | collected 2017-02-21 ... | reverse complement strand
GCGCATTGCCGCCGGTGGTGGTTTCGGGGCTGCCGAACATCACGCCGATCTTCATGCGGATCTGGTTGATGAAGATGACCATGCAGTTCGAGCGGCCGATCGAGGCGGTCAGCTTGCGCATCGCCTGGCTCATCAGGCGGGCCTGGGCGCCGACGGTGGCATCGCCCATGTCGCCCTCAAGCTCGGCCTTGGGGGTCAGCGCGGCGACCGAGTCGACGACGATCAGGCTGACCGCGCCCGAACGCACCAGCGTGTCGACGATCTCCAGCGCCTGCTCGCCGGTGTCGGGCTGCGAGATCAGCAGCTCGTCCAGGTTGACGCCCAGCTTCCGGGCATATTGGGGGTCAAGCGCATGTTCGGCATCGACGAAGGCGCAGACGCCGCCCTTCTTCTGCTCTTCGGCCACCACATGCAGCGTCAGCGTGGTCTTGCCGCTGGATTCCGGCCCGTAGATCTCGACGATCCGGCCCTTGGGCAGCCCGCCGATGCCAAGCGCGATGTCCAGGCCCAGGCTGCCGGTCGAGGTCGCCTCGATCTCCATCGCCGGGCTGTCGGCGCCCAGCTTCATGATCGAACCCTTGCCGAACTGCCGCTCGATCTGCGCAAGCGCGCTTTCCAGCGCCTTCTGCTTGTCCATGTCCCGCTTGCTCCCGAGGTCGAGGAGGTTTGCCACCGCCATATCCAGTCCCCTTATTTCACAGCCGCCTGTCGGCAGCAATCCGCACCGATGTTCCCCAGACGTTCCCGATCTTATGAGATCAAAAGGAGAACAGATCAAGCCAATTTTCGTAAAATCAGCTTTTGCGCGATTTCCTTAAGGGATAGTTTACGCCGACCGGAAAAAACCGCGCCGATGCGGGCGGGATGAAGAAAAAGGGGCAGTGATGCTGGTTTTCTGGGAAGAGCGGCTGGCATTCCTTGCCACGCCGAAGACAGGGTCGACGGCGATCGCGGCCGCGCTCGAATCGCTGGCGGCGGTGTCGATCCAGCGCCCGCCGGTGCTGAAGCACACCACCGTCCACCGCTTTCGCCGTTTCTTCGGGCCCTATCTCGAGGCTGCCTCCAAGGCCGACTGGACCGTCGTCGCCCTGATGCGTGAGCCGCGCGACTGGCTGGGATCGTGGTACCGCTTTCGCCAGCGCGAGGAAACGCCGGCCGCGAAATCGACTCGCGGCATGTCCTTTGACGATTTCGTCCGCGCCTGGTGCCGCGACCCGCGCCCCGACGTGGCCGATGTCGGCAGCCAGGAGCGGTTCCTGCGGCCGCGCCAGGGCCAGGGCGTCGACCGGCTGTTCCGCTACGAAGAGATCGGGACCTTCGTCGATTTCCTGGAGGACCGGCTGGGCTGCGAAATCCTGCTGCCGCGCCTGAACGTCTCGCCGCCGGGCCTGACCGAGCTGACTCCCGAGACCGAGGCCCTGCTGCATCAGGTCGCCGCCCCGGACTTCGAGTTGTACGAAAGCCTGACTGCCCGGGCCTGAGCCGCGCACTCCGACAGGCCTGCCGGGAACCGATTTTCGCGCGAAAATCGGGGACGAAAATCGCACGATTTTCGGCGCCCGGCCCGGGGTCGTGCGGCGAATTGCCCCGCGTTCGCGCGGACGGGCCGTCGCGCCGGGCATTGTTGCGCGAGCTGGTCGGGCTTGACCCGCCAGGGCAAGGGCAAGTCCGAGGCCGGCTTCAATTCCTGGGCAAGGCCTGACGCGTCGCCGATCCGCCTCATGGCCATTTGGCCTGCCCGGGCCGCTTTTGGCCCGCGTCGCTCACTTGACGGTCTGGCCGGGCCCAATCCTGCTAGGCTCTCTTTTGCTTAGCACGCTACCGTTGAGCCTTGTCTTCCGCATCATGTCCCGCATCGTCCCACCTCAACGCATTTCCATTGCACACACCTGGAAGCGCACCATCCGGCCGGAAGGCGATGCGATCGGCGGCCAATCGTCGGTCGGTTTCGCCCCTCAGATGGTGACCGACGCGGCGGCACCCAATGCAACTGGGGGCTTCCGGTCGTCAGGTCAGCTACGGTCGTCCGACATCCTGACGGTGACGCGGGTGAGTCTGTCACGCATCGCGGTGTCTGGCCCCACTGCGTGGCCACGGTTCAGAGCATGCCAGAGTCTGCCACGCCGCATCCCCCGGCACCAATGCCGCCGCCGCCGTCATGTGGGCCCCCGTCTCGGACGTGTACATTGTCGCAGCGGCGGCCGTGTGGCCAGACCGGTCGCGCCCCGGGTGTCCGAAAGCGCGCCAGAGGGCGACCGAAAGGCCATGACCGGCGGGCCACGGCCGTGCCGGCCGGCTTGGCCGGGCGACGGCGGGGCTTCGTGGCGGCAATGTCATGAGCGACATGGGCACGCCAAGACGTCCCAGCCGGGCCCGGTGTCGGTTCAGCTTCTCGCCGGTCAGTGCAACTGGCCCTGCACGGTGGAGGTCAGGTCGTTCAGGGTGAAGGGTTTCGGCAGGAAGACCGAGTTCGGGATGCGGGCCTGGTCGGCCGACAGCACGTCCTCGGCATAGCCCGAGACAAAGACGACCTTGACGTTCGGCCGGTCTTCCAGCGCGCGCTTGACCCAGGAGGGGCCGTCCATCCCCGGCATCACCACGTCGGTGACGAAGATGTCGACCTCAAGTCCCGGATCCTCCAGCGTCTTCAGCGCCTCTTCGGCGTTTTCGGCCTCGAGCACCGTATAGCCGCGCATGCGCAGCGCCCGGCTGGCAAATGCGCGGACCGGGGCCTCGTCCTCGACCAGGAGGACGACGCCATCGCTCTTGCGGATCATCAGCTTCTTCGCCGGTTCCTCGGCCAGGGGGGGCGCTGGTTCGGCGGTGCGGACGACCTCGTGGACGGGGAAGAACAGCTCGAACACGGTGCCGCGGCCGACCTCGCTGTCGACGAAGATGTAGCCACCGGACTGCTTGACGATGCCGTAGACGGTGGACAGCCCCAGGCCCGTGCCTTCGCCTACCTTCTTGGTGGTGAAAAAGGGCTCGAAGATCTTGGGCAGCTTTTCGGCCGAGATGCCGGTGCCGGTGTCGATCACCCGGATCACCGAGTATTCCCCGGCCGGCACTGTTGCCTTGTCGCGCACCAGGGGCGCCTCCAGCGTCTTGGCCTCGGTCTCGATGCGGATCGCGCCGCCTTCGGGCATTGCGTCGCGGGCGTTCACCACCAGGTTCATCAGCACCTGTTCCAGCTGCCGCTTGTCGGCGCGGATCGGCCCCAGCAGCGGATCATGCGCCAGCCGCAGCGTCACCCGCTCGCCGACCAGACGGTTCAAGAGATGCGTCAGGTCGGCGAGCGCCTCTTGCAGATCCAGCGTCTCGGGCTTCATCGTCTGCTTGCGCGAGAAGGCCAAGAGCTGGTTCACCAGGCCCGCGGCGCGGTTGGCGTTCTGGCGGATCTGTTCCAGGTCGGCATAGTCGCCATCGTCGCGGTCGTGGTTCAACAGCAACAGGTCGCAATGCCCCGAGATCGCGGTCAGCAAGTTGTTGAAGTCATGCGCGATGCCGCCGGCCAGCTGGCCGATCGCCTGCATCTTCTGGCTCTGGGTGAACTGCGCCTCAAGCTTTTTCAGGGCGGTGGCATCGGCCAGCACGGCCAGCGCGCCGGGGCGGCCCTGCTCGACGATCCGGCGCAGCTGCACCTGGACAAAGCTGTCGTCCGTCGCGCGCCGCACCCGCAGCACCTCGGAGCCGGCGGGCAGGCGTTCTGTCACCACATCCGACAGCCAGTCGGCCACCGGGCGGCCCAGGTCCTCAAACAGGTCGTGGAACGACAGACCCGTGACCGGCATGTCGCCCAGAAGGTCGCGCGCCGCCCGGTTCAGGCTGCGCAGCGCGCCATCGGCGGTGAACTTCATCAGCGCCACAGGCACATTCTCGAAGTCCGTGCTGACGGTATCGGCGTCCGAGCGGTCGGCGGCGGGCAGGAGGAAGATCTCGCGCCGGTCGCCGACGCCTTCGACCTCGGCCACGATGGCGCGCAGGGGGCCGTCCTGCGACGACACCTGCACCTCTTCGCCGCTGGAGAACCGCGGTTGCAGGAAGATGCGGTCCAGCCGCTTGGGCCGTTCGCCGACCAGCCGGCGCATCGCCTCGTTCGAGAACAGCACCACGCCGGCGCGGTTGGCGACCACCATCGGCAGGCTGAGCGCCTCAGCGCCGCGGCCGGTGGGGGTGCGGTCCTGGAATTCCTCGATCCGCCACAGGAAGCGGTCGACGGCAACGCGGTGGACCGACAGGCGCAGATGGCCCCGGCGCGTCACCACATCCTCGCGCGCGGCACCGGTGTTGGCGGCCCGCGATTGCAGGCGGAACAGCACCGCCGAGGGCGAGGCGAACTGTTCGTGCAGCACGCCCACCAGGGTTTGCGCGGCGTTTTCGCCAAAGCGCGCCATGGCGGCGGCGTTGCGGAACTGGACCTGGCCCAGTTCGTCGGTGGAAAAGCAGGGCGCCGCATCCTCGCCCACCAGAAGCAGCAATTGCGCCGCCAGGCGGGTGTCGCGCCGCTGGTCGGCGGCGGCCATGCCGCGCACCACCAGCGTCAGCCCGATCAGCGCCAGGCCCACGACGACCAGCGTCACGCGCGTGGCCCAGCCGTCGGCCAGCACCGCCAGCCCCAGCGAGACGGCCGCCGCCGCCAGTACCCAGACAATCCTGCCAGCCATTCCGCGCGAAGCGGACATGACGGCTCTGAGTTCGGTTTCCGGTCGCAGCACCTGATCCTCCGTCACGGATTCGGCCATCCGCGCCCCAATAGGAGAGGCATTTTCTTAATCGCGACTTAATCGCAGCGGGAAAACAGCCGCAAGTTGTTCCTTCCGGATCAGGTTCTCCGAAGGATGGCAAGGCCAAAGCCGTCGCCGCCCTGCAACGGTGTCAGGCACAAATGGCGGTCGACCGTCCAACCCGGGTGGCGGGCCAGGAAGGCGGCCACGCGGCCTTCGTTTTCCTCGGCAAGCAGCGAACAGGTGGCATAGGCGATGCAACCGCCGGAGGCGGTCATCGCCGCGGCGCGGTCCAGGATGGCGTCCTGCAACGCGCAAAGGGCGGTCAGCCGGTCTTCGGTCAACGCCCATTTGCCTTCGGGATCGCGCCGCCAACTGCCCGAGCCGGAACACGGCACATCTGTCAGGATCACGTCGTAATGCGCTGTCTTTTCAGGTCTTTCCGTGATGGTCACGGCCACGCCCGCGCGTGCGGCCCGGGCCGGCAGGTCGGCCATCCGGCGCGGGTTGGCGTCATGCGCCCAAAGCCGAAGGCTTGCGCGCGCGGCCAGCGCCAGCGTCTTGCCGCCGCCGCCGGCGCAGAGGTCCAGTACGCGCTGGCCGGGCGCCAACGGCACCGCCTCGGCCACCGCCTGCGAGGCGGCATCCTGCAACTCGACCAGACCCTCCCGGTAGGTCGCCGAGTTCTGGATTTTGCGAGCGTTTTCCGTGACTTCCAGAGCAGTCTTCGCCAAGGGGTGCGGTTGCGCCGCAATCCCTTCGGCGGCCAGCGCAGCCTGCGCCGCGGCCAGCGTCGCCTTGGCCGTGTTCACCCGCAGGAACACCGGAGCGCGCTGGCGCAGCGCCTGCATCACCGGTGCGAAATCCGACCCCAGGGCGGCCTGCAACCGGGGCGCCAGCCAGTCGGGGCAATCCAGTGCCGTCAGCCCCTCAGGCGTGGCGCCGGGTTCCACCGCCACCGCCGGACCATGCGCCGAGCCGTCGAACCACAGCGCCTCGACCCCGGCCGCGCGCGCCGCCCCCAGCACCAGGCCGCGGCCCGTCAGCGCACCACCCAGCGACGCGAAGGATCGCCGGCAACGCATTGCGTCATATACGATATCCCGCACGGCCGCGCGGTCGCCCGAGCCGGCGTAGCGCGCCCCGCGGCCCCAGGTCGTCAACACCTTTTCCGCCGCCTCGCCGGCCAGAACCCGGTCCAGCACCGCAATCGCCGCGGCGGCGCGGGCCGCCGGCGTCATCACATCACCCGATAGTTCGGGCTTTCGCGGGTGATCTGCACGTCATGCACATGGCTTTCCTTCAGCCCGGCGCCGGTGATCCGCACGAACTGGCAGCGCGTCCGCATCTCTTCCACCGTGCGGTTGCCGGTATAGCCCATGGCGGCGCGCAAGCCCCCGACCATCTGGTGGATCACCGCCTGCGCCGAGCCCTTGTAGGGCACCTGGCCCTCGATCCCCTCGGGCACCAGCTTGTCGCTGGCCGCATCCTTCTGGAAATAGCGGTCGGCCGAGCCGCGCGCCATCGCGCCCAAGGACCCCATCCCGCGATAGGCCTTGAAGCTGCGGCCCTGCCACAGGATCACCTCGCCAGGGCTTTCATCGGTGCCGGCGATGGCGCTGCCGACCATGGCGCAAGAAGCGCCCGCCGCGATCGCCTTGGCGAAATCGCCGGAATACTTGATGCCGCCGTCGGCGATGATCGGCGTGCCGCCCGCAGCACCCGCCGCATCCATGATCGCGGTCAGCTGCGGCACGCCGACGCCCGCCACGATCCGCGTGGTGCAGATCGAGCCCGGCCCGATCCCCACCTTGACCGCATCCGCCCCCGCCCCGATCAGGGCCCGCGTCGCCTCGGCGGTGGCGACGTTGCCGGCGACCACCTGCACCGCGTTCGACAGCGCCTTGATCCGCTCGACCGCGCGGGCCACGCCTTCGGAGTGGCCATGCGCGGTGTCGATCACCACCATGTCGACGCCCGCCTCGATCAGCGCCTGGCTGCGCTCGAACCCAGCATCGCCGACGGTCGAGGCCGCGGCCACCCGCAGGCGGCCCAGTTCATCCTTGCAGGCCTGCGGGTTCAGCACCGCCTTTTCGGTGTCCTTCAGCGTCAGCAGGCCGGTCAGCTTGCCCGCACCATCGGTCACCAAGAGCTTTTCGATCCGCCGCGCCTTCATCAGGCTGATCGCCTGCTCGCGGTCGACCGGCTCGCGCAGCACGGCCAGGTTGTCGGCGGTCATCATCACCGAAACCGGCGTCTTGTCATCGCTGGCAAAACGCATGTCGCGGTTGGTCACGATGCCCAGCACCCGGCCCGAGGCATCGACGACCGGGAAACCGGTGATGTTGTAGCGCTCCATCAGCGCCTTGGCGTCGGCCAGGGTCTGGTCGGGGGTCAGCGTGATCGGGGCATACACCACGCCGGATTCGAACCGCTTGACCCGCCGCACCTCGCGCGCCTGCGCCTCGGTGTCCAGGTTGCGGTGAATGACGCCGATGCCGCCGGCCTGCGCCATGGCAATTGCCATGCGCGCCTCGGTCACCGTGTCCATCGCGCTGGACAGCAGCGGAATGTTCATCCGGATCGACTTTGTCACCTGCGTCGCGGTATCGGCATCGGACGGCAGCACCGAAGAGGCGGCCGGAACCAGAAGCACGTCGTCGAAGGTCAGCGCCTCGCGAATCTCCATCGGGGTCTCCTGGGAGGGGTTCGTTTGACGGTTCCCCTTTTCACGCGGCCGCGCGCTTGGCAAGCCTGAACTGGCCCCAACTGGCCCTTGAAACCGCCGCTGCCCCATGCAGATTGTGCCGCGCCCCCCAGGGAGGACCGCATGCGCGTCGCCATCGTCGAGAATACCCGCGTCACCCATCACGGCCAGGTCGGCGTGGCCCTGCACGAGGCCGCCGCCAAGATCGACCTGTGGAAGCCCTGGTCGGGCCAGCCGCTGCCCGAGACGGTGGATGCCGACGCGCTGGTGGTGTTCGGCGGCGAACAGGCCGCGACCGATGACCATACGCACCCGTACCTGCCGCGGCTGGCCCGGCTGATGGCCGACTATACGGCGGCGGATCGTCCGGTGCTGGGCATCTGCCTGGGCAGCCAGGTGCTGGCCCGCGCCTTCGGGGCGGCGAACCACCTGGGGGCGGTGCGCGAATTCGGCTGGTGCGACGTGACGCTGACCGAGGCGGGCCGCGCCGACCCGGTGCTGGGCGCGCTGCCGGAAACCTTTCCGATCTACCAGTGGCATTCCGACACCTTCGACCTGCCGCAGGGCGCCGTCCATCTGGCGCGCTCGCCGGCGGCGGCCAGCCAGGGCTTTCGCATCGGCCGCGCCACCTATGGCATGCAGTTCCACTTCGAGGCCAGCCGCGCCGTCGCCCGCGACTGGAACCGCACCTTCCCCGAAGCGATCGAAAGGATGCAGCCGGGCTGGCTGCGCGACTATCCGCAGGTCGAGGCCGCAAAGGGGGCAGCGGCCGATGCCCACGGCCTCGCCATCGCCCGCGCCTGGGTCGGGCTGATCTGACCCCTGCCGCTCCTCGTTCGACTGCGTCTCCTCGTCGCAAGGCCCGCGCGCCCCGAGGAGGAGACGCAGTCGAACGACGAGGCTGCCCTCAGGCCGCCGCCGCGTTGGTCTTGGCCGCCAGCTGCCCGCCCGGCCACAGCTTCACCACCCGCCACAGCACGAAGGGCACGAAGGCCAAAGCCACCGCCAGCGCCGCCATCCCCGCCCAGACGAACACCCCATCCAGCGCCAGAAGCGCCGCGGCCAGCGCCGTCAGCGGAAAGGTAAAGGCCCCCCACAGCGGCGAGAACCCCGCATCTGCCACCCAACGCCCGGCCACCAGCAGCACCAGCGCCATCACCAGCGCCATCCCCGCAAAGCCCTGCGCCAGCGCGGCCTGCCCCGTCATCCCCGCCACCAGCGAGAACAGCGCCGCCGGCGCCACATGGATCGCCAGCATCGGCCGCAGCGACGCGGGCGGATTGCGCCGCAGCAGCTGCGCCAGGCTGATCCCCCAGATCAGCCCCGCCACCGGCAGCGTCGCCCACAACAGACCGCGCGCCAGCGCCTCCATCCCCAGCGGCACCGCCGACAGGCCGCCGATGATGAAGCCGACAAAGGCCAGGTGCCAGCCCGGGTTCACCCCGCGCCCCTCGGCCGGCATCCGCGCCAGCACCGACAAGAGTGCCAACGCCAGCGCCCCGTGCACCGCCAGCCCGGCCAACAGCACCCATCGCGCCAGGCCGGGCGCGTAAGGAACCAGCAGCGCCGCCACGGCCAGCATCCCCGCCGTCCCCGCCGCCAGCCCGGCACGGCCCGGCAGCACCTTCAGGTCGTCCAGCACCACGCCCGGCCGCCGCAGCATCTTGCCCAGGTAGGCCACCGCGGCAAAGACCCACAGCGCCAGCACCAGCCCCGCCAGCAGGTCGGCCGGGGCCTGCGGCAATGCCAGCGCCGCCAGCCCCCGCCGCAGCGCCAGCACCAGCCCCAGGCTGCCCAGCACCACCGGGAACACCGCCGGCGGCGTGCGCGAAAAGCGTGGCGCGCGGCGCGGCGGGAACTCGGGCGGCGGATAGGCCTTCGGGCGGAAACGGGCGGGTTCAGTGGCCATGGCTCTCCTCGGTCTGCAAGGCTTGCGGCCCCGGCATCCGAACCGCATTCCGGCGTCCCGCGCAAGCGCCGCGAAGGTCGCAGGTCCCCCGCCCGGCAGCCCTTCCGTGGCAACGCGGGCGCGTCCCCCCTCGATGGGGGGCAAGCCCGCTCCCCCGGGCTGGGCCATCTTCCTCGGATCAGCCCCGCGCGCGCCAGATCGTCGGGAACCAGTCCTCGCGCAGCCGCTCGCCCGGCGTCATCCCGTGCCCCGGGAAGGGCGGCGAGGTCGGCCCCGGCCGCGCGACATAGCGCGCGTCCTCGCCCACCAGCCGCAGCGAGAAGGCCCGGCGCCGCTGCGTGGTGGTGTTGCCGCGCGCCCCGTGGAGCGTGCGGTAATGGAAGGCCACGGCATCGCCCGGCTCCATCTCCCATTCCAGGATGCGCATCCCCTCGGCCTCGGGGTCGGGCACCGGAATGTAGTCGTGGTCGCCCGGATAGAAATTCGTCTCGGCCATCCAGCGGGTCGGCAGCACGTCCCGCGGCCACAGGTGGCTGCCCGCCACGCAGCGCAAGGAGGCCTCCCTCACCGGGTCCAGCGGCACCCAGAAGCTGACGGTCTGGCGCCCCTCGACAAAGTAATAGGGGCCGTCGGTGTGCCAGGGCGTCGGCTTGGCCGTGCCGGGTTCCTTGACCAGCACATGATCGTGGAACAGCTGCACCGAGGGCGAGCCCATCAGCGCCCCGGCCACCCGCCCGGCCTCCGATCCGAAGATCGCCTCGCGGAACTCGGGGATGCGGGTCCAGTTGCAGTAGTCGTCAAAGAACCGCCCCTGCTCGCCGGGCTTCAGCGTCGGCATCTGCTGGGTCGGGGCGGCCATGTTGGCCTCGACCCCGGCGCGCAGCGCCTCGACCCAATCCGCCATCAGCCCCTTCACCAGCACCACGCCGTCGGCCTGGTAGGCGCGCACCATCTCGTCCGTGATCTGAACCATCGTCTCCTCCGTCCTTGTGCCACCCTGCCCCCGTCGCCGGCTCTGGACAAGCCCCCTGCCCCGGACCACTCTGCCCACGAAAACCGGAGGGACGGATGAGCGGCAACAGCTATGAAACCGGGCGGCTGAACCTGCCCTTCGTCGGGATTTCCACCTTTGGCAAGCGGCCCTATGTCGGCGACTGGTCGGCGATCCGGGCCGATGCCGCGATCCTGGGCGCTCCCTTCGACTTCGGCACCCAGTTCCGCGCCGGGGCGCGGTTCGGGCCAAGGGCGATCCGCGAGGCCTCGACGCTGTTCTCCTTCGGCCACGCCGGGGCCTATGACCACGAGGATGACGTGACCTACCTGGGGCCGGAGGTCACCATCGTCGACATCGGCGATGCCGACATCGTCCATACCGACACCGAGAAAAGCCACGCCAACATCGAGACCGGCGTGCGGGCGATCCTGGACGCGGGCGCCCTGCCGGTCACCCTGGGCGGCGACCATTCGGTGAACATCCCCTGCATCCGGGCCTTTGCCGGCCGCGGCCCGATCCACATCCTGCAGATCGACGCGCATCTGGATTTCGTGGACGTCCGCCACGGCGTGCGCCACGGCCACGGCAACCCGATGCGCCGCGCGGCGGAACAGGACCATGTGACCGGCATCACCGCCCTGGGCATCCGCAACGTCAGCTCCACCGCCAAGGACGGCTATGACGCGGCCCGCGCGATGGGCGACGATATCCTGTCGGTGCGCCAGGTGCGCAAGCTCGGCCGCGACGCGGTGCTGGCCCGCATCCCCCAGGGCGCGCGGCTGTACGTCACCATCGACATCGACGGCTTCTGCCCCTCGATCGCGCCGGGTACCGGCACGCCCAGCCACGGCGGGTTCCTGTATTACGAGGTGCTGGAGATCCTGCAGGGCGTGGCCCGGGCGCATGACATCGTCGGCATCGACCTGGTCGAGGTCGCTCCGGATTACGACCGCGACGGCACCACCGCGATCCTGGCGGCGCAGGTCCTGCTGAACTTCCTGGGCTTCATCTTCCACGCGCGCAAGGGCTGAGGCCGCGGCCGGGGGCCAGCCCCCGGACCCCCGGGATATTTGCGGACAGATGAAAGCCGCAGGTCAGCCCGGAATGACGAGCATTGTGTGACCCAGCCGGTGCAGGGCGGCGCCGGTGCCCAGTTTGAACCGGGCAAGGCCGGGGGCCTGTTCGGTATCGACCGAGCCGAGGTCGAGCCAGCGCACGCCTTCGGCCCTGAGCGCGCGGGCGGCGGGGAACAGCAGCAGCGGGGCGAGGCCGCGGGCGCGCGCCGCCTCTCCGGCCCAGCCGAGGTGATAGGTCGCCGTGGCGCCATCGACCACGAAGGCCATGGCGGCGCCCAGGGTGCCGCCGTGCCGCCAGTCGAACATCCGCAGCGCGTGCGGGGGCAGCGCCCGGGTGAAGGCCGCGGGATGGGTGCGGTAGCCGCGCGCCTGGCGCTGCGCGGCTTCGGCGGCGATCAGCTCGGGCAGGCGGCGCAGCGAGGCCGCGCCGACCCGCAGGCCCGCGCGCTCGGCCGCGG
>ERZ1645187.4119-NODE-4119-length-11871-cov-7.918331_pt1 | contig 11871 bp, 7 predicted proteins | sample MGYA00575352_ERZ1645187 | MGnify/ENA primary metagenome ERZ1645187 (study PRJEB40837, sample SAMN11349314) | freshwater sediment metagenome | isolation source: river sediment | host: Sediment | place: India: Wazaribad , New Delhi | collected 2017-02-21 ... | reverse complement strand
CGCCGGGGCGGCGCAACGGGAATCAGGTCTCGGATGAAGTATGTATGACTGAAAAAGTTTAGGAACAGCTCCGTCGGGATGGCTCTCCCAATCGGATTTGGAAAGCTTTTCTTTGGCGTGTGGTATTGCCAGCGACCAGTACAAAGTTTATATTTTTCCAAAATCTCTTACCATGACCGGTATGGCGAACACGACTTGGTTGATTGCATGGATCGGCAAAACAGACCATGAATGCGCGGAGGGCGTTCACGGGGATGCGGTGGGTCCCATTGCCACGGCACTCGATGGGCCGCATCGATTTGATCGGGTGTACCTCTTAACGAACTACGATTTCGAACGCGGCAAACGGTATTGCAAATGGCTCGAACAGCGATCAGGCTACGCCGATTCGGCTGTTGACCTTTATCAGATCGACCTGATCAGTCCCATAGACTACGGAGAGATCTACGCCCAGGTCAGCAAGAATCTGACGGCTGCAGGGTTGCCGCGGGCCGACATTGAGCTGACTTTCCATCTCAGTCCGGGCACACCTGCGATGGCGGCAATATGGATCATCTTGGCGAAAACGAGGTTTCCTGCCAAACTGATTCAAACATCAAGAGAACGCGGGTTAGATTCGGTCGACTTTTTTTTCGACTTGGCGAGCGACTTCCTACCGGAGTACCTCAGACGCAGTGGCGAGCGTGTAGAGCGATTGGCCTCCGCCGCCAAAACACAAGCTCCGGAATTCGACAAGATTGTTCACAGGAGCCCGCTGGTAGCTGATCAGATCACTCTAGCTCGGCGCATGGCGGCCTATGATGTGCCGATACTGGTATTGGGCGAAACTGGAACTGGTAAAGAACTGTTTGCAGAAGCGATCCATGCAGCCAGTCCACGATCTGGCAAACCCTTTATTCCGGTCAACTGCGGTGCAATTCCGCCAGAACTTGCAAGCTCTGAGCTCTTCGGACATAAGAAGGGCGCCTTTACTGGTGCCATAACCGATCGGAAGGGCCATTTCCAAGAGGCTTCCGGTGGCACGCTGTTTCTGGATGAAGTGGGTGACCTGCCGTTGGATACCCAGGTTCGTCTGCTGCGAGCAATTCAGTCGGGCGAAGTCACGCCATTGGGGCAGTCTGCAACGGTGAAGGTTGACACGCGGATTATTGCGGCGACACACCGCGACTTGGGTGCCGATATCGCGAATGGACGTTTTCGGGAAGACCTTTTTCACCGACTGGCCGTCGGAATCCTGCGATTGCCACCCCTACGTGAGCGGTTGGGCGACATTGATGTTTTGATCGACCACTTCCTTGCGTTGATCAATGCGGATGCAAGGGGACGACCGGAAGCGCAGCATAAAGACATATCTATTGATGCAAGAAAGTTTCTATTGCTGCATCCTTGGCCCGGCAACGTTCGGGAGCTCTATCACACCCTCCTCAGGGCCGCGATATGGTCCGACGGACCCGAAATTTGTGTCCACGATATCGAAGCTGCAATCCTCCCTGTGAGCAAAAGGAGTGAATGCGACTTCACGCCAACAGTTGGGCAAGGTATTGATTTACAAGAATATTTGGATCAAATTGCCCGAGAGCTCATTGTTCAGGCAATGATGAAGTCCGGGCAGAAAAAAACTGGCGCAGCCAAGCTGCTCGGCTTCGACAACTACCAGACGCTCGGCAACTGGATGAAACGGCTGGGCGTGGATCAGCCGAAAGAAACACCCTAGGGAGGCATGGCACGGTTTTCGCGGTTAGGTTGGCATGGAGCCCAATGCGAGAGCCGTCCCGATGTGGATGCAAGACCTGACATCGCTGAACTTTGAGCCACTGCGTCCGGTGTGGCCCGAGCTCGCTAACATGGGCGGGTATGCGGAGCACTACGCGCACACCGACCCGGAAAGCTCACTCGTCAAACTCCGCAGCTTTGCTGAGCGCTCGGTCGACCACATCTACAACAAGCTCAAACTGCAGCGGGCTCCCCAGTCCAACTTTCTGGACCTGCTCAACAACGCCAGTTTCCGCATGGTCGCGACCGACCTGCCGCTGGACAAGCTGCACTTGCTGCGCAAACTGGGCAACCGTGCGGCGCATGGTGAAGGTGTACTGGCTGAAGACGCGCTGCGTTGTGTCCGCGAAGCCTGGCAACTGGCCCGCTGGCTGCACGTCACCTTCCTGGGGGGCCAACCCGCTGACTTTGCGGACTTCAAGATTCCTCCAACGGAGGGTATTGACAGCAAGGCAGAGATCAAGCGCAAGGCAAAGGCCCTCGCCATCGAGAACAGCGTCAAGGAGGAGCGCCTGCGCCAAGCCCTGCAGGAGTTGGCTGAGCTCCGCGCTGCGGAAAGCGCGGGCCACAGTGCACCCAAAGTCGCTGCGCCCCAACCCTCTGAGGCAGAACTGGCGCGCGTGGCGCAGTCTGCTGCCGCATCAGCGCAAACGCTGCGTTTCTCGGAAGACAACACCCGCAAGTGGCTGATCGATCGAGATTTGCGACTCGCTGGCTGGAAGGTGCCCGAAGGCGTTGCCAGCAACGACAACGTCGGTCAGGAGGTGGAGGTGGTCCACCAGCCCACGACCTCCGGCAAAGGCTATTGCGACTACGTGCTCTGGGACGACAACGGAAAACCCTTGGCCGTCATAGAGGCCAAGAAAACCAGCGTGGACGCGCGGGTCGGCCAAGAGCAAGCGCGCCTGTATGCCGACGGGCTGGAAAAGATGCATGGCCAGCGGCCGATGATCTTCTTCACCAACGGCCACGACATCTGGGTCTGGGACGATGTGGCGGGCTACCCGCCGCGAAATGTTTACGGGTTCTATTCCAAAGACACGCTTCAATACCGGGTCGGCTTCCAGCGAAGTGAGCGGCAAGATCTTCTCCAGGTACGTCCCGATCCGGCCATCGCCGGACGGCTCTATCAGATCGAGAGCATCACGCGGGTGGCAGAGCGCTTCTCGCAGCGCCATCGCAAGGCCCTGGTGGTGCAAGCCACCGGTACCGGCAAGACGCGGGTCGCCATTTCCCTGGCCAAGCTGCTCATCGAGGCCCGCTGGGCCAAGCGCGTGCTGTTCCTGTGTGACCGCAAGGAACTCCGCAAACAGGCCAAGAACGCCTTCAACGACTTTCTGAAAGAGCCCTTGTACGTCATCGGGCAGGCCAACGACATTGGCAAGCTCGACGCCCGCATCTACATTGGTATCTACCAGGGGTTGATCAACGACTACGAATCGTTCGATGTGGGGTTCTTTGATCTCATCATTGCCGACGAGTCGCACCGGTCGGTTTACAACCTGTACGGTGACCTTTTCAAGTACTTCGACGCCCTGCAGGTGGGTCTGACCGCCACGCCAGTCGAAATGGTCAGCCGCAGCACGTGTCAACTGTTCGGGTGCGACTACAAGCTGCCCACCGCCAACTACCCGCTGGAGCAGGCCATTGCCGACCGCAACCTGGTTCCGTTCCGGGTGGTCGCCCACACCACGAAATTCCTGCGCGACGGCATCAAGGCGGCACACCTGAGCGACGAGCAGATTGCCCAGCTCGAAGACCAGGGCATCGATCCCAATACGCTGGACTTCGAGGCACAAGAAATCGACGACGCGGTGTTCAACAAAGACACCAACCGCGTCATCCTTCGCAACCTCATGGACAGCGGCATCCGCGATGCAGATGGGCAACTGCCGGGCAAGAGCATTGTCTTTGCCCGCAACATCGACCATGCGCGCCTGTTGGCCGAGCTGTTTGACGAGATGTACCCGCAATTCGCGGGCAAGTTCTGCCGGGTCATCCATTCACAGGAGCCGCGGGCAGAAGATCTGATCGACGATTTCAAAGGCAAGCTGGACCCACGCATCGCGATCTCGGTCGACATGATGGACACCGGCATCGATGTGCCCGAAGTGGTCAATCTGGTTTTTGCCAAGCCCGTCAAGAGCAAGGTGAAGTTTTGGCAAATGATCGGCCGCGGAACCCGCCTGTGCAAAGACCTGTTCGGCCCCGGACAGGACAAGACCGAGTTTCTGATCTTTGACCACTGGGACAACTTCGCGTTCCACGATCTCAACGTCGACGAGGTTGAGCCCAAACTCCCCAAGCCGTTGACTCAGCGCCGCTACGAGGCTCGTATCGAGCTGGCAGCGCTCGCACTGGCGCGGTCGGACTTGCCGACCTTTGATGTGCTGATTCAGCAGGTTCAACAAGACGCGCAAGCGTTGCCGGATGGCGGTATTGCCGTACGCGAGCGCTGGCAAGCCGTGCAACAGGCCCGAGACGCCAAGCTGTTGCACCAGTTCGCACCCGTCACCCGCCAGGTTCTGTTGGAGCAGGTGGCCCCACTCATGAGCGCGGTCGACGTGCGTGGGAAGGGTGAAGCACTTCGTTGGGACTTGCTGCTCGGCAAGGCCCAGGCCGCTGCCGTCAAGACACCCAGCCAGTCCAACCCCTGCAAGGCCGAGATTCTGGATTGGATCTCTCGGCTTCCTCCCCATCTCAATCCCGTTCGCGCAAAAGCCGCTGTGCTCCAGTCCGTTCGCTCAGATGCGTTCTGGCCGTCCCCGACCTTTGCCGCGTTGGAAGCGGTGCGCGAGTCTTTGCGCGACGTGATTCACCTGGCGGAGGCGCCCGTGACTCCGCCATCGCCCATGGTCACGCGCCTGGATGTGCGGGAGGACCCGGGTGAGTACCGTGTGCAAGAGCGCCCGACCCACATCAGGTCGGTGGACTTCGGTATCTACCGCAAGGCCGTGCAGGCGGCGCTGGAACCCTTGTTCGAAACCGACCCTGTACTGCTCAAGATCCGGCGGGGAGAGACTGTGACGCCTGAAGAGCTGGACCGGCTCAACAGTTTGCTGCACACCCGCAACCCGAGCGTGGACCTGCAGACCTTGCGCGAGTTCTTCCCCGAAACCGCCGTTCCCTTGGGCAACATCCTGCGGAGCATCGTCGGACACGACCACACGGTCGTGGAGCAGCGCTTTACAGCCTTTGCCCAAGGGCATGCGCTCAACAGTACCCAGCTGCGTTTCTTGTCCATGCTTCAGCAGCACATTCGCCAATACGGCGCGCTCCACCTGGGGCAACTGTTTGAAGCGCCATTCACCACCATTCACGCCGAAGGCCTGGGTGGTGTGTTCCCCAACGAGCGTCAACTCGACGAAGTTGTGCAACTGGTGCGCAGCTTCGGCGAACCACTGAACCCTGCTCGATCGGCGTGACCGCGCCTCGTTCGTTGCCCGCTCCTCGTAAAAGACCTTACCCAACAGAATCAACGCATGTTTCGTGATCCCGTCGCTCTTGGCCTCGTCCCTACGCTTGAACTCAGCCGTGCTCCCAAAGGCCAGACCTTTGAATACCGGGGTGAGCACAAACGCGTCATCGAATCCGCCTGGGCGGACGCTACACGCCTGCGCAAGGTCAAAGGGCCTTGCGTCTATGCGGTGACGGACTCGGAGGGCATCGTTCGCTACATCGGCAAGCACGCGGGTTCTACCCCGGTGGGCAGCCGTTGGTACCGCCGGGGTCACATCCACCACGCGTCCAGCCGCAACCACGTCATTGCTGAACTGGATGCCGGCCGCGGTCCCTGCATGTTGTGGTCTGCTGCAGTCGACGAGCTTCGCGGCCGGCTGCCAGCTACTGCCCAGCATTGGGCTGCGGCAACACTCGCCCAGGGCCTGGAGGCGGAATGGATCGCCCGTTGGCGCCCCCAACTCTGGAACCAGCGCCTCGAACCGGCTGTGGCTGGCTTCACCGATGGGCATTACATGCAGGTCGCCTGAGCGGTCCTTATGCTCTTTCACAGGACAAACAAAACAAGAAAACCATGATCACCGGCGAACTCAAGAACCGCATCGACAGCCTCTGGACCGATTTCTGGACCGGCGGCATCACCAACCCGCTCACCGTCATCGAGCAGATCACCTTCCTGATGTACAGCCGTCTGCTGGACATGCAGGAGCGCAAGGACGAAAGGCTTTCGTCTCTAAACGGCCAGTCCTTTGCGCGCCGCTTTGGTCCCGCAGAGCAAGACTGCCGCTGGGAGACCTGGCGCCACTTCGGTGCTGACGAGATGCTGCCCCATGTGCGCGACAAGGTGTTTCCGCACTTCCGTCGACTGGCCGAGCGCAGCACGGGTAACGACAGCCACTTCGCGACCTTCATGAAGGACGCGCAGCTCATGATCCAGAAGCCTTCGCTGCTGGTGAAGGCCGTCAACGCGGTGCAAGACCTTCCGCTGGAGCGCGGCGACACCAAGGGCGACCTGTACGAGTACCTGCTCAGCAAGCTCACCACTGCGGGCATCAACGGGCAGTTTCGTACCCCTCGGCACATCATCCGCCTCATGGTGGAACTGACGCAGCCGCAACCCACCGACCGCATTTGCGACCCGTCTTGCGGCACCGCCGGCTTCCTCATCGAGGCGTATGACTACCTGTTGCGCCAGCACACCAGTGAAGCGGGCAAGCACGTCGAAGTCATCGACGGTGAAGAGCACACCACCTACAGCGGGGATCTGCTGGGCGCGCATCGGGCGCATGTGGACACCGACATGTTCCACGCCTACGACTTCGATGCCACCATGCTCCGCATCGCCAGCATGAACCTGGTGATGCACGGCGTGGCTGAGCCCGACGTGCACTACCAGGACACGCTAAGCCAGAGCTTCGAGGAGCGCCACCCCAAGGGCTCCAAGAACGCCTTCGACCTCATCCTGGCCAACCCGCCCTTCAAGGGCAGCTTGGACGAACAGGACGTAGCGCCAGACATCCTGCGCACCGTCAAGACCAAAAAGACCGAGCTGCTTTTCATCGGCTTGATCCTGCGCATGCTCAAGGTGGGTGGGCGCAGCGCCACCATTGTGCCGGACGGCGTGCTGTTCGGCTCCAGCAAGGCCCACGTGCAATTGCGCCAGCACCTGATCGAAAGCAACCAGCTCGAAGCGGTGATCTCGCTGCCCTCCGGCGTGTTCAAACCCTACGCCGGCGTGTCCACCGCCATCATCATCTTTGCCAAGGGTGGCAAAACCGAGGACGTGTTCTTCTACGACGTGCAGTCGGATGGGTTCACGCTGGACGACAAGCGAACCAAGATCGGCGATGGCAAGGGCGACCTGCCGGATGTGCAGGCCAAGTACCTGCAGTGGTGCGATGGCAAGGGCGACTTCAGTGATCAGACAGCGAAAGCGTTTGAGGTGTCGGTTAATGACATTCGGGCCATGAGCTATGACCTGTCGATCAATCGGTACAAGCAGCAGATCACGGTAGAAATGGTTCACGAGAGGCCCGAAGGGATCTTGCGAAAGCTCCGCTCACTGGAGCAGGGAATACTTACCGATATTGACGAGATTGAGGAGTTGTTGAAGTGAAGGGGCAGAGCGTTCGGCTCGAGTCTATTTGTGAGATTCGAAGTGGGGGTACACCATCACGCTCCGAAGTTGGGCATTACGGAGGAGATATTCCATGGGCCAAGATCGATGACCTGAACGTTGATGGCGGTGTTGTGTTGGTAACCAAGGAGTCCATTACGGAGCGAGGGCTCGCTGCAATCCGTGGACGCCCCTTTGAGTCTGGCACGCTCTTGTTTGCAATGTATGGGTCGGTCGGGAAGATGGCCTGGGCTGGTACACGGCTCTGTACCAATCAGGCTATTCTTGGAATTTCCGTACGCGATAAGGAATGTCTTGATCCTGCGTATCTGAAGCATTGGCTTGCGTCACGGCAAGCCGACTTCGAGCGAGATGCTAACGGTGTAACTCAGAAGAACCTTTCGGCGGGCTACATAAGAGACTTGCAGATTTTTCTTCCCGAGCTGACTGAGCAGCAACGCATCGCCGCGATCCTCGACAAAGCCGACAGCCTGCGCCGCAAACGGCAGGAAGCCGTCCGCCTTGCCGACGAGTTCCTTCGCTCCGCCTACCTAGATCTCGCCAAGAAGCACCTCGACCGTGCTTCGGTTGATAGTGTCTTGGCGACCACCCCCAACGCAGCGAGGACGGGGCCGTTCGGCAGTCAACTGCTCGTTTCCGAATTCACCGAGACCGGCATCCCGGTTCTCGGCATCGACAACGTGGTCTCCAACTCTTTCACCTGGGGCGCGCGTCGATTTGTCTCGCTAGAAAAGTACGAAGAGCTTGAGCGATACACCGTTCGCCCCGGCGATGTCATGGTCACGATCATGGGAACTACAGGCAGAGTCGCTGTCGCTCCAGATGACTTGCCCCTGTGTATCAGCACCAAGCATCTGTGCACCTTGACGCTTGATCAGCAGAAGATGCGACCGTCCTACTTGTGGGCTTGCCTGCGTTGGGACCCAGAAGTTCGGGCGCAGACGCAGCGCGAATCAAAGGGAGCCATCATGGACGGCTGGAACATGGGGATCGTCAAGGGCTTGATGGTCAGCAAACCGCCCATGGATGCGCAACTCAAGTTCGAAACCTTGTTGGCTCGCATCAACAGTTTTTCTCAGAACGCAGGCAAGGCGGCAGAGGAGACCGACGCATTGATTGCTTCCCTGTCCTCCAAGTACCTCAGCTTGCCAACCGCGGCTTGATAAGGCGCGTACACATCCATGAGCTCACTGATCAAATCGCTGGCGCTGAAGAATTTCAAAGGTTTCTCCGACGAGGTCCGCATCGAACTTCGCTCCATCACACTGCTCTTCGGCGCCAACAGCGCTGGCAAGAGCAGTGTGCTGCAGGCCTTGCAATACGTGCGTGAAATCCTGGAGAGGCAGAACGTGAATGCGGACCGCACTCTGCAAGGCGGCGAGGCAGTGGACCTGGGAGGGTTCATGAATCTGGTGCACGGTCGCGATCCCGAGCGTCAGATCGAGATAGAAGTTGAAATGGTGCTGGGTGAAGAGTCGATCCCCGAACTCGTGCCAGAGCCTTTCGAAGACTGGCAAACCCAAGATTCCGATGTCTGGGCGTACTACAACACCTTGCAGGAGATTCGGCGGCGTGTTGAGGCGGTCAGTGTCCGACTGATCGTCGCGTGGAGTGAGCGACGTGAGGAGCCCGTGGTTGTGGGCTACCAGATCGGTACGAACGGTGAATGGTGCGTGAAGTTGGAGTCCACGGCCGATGGCCGTGATACCCGAATGCGCATCAACCGCGATAACCCGATCTTCATGGTCGAGCGTGAACTGGAAGAAGCGTTTGACTTGGATGCCTTGGACGAGTGGGTCAGCGCCAGGGATTTTCAGAACACAGGCGATTTCGATCAGGTCGAGAGTGCGACGGACAAGACGGGTAAGCAACTTGTTTCCTTGGTCGGTGATCTGTTCTTCGCGGTTAAGGAGGCTGGGTTGGTGCGGCCTGGTGACGGGCTCAGATCGTGGTTGACGCAGCTCAATGGCGCTTTGCCTCGGCTTGATCAGATGTTGTCGATCCCAGCGCCCGGTGCACAGGGCGCTGAGAACGTTTACGTCGCTCGGGAGTTCACGGCCTTCTTGTCTTGGCTGACGGTGGGGCCAGCTGTTCTTCTGCGAGATCAACTGCGCAAGATGCGTTACGTCGGCCCGCTTCGCCGCATTCCACCGCGCGGCTTCGAGGTGTCGCTCACCAAGAGCGAATCGGCCTGGTCCGATGGCATGGCGGCGTGGGAGACGCTGGTCACCGGCAGCCAAAACCTTGTGTATCGAGTGAGCGACTGGATGCAGTCGCCCGCCAAACTGGGCACGGGCTACGCCGTCATCCGCAAGGCCTACCAGGAGTTCGATCCGCATGACCCGGTGCCACAAACCATCGGCCCAATCCGGAGGCGCGCGCAGTTGGTGGATGGCTTGGGGTTGACTTTGCATCCACAGGACGTGGGCGTCGGCATCTCCCAGGTGCTGCCGGTGGTGGTGGCCGCTCAGGACGGCTCGGCCAGCGTGGTGTGCATCGAGCAACCCGAGCTGCACATCCACCCCGCTGTTCAGGTGGGCCTGGGTGACCTGTTCATTGACGGGGCATTGAACCAAGGGCTGTCTTTCCTGATTGAGACCCATAGTGAACATCTCGTTATGCGCTTGCAGCGGCGTCTGCGAGAACAGGTTCTTGGCGAGCTACCTGGAGACATGCCGGCAGTCGACCCCAAGGACATTAACTTCGTCTACCTCGGTCGCGACGAACAGGGTTCAGTGACGGTGTCACAAATTGGCCTGACGCCCGAGGGCAAGTTTGATTCCCCATGGCCGAATGGATTCTTCTCTGAAAGAGCAGCAGAGGTACTGCCCAGCGCCATGCGAGAGAGGATGGAGGCAAGTCGCCGGGGAGGCGGAAAATGATCTACGAGTACGCCATCGACCCTGCGCTGGTGAAGGAGTGGGCCATAAAGCGCGAAGTCGGTTTGGCACGACATTTCGGACTGGATCAGCGACGAGTGGTGTCGGACTTCCCGGTGAATTGGGAGGGCCAGATCATCGGAGCACTTTGGGAGTCGTTTGGTTGGGATGACCGTGACCCGGAATACATTGATGCAAATAGCCACTTGAATGCTTTGCTTCAGTACATGAGGCCCACGGTCAGTCGAGGACATCGTGACTCACATCAACCATGGCTTGAGCAAGCCTTGCGTACTCATGAGTCTGAGCCGTTTCACGCAATCCTGGCTCAAGCGCCAGTTGATGGACGAGACGAAGTGATAACACCAGCTGTCGATCGGGAGCTGCACAACCACCGCTGGCACTTACCCACCATTGACCTGACCTCCAAGACCCCCGCTGCGCTGGCGGATCAACTGGCGCCGCTGCTGCGAATGGCCTCAAAAATCGTATTGGTTGACCCGTACTTTGAAGCAGATAAAGCAGGCTACCCGGAGGTGCTTTCGCTTTTAATTCAAAGAGCGATATCTGGTAGATCGCCAGAGCGGGCTTGGCCAGAGGTCACCGTGATGACGGGAGTGGGGGACCGTGAAAAGCCAGCGTCAGCGATACCCGTCGAGGAGCAACTACGGAGGGAGTCTGTTCATCGTTGTGGCAAGGCGGCAGAGTTGCTCGGTGGATCGCTACCGAAGGGGCTCAAGATCGAATTCCTCTGCATAGCTCAGTTTGCGAGTGGCGATCAAGTGCACAACCGCCTGCTACTGACCGACGTGGGCGGTGCGAGTATTCCTTATGGGACTCAGGCGCTGGGTGATGCCGTGTTCGATGACATCACGCCACTATTTTCAGGGCAGTACCGCGCCCGATGGCGCCAGTACGGGAAAGGAGAGGGGCTTACGGTCATTGGAGCTCCAATGATGATCAACGGGTTGCACGACTGACATGTCAAGCTAGCCTCCCCAAGCCATTGACCAAGCCAATGGGCTGCCTTGCAGCACTCGGTTCAGTAACAGCGATCCAGCCCTGACGCTGTTCTGGAGTGAAGCTCTGTTGAGGGGGTAACTATTTTTACCAAAGCGGAAGAAAAGTTCTTGTGTCTGGATTTTGGGTGGTTGAAATCCATCTAAGTTATTGATTTTTAAGGCGGTCTTTTGTTGGCATGCCTTTCGCAAGGTGTTCTGCGTATCCGGTCGAAGGTCGACCGGGCAGTCACACGAAAGGGGTCGACATGGCACGCAAGGTTTTCTACAGCTTCCATTACCTGCCTGACAGTTGGCGGGTTTCCCAGGTGCGCAATATCGGCGCCATTGAGGACAACAAACCAGCGAAGGACAACGACTGGGAAACCGTCACGAAGGGCGGCGACAAGGCCATCGAGAAGTGGATCGATGAGCAGATGACGGGCCGCAGTTGCGTGGTTGTGCTCATTGGGGCTGCCACGGCGAACCGCAAGTGGGTCAACCATGAAATCAAGAAGGCCTGGGACGCCGGCAAGGGCCTCATGGGTGTGCACATCCACGGCCTCAAAAACAACGAGGGAAAGACCTGCGCGAAGGGGGCCAATCCGTTCGATGGCTTCACCCT
>ERZ1645187.4118-NODE-4118-length-11872-cov-35.560887_pt1 | contig 11872 bp, 11 predicted proteins | sample MGYA00575352_ERZ1645187 | MGnify/ENA primary metagenome ERZ1645187 (study PRJEB40837, sample SAMN11349314) | freshwater sediment metagenome | isolation source: river sediment | host: Sediment | place: India: Wazaribad , New Delhi | collected 2017-02-21 ... | reverse complement strand
CCTGGACAACGCTTTGCCCTTATGCGCCCACCACCACCGGATCGCGCACGACTCCAACTGGGAACTCAGACGCCACTCGGACGGCGAGTACACCTTCCACCGACTCGACCGATCGGGCCGTCTGGTCATCCCGAGACCACGACAGGCAGCCACACCCCCGGCACCGCCGGGTGATCCGGGCACCTCGAAGATCCTGACAACCTCAGGCGCCCCACCACCAACGGGGGCAGGACCATGACGATCCGATCCGACGTGCCGCGCTGCGTTCGGTCTGCAGACGCTTGGGTCCAGGTCACCCGAGGTGTCGCGGGTTCCGGGCTTGCGCCCGGCCGGACGTACCCTTGCCCGGTGAGCACCATCCCCACCCTCGAGCAGCTGCACGCGCTCGGCGGCGCCCAGCAGCCCACCTACCGCGACCCCGAGGCCTTGGCCCAGGCGGTCGCCCGGCTGCGCAAGTCCCCGCCGCTGGTGTTCGCCGGCGAGTGCGACGAGCTCAAGGAGAAGCTGGCCGCGGTCGCTCGCGGCGAGGCGTTCCTGCTGCAGGGTGGCGACTGCGCCGAGACCTTCGAGGGCGTGACCGCGGAGAACGTCCGCAACAAGCTACGGGTGCTGCTGCAGATGGCGGTGGTGCTCACCTACGCGGCCTCGGTCCCGGTGGTGAAGCTGGGTCGGCTGGCCGGCCAGTACGCCAAGCCCCGCTCCAGCGACACCGAGACCCGCAACGGCCTGACGCTGCCGGCGTACCGCGGCGACGCGGTCAACGGCTTCGACTTCACCGCGGCCGACCGGGAGCCGGACCCGGCCAGGCTGGTGGAGGTCTACCACGCCTCGGCGGCCACGCTGAACCTGGTGCGCGCCTTCGTCACGGGCGGGTACGCCGACCTGCGGCAGGTGCACACCTGGAACACCGACTTCGTGCGCGACTCGGTCACCGGCCAGCGGTACGAGGCGATGGCCGCGGAGATCGACCGCGCCCTGACCTTCATGCGCGCCATCGGGGCCGATCCCGACGAGTTCCACCGGGTGGACTTCCACTCCAGCCACGAGGCGCTCCTGTTGGAGTACGAGCAGGCAATGACCCGGATCGACAGCCGCACCGACTCGCCGTACGACGTCTCGGCGCACTTCGTGTGGATCGGTGAGCGCACCCGGCAGCTCGACGGCGCCCACGTGGAGCTGCTGAGCCGGATCCGCAACCCCATCGGGGTCAAGCTCGGGCCCAACGCCAGCCCTGACGACGCGCTCGCGCTGGCCGCCAGGCTGAACCCGGACAACGAGCCGGGGCGCTTGACCTTCATCACCCGCTTCGGCGCCGGCCGGATCCGCGACGGCCTGCCGACCCTGGTGGAGAAGGTGACCGCGGCCGGGATCGAGGTGGCCTGGGTCTGCGACCCCATGCACGGCAACACCTTCGAGGCCAGCTCCGGGTACAAGACCCGGGACTTCGCGGACGTGATCGAGGAGGTCCAGGGCTTCTTCGACGTGCACCGGTCGCTGGGCACCTGGCCCGGCGGCCTGCACGTGGAGCTGACCGGCGACGACGTCACCGAGTGCGTCGGCGGCGGCGAGCTGCTCGACGAGGCGGGTCTGGGGGACCGGTACGAGTCGGTGTGCGACCCGCGCCTGAACCGGGTGCAGTCCCTGGAGCTGGCCTTCCTGGTCGCGGAGATGCTGCGCAAGGCCTGAGGGCGAACCAAGCCGGGGCGGCGGCATAGCATCGGCGCGTGACGAACCCGGTCGATCTGCGCTCCGACACCCTGACCCAGCCGACGGCGCCCATGCGCGAGGCGATGGCCCGCGCCGAGGTCGGCGACGACGTGTACGGCGAGGACCCCACCGTGCGGCGCCTGGAGGAGCGGGTTGCTGGGCTCTTCGGGCACGAGGCGGCGCTGTTCACCCCGACCGGGTCGATGGCCAACGTGCTGGCGGTGCGCACCCTGGTGGCGCCGGGGGCCGAGGTGCTGTGTGAGTCCTCGGCGCACATCGCGCGCGCTGAGCTCGGCGCGCACGGGGCGTACACGGGCCTGACGATGCGCACGTGGAGCCACCCGCGCGGCGGCATCGACCTCGACGCCGTCCGGCGGATGTTCGCCCCCGACATGGGCCCGTTCTTCGTGCGCACCACCGCCATCTCGGTGGAGAACACCCACAACTTCGCCGGTGGCACGGTGCTGGGGCTGGCCGACCTGGACGAGCTGTGGGCGTTCGCCCGCGAGCAGGGGGTCGGCGTACACATGGACGGGGCGCGGATCTGGAACGCTCACGTGGCCACCGGCACCCCCCTGGCCGAGTACGGCGCGCGCTGCACGGTACTGGCGGTCTGCCTCTCCAAGGGGCTCGGGGCGCCGGTCGGCTCCCTGGTGATCGGGTCCCGGGAGGTCATCGAGGAGACCCGCGTGTGGCGCAAGCGGATGGGGGGCGGGATGCGTCAGGTCGGCGTGCTCGCGGCGGCCGGCCTGCACGCGCTCGACCACCACGTGACCCGGCTGGCCGAGGACCACGAGCACGCGCGGCTGCTCGCCGAGGCCTGCGGCGTCGACCCCGAGACCGTCGACACCAACATCGTGGTCCTCGAGCGCCCCGACGCGGCTCAGGTGGTGGCCGCCGCCGCCGAGCAGGGGGTGCGGATCACCGCGGTCGGCCCGCGGACCGTGCGGCTGGTCACCCACCTGGGGGTCAGCCGCGACGACGCGGTGCGCGCCGCCGGGGTGCTGGCTCACCTCTGAGCGAGGCCCGGCTCAGCCCCGGTTGACCAGCGTGCCGGCGTCCACCCGGCCGACCGCGGACGGCAGCCTGCGGACCACGCTCGCCAACTCGCGCAGCTCGTTGCCCAACAGCGCCTGCGGACCGTCGCACAGCGCGCTCTCGGGGTCGGGGTGGACGTCGACGATGATCCCGTCCGCACCCACCGCGATCGCGGCCCGCGACAGCGGGACCACCAGGTCCTTGCGGCCCGCGGCGTGCGAGGGGTCGATGATCACCGGCAGGTGGCTGGCGGCCTGCACGATCGGCACCGCGGAGATGTCGAGGGTGTTGCGGGTGGTCGGCTCGAAGGTGCGGATGCCGCGCTCGCACAGCACCACGTCGAGGTTGCCGCGCTGGGCGATGTACTCCGCCGCCATCAGCCACTCCTCGATGGTCGCGGTCATGCCGCGCTTGAGCAGGACCGGCTTCCCGGCGTCCCCGGCCGCCTGCAGCAGGCCGAAGTTGGCCATGTTGCGGGTGCCGATCTGGAGCATGTCGGCGTGCTCGGCGACGGTCTCGACGTCGCGGGCGTCGACCACCTCGGTCACGTACGGCACCCCGGTCGCCTCCCGCACCGAGTCCAGGATCCGCAGACCCTCCTCGCCCAGCCCCTGGAAGGCGTACGGCGAGGTACGCGGCTTGAACGCCCCGCCGCGGACCAGCGTGGCGCCGGCCGAGATGGCCATCCGGGCCGCGGCCAGGGTCTGCTCGGGGGTCTCGACCGCGCACGGACCGGCGATGAAGGTGAAGGACTCCGGCCCGATCGGCACCCGGTGTCCCGGGCCGCCGACCCACACGGTCGAGCGCTGCGGGTGGTGCTGGCGGCTGACCAGCTTGTAGGGGTCCGAGATCCGGTGCACGTCGGCGACCCCGGGCAGCGCCCTGAGGTTCAGGTGGTGGAACGAGTCCAGGTCCCCGACCAGGCCGATGATCGCGCGCTCGACCCCCTTGGAGACGAACGCCTCGCCACCCACACTCTCGACGCGGGCCACGACGTGGGCGATCTCCTCGTCCGTGGCGGCGGGGGACATGACCACGACCATCGTGCTGCTCCTTACGGGTAGGGCGCCCCCCGGCACTCCCGCGGATGAGCTACTCCAGCCGGGTGACGCTAACCCACGGAGGCTCGGGACCTGCGCCGCATTCACGATCCGGACGCTGGCCGCCCGCTCAGGTCACACCGTCAGGTGCGTGACCTCGCCCTCGACCTTGCGCCGCGGCACCGCCTCCACGATGAGCATCGCCGCCAGCACCATCAGGCCGCCGATGACCAGCCGCCCGGTGACCACCTCACCGCCCAGCAGCACCGCGAAGAGCGCGGCGAAGACCGGCTCCATGCTCATGATGATCGCGCAGCGGGTGGGTGGCAGGTGCGCCTGCGCCCAGGTCTGCACCAGCAGGGCCCCGGCCCCGGCGACCAGCGCCATGTACAGCAGCGACATCCAGTCGCCGGTGCGGGCGGGCAGCACCACGCCGTCCGGCGCCCCGGCGATCAGGCACACCACGGTGATCACCATGAGCTGCACGATCGACATGCCCATGGCCTCCTCGGGCCGCGACCACGCCCCGAGCCCGACGATGTGCAGGGCGTAGATGCCGGCCGCCACCAGGGTCAGGGCCTCGCCGTAGCCGATGCTGAACCCCTTCAGGGTCAGCACGGCCAGGCCCGCGGTGGCCAGGGCCACCGCCGCCCAGGTCCAGGCGTCGATCCGGGTCTTGAGGATCCAGGCGGCCAGCAACGGGGTGAACACGACGTACATGCCGGTGATGAAGCCGCTGACGCTGGCCGCGGTGTGCGCCAGCCCGGCGGTCTGCAGGATCTGCGCGACGCCGTACAGCGCCCCCAGCACCACCGCCTGGCGGCGGGTCTGCTTCGAGAGCCTGGCCACCGCGCGCGGCGCCACCAGCAACAGCGCCACGCTGGCGATCGCGAACCGGATCGCCAGGAAGTCCAGGGTCGGCACCCGCTCCAGCAGGTCCTTAATCAGGAAGAAGGTCGAGCCCCAGCTGGCGGTCATCGCGACCAGCGCGAGGCTGGCGAGCAGGGTGGTGCGCCGCTCGTTCATGACCAGACCTGCGCGCGCAGCCGCTTGAGCAGCGGGATGTCCCGGTTGTCCGCGTCGCGTGAGTCGGGGGTCTCCAGGATGAACGGCACGCCGGCGGTCTGCGGATGGGCGAAGAGCTCGGTGAAGGCGTCGGTGCCGATGTGGCCCTCGCCGATGCGCTGGTGCCGGTCCTTGAAGGCGCCGCGGACGTCCATCGAGTCGTTGGCGTGGATCAGCCGGAGCCGGTTCGGCCCGGCGATCTCCACGATCCGGTCCAGGGTCGCGGCGGTGCCGCCGGGCTCGTCCAGCGGTGCGCCGGCGGCGAATGCGTGGCAGGTGTCCAGGCACAGGCCGGCGCGCGGGTGGAAGTCCAGGGCGGCCAGGTAGGGCTGCAGGTCCTCCACCCCGGCGCACAGGGAGCGGCCCTGACCGGCGGTCGGCTCCAGCAGCAGCCACGGGGCGTCCGGGCCCTCGAGGGTCTCGAGCATCGGCAGCAGCCCCTCGCGCACTTGCCGCAACGCGGCGGCGTACCGCTGCGCGCTCTGCTCCGGGTCTGGGCCGGGATCGACGAACGAGCCGGTGTGCACCACCACGCCCTCCACCCCGAGCTGGGCGGCCCGGAGCAGGTTGTGCGCCACCACGGCCACCGAGCTCTCGTACGTCGAGGGCGTGGGCGAGCCCAGGTTCACCAGGTACGGCGCGTGCATGAAGACCCGCATCGAACGGCGCTCGCACTCGGCGCGGAACAGCGCGTCGGTCGCCGGGTCGCCGGGGGACAGGGCCCAGCCTCGGGGGTTGCCGACGAAGATCTGGATCGTCTCGCAGCCCAGGGCCTCGGCGCTGGCCAGCGCCCCGGCCACCAGCCCCTTGCCGACCAGCACGTGGGTGCCGATCGGGTTGCGTCGCGCGGCCTCGACCAGCGCCGGACGCGAGGTACTGATGCTGGGGTGGGGCACGCCGAGCACCCTAGGTCAGATCGTGACCGCAGTCAGATCCGGCAGCCGCGCTCAGATCAGATACAGCGTGATGGTGGAGCCCTTGGGGATCGACTGTCCCGACCCCGGGTCCTGGCTGAAGACGAAGCCGAGGCCCAGGTAGTTGTCGGACTCCTCGATGTTCACCTTGAAGCCCCGGCTCTCGAGGTCGGCCTTCGCGGAGTCCACGCCCTGGGCCACCACGTTGGGCACCTCGACCAGCTCGGGCCCCTTGGAGACGATCAGGGTCACCGTGTCGCCCTTGAACAGCGTGCCGCTGGCGGGCGTCTGGCTGACGACCAGCCCGGCCGCCACCGTGTCGCTGTGGACCTCCTCGCGAGCGACCACCAGCCCCTTGCGCTCGAACTGCTCCTCGGCGCGGGCCGCGCTGCGGCCGGTCCAGTCCTTCACGGTGCGCGGCCGGCGCCCCTTGCTGACGTCCACATTCACCGTGGTGTCGGGCTTCTGGCGGCTCCCGGCCTTCGGGTCGGAGGAGAGTACGACGCCGGCCGGGACCGTCTCGTGCCAGCGTTCGGTGGCCTTGCCGTAGGTCAGGTGCGCGGCCAGGATCGCGTCCTGGGCCGCGTCCAGGTTCAGGCCCTTGAGCGGGGGCACCTGGTAGCGCTCCTTGCCCTGGGACAGCACCAGCGTCACGGTGCCGCCGTTCACGATCCGCTCGCCCGGCTCGGGGTCGGAGCTGATCACCTCGCCGGCCGGCACGGTCTCGGAGTAGGCCGGCTCGCCGGCCTCGCCGCTCAGACCAGCGTCCTTCAGGGTCTCCAGCGCCTTCGCCTCGTTCATGCCCAGCACGCCCGGGGTGGTGGTGTAGCGCCCCTCGCCGAACCACCAGGCGCCCACGCCGAGCCCTACCACGAGCAGCAGCGCGAGCACGAACAGCACCGGCCCGCGTCGGGACCGGCGGGGCGGGGCTTGGTCCGCTGCCCTCGGTACGTCGGGCCGCGCGGGCGGCAACCGGGTGATGGGCGGCGGCTCGGCGAACACCGGTGGCGGCTCCGGCTGGATCTCCTGGGTGTGGTGCTCGACCAGGAACGGCAGGATGTCGTCCAGCTCCTGCTCCGGGTCCTCGATGTCGACCAGCCCATCGCGGTCGGCCTCCACCTCGACCTCCAGCGGGGCGCTGACCACCAGCGGCCGCAGGTCGGCCTCCAGCTCCGGGTCGTCGAGGACTCCGTCGTTGACCGCGTGGATGACCCGGTGCACCTGGTGCAGCAGGACTCCGGCGTCGGCGGGGCGCTGGTCCCGGTCGCGGGCGGTGGCCCGGGCCACCAGGGCGTCCACGTAGCCGGGGATGCCCGGCACCAGCGCCGAGGGCGGCGGCACGTCGTGGTGCACGTGCTTGTACGCCACCTGGATCTGGGTCTCGCCCTCGTGCGGCTTGCAGCCGGTGAGCAGCTCGTACAGCACGACGCCGGCGGCGTACACGTCGGCCCGCTCGTCCGCGCGGCCGTGCACCACGACCTCCGGGGACAGGTAGGAGACCGTGCCGATCAGCACCCCGGTGGCGGTGTGCTGAGTGTCGGCCGAGACCGCCTTGGCGAGACCGAAGTCGGCGACCTTGACCACGGTCCCGGTGCTCGCGCCGCCCTGCGTGATCAGCACGTTCTCGGGCTTGACGTCCCGGTGCACCAACCCGGCTCGGTGGGCGCTGGCCAGCGCCGCCAACACCGGCTCGATCAGCGCCAGCGCCCGGGCCGGACGCATCGGCGACTCCTCGCGGATCAGGTCGCGCAGGGTCTGGCCCGGCACGTACTCCATGACCAGGTACACGGTGCCCTGGTCCTCGCCCTGGTCGTAGACGGCCACCACGTTGGGGTGGGAGAGCCGGGCGGCGGCCCGGGCCTCGCGCACGAAGCGGGAGACGAACTGCTCGTCGTCGCCCATGTTGGCGTGCATGACCTTGATCGCGACCTGTCGGTCCAGGCGCGTGTCCAGGCCTTCGTAGACCCCGGCCATGCCGCCCTTGGCGATCCGGCGCACGATCCGATAGCGGCCCTCGAGCAGCCGCCCCTCCAACGGGTCGGGAGCGGCAGCGGACGCGGTACTGCGCCCGCGCTCGTCTGCTGCCACGCCGGTGACCTCCGAACACTGATGCGGATTGGGGAAGGATCCGTGGGCCAATGGTACGAAAGCGGCCCAGAACCCAGGTCGCGGTGCGTCGCTCCGGCGTGGCGCGGGGTGGCAGCATGTGCGCCATGAACGACGTACCGCTGCCCGGAGCCGACCTCGATGCGCTGGTGAGCCAGTGGGTGGACTGGGCCGAGGCGGGCCGGCTGCTCGGTGTCTCGGTGACCCGGGTGCGCACCATGATCCGCGAGCACGAGCTGGCCGCGGCGGTCCCGCGCCCCGGCGCCGGGCAGCAGGTGCCCGCGGACCTGATCCAGGACGGGCTCGTGGTCAAGGGCCTGCCGGGCCTGCTGACGCTGCTGCACGACGGCGGGTACGACGACCGCGAGTGCATCGCCTGGCTGTTCACCGACCTGGACCTGCCGGGCCGCCCGATCGACGCGCTGCGCCAGAACCGCGGTTCGGAGGTCAAGCGCCGCGCGCAGGCGATGGCCCTGTAGGGGTGAGACACCCCCCGCGTTGTGGCTCCTGTGCCTGCACGATGTACTGGCCCTGTACTGGCCCTGTATTGGCCGAGTGTGAGCACACCGCACAAGCGTGCTCGCGAGCACTTCACTGACGTCGAGAGGATCTCGTGATGAGCGGACTGGCAGCACTGCTGGCCGGCCGGGTGCCCACTGGCACCTACCGGTGGCACGGAGGGTTCGACGTAGCGGACGTCCGCCACACCGTCGAGCACGCCGGCTGGGCGTTCGTCCCGCTGGACGGGGTCCGCATCGAGTCCAAGGAGGAGTTCCTGGAGGCTGCCGGTGCGGCCCTGGAGCTGCCCGAGCACGCCAAGGACAGCTTCGACGCGCTGGGCGACCTGCTGCAGGACCTCGACCCGGACAAGGGCACCGTGGTGCTGTGGGACTCCTGGGGCCCGTTCGCGCGAGCCGACGAGAACGCCTTCAAGGTGGCCCTGACCGTGCTGGGCACCCGGGTCAACGCCGAGCGCAAGGCGCCCTTCGCGGTGCTGCTGCGCGGCGACGGCCCCGAGCCCAGCGGCGTCTCCTCGCTGGACTGAGGCACGCCCGCTCGCGGCGGCCGGGCGAGTCTCAGACCGTACGGCGCGTGGCGGCCACCGCGAGCTCGCGCAGCACCTGACGGGCCCGGTCGTCCACCGAGGCGCGCTCCAGGGCCGCCAGCGCTTGGTCGGCCAGGCGGTCGATCATCTCCTCGACGCTGCGGTGCGCGCCCGACCCGTCGATGATGTGCCGCAGCCGGTCCACCTGCTCGGGGCTGAGCGCCCCACCCAGAGCGGCGTCCAGCTCGGCGGCCTGCCGCGGCTCGGCCGCCTGCAGGGCCAGCGCCACCAGCACGGTGCGCTTGCCCTCGATCAGGTCGTCGCCGGCCGGCTTCCCGGTGGTCGCGGGGTCGCCGAAGACGCCGAGCAGGTCGTCGCGCAGCTGGAACGCCTCGCCCAGCGGCAGCCCGAACTCGGTGAGCTGCTCCAGAGTCGTGGGTGCGGCGCCAGCCAGCGCGGCCCCGATGTGCAACGGCCGCTCGATGGAGTACTTGGCCGACTTGTAGCGCAGCACCGTCATCGCGGTCTGGACGTCGGCGTGCCCCCGGGCCTGCACCGAGACGTCGAGGAACTGGCCGGCGATCACCTCCGAGCGGCACAGGTCGAAGACGTCCAGGGCCGCGGCGACCCGCTCCAGCGGCAGCCCGCTGTGCCGCAGCAGCTCGTCGGCCCACGACAGCAGGAGGTCGCCGAGCAGGATCGCGGCCGCGGCGCCGTACTGCCCGGGGTCGCCGCGCCACCCCAGGTCCCGGTGCTCGGCGGCGAAGCCGTGGTGGGTGGCCGGGCGCCCGCGCCGGGTGTCGGAGGCGTCCATGTAGTCGTCGTGGACCAGCGCACTGGCATGCAGCAGCTCCAGCGCCGCGCAGGCCCGCACCAGGGACTTCTCGTCGGAGACCTCGGGTTGCACCGCGCGGTAGCCCCACCAGCAGAAGGCGGCCCGGAAGCGCTTGCCTCCCCGGGTCGCGGCCCGAGCCTCATCGAGCAGCCGGCCGGCGTCGGGGCCGAGGACCTGCAGCCGCTCGGACTGGGCGGCCAGGAACTCCTCCAGCGCGGACTGCACCTGCCCGCGGAACTCCTCGGCGTCCCATCCGGTGCCGGCCGCGGCGGCAGCCGGCCGAGAGGGCGGGGAGGCCGGGGGGTCGGGCACCAAGTCGGGCACTTGGAGAGCCTAGCCAGTGGACATTGCCTCCGGATGAACGGGGCCGCCCTAGGATTCCGCCCATGAGCAACCTGCCCGCGCCCAGCATCGGCGACCTCGTGCGCCGGGGGGACCGGACGTTCTCCTTCGAGTTCTTCCCGCCCAAGGACGAGGAGGGCGAGCGCGTGCTGTGGCAGTCCATCCGGGAGCTGGAGTCGTTGAAGCCGACGTTCGTGTCGGTGACCTACGGCGCCGGCGGCTCCACCCGCGACCGCACCGTGGCGATCACCGGGCGCATCGCCCAGGAGACCAGCCTGCTGCCGATGGCCCACCTGACCTGCGTGGGGCACACCAGCGAGGAGATCGCGACGATCCTCGCCGAGCTGACCGACGCCGGCGTGCGCAACGTGCTGGCGCTTCGGGGCGACCCCCCGACCGGGCCGGGCACGCCGTGGGTGCAGACCGAGGGCGGGGTCCGCTACGCCAGCGAGCTCGTCGCCCTGATCAAGCACCGCGCCGACGTCTCGGTCGGGGTCGCGGCCTTCCCCGAGGGGCACCGCGACGCGGCCAGCCTGGAGGCGGACGCCCAGGCGCTGCGCGACAAGTACGACGCGGGCGCGGAGTTCGCGGTCACCGACATGGTGCTGCGGGCATCGGACTACTTCGGCCTGGTCGAGCGGGCGCGCGCGATCGGTGCCGACTTCCCGATCATCCCGGGCGTGATGCCGATCCTGAACCTGGCTTCGATGCGCCGGATGGTGGAGATGTCCGGTCGGGAGATCCCGGCCGAGACGGAGGCGCGGCTGCTGCCGCTGCAGGACGACCCGGCGGCCCTGCGCGCCGAGGGCATCCGCATCGCCACCGAGCTGTGCGAGGCGCTGTTGGCCGGCGGCGCCCCGGGCCTGCACTTCTACACGCTGAACCGGTCCAAGGCGACCCGGGAGATCTGGGAGGCCCTGCGTATCTCGGTGTGAGCGGGGCATCTCGGTGTGAGCGGGCCCGAGTCCCGGGTTGACCCCGGAGCCTTGCGCTCGTGACTACTGTGACGGGCATGCAGCGCACAGTCACGGTCGCCGGACACGGGACCACCAAGGCAGTCCCCGACTCCGCGATGGTGCGGGTCGCCGCAACTCACCAGGCGCCCACCGTCGCCGAGGCCGTGGCCGGGGTGGACTCGGCCATGTCGGTCGTCAGTCGGGTGGCGCGGGAGTACACCGACGCCGCCCGGATCCAGAGCTCGGGCATGCAGGTGTGGAGCTCGCACGACCGTGAGGGCCGCCCCAACGGCTTCGAGGCCTCGCATCAGGTCTCGGTGGGCGTGCCGAACCTGCCCGCGGCCTCCGCGCTGGTGGTCGCCTTGGCCGAGGAGGTCGGGGACCGGCTGCGGATCGAAGCGGTCCGGCTGGAGATCTCGAACCCCGCCGGGGCGCTGGCGCAGGCCCGCGAGGCCGCCTTCGCCGACGCCCGAGCCCGGGCCGAGCACCTGGCCGGCCTGGCCGGGGCCTCGCTGGGCGAGGTGCTGACGCTGGTCGAGGGCGGCCAGGTCGCCGGCCCGGCGCCGTTGCGGGCGATGGCCGCGATGGCCGACGGTGGTTTCGAGGCGGGGGAGTCCGCCATCTCCGGCGCGGTGACGGTGACCTGGCAGCTCGTCTGAGCACGCCCGTCCCGACGCGGGTGCGGTCCGGCCTCAGGCCGGGCCCAGCACCTGGCTGACCAGGGCCGCCGAGAGCCCTACGAAGGGCAGGCCCGATCCGGGGGTGGCGTGCGCGCCGGCGGCGTAGACCCCCGGCACCGGGGTGCGCGGGCCGAGCCGTCGCCG
>ERZ1645187.4117-NODE-4117-length-11874-cov-15.092394_pt1 | contig 11874 bp, 5 predicted proteins | sample MGYA00575352_ERZ1645187 | MGnify/ENA primary metagenome ERZ1645187 (study PRJEB40837, sample SAMN11349314) | freshwater sediment metagenome | isolation source: river sediment | host: Sediment | place: India: Wazaribad , New Delhi | collected 2017-02-21 ... | reverse complement strand
CCACCTCGGACACGGGCAGACGGGCCTTCAGCTCTTCGAGGAAGGAGGGCGGGAAGCGCATGGTGAGGGCGGTTATAGCGCGGCGGGGGCTATTTCAGGAATGGTTTGATCAGGCTCCAGATCGGCGCAAACCACTCGAATTGCGCGGCTAGCCAACCGCCGCCGCCGAGAACCGGCCCCCAAATGGCGACCTTTGCGAGCGCGTTTCCAAGCTTTTTGGATTGCTTCGGCAAATTGACGCGAAATCCCGTCCACAGTTCCTTGCCTGCCTTGGCGCCCAACTTTTTCAGTTCGACGCCTGCTTCGGCCAGCCGCTTGACGATGTTGCCGATGCTGTTGACGACGTCGACGGTGAGCAACTCGATGTCCGCGCCGAACGGCTCCAGCCGATCTTCGGAAACAGCTTTCACGAGCGGCGCGACGAGCGCCTTGAGACGCGCAACCAAAGAGGGGGCGACAAGCTCGGCGGTCGCATCGTTTTCCAGAATCTCGATAAGGTTCGTCGCGGCTTGCGGCGTTGCGACGATGTCGGCCTGCGACGGGCGCGACGCGGTCCCCATCAATTCCTGCCATTCCGACGACAGCCTTGACGTTCGATCAAATAGCGGTAAGAGCGCGACAAACCGAGCGACAAGCGGCTCCGGCCATTCCTCTCTTACGGGTGGCGCCATACCCGCCAGCGCGTCGCGGGCGTGAAAAATCTCGAACGCCTGCCAAAGGGACGGCGTTTCGTCCGGGATCAGAGCGGCCACTGCCCGAAGATGATCTGCCGGCTTGCGGTCTACCTGCGGCGACCTTCGTCCCTCTTTCTGGCAGTCTCCGACCCACTTGTCGAAATCGTCCGCGAGTTTTCGTGTCGTTTCGCGCAGGCTCAGCAGCGCAGCGTCAAGCAGGATCGCAGAGCGACCTTCCGCGACGGGTCGGTCTTGCTGGATCAACTTTCCATCCGACCAGACCGGCAGGATCGCCGCCGCCTGCTGCGGCGGAATTTCGTTCGCCTTCGCCACCGCAGCATTGATCATTCCCCGGATGATCGTGTTGACGTGGGCGGCGCCGTCTTTCCAGTGTTCGTCAGGGATGAGGCAGATCGCGATGTCCAGGTTCTCGCGGTCCTTGGGCGACAGTTGCGGACATTGCTCGCGCCCGTCGAGCCAGGCGTCGTACCAATCTGTCCAGACAGACCAGTTCTCGCCCTCGCGGGCGAGAAGCGACGTCTTGAGATCGAGCCATAAGTTGGCGAACAAGTCGGGGAGTGATTTTTTGATGCGGGGCAGGCTTGCATGCGTCGCGGGATCGTTCGGCCACAGCGCGGCGCTAACGTTTCGTTGAGCAACGCCTGAGGCGTCGGCATTGAAAGCGGCGGAAGCGGCCGCTACAGCGTACATAGCGGCGATGGCGCCGGCCGAGGGAGCAGAGCCGGCCATCGCGCCGGGGAGATATGCGGCACTGTGGGCAGCGGCGGAAGAGGCGACGAAGGCGTCGCCGAATGCAGAGGCGGCGACGGAGGCGGCGGAGGCGGCGGCGAAGGCGTCGGGGTAGGCCGCTGCAGAAACTGAAGCGGCGGAGGAGGCTACAGCGATGTCGCTAGCGCGCTGCTGATATTTGGCCGCGGCGCGCGCAAGCGCGTTCGCGCGAAAGACGGCGAGGACCAAGACTGCGAAACGACGCCTATTAGAGCGCGGCTCTCTCACCAGCGCCGGCAGCACCCGCCCCGCCGCACGCGCGGCGAGCGTCACCGCCACCTCGCGCGGCTGATCGCGCAGCCACGCCTCGACCTCCTCGCGATTCGAAAAATCCACCATTCCGCCGTCCCACGCCGCGCGCAGTCTGGCACGCCGCGCCGGCTCCCGCCATCGCGCCGCCGTCGCGGCGCTTTTCAATCCTTGCTTGCCGAGAGCGCGCGCCTCGCTTAGCTCTGCGGGGCGCCCTGCGACCTTTGCGGAGACATCGTTGCGCGATCTGTTCCGGCGCCTCGCCGCCGCCCTTTTCCTCCTCGCAGTTATCCTTCCTGCTCAAGCCGCCCCGAAAATCACCGTCGCCGGCGCGCCCGATGCGGAGCGCCCCGCCTTCCCCATCCTGACCACGGCCGCGTTTCGCGCGGCGGCGGAGGCGTGGGCGCCTTTGTTCGAGGCGCAGTGCGGTTGCGCGCTGGCGGTGACGGTCGCGGACGATGCGCTGGCGCTGCTGCCCGCGCTGCGCGGAAACGCGGCGGAGGTCGTCGTCGGGCTGCCCTTGTCGGCGCTGGAGGAGGCGCGCGCGAGCGACCGTTTCGCGCCGCATGGCCAGGCCGCGCCTGCCGCCGTTCCCGCAGCGTGGAGCGATGAGCTGTTCCTGCCCGTCGCCTATGGCTGGCTCGGCTTCGTCTACGACACGACGCGGCTGACGGCGGCGCCCGTGTCCTTCCCCGAGATCGCCAAGGCCGGGCCGAACGCGCTGCGCATCGCGGTGGACGATCCGCGCGCCTCCTCCGCCGGCCTCGACGCGGTGGCGTGGATGCGCGCGACGCATAAGGACGCGGCGGCGGCGATGTGGGCCGGCGCCGCGCCCAAGCTCGTCATCGCCAAAAGCCGCGCCGAGGCGCTGGCAAAATTGGATGCGGGCGAGGTCGATCTCGCGCTCGCCGCCACCACATGGCCGGCGCTGAAGGCGGGCGATGGCCCGATGCGGTTCAGGGCGACGCCGTTTCGCGAGGGGCAGTTTCTCCAGATCGAGAGCGCGGCCATCGTCAAAGGCGGCAAGCATCCGCAGTTCGCGGCGCAATTTCTCGCCTTTCTCGTCACGCCCGAGGCGCAGGCGGCGGTGGCGGCGCAGCGCGGATTGTATCCGGTGCATCCGGCCGCGCGCGTTCCCGACAATTTCGGGAAAGTCACGCTGCCCTCATGGTCGATCACGCTCGACCCGCGCGACCTCGCCGCGAACAAGGGCGCGTGGATCGCCGAGTTCGAGCGCGCGCTGGGAAAATAGCGCCGGCTTTTCCCCGCCCGGCGATGCTGTAGAACGGGCTTCCCTTATCCCGCCCCCGCTTGCGCCCTGCGCGGCCCGAGGAGATTCGCATGAGCGACGCGACGCCGACGATCCGCCTGTCGGAGTACCGCCCCTCCGATTATCTGATCGAGACCGTCGATCTCGACGTGTCGCTGCACCCGAACGCCACCAAGGTGAAGTCGCTGCTGGGCGTCGTCCCCAACCCGAAGGGGCGCCCCGGCGCGCCGCTCGTTCTCGACGGCGACGAACTCGTCTGCGTCGCGGTCAGGCTCGACGGAGCGCCGCTCGACGTCTCGCAGGTCGCGACGCCGCAATCGCTCACCATTGCGCGCCCGCCGCAGCGCGCCTTCGCGCTGGAGATCGAGACCCGGGTCGACCCGACCGCCAACACCAGGCTGATGGGCCTCTACCGCTCGAACGGCGTTTATTGCACGCAATGCGAGGCGGACGGCTTTCGCCGCATCGCCTATTTTCTTGATCGCCCCGACGTGATGAGCGTCTTCACGACCCGCATCGAGGCGAAGAAATCCGAGGCGCCTGTTCTGCTCGGCAATGGCGATCCGGTCGCGTCGGGCGATTGCGCGCTGGCCTCGCGGCATTTCGCGGTGTGGTTCGATCCCCATCCCAAGCCCGCTTATCTGTTCGCGCTGGTCGGCGGCGATCTGGAGGCGGTGAAGGATCGTTTCGTCACCATGAGCGGGCGCGAGGTCGCGCTTGGCGTCTATGTCGAGCATGGCAAGGCCGCGCGCGCGACCTACGCGATGGACGCGCTGAAGCGGTCGATGGCGTGGGACGAGAAGACCTTCGGGCGCGAATATGATCTCGACGTGTTCAACATCGTCGCCGTGTCCGACTTCAACATGGGCGCGATGGAGAACAAGGGCCTCAACATCTTCAACGACAAATATGTGCTGGCCGCGCCCGAAACGGCGACGGACGCCGATTACGCCGGCGTCGAGAGCGTCGTCGCGCACGAATATTTTCACAACTGGACGGGCAACCGCATCACCTGCCGCGACTGGTTCCAGTTGTGTCTGAAGGAAGGGCTCACCGTCTTCCGCGATCAGGAGTTCTCGTCGGACGAACGCTCGCGTCCGGTGACGCGCGTCTCCGCAGTGCGGGGCTTGCGCGCCTCGCAGTTCCCCGAGGACGCCGGGCCGCTGGCGCATCCGGTGCGGCCGCAGGCCTACAAGGAGATCAACAATTTCTACACGCCGACCGTCTACGAGAAGGGCTCGGAAGTCATCCGCATGCTCAAGACGCTGATCGGCGCGGACGCGTTCCGTCGCGGCATGGATCTTTATTTCGAGCGTTACGACGGCACGGCGGCGACCGTCGAGCAGTTCATCTCCTGCTTCGCCGACGCCTCGGGCCGCGACCTTTCCCATTTCATGCTCTGGTACGATCAGGCCGGCACGCCGACGCTGACGATCTCGACGCAGCACGACGCGGCGGCGAAGCGCTTCGTCGTGACGATGCGGCAGGAGACGAAGCCGACGCCGGGCCAGCCGGTGAAGTCGCCCGTCGTCATCCCCGTGCGGCTCGGCCTCGTCGGCGCGAACGGCGATCTGGCGCTCGCCAGCGCGGACGCCAGCGCGCGGGAACTGGCCGAAGGCTGCTTCGAGCTGACGACGCCACAGCGCGTCATGGCTTTCGAGGGCGTGACGACGCGCCCCGCCCTGTCGGCGCTGCGCGGCTTCTCGGCGCCGGTGAAGCTCGTCGACGACGCCAGCGACGCCGATCTTCTCGCGCTGATCGCGCGCGACAGCGACAGCTTCAATCGTTGGGAGGCCGCTCAGCGACTGGCGACGCGCCGCATGGTCGCCTCGGTTCAGGCGTTGCGCGCGGGCGGCGCGGCGGCCGGCGCCGCCGACATCGCGCAAGCGCTCGGCCAGACGCTCGACGCGGCGGAGGCGGGCCGCCTCGATCACGCCGGCGCGGCGCAGATGCTGGCGCTGCCGTCGGAGATGGACGTGGCGCGCGACATCGGCGCCGACGTCGATCCCGACGCGGTGCGCGGCGCGCGCGAGGCGATGCGGCGCGAGATCGGCGGCGCGCTGCGGGACCGGCTCGACGGCCTGAATCGGTCGCTCGCGAGCAAGGCGGCCTTCTCGCCCGACGCGGCGTCGGCGGGACGGCGCGCGTTGCGCAACGTGGCGCTCGACCTGCTGATGGCCGGCGATCCCGAGCTTGGCCGCGCGCGGGCGCAGGCGCAGTTGGCGAAGGCCGACAACATGACGGAGGAGTTCGGCGCGCTCGCCGTGGCGATCCAGCATGCGGCTTTGCGCGAGGACGCGCTCGAAGGCTTTCTCGCGCGGCGTCGCGACAATCCCCTGCTCGTCGACAAATGGCTCAGCCTGCAAGCCGCCGTGGTCGACGCGTCCGCGCCGGAACGCATCCGCGCCATCGTGGAGCGCGACGTGTTTTCGTGGGCCAATCCCAACCGCGTGCGCTCGCTGTTCGCGGCCTTCGCGATGACGAACCCCTCGCAATTCCATCGCGGCGACGGCGCCGGCTATCGCCTTCTGGTCGAGGCGGCGGCGAAGGTCGACGGCGCCAATCCGCAACTCGCGGCGCGTCTGCTCACCGGCTTCAAGACATGGCGGACGATGGAGGCGGGGCGCCGCGCGCAGGCGCAAGCGGCTCTGACGTGGCTTTCGCAGCGCGAAAACCTCTCGCGCGACGCGTCCGACATCGTGTCGCGGTCGCTCGCCTGAGAGGGCGCGAACGGCCAACGGATTCATCTCGCAGCACCTTTTTTCGGGCGCTCTCCAAGCGCCCGAGAACGCCCTCGGGAAGCGTCAGTTTTGGCTGGACAAGAGGGGGTCCAAAGATTCAACTGGCGCTGATTCGGTCGCGTCAGGCGTTTCCTCAGATCGAGTTTCACACGGTCATTTTTTTACGGGGGACACCGCCGCATGGCGCAAGCCGGGGCGACGAGCGCATCCGTCTGCGCGGATGAAGCGACACGGCCGGACCTCGTCCGCGCCGACGACGCCGCGGCTCGCGCTTCCTTCCGCGTGCCGCGCTCCCTCGAAATCAATCTCCAGCGTCTGATCCCGGCCGGCATCGGCCTGTTTCTCTGCACGGTGATCGCTGTCGCGATCATCTCGGCGCAGGAACTGCGGCGCGAGGCGGTGGCCAGCGCTTACGCCGACCTCGAAATGCTGTCGCTCGCCGCGCAGAAGACCATCGACGAAGGGCGCGCCGACGAGCTGTCGCCGGCGCTGGCGACGCTCGCGCGGCTGGGCGCGCGGGGACGCGCGGTCTATGTCGCCGATCTCGACGGCAAGATCGCCGCGCGCATTGGCGACGTCTCCGGCGCTCCCACGCTGCTCGACGTGCTTGGGCCCTCCCAGCCTCTCACCACCTACGCCGACGCGGCGGGCGTGATGGAGATCGAGGCGGCTGGCGGACTGCGCGCGCTGGCGACGGTGCGCGCGCTCAAGCCGCCGCTCGGGCAGGTCGCCATCGTCCAGAGCATCGAGGCGGTCGAGCGGCCTTGGCGCGACAGCGGCAAGCGGGCGTTGGTCCTGTTTCTCTCCATGGGCGCGGTGCTGGCGGGCGTCGCGGCGCTCTATTTCCAGCAGGCGCGCCGCACGCGGCTCGCCGACATCGCCTGCGAGCAGGTGAACGACCGCATCGACGCGGCGCTCAACCTCGGGCGCTGCGGGTTGTGGGACTGGGATGTCGGCAGGGGACGAATTTACTGGTCGGAATCGATGTACGAGCTTTTGGGGCTGCCCAAAAGCTCGCGCTTCATGTCGGTGCGCGACATCGACGCGATGACGCATCCCTCCGATCCCGCGCTGACGACGCTGGTCGAGCAGCTCGCCGACCAGACGACGACGTCGATCGATCATGTGTTCCGCATGCGCAACGGCCGCGGGGGCTGGACATGGCTGAAGGCGCGGGCCGAATTCACGGTCGACCCCGCCTCGCAAGCGATGCATGTCATCGGCGTCGCCGTCGACATCACCGCCGAGACGCTGCGCGCGCAGGAGACGGCGACCGCCGACATGCGCCTTCGCGACGCCATCGAGACGATCTCGGAAGCCTTCGTGCTGTGGGACGCCGACAAGCGGCTCGTCATCTGCAACTCGAAGTTTCAGGTGCTGCACGGCGTCGAGGGCGTCGCGGTGAAGCCCGGCATGTCCTACGCCGAGCTTGTGGCGCAGAGCGTGCCGCTCGGCGTCGACGCGCGCATGAACCTGCGCGAGACGCCGGACGGGGAGGCGCGCAGCTACGAGGCGCGCCTGTCGAACGGGCGATGGCTCCAGATCAACGAGCGCCGCACCAAGGATGGCGGCTACGTCTCGGTCGGCACCGACATTTCGACATTGAAGCATCACGAGACGCAACTGCTCGATTCCGAGCGCAAGCTGATGGCGAACCTCGCCGATCTGCGCCGCTCGCGGCAGACGCTCGAACTTCAGGCCCAGCAGCTCGCAGAGCTGGCCGAAGGCTATCTGGAGCAGAAATCGGAGGCCGAGGCGGCCAATCTCGCCAAAGCCGAGTTCCTCGCAAATATGAGCCACGAATTGCGCACGCCGCTGAACGCCATCATCGGCTTCGCGGAGATGATGGAGCTTGAGACGTTCGGGCCGTTGAACGACAAGTATCGCGACTACATCCGCCACATCCACGACAGCGGCGCGAATTTGCTGAGCCTGATCAGCGACGTTCTCGACATGTCGCGGCTCGAATCCGGCCGCGTCGCCATCGCGCCCTCGCTGATCAACGTCGCCTGCGTCGCGCAGGACGCCGTCGAGCGAATGCAGGAGCTTGCCGGCAGCAAGTCCGTCCGGGTCTCCATCATGATCGAGGAGGACGAGGAGATCGTCGCCGATCCCGCCGCCATCGAGAAGGTGACGACCGCGCTGCTTCACAACGCGATCAAGTTCAGCCACCAGCGAGGCGAGGTGCGGCTGCGCGGCGAGCGGCGCGTCGGGTCTTTCGATCTGATCGTCGAGGATGACGGCGTCGGCATCGCGCGGGATGCGCTGTCGCGCATCGGACGCCCGTTCGAGCCGGTGGAGGCCGCGCAGACCGCGTCGAGCGCCAAAGGCTCCGGGCTTGGCATCGCGATCGCCTCGTCGCTGATCGAACTGCATGGCGGCCGACTGATCGTCGAGTCCGAGCCGGGCCGCGGCACCGTGGCGCGCGTGCGCCTGCCGACGGGCGCCCGCACGCAGCCTGGCGCGCTGCGCGCCGTGCGCGAGCAGCTCAGCGCCTGAACTTCACGCTTTCAGAATTTCGTCGAAGCAGCGTCGCACCGCCGCGCGGCGCTCGTCGAGATCGGCGGCGAGGGCGGCGATGTGCGGCAGGCCGAGCGCGGCGGCGATGCGGCGCTTGACGCCTTCAGGCGCCGTCTCCGGCCGAAAAGCGTCGGCCAAGCTGACGCGCGTGAGTTGCGTGACATCCGACAGCATCTTGTGGCCGTCGAGCAGAACGTCGGCGCAACGCGGCGGCAGCAGACCGAGACGCGCCGCCTCGCGCAGCGTGGCGGCGGTGCCGACGGCGCGCAGTTCGGGATGCGCGGCGCCGTGGCGCAGGATCAGCGCCTGCGCCACGAACTCGACGTCGAGCAAGCCGCCTCTCGCCAGCTTGAGGTTCCACGGGTCGGCGTCGCCCTTCTCCTTGGCGATCAAAGCGCGCATCTCGCGCACGTCCTTGCGCACGTCGCCTTTGGCGTCGGCCACGGCGTCGGCGAGCGCGCTCTCGACGTCGCGGGCGAGGCTCTCGTCGCCGGCGACGACGCGGGCGCGCGTCATCGACATCTTCTCCCAGGTCTCGGCCTCCTCGCTCTGATAGGCGCGGAAGGCGGAAAGCTGCGTCGCGACCGGCCCCTTGTTGCCGGAGGGGCGCAGGCGCATGTCGACATCGTAAAGCAGGCCGGCGCGCGTCGGCGAGGTGAGCGCGGAGACGAGACGCTGCGTCAGGCGCGTGTAATATTGCACGGCGTGCAGCCCGCGCGGCCCGTCCGAATCCGGCGTCGCCTCGTCGAAATCGTAGATCAGCATCAGATCGAGATCGGAGGTCGCGGTCATCTCGCGCGAGCCGAGTTTGCCGAGCGCGACGACGACCGCGCGCCCGCCTCGCACGAGGCCGTGCTGCGTCGCGAACTCGCGCGCCACCGCCTGGAAGGTCGCGGCGAGAATGGTTTCCGCCAGAAGGCTGTAGGCGAGCGCGCCCTGCGCCGGATCGATGCCTGCGGAGAACATGCGCGCGCCGATCAAGAACATCTCGTCCTGCGCGAGATAGCGGGCCTGATCGAGAAACACCTCGAAATCGGGAGCGGAGGCGAGCGAGGCGCGCAGGCGGCCCACGAAGGCGGGGCCGAGATCGCCCGGCGCGACAAGATCGGCGCCGATGGCGGCGTCGAGCACATGCGGCCGCGCCGCGACGATCGAGGCAAGGTGCGGCGCCCCGCCGAGAATGTCGCCGAACAGTTCGCGCACCGCGGCGTTGGAGCGCAGGATCGCGAACAACTCGACGGCGGCGGGCATCCGCCCCAACGCCGCGTCGAACGCCGCCAGCGCCGCGTCGGGATCGCCGGAGCCGGAGAAGGCTTCGAGCAGGCCGGGGATCAACTCCGTCAGCACCTCGCGGGCGCGCGCCGAACGCACCGCCGCGCGGCGGCCGAAATGCCAACCGCGCACCGTCTCGGCGGCGGCGGCGGGATCGCGGAAGCCCATGCCGCGCAGCGTGTCCATCGTCTCGGGATCGTCGCTGACGCCGGTGAAGACCAGGCTTCCGCCCGCCGTGTCGAGGCCGGGCGCGTGCTCGAAAAGGCGGGCATACTCCGCCTCTACGGCGCGGAAGCGTTTGGTGACCGCCTTGGCGAAATCGTCCGTGGACGCGTAGCCGCAGAACAGCGCGAAATCGCGCAACGGCTCGGGTTCGGCGGGAAGACGCTGGGTCTGTTCGTCGGCGATCATCTGCAAGCGATGCTCGACGCAGCGAAGGAATTTGTAGGCTTCGCTCAGCGTCGTCACCGCCTCGGCGGTCACCCAGCCGTCGGCCTGCAAGGCCTCCAGCATGTCGAGCGTGCGGCGCCCGCGCAGTTGCGGGCGGCGGCCGCCGAAAATGAGCTGCTGGGTCTGGACGAAAAACTCGATCTCGCGAATGCCGCCGCGCCCGAGCTTGACGTCGTGGCCCGGCACGACGACCTCGGCATGGCCGCGCACCGCATGAATCTGGCGCTTCATCGCGTGCACGTCGGCGATGGCGGCGTAGTCGAAATATTTGCGCCAGATGAAGGGCGTCAGCTCCTTGAGAAAGGCTTCGCCCAGCGCGACGTCGCCGGCGATGGCGCGGGCCTTGATGAAGGCGGCGCGCTCCCAGTTCTGGCCGAGCGTTTCGTAATAGCTCAGCGCCGCCGGCAGCGAGACGGCGACCTGCGTCGAGCCGGGATCGGGCCGCAGCCGCAGATCGACGCGCACCACATAGCCATCCTGCGTGCGCTCCTGAAGCAGCTTCACGAGATTGCGCACGATGCGCACGAACACGCCCATCGCGCCGCCTTCGGGCGCGCAGGGCGTTTCGGGATCGAAGAAGACGACGAGATCGACGTCGCTCGAATAGTTCAGCTCCTTCGCGCCGTGCTTGCCGAGCGCGAGGATGACGAGGCCGCAGCCCTGTTGCGGCGCCTCACGGTCGGGCAGCGCGATCTTGCCCGCGGCGTCCGCCTCGCGCAGCAGATGCGACAGCGCGCAGGACACCGCGTCGTCGGCGAAGCGCGACAGCGCATAGGTGACGTCGACCGCATCCCATACGCCGCCGAGGTCGGCGAGCGCGATGACGAGCGCCGCCTCCTGCTTGGCGAGACGCAGCCCGCGCATCACCTCGTCCATGTCCGACGACAGGCCGAGCGCCGCGAGGCCGTCGGAGATCGCCGCTATGGACGCGGCGGGGTCCTGGTTCAGCAGCCGCAGGCAGCGGCCGGCGTCGCTCTCGATCAGTCGCCAGAGATAGGGCGAACCGTCGGCTATGCCCTCGATCAACGCGAGCGCCGGCTTCTCGTCGAGTCGCTTCTTCAGCGCGCTCGCGGTCTCGCCCTCCTGCGCGGCGAGCCATCCCTCGACACGCTCGCGCGCCTCCTCCGGTCGCCGCGTCAGGGGCGCGGCGACAAGACGGCCCGCGAGCGGGGCGGAGGCGGACGAGGCGGTCATCGTGGCTGTTTCCCTGCAAGGGGCCGAGCGGGGAGTCTTAGCGCGGCGCGCAGCCCGGGGCGATTGTCCGAAAGCGTCAACGCCCCGCCATGCAGTCGCGCGACGGCGGCGGCGAGCGACAGGCCGAGGCCGGAGCCGGGCCGGGAGCGCGCCGAGTCGAGCCGCACGAATCTGTCGAGCGCGCGCTCGCGATCGGGCGCGGGAACGCCCGGCCCGTCATCGGCGACGGCGATCTCGATCATGTCGCCGTCCTGGCGGGCGGAGAGCGCGACGCGCCCGCCTTTCGTCGGCAGACCGTATTTCAGCGCGTTGTCGAGAAGATTGCCGACCGCCTGCCCGATCAGTTCGGGGCGGCCGGTCAACGTCAGCCCCGGCTCGACCTCGCAGACGAGGCGCGCGCCTTCCGCCTCGGCGGCAGGTTCGTAGAGTTCGCAGAGGTCCGCGAGGCGCGCGGCGAGGTCGAACGACTCCCTCTCCCGCATCGCCGCCCCGGAATCGGCGCGGGCGATCATCAACAACGCGTCGAAGACGCGAATGAGGCCATCCGATTCGTCGATCACGCGCTCCAGCGCCGCGCGCTCGGCGCCCGGTGCGGCGCGCAACGCCTCCTCGGCGCGGTTGCGCAGCCGTGTGAGCGGCGTTTTCAGATCGTGGGCGACGTTGTCGGAGACTTCGCGCATCCCCCGCAGCAAAGCGACATTGCGCTCGACCATGG
>ERZ1645187.4112-NODE-4112-length-11884-cov-5.678756_pt1 | contig 11884 bp, 8 predicted proteins | sample MGYA00575352_ERZ1645187 | MGnify/ENA primary metagenome ERZ1645187 (study PRJEB40837, sample SAMN11349314) | freshwater sediment metagenome | isolation source: river sediment | host: Sediment | place: India: Wazaribad , New Delhi | collected 2017-02-21 ... | reverse complement strand
CTTCTCGGGTTTCCTGGCCTTGGGGGGAACCGGCGCCCTGATCGGCGGCCTCACCCTCTACCCCCCCCTAGACAAGAGTTTCCTTCTCGGCTCACTGCGCTACGTTTTTCCCCTTCTCTTTCTCTACCTCTTCTTCGCCTTTCACTTCCTCAAAGGGCACCCCCAGAGCCATATCCGCTTTTTCCAGCTCTTCCTCCTCTCCCTCCCGGCCTTTTTCCTCTCCGGGACAGGCTTTTTCGCCTACGGGAACGGAGCCCTGGACAAGAGCAAGCCCGAGACCTGCCAGACCCTGATCGTGGACAAGACCATCACGAAGAACAAGAACTCCTACACCTACACCCTTCTTCTACTCTCCTGGCGACACCCCGGGGGAACCGAGAGAATCAACGTGGACCAGGAGATCTTCACGGCCTCCCGTCAGGGAGACGGAGTGGAGGTCACGACCCGGCAGGGGCACTTCAAGGCCCCCTGGGTGGAGAGGGTCAGCCTCCTCTCACCGAAGGGGCCTCTCTTTTGAGGAAGGCGGCATCACGAAGGGAGCCGCCGGGACCCTTCTCTTATTTGTAGCAGGTCAAACCCACGCTCTCGCACTTGTAGATATAGACGGAGGCGGAGTAGCAGGCGGTCTCCTGGGTGTCCGTGAAGACGATGTTCACCACATGGGTTCCCATAGGAACAGTCCAGTCGACCTTCTCCCCGTAGGTGACGGTGCCGAGGGTCTTGCCGTCAACCTTCACATCGTAGGATTTGGCGTCCTGGGAACTGTTGATCACGAAGAAGGTTCCCGTCTCGTCACGGGAGCACTTCTCTTGAAGGAAACAGCTCGGAAAAAGCGCGCAAACTGTCAAGAGGAAAAGGAAAAACCCGATCGTTCTCTTCATCAATACCTCCGAAGGAGAGAGGATACCACATTTTCCCTAGGAAGAGGGAAGGCGGCCTTCGTTGACATTTCCCCCCGCATAAGTTACACTCCTTCAACCAACCACGGGAGATGAGGAGATGCACGTCACTGAGATCATAGAAAGACGCCGGAAGCCTCTGGTGTCTCTGGAGATCACCCCCCCTGAGAAGGGGACAAGCATAGTTCACATTTTTGACACTATGGAGACCCTTCTCCCCTACAGCCCCTCCTTCGTCAACGTCACCTACCATCAGGAGAGAATCGTCTACGAAGAGCACGAAGGGGTCATCAAGAAGATTCCCAGGAGGAAGAAGCCGGGAACCGTGGGAATCTGTTCGGCCCTGGCCCACCGCTTCCGGATCGAAACGGTTCCCCACCTGATCTGCAGTGGGTTTAACCGTTATGAGACCGAGAACGCCCTCATCGACCTCCACTACCTGGGGTTTGACAACATCTTCGTGATCCGGGGCGACCCCCCTCCGGGGTTCAAGGAGATCCCCTCCGAGCCTGAGGGGCACGTCTACGCCTCGGAGCTGGTGGCTCAGGTGGCCTCCCTCAACAGGGGGGAGTACATCGAACAGATCGAGAAGGGGGATGCGACGAACTTCTGCGTCGGCGTCGCCGGATACCCGGAGAAGCACTACGAGGCTCCGAACCTGGCGGAGGATATCCTCCACCTCAAGCACAAGGTCGACTGCGGGGCCGCCTACATCATCACCCAGATGTTCTTCTCTGCGAAGGTCTTCGAAGAGTTCCGCCAACGCCTCATCGACGCGGGCGTCACGGTCCCCATCGTTCCGGGGATGAAGGTCCTCACCCAGCCCAAGCAACTTCTGACCCTCCCCAGGGACTTTCATATCTCCCTCCCCGAGGAGCTCGTCGAAAGCCTCCGGGCGGCCAAGGACCCCGCGGATTTCCGTCGCCGGGGAATCCAATGGGCCGAGAAGCTCTGCCTCGACCTGGTCGACCTGAACGTCCCCTGCCTCCACTTCTACACCATGGGAAAGGCCGGGGCCCTCTCGGAGGTCTTGGCGAAACTCCAGAAGAAGGGGGTCATCCCATGATCCCCCTCTTTCCTCTCCCCCCCGACAGAATCCTCCTCCTCGACGGCGCCATGGGCACCTCCCTGAAGAGGATGAACCTTCCCCCGGAGGCCTGGGCCGGCTACCCCTCCTGTTCGGAGATTCTCAATCTCAGCCGACCGGATGCGGTGTTTCGGGTCCACCAGGAGTATATCGAAGCCGGCTCCCGGCTGATCGAGACAAACTCCTTCGGCGGAGCGGCCCACATCCTGGCCGAGCACGGCCTGGAAGAACGGACCGAAGAGATCAACCAAGAGGCGGCCCTCATCGCCAGACGCGCCGTCCGGGACTCTTCCCGGGAGTGTTGGGTCGTCGGGTCCATGGGACCGGGCTCCCTTCTCCCCTCGCTGGGGCAGGTCGCCCCCTCCCTCCTGGAGGAGAGCTACCGGCGCCAGGCCTTGGGACTCCTGCGGGGTGAGGTGGACGCCCTTCTGATCGAGACCTGCCAAGACCTTCTTCAGGCCAAGACGGCCTTGAGGGGGGCCCTCAAGGCCATGGACGAACTCGGGCTCACCCGCCCCCTCCTGGTCTCCTTCACCCTTGACCTGACCGGCCGAACCCTCACAGGGAGCGATCCTTCCGCCATAGCCGCCGCCCTGGAGCCTCTCCCCGTGCAAGCCCTGGGGTTCAACTGCGGCTTCGGGCCGGACCGCCTCCTCTCCCCTCTGGCCCAACTGGCGGAACTCTGGCCCAGGGCCCTCTTCTTGATGCCCAACGCCGGCCTCCCGGAGGTTCGAGAGGGGAAGACCGTCTATTCGCTCACCCCTGAGCAGTTCGGCGCTCAGATGAGACAGGCCGCTCTCTCCTCGGGCCTCTCCTTTGCCGGCGGCTGTTGCGGAACCACTCCCGACCACATCCGCGCCCTCGCCCAAGCCCTCGAGGGGGTTCCCCCCCGGAAGGCCTCCTCCGTTCCGGCCTCTCTGGGCTCCCTCTTCACCTCCCAGGGGATCGACACCCACCCCAAGCCTCTCCTGATCGGAGAACGGACCAACGCCTCGGGAAGCAAGGCCTTTCGGGAGGCCCTCCTCAAGAATGATTTCGAGGGGATGCTCTCCCTCGCTAAGGAGCAAGAGAGGGACAAGCCCCACCTCATGGACCTCTCCCTCGCCTCGGCCGGAGAGGACGAGACCCTCCTCATGGAGAGCTTCACCCCCCTCCTGAACGGTAACATCTCCCTTCCGGTCATGGTTGACAGCACCCGTCCCGAAGCGGTGGAGAGGGCTCTGGAGAACCTGGCCGGCCGTTGCGTCGTCAACTCCATCAACCTGGAAGACGGCGGCGCCAAGGCCCTCAGGGTTTTTAAGCTCTGCCGCCTCTACGGAGCCGCCCTGGTCTGCCTCACCATCGACCGTCAGGGAATGGCCATGACCAAGGAGAGGAAGGTCGATGTGGCCAGGGAGATCTACCGGATGGCCCTGGACCAAGGCCTTCGTCCCCAAGACCTCTTCTTCGACCCCCTCACCTTCAGCCTCTGTTCCGGGGACGCCTCCCTGGAGAAGGCCGGCTGGGAGACACTTCAGGCTCTCTCCATGATCAAAGAGGCCTGCCCAGGCTCCTGGACGATTCTCGGGGTCAGCAACGTCTCCTACGGCCTTCCTCCCGCCCTCCGCAGAGTCCTCAACTCCCTCTTCCTCCATGTGGCTGTGGAGAAGGGACTAGACGCCGCCATCGTCCACGCCGGACAGCTCCTCCCCCTCCACAGAATCCCCGACTCTCTGAGGGATGTGTGCGACGATCTCATCCACGGACGCCGCAGGGAGGGTGTGCGGGCCCTGGACAGACTCCTGGAAAAGACCGCCCCGACCCTCTCCAACGAACCCGAGGGCCCCGAGGAGAGCGACAACGAAAAGCTGACCCGCCGGATCATCGACGGCGACAAGGCGGGAATGGAGCCGATCCTGGAGAAACTCCTGGAGAGCGCTCTCCCTTGGGATATCCTCCAGAACACCCTTCTCCCCGCCATGGACAGAGTCGGAAAGCTCTTCGGAGAGGGAAAGATGCTCCTCCCCTTCGTTCTCCGTTCCGCGGAGACCCTGGCCAGAGCCTCGGAGATCCTCAAGCCGAAGCTGGGTGCCGGAGAGGGAGAAGCCCGGGGAAGGCTGATCCTGGCCACGGTCAGGGGGGACATCCACGATATCGGCAAGAATCTCGTGGATTCCATCTTCTCCGCCAACGGGTACAAGGTCTTCAACCTGGGGGTGAAGCAGAGCCCCGAGGAGATTCTGGCCTCTTTCAAAAAGAACGGCGGAGAGGCCATCGGCCTCTCGGGACTCCTGGTCGAGTCGGCCCGCTCCATGGCCGAATATGTCTCCCTCTTCCACAAGGAGGGCCTGGAGATCCCCATCCTCTGCGGCGGCGCCGCCCTCTCGCCCCGGTTTGTGGAGAGAGAGCTCTCCCCCTTCTACAGGGGCCGGGTGGTCTACTGTTGTGACGCCATGGACGGGCTTGATTCCATGAAGGGCCTCTCGAAGGGGGAGGTCCGGGTCTCCCTGGCGGGAACCCCCGAAAGGCCCCCCCAAGTGAGAGAGACCAAGAGGGAGAGACTCCCCGAACCGGTCCGAACCCTCCACGTGGCCCCAGCCCCGGAACTTCTGGCCACCGGGATCAACAAGGAGCGCCTCTTCAAACAGAGGTGGCTCAGGAACCCGGAAGATCCTGAACTGCCGCTTCTTCTCGACGACTTGGTCCAGAAGGAAGGGGTTCTCTGGAAACCGAGGATCCTTCAGGCCCGCTTCAGCGCCATGCTGAAAGGAGAGACTCTCGCCCTCACGGCCCTGAACGGGTGCAACGTCGATCTCCGCCTCTCGACCAGGGGCGGTGAGGCCTTGAGACGCCGCCACGGAGGCAGAACCTTCCCCCTGGTTCTGCAGGTGGTCTCCCTGGGATGGGCTCCGACCAAATCCCTGGGCAGACTCCACAGGGAGAAGCGTTGGGAACGGGAGTTCTTCCTCCACGGTTTGGCGGCGGAGCTCACGGAGCTTTTGGCCCTACACGGGCAGAGAAGCGCCGCGTCCTACCTGGGACCGGGGACTCTCCACCGGTGGAGCCCGGGTTACCCCCTTTGGCCAGATCTCTCCCAGCAGAGGATCCTCTTCGCCCTGCTTCGGCCCGAGAGGGAGGGAATCCGCCTCACCGAGGGGGACCAGATCGAGCCGGAGTTCTCCACCTCCGCCCTGATCTTCCCGGAACCACACCCTCTATGAGAATCGCTCCTCCCTGTTTCCCTTGCCTCTTCCGACAGCTCCTGCGCACCTCCGAGAGGGTCCATAGGGATAAAGCCTTTCTGATGAGCCTTTTCGAGGCCTTCGCCCGGGAGGTTCCAAGGATCGACCTTTCCAAGAGCCCCTCCCACGCCGGAGCCATCCTCTACAGGACCATCCGAAAGGCCTCCGGAGTGGAGGACCCCTACAAGGAGGCCAAAGAGGAGGGAACCCGATGGGCCCTCTCCCAACTGCACCGGTTGAGGTCCAGGGTGCTCTCCGCCTCCGACCCCCTTCTGGCGGGGGTCCAGGCCGCGGCCGCCGGAAACGTCATCGATTTCGGCGCCCAGGAGAGCTTCGACGCCGAAAAGGAAGTCGACTCTTTCCTGATCCAACCTGTCCCGGAGGAGGGTTACTCCCTCTTTCGTCGGCGTCTGGAGGAAGCCGCCTGGGTTCTCTACATTGGAGACAACTGCGGGGAGGCCGTTTTCGATCGACTTCTCCTGGAGGCCATGGGAAAACCGGCGATCTTCCTCACCCGTGCCAGGCCCATCATCAACGATGTCACAGAAGAGGACGCCCAGAGGAGCGGCCTGCAAGAGAGCGCCCGAATCCTCTCCTCCGGTTGCGATGCCCCGGGGTTGATCGTTGAGGAGGCCGATGAAAAGGTTCGGCGTCTCTTCCGGGAGGCCCCCCTGGTCATCTCCAAGGGACAAGGGAATTTCGAGACCCTTGGGGAGGAGAAGAGGGAGATCTTCTTCCTCTTCAAGGTCAAATGCTCCGTCGCCTCCAACCTCTTAGGAGTTCCCGTCGGATCCCTCGTCTTCGGTCCAAGCCCGGGTTGAGGCCCTCCTGGACCTACCCTCTCTCCCTATGGTATAATCGACACCATGAGCGCCTATACCCTGAAGATGACACCCGAGGAAGAGAAGTTAGCCCAAGGGCTTCTTCCCGAGCGTCTTCCCCGCCACGTCGCCATGATCATGGACGGCAACGGTAGGTGGGCCGAAGGAAAGGGTTGGCCCCGGACCAAGGGGCACGAACAGGGGATCAAACGGGTCGAAGATATCCTCAAGGTGGTCAACCACTTCAAGATCCCCTACGTGACTCTCTACACCTTTTCGAAGGAGAACTGGAAACGGCCTGCCGACGAAGTCTCCTTTCTGATGAGGCTCTTCAAGGTCTACCTACGAAAGAACCTGAAGAAGTTCGAGGAAGACGACGTTGTCTTCAAGGCCATCGGTGACCTGAACGATTTCGATCCGGAACTCCGCTCCCTCATCCTGCGGGGGATTGAGGAGACCAAGGACCACAAAGGGATCACCCTCACCCTCGCCCTCAGCTACGGGGGCAGGCAGGAGCTGATCGAAGGGGTCCGCTCGCTCCTCAGGGAGGGTTTCCCTCCGGACCGGTTGACCGAAGAGGTCTTGGCGTCAAGGCTTTCGCCTCTACCGGATGTGGATTTTCTGATCCGCACCTCCGGGGAGACGAGAATCTCCAACTTCCTTCCCTGGCACCTCTCCTACGCGGAACTCTACTTCACTCCGGTCCTCTGGCCGGACTTCGGCACGAAAGCATTTCTGGAAGCCCTCAGGGCCTTCCAAAATCGGGACAGGAGGTTTGGAAACATCCGATGAAGGAACTCATCACACGAACCATCACAGCCGTCGTTCTCCTCTCTCTTCTTCTCCTGCTCACGCTGAAAGCCCCCCCTCCGGTTTTCTTCGGAGTCCTTCAGGTGGCGATCGCCCTGGCCCTCTGGGAACTCCTCCGCATGGTGAAACTCCCGTTGGGTGACAAGGTCTTGATCTTCCTCTTCGGCGCCCTCATCTCGCTTCACTTCTACATGCCGACCCTCTCCCTGGACATCCTAACCTACCTTTTCCTAATGACCACGGGCCTCTTTCTCCTGAGGACGACGGACAAGGAGGGCCTCTCCCAATTCCCCTTCCGGTTCTCCATGGTCTTCTTCGCACCCTTCTACATCGTCTTCACACTGAACTTTCTCTTCTACGTCTGGCGTGCCGGCGCCCTCCACCTTCTCTTCCTGGTCGCCCTGATCTCCATCGGTGACACCGCCGCCTACTTCGTCGGCTCCCTCATCGGCAAGCACAAGATCTACCCCGTCGCCAGCCCCAAGAAGAGTCTGGAAGGGTTTCTGGCCGCTGTGGCGGCCTCCCTCGTCTTCGCCTTGATCGCCCAGAAGACCTTCTATGCCTCCTGCCCCCCCCTCTTCGTTTACCTCTCGGCCCTTCTCCTCTCCCTGGTCACCCAGGTCAGCGACCCCGTGGAGTCTCTCTTCAAGAGGGCCAAAGGGGTGAAGGACTCCTCGGCCCTCCTCCCCGGCCAGGGAGGGATCTTCGACAGGTTGGACAGCTATATCTTCGGCGCCCCCCTCTTCTACCTCTTGATCCGGTACTTCCTGCTCCCAGTCTGATTCATGATCTCTATCTCCCTTCTCGGATCCACAGGTTCCATCGGAGTCTCCACTCTGGACGTTCTCCGCAGATACCCCGACCGCTTCAGGGTGGTTTTCCTCGGGGCGGGGAAGAACCTTCGGATTCTGTCGGCCCAGATCAGGGAGTTTCACCCCCGAGCCGTCTCTCTGAGCGATGCGGCCAGCGCCGTAAAGCTCAAGGCGCTCTTCCCGGAGCTCGAAGTCTGGAGCGGGGAAGAGGGGCTCCTGAAGGGCGCCCTCATGGAGGAGGCGGATAAGGTTGTGGTCGGCGTATCGGGGATGTCCGGTCTGATGCCGACCTTGGCCGCCCTCCAGGCGGGGAAACCGGTGGCCCTGGCCAACAAAGAGGCCGTCGTCGAGGGAGGGGCGCTCCTCAAGCCCTATATGGACCTGGTCATCCCCGTTGACAGCGAACACTCCTCCCTCTTCCAACTGCTCCGCAAGCACGACCCGGCGGAGATCAAGCGCGTCTACATCACCGCTTCGGGAGGTCCCTTCCTCCACCGCTCCCTCTCCGAGGAGATCACCCGGGAAGAGGTCCTTCACCACCCCACTTGGTCCATGGGTCCCAAGATCACCGTCGATTCGGCCACCATGGCCAACAAGGCCTTGGAAATCATCGAAGCGGCCAACCTTTTCGGGCTCCAAGCCTCCCAGATCGGCGTCGTCGTTCAGCCCCAGTCGGTCATCCACTCCCTGGTCGAGTTCTGCGACGGAACCTTTCACGCCCAGATGAGCGTCCCGGACATGCGTTTCCCCATCGGTTACGCCCTCTTCTTCCCCGAAAGGGCCCCCAAAAGCCTGAGGGAGGACCTTCCCTTCCCCTTCGGGCCTCTGGAGCTTCTTCCTCCCAACACAGAGAAGTTTCCCTTCCTTCCCTTGGCCTACGATGTCATCAGCCGAGGCGGAGCGCGTCCCATCGTCTTCAACGCCGCCAACGAAGCGGCGGTCGAACTCTTTCTTCAGGGCCATCTCCCCTTCCACCGGCTCATCGGCCAGGTGAAGGAGGCCTACGACACTCTCGACTACCCCGCCCCCTCCTCGGCGAAAGAGGTTCTCTCCCTCCACAGGGAGGTGAAGAAGCGGGTAGAAGGTATACTCCACGAAAGGTGGTGCAAATGATCGTTCTCTTGGGTAAGGTTTTCAGCTTCTTCTTCGTTCTCGGAATCCTGGTTCTCATCCACGAACTGGGCCACTTTCTCACGGCTAAGAGGTTGGGCGTAAGGGTGGAGGTCTTCTCCTTCGGCTTCGGAAAACGGATAGCCGGTTGGGAGAAGGGCGGTACCGATTACCGTATCAGCCTCATCCCCCTGGGTGGGTACGTCAAGATGGCCGGCGAAGAGGCCGAGGACGTGAAAGGAGCCCCCGACGAGTTCCAGAACCAGAAACGGTGGAAGCGGGCCTTGATCCTCGTCAACGGAGGCTTCTTCAACATCCTCCTCGCCTTAGGTCTTCTCTCCATCCTCTACGTCCAGGGCGTCGAGAAACCCAAGTACTTGGAAGAGCCCTCCGTGGTCGGTTGGGTCCAACCCGACTCTCCGGCCTTCAAGGCCGGTCTCCTCGCCGGGGACAGGATCCTTCAGATCAACAAGAGGACAATCTCCCGCTGGGACGAACTGGAGACGTTGATCACCACCTCTCCCAGGGAAGAGCTGAAGATAGTTGTTCTTCGCGACGGTCAAAGGAAGAGTCTCTCCATCCACCCGCGAACGGTGACAAGCTACGAGATCGGCGACATCGGAATCCTCTACCCCCTTCCCCCGATTCTGGGAACGATCGCCTCGGGGATGGCGGCTTCGAAGGCAGGTCTCCAGGAGGGCGATCGGATCACCGCCATCGAGGGCAAACCGATCAAGACCTTCTTCGAATTGAGAGACCTTGTCGCCGCCAACCCCAACAAGACCCTTCTCTTCACGGTCTCCCGGGGCGGTTCCTCCCTTCCTGTCCGGGTGACTCCCTCCAGCAGTTCCGGGAAAGGGGTGTTGGGGGTCTTTCCCCTCATGGAGACCACGGTCAAGAAGTACCCCCTCTTCCAGGCCATCGGCAACGGCGTGAAGGAGTGCTTCGGCCTGGTCAAACTGACCTTCAGCGTCATCCGCAAGCTCTTCGTCGGAAAACTCTCCGTCAAGACCCTCTCCGGCCCCATCGACATCGCTGACTTCTCCTATGCGGCGGTCAAGAGCGGGTCCTCCAGTTTCCTGAGGTTTCTCGCCTTCATCAGCCTCCAGCTGGGAATCATCAACCTTCTTCCCCTCCCTGCCCTGGACGGCGGCCACCTCTTCGTGCTGATCATCGAGGGGATCCTCCGCCGGGACCTCTCCCTGCAGTGGAAAGAGAGGATCGCCCAGGCCGGCTTCTTCCTCCTCATGGCCCTGAGCGTTTTCGTGATCCTGAACGATGTTTTAAAAAGATTCCCCCTGGGGAAATAGCCCTTGACACACTTTTTTCAACTCTATATATTGACCCTAGATTTTCGGTTTGTTCTGAGAGGTAAACCATGAGAGAAAGAGTATCGGAGTATGATTTTCATGCCTTGGAGGAGAAGTGGCAGAAACGCTGGGACGATGAGAAGGCCTTCCGCGCCCAGGAAGATCCCGACCGACCCAAGTTTTACTGTCTGGAGATGTTTCCTTACCCCTCCGGAAGAATCCACATGGGGCATGTACGCAACTACTCCATAGGGGATGTCCTCAGCCGTTTCAAAAGGATGCAGGGCTTCAACGTCCTCCACCCCATCGGATGGGACTCTCTCGGTTTGCCCGCGGAAAACGCCGCCATCAAACACGGCATGGCTCCCGGAGTCTGGACCAAGCAGAACATCTCCACCATGAAGGGCCAACTTCAGAGGCTCGGCTTCTCCTACGACTGGGAGAGGGAGCTTGCCACCTGCGACCCCGAATACTACCGTTGGAACCAGTGGATCTTCCTGCAGATGTACAAACGGGGGTTGGCCTACAAGAAGAACGGTTGGGTCAACTGGTGCCCCTCCTGCAAGACCGTCCTGGCCAACGAGCAGGTCGTGGACAACGGCTGTTGGCGTTGTCACACCGATGTCGAACAGAAGGAGCTCACCCAGTGGTTTCTCAAGATCACCGACTACGCCGAAGAGCTCCTGGAAGGCCATAAGGAGCTGAACCTCTGGCCGGAGAAGGTTCTGCTGATGCAGAAGAACTGGATCGGCAAGAGCCTGGGAGCGGAGGTCATCTTCCCTGTCCCCGAGCTCCAGGAGAAGCTGACGGTCTTCACGACCAGGATCGACACCATCTTCGGGGCGACCTTCGTGGCCCTCTCCCCCCAGCACCCCCTCATGGAGAAGATCATCGCCGCCTCTCCTCGGGGCGAAGAGCTGGCCGAGTGGATCCGCCAGACCCTCAAGGACCTGAAGAAGCGCGAAGAGACCGAGAAACTGGGCATCGACACGGGGCTCTGCGCGATCAACCCCTTCAACGGAGAGAGGGTTCCGCTCTGGATCACCAACTACGTCCTCATGGACTACGGCACCGGCGCCATCATGGCCGTCCCCGCCCACGACGAGAGGGACAAGGAGTTCGCCCTCAAGTACGGAATCCCCATCAAGAGGGTCATCCTGAAACCCGACGGGACGGAACCTGAAGGAGAGGCACTCTTCACGGACCAGGGAATCCTCACAGATTCCGGCCCCTACACGGGCCTCACCTCTCAGGAGGCTTTCGAGAAGATGACCGCCCTGGCCAAGGAGAAGGGTTTCGGTGAGAAGAAGGTCAACTTCCGCATCCGGGACTGGGGGGTCTCACGGCAGAGGTATTGGGGAACGCCGATCCCCATGATCAACTGCCCCCATTGCGGCCTCGTTCCCGTTCCGGAAGAGGACCTTCCTGTCCTCCTTCCCACGGACATCGACTTCAAGGGGCTCATCGGCAACCCCCTCCAGAAGTCCGAGAGCTTCAGAAACGTCTGCTGTCCCGTCTGCGGCCATGCCGCCGACCGGGAGACGGACACCATGGACACCTTCTTCGACTCCTCCTGGTACTTCTTCCGCTACACCTCCGCGGGGAACGACAAAGAGATCGTCGATCCCGGCAAGGGCCGTTTCTGGATGCCTGTGGACCTCTACATCGGCGGCGTCGAACACGCCATCCTCCACCTGATCTACTCCCGCTTCTTCACCAAATTCCTCCGCGACATAGGTGTGACGGAGATCTCCGAGCCCTTCCCCCACCTGCTGACCCAGGGGATGGTCACACTCGGCGGCTCGGCCATGTCC
>ERZ1645187.4111-NODE-4111-length-11892-cov-5.941539_pt1 | contig 11892 bp, 11 predicted proteins | sample MGYA00575352_ERZ1645187 | MGnify/ENA primary metagenome ERZ1645187 (study PRJEB40837, sample SAMN11349314) | freshwater sediment metagenome | isolation source: river sediment | host: Sediment | place: India: Wazaribad , New Delhi | collected 2017-02-21 ... | reverse complement strand
GGCGCTAGAGCCTGTCCGACAAAAGTGGAATCCGGTTTTGTCGAAAGACAGGCGATCCCTATAAAGCCAGAGCTTGTCCAATGCTTCTATCTGCATCGGACAAGCTCTAACGGAAGGTGCGACATGATCCATGAAGACCTGACCCCGGCCATGGCGGCGCTGCTCGACCGCCAGCGCAGCGCCTTTCTCCGCGACGGGCCGCCCGACCTCGCCCTGCGCAGGCAGCGGCTGAAACGGCTGCGTGCCGCCGTGCTGGCGCATCGCCGCGTCCTCCAGCAGGCGGTCAGCGCCGATTTCGGCCACCGCTCGCGGTACGAGACGGACATCCTTGAACTGACGGTCGTGGTGCAGGCCATCGACTACCTCAGCCGCAAGCTGCGCCGCTTCATGCGGCCGGAACGCCGGCATGTGGCGCTGATCTACCGCAGCGGCCGGGCCTGGGTGGAATACCAGCCCAAGGGCGTGATCGGCGTGATGGCGCCCTGGAACTATCCCGTCGCGCTGACCCTGATCCCGCTGGCCACCGCGCTGGCCGCGGGGAACCGCGCGATGCTGAAACCCTCCGAGCTGACCCCGCGCACCAGCGAGGCGATCCGCGACCTGCTGGCCGGGGCCTTTCCGCCCGAGGAGGTCGCCACCGTCCTTGGCGGGCCCGAGGCCGGGGCGGCCTTCAGCGCCCTGCCCTTCGACCATCTCTTCTTCACCGGAAGCACCGCGGTGGGGCGCAAGGTGATGCAGGCGGCCAGCGGCAATCTGGTGCCGGTGACGCTGGAACTGGGCGGCAAAAGCCCGGTGATCGTCGCCCGCGGCCATGCCGACGCGGCCACGCTGGGCAGCATCGTCTTCGGCAAGCTGTCGAACGCCGGCCAGACCTGCGTGGCGCCGGACTACGCGCTGGTCCACGAGGACGACCTCGACGCCTTCGTAGCGCTATACGACGCCACCGTCGCCCGCTTCTACCCTGAGGGGCCGACCGGCGCGGATTATACCTCCATCGTCAGCGACCGGCATTTCGACCGGCTGAAGGGCCTGGTCGAAGAGGCCCGCGCCAAGGGCGCAAGGGTGATCGAGGCAGGCGTGAGGCCGGAAAGCGCCGCCCTGCGCCCGCGCACCCTGGCGCCCACGCTGATCCTCGGCGCAGCCGACGACAGAGCGGTCATGCAAGAGGAAATCTTCGGCCCGATCCTGCCGCTGCGCAGCTACCGCACGATGGACGAGGTGATCGCCCATGTGAACGCAGGCCCGCGCCCGCTGGCGCTTTACTACTTCGGCCCCCGCGATACGGAACGCGAGGCGCTGCTGGCCCGCACCACCTCGGGCAATGTCGGGATCAACAGCACGCTGATCCATGTGGCGCAGGACGACCTGCCCTTCGGCGGCATCGGCCCCAGCGGCATGGGCGCCTATCACGGCGTCGAGGGCTTCCGCGCCATGAGCCACGCCAAGGGCGTCTTCGCCCAAGGCCGCTGGAACCTGCCGAGCCTCTTGCGCGCGCCCTTCGGCAGGCTTGCGGACCTCGCGCTGGCCGTCACACTGGGGAAACGCAGGCCGTAACGGGGGCTTTCGCGGCATCGCCCCCGTGTCACGCCCGTCCAGCGCCGCGCTGATCGCCTTGCGGGGCGCCGCTGGCGAAGCCGAGCCACAATCCGTCCGGCCCCGGCTTCACCTCCAGATCGAGATAGCCGGTGATCGAGGCCAGAGCCCCGGACCGGCCCACCCCCGGGGTTCCCAAGACGTGGATCACCTGCGCACCGGCGGCACGTCCGGCTTGCAGGCCCGCCGCCGTGTCCTCGAAGACCAGACAGCGGGCAGGCCCGAACCCAAGGTGCCGCGCCGCCCGGAGATAGCCTTCGGGATGCGGCTTGCCGCGCCGCACGTCGTCGGACGAGATCAGAAGCGGCGGCGCGGGCAATCCCGCGGCCGCGATCCGGCGTTCGGCCAGCGCCCGGTTGGCCGAGGTCACCACGGCCCAGCGATCCGCAGGCAGGGCGGCCAGCAGATCCGCCGCCCCGGCGATGGCGGCGATGCCGTCCAGGTCCTCCATCTCGCGCGCATCCAGCCAGGCCACCTCGGCGGGGATATCTGCCCCCTGCGGCGCGAAGCGGGCGATCGTGTCCCGGGCGGGCCTGCCGTGGAGGTAATGCAGGACATCCTCCGCCGGGGCGCCGATGCGGTCGGCCCATGCGGTCCATGCCCGTTCGACGGCGGGGATGGAGGTGAGGATCGTCCCGTCCATATCGAACAGGAAGGCATCGAAGGTCAGGGACTCCGCCATGGATCAGCTGGCCATGAAGCCGCCATCGACCGGCATGGCAAGGCCGTTCAGCATGGAGGCCGCGTCGGTCAGCAGGAACAGGACCACCTCCGCCACCTCCTCGGGCGTGGCGAAGCGGCCCATCGGGATGCGCGATATCATGCCTGCCGCCTTCTCCGGATCGCTCCATGCCTTCACGGCCATCGGCGTCAGCGTGACCGTGGGGTTCACGGCATTGACGCGGATGCCATGCGGCCCCAGCTCGCGCGCCATGACGCGGGTCAGACCGTCCAGCCCAGCCTTCGAGGCGCAATAGGCCGCGTGGTCGGCAAAGCCGATGAAGGATGCGACCGACGAGACATTGACGATGGAACCGCCGAGCCCGCGCGCGATGCGGTCGCGAGCATAGTCCTGCGCCACGATCATCGGCGCGCGGGTGTTGACGGCGATCAGCCTGTCGAAAGCCTCGACCGTGGTGTCGAGGAAGGGCTGCAGCTCGGTGGTGCCGGCGTTGTTGATCAGATGGTCGCAGGGCAGCCCCGCGCGGGCCGCCGCCCGGGTGGCGTCGGCGTCGGCAAGGTCAACCTGCACCGCCTCGATCCCCAGATCGGCCTTCAGCGCGGCCACGTCCGCGGCGCTGCGGGTCATGGCATGGACCTGCGCGCCGCGGGCGACCAGCATCTCGGCCAGCGCGCGGCCGATGCCCTTGCCCGCGCCGGTCAGCATCACCCTCTTGCCGGACAGGCCGCTCATAGCCGCGCTCCGGTTGCGGTGTCGAAGACATGGGCGCGGCGAGGATCGATGCGGAAGGGCAGCGTCTGGCCCGGCTCGCCCTCGATCCGCTCGCGCACCAGCGCGTCGATCGGCACGCCGCCGAGCCGCCCGAAGACCAGCGTCTCGGATCCCGTCGGCTCGAAGACAGAGACCCTGACCGGGATGCCGCCCTCGGCAATGGCGATATGTTCGGGGCGGATGCCGTAGGTGACCTCGCGCCCCTCCTCGGCCTCAACCCCTTCCAGCGGCAGGGCGATGCCCCCGGGGATCTCCACCACCTGCTGCCCGTCGCGGGCGGCGATCCGGCCTTGCAGGAAGTTCATCGACGGACTGCCGATGAAGTCCGCCACGAACAGGTTCGCCGGGCGGTCGTAAAGGTCCAGCGGGCGGCCGATCTGTTCCACCCGCCCGTCGCGCATCACGACGATCTTGTTCGCCATCGTCATCGCCTCGATCTGGTCATGGGTGACATAGACGGTGGTGGTCTTCAGCCGCTGGTGCAGTTCCTTGATCTCCACCCGCATCGAGACGCGCAGCTTGGCGTCGAGGTTCGAGAGCGGCTCGTCGAACAGGAACACCTGCGGATCGCGGACGATGGCGCGGCCCATGGCGACGCGCTGGCGCTGGCCGCCGGAAAGCTGCTTGGGGAAGCGGTCCAGATACCTGGTCAGGTCAAGGATTTCCGCCGCGCGGCGCACCTTCTCGTCGATCTCGGCCTTGGGGCGTTTGGCCATCAGCAGGGGAAAGCCCATGTTCTGCGCCACGGTCTTGTGCGGATAAAGCGCGTAGGACTGGAACACCATGGCGATGTCGCGCTCTTTCGGCAGCACATCGTTCACCACCCGGCCGCCGATGCTGATCGTGCCGCCACTGATTTCCTCAAGCCCCGCGATCATCCGCAGAAGGGTGGACTTGCCGCAACCCGACGGGCCGACCAGCACGACGAACTCGCCGTCCTCGATCTCTACATCGACCCCGTGCATGACCTTCAGCCCACCGTAATGCTTGGTGACGCCGCGGATTTGGACGTTTGCCATCGGGTTCTCCTTACTGCGGCAGTTCGATCTGCATCTTCACCTGCCCCTTCGGCGCCGTCGCGGCGATCTCGAAGGCCCGGACCGAATCCCGGAAGGCGAAGCTGCGGGTGATGAGGGGCTTCACGTCGATGGCGCCCGAGGCCAGAAGGCCGACGCAGCGCGGGAAAACATGGGCATAGCGGAAGATCTGCTCGACCCGCGCCTCGCGGACCATGGCCTTGCCGAGGTCGTAGTGGAAGGGCTCGACCGGGATGCCGACGAAGACGACCACGCCGCCGGGGCAGAGCGCATCGAAGACCTGCCCCGCGGCGCGCGGATGGCCCGAGCATTCGAAGACGCAGTCCACGCCCCAGCCCTCGGTCCGGCGCAGGATTTCCGCCGTGGTGTCGGCCCCGGCGTTCAGCGGCGCGATCGCCCGCGAAAGTCCAGCGCCGATCTCCAGCTTGGTATCGTCGACGTCGGTGAGGAACACGCGGGCGCATCCGGCGGCCAGCGCGGCCAGCGCCGTCACCAGACCGATCGGGCCCGCGCCCTGCACCAGCGCCACGTCACCGGGCCGCACCCGGGCCTTGGTCGCGGCATGGACGCCGACCGCCAGCGGCTCCACCATCGCGGCCTCGGCGAAGGATACGTTGTCCGGCAGCCGATAGGTGTAGTCCGCCGGATGCACGCAGGAGGGCCGCAGGATGCCGTGGACCGGCGGGGTGGCCCAGAAGCGCACCGCCGGGTCGATGTTATACATCCCCATCCGGCTAGCGCGGCTCGACGGGTCGGGGATGCCCGGCTCCATGCAGACCCGGTCGCCGACCGCCAGCGCCGTCACCCCGGCGCCGACCTCGGTCACGGTGCCCGACGCCTCGTGCCCCAGGATCATCGGCGCATCGACGACGAACTGGCCGATGGCGCCGTGGGTATAGTAGTGCACGTCCGACCCGCAGATGCCCACGGTGTGCAGCTTGATCCGCACGTCGCGCGGGCCAAGCCTCTCCTCGCGCTCGATGGGGAAGTCGCGCAGCGAAAGCTCGAGCTTCCGTTCAAGAACCAGCGCCTCCATTCCTCAGCCCTTCCGCAGGATGAACATGCCCAGCAGGGCCGAGATCGCGACGCAGATCCAGATCGACAGGCCCAGGGGTTCGATGAAGCGCAGCCAGAACAGCGACAGCGCGGCCCAGATCACGACCGCGATGAAAAGGCGGTCGAACCAGTTGGTCTCGATGGGCAGGAAGCCCGGTTTCTTGTCGGCCATGATCTATCCTTTCACCGCGCCGAAGGTGAGGCCCGCCACGATGTGCCGCTGCACCATGGAAAAGACGATCAGTGCCGGGATCAGCGTGAAGACCGAGATCGCCGCCATGATCCCCCAGGCCGTGCCGGTGGTGGTGACGTATTCCGACAGGCCGGTGGTGATGGTGCGGGCGTTGAAGTTCGTCAGCGTGGCGGCCAGCAGGTATTCGTTCCAGGCGAAGACCCAGGTCAGGATCAGCGTCACCGCAAGGCCGGGGCGCGCCAGCGGGAAGATCACGTCCCAGATCACCCGCCAGGCGCTGGCGCCATCGACGAAGGCTGCCTCGTCCAGCTCCTTCGGGATGCCGTCCAGCGTCGGCCGCAGGGTCCAGATCGCGAAGGGCAGGTTGAAGGTGCAATAGACCAGGATCATGCCCAGCCGGCTGTCGGCAAGGCTGAAATCCCCGATCTTGTAGACCTGCGTCAGCAGCAGGAACAGCGGCAGCAGGAAGACCGCGGGCGGGGCCATCCGGTTGGTGATGGTCCAGAAGAAGATGCTTTCCTTGCCCGGCAGGTCGAACCGCGTCAGCGCATAGCAGGCCAGGAACCCCAGCAGGGTCACCAGCACGGCATTGCCCGACGAGATCACCAGCGAGTTGACCATGTAGCCGCGCAGGGTCTCGCTTTGCAGGACCTTGGCGTAATTGGCCCAGTTCAGCCGGTCGAGCAGCAGGCCGGGCGTCGAGAACAGGTCCACCGGCGCCTTCATCGAAATGACGAAGAGCCAGTAGATCGGGAACAGCGTCAGGAAGCTGAGGAAAGTCCAGAACAGGACCCAGAGCCATGGATGTCTGTTGCGCATGGGCCTAGCCTCTCTTGCTGCGCGGGGCGATCAGGCTGACGTAAAGCAGCCAGCAGATCACGATGGTGAGGTAGAGCACGACCAGCGACACGGCCGAGCCGTAGCCGTAGTTCGTGCGCGGAAAGACCTCCTTGAAGATATGGACGCCGATGTAGCGGGTGGCGGAACCCGGGCCGCCGCCGGTCAGCATCAGCACCTCGTCCACGGTGCGCAGCGCATCCATCAGGCGGATGAACACAGTGGCGATCAGCGCCGGGCGGATCATCGGCAGGGTGATGTGCCAGAAGGTCTGCCACTTGCCCGCCCCGTCGATCTGGGCCTGCTCGAACGGATCGGAGGGCAAGGAGACCAGCGCCGCGATCAGCGAAAGCGTGACCAGCGGCGTCCAGTGCCAGACATCCATGATCACGGTGATGACGAAGGCCGCCAGCGCGCTGGCGCCGATGTTCAGGTCGTAGCCGAACCATTTGTCCAGCAGGTTGGGGATGATGCCGATCGAGGGCGTGGTCATCAGCTTCCAGACCGAGCCCACGATGATCGGCGCCATGATCAGCGGCAGCGTGTGGATGGTGCGGAAGAAGGACTTGCCGGGAAAGTCGCGCATGAAGGCCTGCGCCAAGAGGTAGCCCAGCACCACCTGGCTGGCGACCGCGAAGAAGACGAAGGCCAGCGTGACGCCCAGCGAGGCAAGGAAGCCCGCGTCGAACACCAGGGCACGGAAGTTGTCGGCCCAGTTGAACACCTTGTCGGGGTTGGCCGCGAAGGGGTTCCAGGAATGGAACGACAGCCAGACGACGTAGAGGAACGGAAAGATCCCGAAAAGGCCGAGCAGCACGAGAGTCGGGGACAAGAGCAGCCAACCCAGGCGGTTGCGTTTCATGGGGCCGGTCCTTCTGGCGGATGGATGTTGCGCGATCCCCTGTCCGGGGAAGGATGCGGGCCGCCGCTGGCGGCCGCCCGCAACCCGGGCCGGGGAGCAGGCCCTCAGTTGCGATAGCCGAGTGCGCTGAGTTCTTCCTCGGTCTTCGCAGCCATGGCGTCCAGACCTTCGTCGGGGCCGATCTTGCCGGTCAGGATGTCGTAGAAGATCGGCTCCAGCGCGCCGCGCAGCTGGGCATGGAACGGATAGGGAGGCGCCCCCGCGAAGAGTTTGCCCTGATCCTTCAGCATCGTGTAGAAGCCGCCGAGTTCGGCATCCTTGGCGACGACCTTGGGATCGTCGAAGGTCGCCGTGTTGGTGATGCGCGGCGCGGCAAGCGCCCAGTCCGGCTGCACCTCGTCCTGGCCGATGAACTGCAGGAACAAGAGCGCCGCTTCCTGATTCTTCGAGGTGACCGGCAGGCCGAAGGCGCCGCCGTCATAATAGCCGATATAGCCCTCTCCGGCTTCGGCCGCGGCCAGAACGCCATCGGCGAGCGGCGGAAGGGCAAAGCCCACCTGCCCCACCACCTTCGACTGCTCGGGATCCGAGGCGATCCAGGCGGCGTTCTCGCCGTAGATCAGCCCCTGCGCCACGCGCCCGGCGGCAAAGGTCGTCGCGGTTTCGGTCCAGGTCGACTGGGCCGATTCCGGCGGCGCGATGTCGCGCAGGTGCAGCCACCACTTCAGCGCGGCCTTGGCCTCGTCGCTGTTCATGCGACCGCCATTCGCCACGCTCGCGGCATAGTTGTTGCCCGCGTCGATGCCCCAGTTGTAGACGCCGAAGGTGGGCGCGACCGACTCGAAGAATTCATACCACGAGGCCGGGTGCCCGGTATGGGCCTGCGCCGTCGAGCCCCAGAGTTCCATCCCGTTCGCCTTGCCGTATTCGGTGAAGAAATCGGCGATCTGGGTATATTCCTCGTGCGTCGTCGCGGGCTTCAGGTCCTTGCCGGTCTTTTCCTTGTAGGCCGCCTGGATCGCCGGGTCCTCGAACAGATCCTTGCGGTAGAGGTAGGTCTTCAGGAAGGCTTCCATCGGGACGCCGAACAGGTGCCCGTCGGCATTCTTGAAGTAGTCCGCAAAGCTGGTGAAGTTCGCGTCTTCATAGGCCGGGGCCTTCAGCTCGGGCTTGTCGGCCAGCGTCTGGGTGATGTCCACGAGGAAGTTGCGCGACAGATAGGCGTAGATGATGTCCTGCTCGATATAGACCATGTCGTAGATGCCGGTGCCGGCCTCCATGTCCTTGATGGCCTTGTCGTACATCTGGTCCCACGAGGTGGTCTCGATCTCCACCTTGATGCCGGTCGCGGCCTCGAACTGCGGGGCCAGCACATCCTTGATGTAGTTCGAGGGCGGGGTGCTTTCGGTCACGCCGCGCAGCACCACGCCCTGATGCTTGGCGCCCTGTTCCGACCAGAAGTCGGCATGGGCAGGCAGGGCGACCGTGGTCAGGGCGACGGCGATGGCCGCCAGCCGCGCTTTGCTCTTCATAAACATCTTCACTCCTCCTGTTGATGTTCTTCCTGTTCCCCGCCGGAGCCGAGCGCCGGGCAAGGGCTTGCCAGCCCCGGTGCCGCAGGGTTCCTGCCGCCCGGGTCGAAGTCCGCCGATCCTTTCCAGAGGCCGGCAGGGCTCCTCTCTCTCCTGCCGGTCGGCTTTCAGCTTAGGGGGCGCCCCTTGCCGCTGCCACGCGCCACCCGCCTTTCACCTAACCTTTTCCGCCCGTATCCGGCGGAATTGTCGCCGTATTTCGCACATGCGGCATCGTGTCCGACCCGATCCTGTGCGCCATCCGCCGATAGTCCGAAGGCGTGCGGCCGCAGATTTTCAGGAACTGCCGGTTGAAATTGGCGATGGTGTTGAAGCCCACCTCGAAGCAGATATCCGTGACGGGGCGATGCGTCTGCGTCAGCAGGCTGCAGGCCGCATAGACGCGCACCAGCACCAGATAGCTGGCGAAGGTATGGCCGGTCTGCCGCTTGAAGAGCCGCGAAAAGCTTTGCGGCGACAGGCCGGCGCGGGCGGCGACACCGGCCAGTTCCAGATCCTCGGCATGGGATTCGTTCATGTAGTGCAACGCCGCATCCAGCGCGGGCGGCAGTTCCGCCCGCCCTGCCGGTGCCAGCCGCGACAGCCGCCGCCGGTCGGCCGGATCGCGCGACAGCCGCTCCATCAGGCGCAGGAAAAGATAGATGCGTTCGGCCCCGCGCACCCGCCCGATCTCGGCCAGGAGGCTGCGGCCCGCCTCGGCGGTGGCGCCGGTGAACTCGACGCCATGGACAGCCTCGTCGAACAACTGGCGCACGGCGCCCAGTTCGGGGCAGAAGCCCGCCACCCGCTCGGCGAAATCGGGGGTGAACTGCACCAGCATGTCGCGGTCCGCCACATGCTCTTCGGGCGGGATGTTGCTGACCCAGTTGTGCGGCAGGTTCGGCCCGGTCAGCACCAGATTGCCCGGCTCGAAATCGCCCAGATAGTCGCCCACCATCATTGTGCCGCTGGTCTCGCGGGTCAGGTGCAGTTCGTATTCCGGATGGCAGTTCCACTTGGCCAGATAGAAGGGATAATCATGCACGCACCAGCGGAAGCTTTCTTCCGGCGGGCAGACGATCACCTCGTAATCAGGCTTCAGGGTCGGCTGGGCCTTCATCGCGGTCCCTCGCGTGGCGGGCGGCGCCGGAACCCGGCACCATATATGTTGTGCAAAACAGCAAATGAGACATGATTCGACTTGAGTCAACGAAAATCTTCGCTCTCGTTAGCGCAATCACCGCCACGCCGCAGCACCATCCCCCAAGCCGGAATTTGCGTGATCCCCGAAAATATGACCACCCCACCTTGACAGTCCAGGCAAGTTGATATTCGTTGCCTTTAGCAACATATATGGAGAACCCGTGTGGGACGCTTGGGCATTCACTCGTTCGTATGGACCGGCGGCCAGACGCAGGACGGGCTGGAGATGGCGCTGCGGAAATCGGCGGAACATGGCTACCGCACCATCGAATTCGCCTACCTGCGCCCCGAACGCTTCGACCTGGACCGGCTGGCAAGGCTGGCGCAGTCGCTGGATGTCGAAATCGGGGTGACGATGGGGCTGCCCCTGGACAAGGACATTTCCAGCGAGGATCCGGCGGCAGTGGCCGCGGGCACCGCGATGCTGGCCGATGCGGTCCGCGCCGTGCGCGACATCGGCGGCAACAAGCTGGGCGGCATCCTCTATTCGGCCCATACCAAATACAATCGCCAGCCGACACGGAAGGGCCGGGACAATTCGGTCGCCGCCATGACCCGGACGGCCGCAGTCGCGCGCGATTGCGGGATCGATCTGGTGATGGAGGTGGTGAATCGCTTCGAGACCAACCTGCTGAACACCGCGGCGCAGGGATTGAAATACCTGGACGATGTGGGCGCGGACAACGTGCGCCTGCACCTCGACACCTTCCACATGAACATCGAGGAGGCCAATCCCGCCGCGGCGATCCGGCTTGCGGGCGATCGGATCGGCTACTTCCACATCGGCGAATCGAACCGGGGCTATCTGGGCGACGGGGTGATCGACTTCGACGCGATCTTCGACGCGCTGCTGGACATCGGATATGCCCGCGACATCGTGTTCGAGAGCTTCTCGACCGCCGTGGTGGACGAGGGTCTGTCGCTGGCCTGCGCGATCTGGCGCGACACCTGGACCGACAACGACCCGCTCGCGGCGCATGCCAAGGCGTTCATCGAGATGAAGATGGACGAAGCGCGCCGCCGCCGCATCACCAACGCCCGTCCCTGACCGGGGTTCGGGGGACGGGTCCGGGCCAGCCAGAATTCAGGATATGAGATGAACGAAACCGCCCCCAACGGAAGCTCTCCCCGCCGGATCCGCGTCGCGAATGCCGTGGCGGCCCTGCGGCTTCTGCATTCCGTCGGACGGATGAGCCGGGCCGAACTGGCCCGCAGGCTGGGATTGAACCGGTCCTCCTCGGGCCAGATCGTCGCGGAGCTGACGGAAAGCGGCCTGGTGCGCGAGGTCGAGGCGGCCGCCGGGCAAGGCGAGGGCATCCGCAGCGCCGGGCGCCCGGGCATCCTGCTGGAGCTGGTTCCCGACGCCGCCTTCTTCGCCGGGATCGAGATCGGAGTGGAGCATGTCTCGGTCGTGATCATCGACCTCGCGGGCGATGCGCGGTCGCAGGCCATCATCCGCCACGATGCCCCTGCCCTGCCCGTCGAGGACACGGTTGCACGCGCGGTCGACCTGGCCTTCGGCCTGCTGACGCCGGAGATACGCCCGAACTGCAAGGGCGTGGGGATATCGGCGCCCATGCACATCGGCCCGGACGGGCGGGTCCGGCTCGCGCCCCTGATCGGCTGGTGCGATCTCGATCTTTCGGCGGTTGTCGCGCGGTGCCTTCCGATCCCCCTGCCGATCATGATCGAGAACGACGCCAACGCCTTCGCCATCGGCGAAAGCTACAAGCACGGTCCCTCGGGGGTCACGCTGTTCCTGCTGATGGAAACCGGCATCGGCGGCGGCATCCTGATCGACGGCAAGCTGTTCCGCGGCGGGCACGGGCTGGCCGGCGAGATCGGGCACATGCTGGTGCCCGGCAGCGGCGGGGTGAGCCTAGAACAGCTCATCGGCCGCGAGCCCCTGGTCAACCGCTACAGGGCGGAGGCGGGCCTGCCCGGGGCCGACCTTGCCGATTTCATCGCCGCGGTCCGCGACCGCGAGCCCGTCGCGGTGACCATCGCCGAGGACTGGTCGCGCCATCTGGGCTTCACGCTCTATCAGGCGTGCCGCCTGATCGACCCCGACCGCATCGTGCTGGGCG
>ERZ1645187.4109-NODE-4109-length-11895-cov-5.385304_pt1 | contig 11895 bp, 10 predicted proteins | sample MGYA00575352_ERZ1645187 | MGnify/ENA primary metagenome ERZ1645187 (study PRJEB40837, sample SAMN11349314) | freshwater sediment metagenome | isolation source: river sediment | host: Sediment | place: India: Wazaribad , New Delhi | collected 2017-02-21 ... | reverse complement strand
CGCATCGACATCCTGGTCAACAACGCCTGCTGGCAGGGCAACGTGATGAACGCGCCGGGCCAGTTCTGGGAAAAGTCGCTCGACGTCGCCACGATGATCGATGTCGGCGCGCGCTCGGGCTTCGTCATGACCTGGTATGCCGCGCCGCACATGGTGAAGCAGGACAGGGGGCTGGTGGTGTTCACCTCCTCGCCCGGCTCGATGCATTACTGCATGGGCCCCAGCTACGGCGCGCACAAGGCGGCGGTCGACAAGATGGCCTTCGACATGGGGGTGGACTTTGCCGATGCCGGGGCCAACGTCGCCTGCGCCTCGGTGTGGATGGGCTCGCTCACCACCGAACGCCTGCTGGGCATGATGGAAGCCATGCCCGCGCTCAAGGACCAGCTCGAAGGCACGCTGGAATCGGCGGGCTATACCGGCCACGTCGCCTGGGCGATGTTCAACGATCCCGCCATGTTCGAAAAGTTCAACGGCAGGACGGTGATCGGCGCCGAGGTGGGCCGCGACTATGGCATCACCGACATCGGCGGCAAGTATCCCCCCTCGGTGCGCGACGGCACCGGCGCCGCGCCGCCGCAATACGCGCCCTACAAGGTCAAGATGTGATGGACGCCGGGCAGGAACTGGCCGAGCTCGCCGCCACGGTGCGCCTGCTCAAGGACCGGCAGGACATCCTCGACGTGATCGTGCGCGAATCGCGCGGGCGCGACCGCCACGATGCCGAGCTGACCGCCAGCTGCTACTGGCCCGACGGCGCGGACGAGCATGGCCCGGTGCCGTTCCCGGCGACCGACTATCCCGAGATCGCCAACAAGGGCCACGCCGGCGCCTTCGCGATGAACCAGCACAACCTCGCCAACCACAGCTGCGAGATCGACGGCGATACCGCGTACTGCGAGACCTATGTCGTCGGCACGATGCTGTCGCACGACGGCCTCACCTGCACGATCGCGGCGGGCCGCTACATGGACCAGATGGAGCGCCGGGGTGGCGAATGGCGCATCCTGTGGCGGCGTTCCACCGTGGAAACCGCGATGCAGGGCGATGCGAGCTGGTTGCAGACCCCGCCGGTCAAGGGCTTCCTCAAGGGCACGCGCGACCGCGAGGATCTTTCCTACCAGCGCCCCTACGTGATCGGCGGCCCCGGCGCGCGCTGGTAACCGTTCAAGCCAGACAGGACCTTCATGACCCGCAAGCTCTCGCTCGACAGCCTGACGCTGACCGACACCGCCCCGCCCGTCGCCATCCGTGCCGCGGCCGAGGCCGGCTTCGATGCCTGCTCGCTGTGGATCATCCCGCCGCCGCTGTTCCCCTCGCCGCTGCTCACCCCGGCGCTGGAGCGCGAATGCGCCGCCATCATCGCCGACACCGGGATCGAGGTGATCGCGCTCGAAGTGTTCGACCTCCACTCGCTGGCGGGCGTCGAAGACGCGAGGCCCCTGCTCGAAATGGGCGCGAGGCTGGGCGGCAAGGCGGCGCTGGCGATCAACTACTCCAACGCCGACCGGGGCGAGGCGGCCGAGATCCTCGCCGCCTTCGCCGAGGCGGCGGCCGGGTTCGGCCTTGCCACCAACCTCGAACCGGTCGCCGGCGGCAAGAGCCAGACCCTCGCCGAGGCGGCCGACCTCATCCGCCGCTCGGGCGCCGACGTCGGCATCTGCCTCGATCCGCACCACCTGCTGCGCGCCGGCGGTTCGGTGGCAGACCTCGCCGCGATCGACCCCGCGCTGATCCGCTACGTCCAGCTGTGCGACGGCCCCGTGCCCCAGCCCGCCGACATCGCCATGACCGAAGCCGTCTGCGAACGCCTCTACCCCGGCGACGGCGACTTCCCGCTCACCGCCTTCCTCAAGGCCGCTCCCCGCAACGTCCCCCTCGGCATCGAATGCCCCAGCCTCGGCAGAGCACAAACCGGAATGTCCGCACTCGACCAGGCAAACGAAGCCATGGCCAAAATGAAACAGGTGCTCGCTGCAGTGTGATGGGGGGCCGTAGCCCCCGCCGCCTGCCGTGCCTCAGTTCGCCGGCGTGACCGGTTCCTCGCCCATCAGCGTGGTGCGGCGCATCAGCCGCTTGCTGTCGAGCGGATAGGCCTCTGCCCGGTGCATGGTGCCGGTGTTGTCGAAGATGATGAAATCGCCTTCGCTCCACATATGGGTGAAGACGTATTCGTCCTGCGTCGACCAATCCATCAGTTCGGCCAGCAGCAGGTTGCCCGCCGCGATGTCCATGTTCTCGACATAGTGGCAGGTATTGCCCAGCACCAGCGAGGCGCGCCCGTGGCGGTGGTGCCAGACCAGCGGGTGCGACTGCGAGGGGTAGGACTGCCAGCGCCGCAGTTCCGCTGCCGAGGGCGCGGGATTGATGTAGCGCTGCGAGGCTTCGAGCGCGTGGCGCACGGTGATCCCCTCCAGCGCCTTCTTCCGTTCCTCGGGCAGGTCGGCATAGGCGGCATAGGTGTTGGCGACCGAGGTGCCGCCGCCTTCGCCCGCCGCCGGCAGCACGCGGGCCGAAAGCATCGTCGCCTTGGCCGGGATCGGATCGTTGGCGCCATCGATGTGCCAGTAGAACGCGCCGCGCGTGTAATCGGCCACCGGGTTGATCGCCGGGTCCATCGAGATGTTCTGCAGTTCCTTGTCACCGCCGACGAGGAACACCTCGCCGATGGTGCGGGCGAATTGCAGCTGCTCCGCGTCGTCAAGGTGCATGGCCGGGAATACCAGCGCGCTGCGTTCCACCAGCAGCTGGCGGATTTCCGCCGCGTGGCGGCCCGAGAGGAAGTCGCCCCGGTCCATGGTGACGACGCTGCCGACCTTGGGCTTGGCGTGTTCGACTTTCATTTGCGGATCTCCGGCTCGTGCGGGTTCAGGTAGTGCGGTTGCCGTGCTTTACACTGATCCCGGTGATCGGGGAATCGCTGGCGATGCGCGCCATGCGGATCCGTGCGATGCGGGTGCGTTCGGGCGCCTCGTCGGGGATGACGGGCAGCGCCTGGCCGCGCCGCGCCAGTTCGTGTTCCAGCCGCGCCCAGGCCTTGGCGCGGGTATCCTCGCTGGGCTGGAGCACCTGGCTGGTATCGTAGGTGGAGGGATGCTGCGGCAGCGCGTGCTCCACCCGGAACAGCACTGCGCCCTCCGCCGGCTCGGCCACGCCGACGAAGGTCTGGAAGCCCGCGAAGGTGAACGAGGCGGGCCCTTCGAGCCGCCAGGGCAGCCCCCCCGGCATGGTCAGACGGAAGCCTTCGTCGACCACGTCCAGCTCGCGCGCGCGCATCGGCACGGGGTAGCCATCGGCATCGACCACCGAAAGGTGCCCGGCATTGCCGCTCTTCACCGCGTCCCCGGCGACGATCCGCCAGTCGCGCGCCGGCCAGGCCGAGGGGTTCATCCTGCCCTCGGGCGCCGGGTCGGAGACCGGCCAGGCGGCATCGGGCGCGGCGTTCCACACGCCGGGCGGGCCATCGAGCGCGGCGTGGTTGTCCCACCAGTAGATGCGTTCGGGCGCGTTCTCGATGATGATGCGCGACCAGTAGGTCACCGCGAGCCGCGCCTTTTCCCAGGTGATGCCGTGGCTGATCCCCTGCCAGCCGGTTTCAGCAAGATAGCGGATCGCGTTCGCCTGAATGTCGCTGTCATGCACCGCGGCGCGGGCGCGGATCACCACCACGGGTTCGTCCGGGCGCCCCTCGATCAGCAGGCCCACCTTCGGGTTGCGCCGCGCGCGTTCGGCCTTGGCGAGGTTGGGCACGCCGGTGGCAAGGTCGATCGTCGCCATGTCGTCGGCGGGGAAATAGTAGGTCGGCGTGTCGATCGGCACGCCCTTGGCGGTCAAGGTGGCGAATTCGGCGACGACGCCCGATTCGATCATGCGGAAGACGTGTTCGGGCAGGTCTTGCAGGCGGGTCACTGGCTGTCTCCTTCGGCCAACTCGCCATAGGTCACGTCGCCATAGGTGACGCAGACCTGCGTCGGCTCGCCGTTGGGGCCCATCGGCGAATCGTGTTCGATCACCGAGCAGACCGGATTGGCGTGGGTGGCGAAGAGGTTCTTCTCGTCCGCGATCACGTGGGGCAGGCGATCGGGCTGGCGCAGCGCTTCCTGCGAGGCCTCGAAATCCGCGCGGCTGTTCCACCAGATTTCCATGATGCAGTCATATCCGGGATCGTGGACCTCGCCGGTCACCGGGTTCTTCTCCGGCACCAGATAGCGCCGGACATAGCGCGTCGCCGCCGCGATCGCGCGCTTCTTGCCGATGCGCGCGGAAAGCTGCGAATGCTGGTTCTCGTAATAGTCGAGGAATTCCTCGGCGGTCATGTCGTCGCGTTTGCGGAAAAAGCAGATCTGCTTGAACATGGGGGCGTCCTCTCGCTTGCCGGGTGGCCTTGCGCCGTCACCGATCCCCTGCGGGTTGCGCGAAGTCTGGACCAGGTGCATCATGCCGTCAAATGCCTGATTTTCCCAAGGGTATGCATTTCGGTTATGAACGTCTCCCTCACCAAATTGCAGCAGCTGACCACCGTGGCGCGCTGCGGCAGCTTTTCCCGCGCGGCGGAGGAACTGCACATCACCCAGCCCGCGCTCAGCCGCAGCATCGCCGCGATCGAGCGGCGCTGCGGCTTTCGCATCTTCAACCGCATCGGCCACGGCGTGGAGCCGACCGCCGCCGGCGTCCAGCTGCTGGCCGAGGCCGCGCCGTTGCTGCAATCGATGCGGGTGTTCGAACGCAACATAGACCTGATCGGTGGCGGCGCCCTGGGGGTCGCGCGCTTCGGGCTGCCGCCGCTGCTCGCCAGCCAGTTGCTGTCTGGCCTCGCCGAGGCCCTGTTCGCGCCGGGCAGCCAGGCGGAACTGCGCGCGGTGATCCGTTCCGGCCCGGCCTTGCTCGAAGCCTTGCGCGATGACGAGATCGAGTTTTTCGTCTTCACCGATTCGCAGATCGAGCCGGGGCCGGACATCGCTTGCGAACCGATCGGCGCCTTCAGCCCGGCCTGCGTCGTGCGCGCCGGGCATCCGCTGGCGGGCAGGCGCGGCCTGACCACGGCCGATCTGGGCCGCTATCCCTGGGCCAGTTCGGTGGAACCCCCGGCGATGGGCACCCTGCTCAACCCCGCGCGCTTCACCTGCGACAATTACCACGTGCTGCGCGAGGCGGTGGCGACGACCGATCTCGTCTGCATCTGCAGCAAGGCCTTCGTCGCCGGGGACGTGGCGCAGGGTCGCCTTGCCGAGCTTGACGTGCCCGGCTTCCTTCCCGCCGAAAGCCCGGTGCTGAGCGCGAAGCTGCGCAACCGCATGCTCTCGCCGCTGGCGGCGATGACGCTGGAAAGGATCGCCGCGCTGCTGTGACCGCGCGAGGGGGTGCTTGGCGGGCGGCCCCGATCCATGCACAAGGGCAGGCGAACCAGAACAAGGAGAGGGATTGCACATGACCAGATTGAGCGGAAAGGTCGCGGTCGTCACCGGCGCCAGCCAGGGCATCGGGCTTGCCATCGCGCAGGCCTTCGTGCGCGAAGGCGCGGCGGTGGTGATGTCGGCCCGGCGCGGCGATGTGCTGGCGCAGGAGGCGGACAAGATCGCCGCTGCCGGCGGCCAGGTGGAGGCGGTGACGGCCGACGTCGCCCGCAAAGAGGACGCGCAGCGCACGATCGATGCCGCCATCGCGCGGTTCGGCCGGCTCGACATCCTGGTGAACAATGCCCAGACCACGCGGCAGTCCGGCGTGGAAGGCATCACCGACGAGGCGATCGCGCTGACCTTCGGCTCGGGCCTGTTCGGCACGCTCTATCACATGCAGGCGGCCTTCCCGCATCTGAAGGAGCGCGGCGGCTCGATCATCAATTTCGGCACGCGCCAGGGCATCTATGGCGAGCCGGGCGACGGCATCTATGGCGCCAACAAGGAAGGCATCCGCGCGCTGTCGCGATCGGCCGCGCGCGAATGGGGGCAGTTCGGCATCCGCATCAACGTGATCAACCCGGCGGGCCTCAGCCCGGCGGCGGCGCGCTTCTTCGCCGAGAACCCTGAGCGCGGGCAGAAGTACATGGACGACATCTCGCTGCGCCGCTTCGGCGATCTCGATGCCGATATCGCCCCGGTCGCCGTGTTCCTCGCCAGCGAGGACAGCCGCTATCTGACCGGCCAGACGCTCAACGCCGATGGCGGGCAGATCATGCTTTAGGGTATCACCCCGTCACGCCCAGCCTGACGCGCAGCTCGCGGTCCGCGCCCAGCGGATCGCGGGCGATCTGCGGCGCATCGCCCAGCATCATCGTCTCGCGCCGGTCGAGCGAATAGGCGGGCCAGGCGGGCAGCCCCTGCGCGCGGGGCACGCCATCGCGGGCGAAGTTCGCCCAGGCCGAACTGGCGCGCCGCGCCAGCGTTTTCGCCGCAGGATTGCCCTGGGTGATCGGCAGCACCTCGGTATTGTCGAAATAGAACGCGCCGTCGATGCCGTGCGCCGCCTTGAGCCAGGGCAGCACCGGGCTTTCCCAGGTAAACAGGTACATCCACGCCGGCGCGGTGCCGGCGCGCAGTTGCGCCTCGGCCAGTTCGATCTCGCCCATGCGCATGGTATCCGACCACATCCGCACGATGAGGTCGCCCGGCGTGTAATCGGGATGGTTGGCCCGCGTGCCGGCGATGAGCGCGCCCGCCTTGTCGCCCCAGAACATGCCGGCGAGCCGCTGCAACCCCGCCTCGTCGACCTTGTCGGGGCGAATGCCCATGCCCGCCAGCATCAGGCCCATCTCGTGCAGGGTCGATCCGATCACCAGCGGCGCCTTGTTCCAGCCGTCGGCCACGGCATCGACCGGCTGGAGCGGCAGGTCGGGCGTGCCCGCCGTCGGCACGAAGCCCCGGCGCGGATAGGCGCCGCGCGCCTTCACTTCCATTTCGGCCTGCACCTTCAGGATCTGCTCGATCGGCGCCTGCAGCACCTTGCGGAAATTGGCCTTGTCGATGCCGAGCGCGGCGAGGAATTCCTCCGCCCACGCCGCCGCCATGTCCCGCGTCGGCACGCGGGTGGCAGTGCCGCTTTGCAGGATGGCGCGGTGGTAGAGCCCGCTTGCCTTCGGCATGCCGAGCAGCGTGCAGATCTTGCCGCCGCCGCCCGATTCGCCGTGGATCATTACCCGGTTGGGATCGCCGCCGAAGGCCTCGATATTGTCGCGCACCCAGCGCAGCGCGAGGATCAGGTCGAGCTGGCCCTGGTTGCCGCTGTGGGCGAACTCCTCGTCGAAGCCGCCGAAATAGGCATAGCCCATCGCGCCCAGCCGGTGGTTGAGCGAGACGCAGACCACGCCCTGCCCGCGCGCCAGGTTCGATCCATCGGTGCGCGGCCCGGCGCCGGTGCCGATGGCAAAGCCGCCGCCGTGGATCCACACCATCACCGGGCGCTTGCCATGGTCGCCAAGCCCGGTGGTGAAGACGTTGAGCACGAGGCAGTCCTCGTCGATCGCGGTCTGCGTGCCGGGCGCGGTGCCGAAGAACTTGGCCATGTCGGCGCCCATGCCCGCGCCGGGATTGGCGGTCGATTGCCCCTGCGGCGCCATCGGCCCCCAGCCCAGGCAATCGCGCACCCCGGCCCATGGCTCGGGCGGTTGCGGCGGCAGGAAGCGGCGCGCGCCGCCGGTGGGCGCGCCATAGGGGATGCCCTTGAACGCATAGACCCCGTCCGCCAGCGCACCGCGCACCTTGCCGTGGCGGGTTTCGACCACGGGTTCGCGCGGGGGGCGGGCAAGGGCAGTACTGCCGGTGGCGGCAAGGCCCGCGGCGGCAAGCGAAAGTCCGGCGAACTGGCGGCGGCTGGTCTGCATGGTGCTGGCTCTCCCGTTTCTGCTTTGCCGCGATGCTGGACCGAACGGGGCGCTTTGGCAACGCAGGCCGCGTGCTAGCATCCCGCCCCGGCGTAATGCTCGCGCACCAGCCGGATGAAGGCGCTGTTCCCTTCGCGCAGCGGGGCGGCGGCCACGCCGTAAAGCAGCCCGATTGCGCGCCGCACGTCGAAATCGGCGACGCGCACGAAGCGCACGCGATCGTCGCGGAAGCTGGCCGGCATCATGCCGATCCCCTGGCCCGAACGCACCACGGCCAGCACGCGCTCGTCGCTGGTGGTCTTGAGCACGAAGCGCGGCCGCACGCCGCGATCGGCGAAGAAACGGCTGATCTCGGGCAGCGCCTCGCAGTGGCGGCGCACCACCATGCGGTCGGCGGCGAGCTGTTCGGCGGTGACGGCGGGGGCATCGGCCAGCGGATGGTCGGGCGGGAGAACCATCAGATAGGGTTCGGCGGCGAGCACTTCGGGCCGGAAGCGGGCGTGGTGCGGGCGGATCACCGTCAGCGCGATGTCGAGCCGGCCCCGGTCGAGCCGCTCGGCAAGGTCGCGCTCCGAACCGTCGAGCAGCTCCAGCACCTCGCCGCCCGAGGCCTGCCGGTGGCGCGCCAGGATCGCCTCCACCACCGCGGTCGGCACGGTGTGGAGCACGCCGGCGCGCAGCACGCGCGGTTCGGGCTGGTGCTGCAGGTCCTGCAGGGCCAACTCGTATTCCTCGGCGATGCGGCGCGCGTGGACGAGGAAGCTGCTGCCCGCAGGCGTCAGCGCCACGCCGTGGCGATCGCGATCGAACAGGCGCGCGCCCAGTTGCCGTTCCAGCTTGGCGATGCCGGCCGACAGCGTCGGCTGGGTGACGCTGACGCTTTTCGCCGCGCGGCTGAAGTTCCCCGTTTCGGCAACGGCCAGGAAATAGCGCAGCATGTAGCGGTCTATCATAGACACCGTCTATCACCGGGCCCGCGAACTTTCAATTTCCGCGAGGGCTTGCCGCGCGATAAGGGCGGCGGCACAACGGTCCTGCGCCGCGCTGGCGCCCGGGCCCATTCCGGAATGCCTCTTACAGGAACCGCCGATGTCCGCACCCGTCCTGCAAACCGCGCTCAACCTTGACAGTCCCGAGGCGCAGGCGCGCGATCGCCACAACCGCGCGCTGGTGGCCGAACTGCGCGAACGCGTGGCCGAGGCCGCGCTCGGCGGCGACCAGCGCAGCCGCGATCGCCACACCGCGCGCGGCAAGCTGCTGCCGCGCGACCGCGTGGAGCACCTGCTCGATCCCGGCTCGCCCTTCCTCGAAATCGGCCAGCTTGCCGGCCACGACATGTACGGGGCAGACAAGATTCCCGGCGCCGGCATGATCGCCGGGATCGGCCGCGTTTCGGGCCGTCAGGCGATGATCGTGTGCAACGACGCGACGGTAAAGGGCGGCACCTATTACCCCGCCACGATCAAGAAGCACCTGCGCGCGCAGGAAATCGCCGAGCAGAACCACCTGCCGTGTATCTACCTGGTCGACAGCGGCGGCGCCAACCTGCCGCACCAGGCGGAGGTCTTCCCCGATCGCGACCACTTCGGCCGCATCTTCTTCAACCAGGCGCAGATGAGCGCCAAGGGCATCGCCCAGATCGCCTGCGTGATGGGCAGCTGCACCGCGGGCGGCGCCTATGTGCCGGCCATGTCGGACGAGACGGTGATCGTGAAGGAACAGGGCACGATCTTCCTTGCCGGCCCGCCGCTGGTGAAGGCCGCGACCGGCGAGGAGATCAGCGCCGAGGATCTGGGCGGCGGCGACCTGCACAGCCGCAAGTCGGGCGTGACCGATCACCTTGCCGAGAATGATGAGCACGCGCTCACCGTGGTTCGCGACATCATGAGCCACCTTGGCCCGGTCCACGCGCACGGCCTGCCGGTGAAGGAACCGCGCCCGCCGAAATACGATCCGGAAGAGCTCTACAGCGTGATCCCCGAAGACGTGCGCGCGCCCTATGATGTGCACGAGGTGATCGCCCGCGTGGTCGACGGCAGCGAATTCCACGAGTTCAAGGCGCTCTATGGCTCTACCCTGGTCTGCGGCTTTGCCCATATCCACGGGCTGCCGGTGGCGATCCTGGCCAACAATGGCGTGCTGTTTTCCGAAAGCGCGCAGAAGGGCGCACACTTCATCGAACTGGCCTGCCAGCGCAAGATCCCGCTGGTGTTCCTGCAGAACATCTCGGGCTTCATGGTCGGCGGCAAGTACGAGGCCGAGGGCATCGCCAAGCACGGCGCCAAGCTGGTGACGGCGGTGGCAACCGCGACCGTGCCCAAGATCACCGTGTTGATCGGCGGCAGCTTTGGCGCGGGCAACTACGGCATGTGCGGACGCGCCTATTCCCCGCGCTTCCTGTTCACCTGGCCCAACGCGCGCATCTCGGTGATGGGCGGCGAGCAGGCGGCGTCGGTCCTCGCCACCGTCCACCGCGACGCGCACCTGTGGGACGAGCGCGAGGCCGAGGCCTTCAAGGCGCCGATCCGCCAGAAATACGAGGACGAGGGCAACCCCTATTACGCCACCGCGCGCATGTGGGACGACGGCGTGATCGACCCGGCGCAGACCCGCGACGTGCTGGCGCTCGCCCTGATGGCCAGCCTCGAGGCGCCGATCCCGGATCGTCCGGCCTTCGGCGTGTTCCGGATGTGATGATGAAGACGGTATTTCAAAAGGACGAGTTTGGCTGCGGGATTGCTTGTTTGGCAATGCTGGCTGGCATCTCCTACGAGAAAGCCAAACAAATCATCGGTGATGATTATTCTCCGGGTTACGGAGTAGATACTGATCCGATGCTGAAGGCACTGGAAGAAATTGGCTTTCGACCAAAAGGCAAAGGTAGGCTTAGTCAGAAAGCGCCTGTTGAGAAATTGACGAATCACGCTCTATTGCACGGTAAACTCATGCCATCCCGGGGTATGATCGACCCAGAAGCTAACAGTTATAGCCATTGGGCAGTGTGGGATGCCGACGCAAAGGTGGTCCGCGACCCTTATGGCTATAAGAAGCCACTCTGGCTTACCAGCTACATCGAGTTGGAACGAACGACATGATCAAGAGCCTCCTCATCGCCAATCGCGGCGAAATCGCCTGCCGGGTCATCCGCACCGCGCGCCGCATGGGCATCCGCACCGTGGCGGTCCATTCCGATGCCGATGCCCAGGCGCTCCACGTGCAGGAGGCCGACGAGGCCGTGCACATCGGGCCTTCGCCCGCGCGCGAGAGCTATCTCGTCGGCGAGCGGATCATCGCGGCGGCGAAGCAGACCGGGGCCGAGGCGATCCACCCCGGCTACGGCTTCCTTTCGGAGAACGCCGAGTTCGCGCAGGCCGTGCTCGATGCCGGGCTGATCTGGGTGGGGCCCAAGCCGCACTCGATCACCGCGATGGGCCTCAAGGACGCGTCGAAAAAGCTGATGGCGGCGGCCGGCGTGCCGGTGACGCCGGGCTACATGGGCGAGGAACAGTCGCCCGGCTTCCTCGCGGACGAGGCGGAGAAGATCGGCTTCCCCGTGCTGATCAAGGCGGTCGCCGGCGGCGGCGGCAAGGGCATGCGGCTGGTCGAGGACGAGGACGATTTCGCCGACGCGCTCGCCTCGTGCAAGCGCGAGGCGGCGGCCAGCTTCGGCAACGATCACGTGCTGATCGAGAAGTACATCCAGTCGCCCCGCCACATCGAGGTGCAGGTGTTCGGCGACAGCCACGGCAACATCGTCCACCTGTTCGAACGCGACTGTTCGCTCCAGCGGCGCCACCAGAAGGTGATCGAGGAGGCCCCCGCCCCCGGCATGGACGAGGCAACGCGCGCCGAACTGTGCGCGGCGGCCGTGCGCGCGGCCAAGGCGGTGGACTATCAGGGCGCCGGCACGATCGAATTCATCGCCGATGGCAGCGAAGGCCTGCGCGCCGATCGCATCTGGTTCATGGAAATGAACACCCGCCTGCAGGTGGAACACCCGGTTACCGAGGAAATCACCGGCGTCGACCTTGTCGAGTGGCAGCTGCGCGTCGCCTCGGGCGAACCGCTGCCCGCCACGC
>ERZ1645187.4108-NODE-4108-length-11899-cov-5.661010_pt1 | contig 11899 bp, 18 predicted proteins | sample MGYA00575352_ERZ1645187 | MGnify/ENA primary metagenome ERZ1645187 (study PRJEB40837, sample SAMN11349314) | freshwater sediment metagenome | isolation source: river sediment | host: Sediment | place: India: Wazaribad , New Delhi | collected 2017-02-21 ... | reverse complement strand
TCAGAAGTTCACCTCGACGCCCGGCAGGCGCAACTCGCGCATCAGGTCGCGCACCTCCTGACGGGCCGCCACGTTCGAGATGTTGAGCCGCTCGACCCCCACATCCTTCAGGTCGAGCAGCGTGAGTCCCCGCGGGAAAAGCTCGCGGAAGATCACCCGCTCGGAAAACCCCGGTGCCACGCGGAAGCCGATCCGCTTCGCAAGCTGTTCCAGCGCGCCGCCCACCTTGCGCTTGTTGTGCATCTGCTGCGCGCCGAGCCGGTTCCTCAGCACGATCCAGTCGATCGGCTTCAGCCCCGCCCGTGCCCTGAGCTGCCGCGCGTTCCAGACCATTTCCGAATAGATCGACGGGCCGATCACCCGGCTGGTGTCCGGATCCACCCGCGCCAGCAGGTCGAAGTCGATGAAACTGTCGTTCAGGGGCGTGATCAGCGTGTCGGCCAGCGAATGCGCCACCTGGCTCAACCGGGTGTGCGAGCCGGGGCAGTCGATGATGATGAACTCCGCATCCTTCTCCAGCCCCGCGATCGCCGCCGACAGCCGCCGGTCATGGATGTTCTCGCCGGCCGCGAGGCTCGCCTGATCCACCTCCGGCAGGTCGCGGTAGTCCGGCATCGGCAGGTCGAGCCCCTCCTTCCGCGCGAAGGCGCGGCGGTTCTCGATATAGCGGCCGAAGCTGCGCTGGCGCAGGTCGAGGCCGAGCGCGCCGACCCGGTGGCCCATCCGGGCGAGCGCGGTCGCCACATGCATGCAGGTCGTCGACTTGCCCGACCCGCCCTTCTCGTTACCCACGACGATGATATGCGCCACGTCCTGTCCCCGTTCGACGTTCCGCTGCCCGGAATCAAAAGGCGCGCTGTCCCCAGCGCGCCCCTACTATATGTTGTGCGCCCTGCAATGCAAAGCGCAACGGGATCAGAATCCGAGACCGGCGTATTTGTTCTTGAACTTCGACACGCGGCCGCCGGTGTCCATCAGCTTGGCCGAGCCGCCGGTCCAGGCCGGATGCGCCAGCGGGTCGATGTCGAGCGCCAGCGTCTCGCCCTCCTTGCCCCAGGTGGAGCGGGTGCGGTAGGTCGATCCGTCGGTCATCTTGACCTCGATCATGTGGTAGTCGGGATGGATGCCCTTTTTCATGGTCCCGCTCCTTACTCGGCTTTTTCTTTGTAGTTGGTGACTTCGGCGATCCGGGCCGACTTGCCGCGGCGGTCGCGCAGGTAGTAGAGCTTCGCCCGGCGCACCCGGCCGCGACGCACCACCTCGATCTGCTCGATGTTGGTCGAATAGAGCGGGAAGACGCGCTCGACGCCCTCGCCGAAGGAAATCTTGCGGACGGTGAACGAGGCAGCCAGCGTGTTGCCGCCCTTGCGGGAGATGCAGACGCCTTCGTAGTTCTGCACGCGGCTCCGCGTGCCTTCCGTCACCTTGTAGCCGACACGGACCGTGTCGCCCGCCTTGAAGTCCGGGATGGACTTGCCGAGCGCGGCGATCTGCTCGGCCTCCAGTTCAGCGATCAGGTTCATCGCGTGATCCTTTCATGTGCTCGCGGTGGCCCCGCGATGGTGTGCGCGCCTTGAGAGCTCCGCGTCTTCATCGGGTCCGCGCCGCTGGGTATCGGGGCGCGCCCGCCGGAGGTCAGGTCAACATTCGCTTCTTGTGCCGCCCGTGGCCGCCCTTGCCGAAGAAGGCAAAGGGCATGGGCCAATAGACGACGCGCCCGCACGACTCATGGGAGCCCCGGACGGGCGGGGTATAGGGGGAAGGGGGGCGGCGATCAAGGGATTTCATGCCGCGGATCGCGTCACTCCCCGCGCGCCGTCGGTCGATACGCTTTCCACAGATCCGGCCGCCTCTTCCGCGTCAGCCGTTCCGCCTCCGCCCGCCGCCATTTCTCCACCTCGGCATGGTTGCCCGAGGTCAGCACGGGCGGGATCTCCCGCCCCTCCCAGACCGCCGGCCGTGTGTACTGCGGATGCTCAAGGAGCCCGCGGGAATGGCTTTCCTCCTCGGTGGAACTGGCGTTGCCGAGGACGCCGGGCAGGAGCCGCACCGTGGCGTCGATCATCGCCTGCGCGGCGATCTCGCCGCCGGTCAGGACGAAGTCGCCAAGGCTCACCTCCTCGACCGCGTGGTGGTCGAGCACGCGCTGGTCGACGCCCTCGAACCGGCCGCAGAGAAGCGTCACGCCCTCCACCCCGGCCCAGCGGCGGGCCGTTGCCTGATCGAACGGCCTGCCCCGGGGCGAGAGATAGACGACCGGCCAGCGGATGCGGTCGGGCGGTGTGCCGATGGCGGCCTCGTCGAGCGCCTTGGCGACCACGTCGGCCCTCAGCACCATGCCCGCGCCGCCCCCCGCCGGCGTGTCGTCGACGTTGCGGTGGCGGCCGATCCCGAAGGGACGCAGGTCGATGGTCTGGAGCGACCAGAGCCCCTCGGCCAGCGCCTTGCCGGTGAGCGAGAGCCCGAGCGTGCCGGGAAACGCCTCGGGGAAGAGCGTGATGATCCGGGCGCACCACGCCCCCTTCACCCGCTCCGCGTCGGCCATCAGGTCGCGCGGGCGGAGCGAGGCGGAGATGGAGAGCCGCCCGTGCGACTTCGGCGCGCCCGCGCTCATTCGCCCGTCTCCTCCGGCGGGTCGGCGACGATGCGGCCGGCGGTCAGGTCCACCGTCGGCACCACCGCCCTGGTGAAGGGCAGCAGGAGTGCGGTTCGCCGGCCCGGCGCGAGGATTTCGAGGATGTCGCCTGCGCCGTGGTTGTAGATCGCCCGCACGGTGCCGAGCGGCGCGCCGCCGGTGTCGAAGACCGGCAGGCCGATCAGGTCGGCATGGTAGAATTCGTCGTCCGGCAGGCTGGGCAGCTTTTCGCGGTCGGCATAAAGCGAGGTGCCGCGCAACGCGTCGGCCTCCTCCTTCGTCGTGACACCCGAAAGCCGCGCCGCGAACCCGCCTGGGATCGCGCGGGTGATCGTCACGCCGAAGCTGCGGGCGCCGTTCTCGGTATAGAGCGGCGCGTAGCCGGCGATCGCCGCGGGTTCGGCGCAGAAGCTCTTCAGCCGCACCTCGCCGCGAACGCCGAAGGCGCCGGAAATGGCGCCGACGCAGATGCGGTCAGATTCCATCCGGCGCCTCCGCGCAAGGGGCGGCCGCGGGTGCGGCCGCCGGGTCCGGCTCGACCAGCGCGTCGGCCTTCAGCCCAAGCCAGAACGACCCGGCACAGAGCAGGAGCGTGATCGCCCGGCGCAGGAAAAAGCCGATCAGCATGGGCCGCCCTGCCTCATTCCGAGGCGGGGGCGGCGGCCTTCGCGGCCCTCTCCTCGGCGCGCTTCTTCGCCTTGTCGCCCGGCTCGCCCTTCTTCAGGTTGGCGCGGGCGGATTTCTCTTTCACGCCAGCGGCTTCCAGCATCCGCGCGATGCGGTCGGTCGGCTGGGCGCCCTGGCCGAGCCAGTATTGCACCCGCTCCATGTTCATCTTGACGCGGTCCTCGCTGTCCTTGGCGAGCAGCGGGTTGTAGGTGCCGAGCTTCTCGATGAAGCGGCCGTCGCGGGGCATCCGCGAATCGGAGGCGACGATCGAGTAGTAGGGGCGCTTCTTGGAACCGCCGCGCGCCAGACGGATTTTCATAGCCATGTCGTTTCTCCTTTGAAATGGCGTGGTTGTGGCGGGGACCGCCCCGCCTTACTTCTGCAGTCTCTCGTGGTGCCTGATCACTTCGCTGATGACGAAGTTCAGGAATTTCCTGGCAAATTCCGGGTCGAGGTCGGCCGCCTGGGCGAGCCTTTCGAGCCGGGCGATCTGCTCGGCCTCGCGCGTCGGGTCCGAAGGCGGCAGGTCGTGCGCGGCCTTGAGCCGGCCCACCGACTGGGTGTGCTTGAACCGTTCGGCGAGCGTGTAGACGAGGATCGCGTCGAGCCGGTCGATCGACTCCCGATGCTCCTTCAGGAGCGCGGCTGCGCGGGCGGTGGCATCGGTCATGCGGGCCTCCCCGGTGGGTTTCCTGCGTCGGTTCCCCGTCCCGCGCGCGTCGGGTCTGCGTCGGTTTTCCGTCCCGACAGGGCGCGCGGGGCGGTAACCGCGAATTGGGTATTTGGGCAACGAAGAAGCGGCAGGGTCATGCACGGCCCTCCGGGCTGTGGTGGCGGTAGACGCGGATCGAGCCGGCAAGCGCGGTCTCTGCGCCGGGGTCGCGGACCGCGCCCAGCCGTTCGGCGAGCGCCACGGAGCGGGCGTTGTCGTGGTCGACGTAGCTGACGACGGTGGCCAGGCCGAGCGCACCGAAGGCATGGGCCCGGATCGCCACCGCCGCCTCGAGCGCGAAGCCCCTGCCTTCGGCGGCCGCAGTCATCACCCAGCCGATCTCCGGCTCCGGGTCGCCGTATTCCTGCCAGAGGTAGCCGAAGCCGAGCACCTCGCCGTCCGCATGTGCCTCGCCCGCGCGCGCCTCGATCGTCCAGACGCCCATGCCGCGCAGCATCCAGCCGGCGACGGCCTGGCAGAAATCGTTCCAGGCGCCGTCGCGGCCGAAGGGTCCGCCTAGGCCGGCGGCGCGGTCCGACATGAGAATTCCGGCATAGGGCTGGAAATCGGCGATCCGCGGCGCGCGGAGCCGCAGGCGCGCGGTCGCCAGTTCCGGCACCCGTTGCGCGAGGCTCGCGGCAAGCGCGGCGGCCGCCCCGGTCGCGGGCATTTCCCAGGGCCGGATCATGCGCCCGCCTCCGGTTGCGGATGGCGGTAGACATGACATGGGCCGGCGCCGGCGGGGCAGGGGGCGGCCGCGTCGCGCACCGCGCCGAGGCGACGGGCGAGCGCGACCGAGCGGGTGTTCGCCGGGTCGATGTAGCTGACGGCGGTGGTCCAGCCGAGAGTCGCGAAGGCGAAGCGGCGCGCGGCCGTCGCGGCCTCTGACGCATAGCCCCGCCCCTCGGCGCCCGCGTCCCAGACCGCCCAGCCGATCTCGCGTTCCGGCCAGCCCTCGGGAAACCACGGGCCCGCCATGCCGAGGGCGGAGCCGTCGCCCCGGCGGGTGAAGACGAACATGCCGAAACCGCGCAGCACCCAGTGGCCGACGAGATGGCCGAAGCCGCGCCAGGAGAGCTGCGGGTCATAGGCGGTGGAGCGGACGAAATCGGCGCGCGGGCTGGCGATGAAGGCGTTGAATGCCGGCCAGTCGTCGCGGCCCGGCGCGCGCAGCGTCAGCCGTTCGGTCTCCAGCACCGGCGTATTGGCGAGGACCGGGGTCATGCACGGCCCCCGGGGGATTGCGGGCGGAGGTCGTGGCGGATCACCACGTCGCCGGGATCGACGCCGGGCAGCGCCGGGTCGATCACGCCGCCAAGCCGCAGCGCCAGCGCGATCGAGCGGCTGTTGGCCGGGTCGATGATCGAGACAAGGCGCGGCCAACCGAACGAGGTCCGCACCCAGTCGATGACGGCGCGGGCGGCCTCGGCGGCGTAGCCCCGGCCTTCGGCTTCGGGCACCACGAACCAGCCCAGTTCCGGCTCGGGGAAGCCTTCGGGCTGGTAGATGCCGACCTCGCCGAGATAGGCGCCGGTGGCGCGGTCGTCGAGGCCGAAGGCGCCGTAGCCGCGCAGGGTCCAGAGCGCGACGTCGGCGGCCCAGGCGCGGTAGCCCTCCACCCGGTCGAGGGGGCCGCGTTCGTGGCGCGAGCGGTCGGAGGCGAAGAACGCCGCCCAGTGCTCGAAATCGGCGAGCTTCGGAGCACGGAGCATCAGCCGTGCGGTCTGGAGGGTGGGGATGGTCATGGCGCCTCCGGCGAGGGATGACGCCAGACATCCATGAGCCCGTGCGCCGGATGCGCATGCTGCCCCTCGATCCGGGCGCCGAGGCGTTCTGCCAGGGCGGCGGAGCGGGCGTTGGCGGGCTTGATCAGGCTGACCGCGGTGGTCCAGCCGAGCGGGCCGTAGGCATGGGCCCGGGCCGCGAGCGCGGCTTCATGGGCGATGCCGCGCCCCTCGGCCGTCTCGAAGACCGACCAGGCGACCTCCGGCTCGGGCCAGCCCTCGGGATGGTAGAGGCCGACGACGCCGAGCGGCGCGTCGGTCGTGCGGTCGGCGACCATCCAGCGGCCGAAGCCGCGAAGCGCCCAGTGGCCGATCAGCTCGGCAAGCTGGTCGAACGCGGCTTCGCGCGGGAAGGGGCCGCCGAAGACCCGCGCGCGCTCCGACCCGCGGAAGGCGGCATAGGGCTCGAAATCCGACAGCCGCGGCGCCCGCAGGCGCAGCCGCCCGGTCTCGAGCGTGGGGATATGGATCGACGTGCCGGTCACTTCTTCCTGCCCGGACCGCCGAGGCCCGAGAGGCCGGCCGGCAGGGTGACGCCGCCGCGCCCGAGACCACCGGGAAGGCCGCCGCCCAGGCCGCCCATGCCGCCGGGCAGCTTGCCGCCGGCCATGCCCTCCTGCATGCCCTTCGCCATCGCCTCCAGCTCCTCGGAGGACATCTTCGAGGGGTCGGGCATGCCACCCTTCCCGAACATGCCCTTCATCGCCTGCTTCAGCATGCCGCCTTTGCCCATCCTTCCCATCTTCTTCATCATGTCCGCCATCTGGCGGTGCATCTTCAGAAGCTTGTTGAGTTCGGCGACGTCGAGCCCGGCGCCGGCGGCGATGCGCTTCTTGCGCGAGGCTTGCAGGAGGTCGGGGTTGGCGCGTTCCTTCTTCGTCATCGAGTTGACGAGCGCGATCTGGCGGCGCAGGACGGAATCGTCGAACCCGGCCTCGTCCATCTGTTTCGACAGTTTCCCCATGCCGGGCATCATCCCCATGATCCCCTGCATGCCGCCCATCTTCAGCATCTGCTCGAGCTGGCCCTTGAGGTCGTTCATGTTGAAGAGGCCCTTCTGGAACCGCTTCATCATCCGTTCGGCCTGCTCGGCCTCGAGCGTGGCCTGCGCCTTCTCGACCAGCGCGACGATGTCGCCCATGCCGAGGATGCGCCCGGCGATGCGCTCGGGCTCGAAGGTCTCGAGCGCGTCCATCTTCTCGCCCAAGCCGACGAAGCGGATCGGCTTGCCGGTGACCGCGCGCATGGAAAGCGCCGCGCCGCCGCGGCCGTCGCCGTCCATCCGGGTCAGCACCACGCCGGTGATGCCGACCTTGGCGTCGAATTCCTCTGCCACCTCGACGGCGACCTGGCCGGTGAGCCCGTCGACCACCAGCAGCGTCTCGCGCGGGCGGGCCACGTCGCGGACCGCCTGGACCTCGTCCATCAGCACTTCGTCGATGTGGAGCCGGCCGGCGGTGTCGAGCATGTAGACGTCATAGCCGCCGAGCGTGGCCTGGCTTTTGGCGCGCCTGGCGATCTGCACCGCGCTTTCGCCCCGGACGATCGGCAGCGTGTCCACCCCGATCTGCCGGCCGAGGATCTCGAGCTGTTCCATCGCCGCCGGGCGGTTGGTGTCGAGCGAGGCCATGAGGACACGCTTGCGCTCGCGCTCCTTGAGGCGGCGGGCGAGCTTCGCCGTGGTCGTGGTCTTGCCCGAGCCCTGGAGGCCGACCATCAGGATCGGCGCCGGCGGGTTGTCGATCTTGAGCGCGCCGGGGTCCTCGGCGCCGCGGAGCACGTCTACGAGCGCGTCGTGGACGATCTTGACGACCTGCTGGCCCGGCGTGACCGATTTCGTCACCGCGGCACCGGTGGCCTTCGCCTCCACCGCCTTGACGAAGTCGCGCGCGACGGCAAGCGAGACGTCGGCCTCCAGAAGCGCCACGCGCACCTCGCGGAGCGCGGTGCGGACATCCTCGGCCGACAGCGCGCCCTGCTTCGTCAGCCGGTCGAAGACGCCGCCAAGGCGTTCTGACAGGTTCTCGAACATCCGCGCCCTCCTTGGCCGGCCTACTCCTGCCGGAGATGGGCTCCGGCGCTGCAAATGCCAACGGCACCCGTGGGCGCGACGCGCTGACGGATGGCGATCCCCGCTCGGGCCGGGGACCGGAAGCGTGGCGGCCTCCGGGAAACTGGCCCGGCGTTACGGGAAACGGCGGCGGGAGTCAAGGGAAGGCCCGCGCCGGGGGCGGCGCGGGCGGGACGAGGGCGGGGCGAGGGCCGGTCAGGCGGCCAGCGCGTCGATCTGCGAGTGGGCGGCCTCCAGCCGCGCCTCGGGGCCGAAGAGCAGCGCGTCGGCGGCGACGAACTCCACCCCGGTGATGCCGAAAAAGCCGAGGATATGGCGCAGGTAGCCCGAGGCGAAGTCGATCTCCGAGCCCATCCGGGTGCCGTCCGAGGAGAGCGCGACGATGGCGCGCTTGCCCTTGAGCAGCCCCTCGGGACCGGCCTCGGTGTAGCGGAAGGTCTCGCCCTTGCGGGCGAGGTGGTCGATCCAGCTCTTGAGCTGCGCCGGCACGCCGAAGTTGTAGACCGGCAGCGCGATGACGAGGATGTCGGCGGCGCGGACCTCGGCGAGGAGCGTGTCGGAATAGGCGGCGATCCGGGCCTGGTCGGCGCTGCGCGCCTCGGCCGGGGTGTAGACCGCGCCGATCCAGGCGCCGTCGATCGCGGGCACGCCGCCGGAGAGGTCGCGGGTGGTGACGGTGGCGCCGGGATGGGCGGCGGCGAGCCGCGCCATCACCCGGTCGGTCAGCCGGCGGGAGACCGAGGCGTCGGCCTTGATAGAGGAATCGATGCGGAGGATCTGGGTCATGGGACGTCCTTGAAAGAGGGGGCCTTGAAAGTGGGGGCCTTGCGAGTGGTCGCTGAAACGTGTGTCTGTGCGCTGGTATTGTGAATTGGCGACGGACGAGCAGATCCTGTGCATGGGGGCACATGTTGCCCCGGCGGGCCGAGGTGCGCCCGGGACGGCAGATCGCGGTTGAAAGCCCCGCGAAAACCGGCAGATTGCGGGAAGGTCCGGTTGCCGGCGCAGATCGGCCGGCCGGGGTGCCGGCAATGGTCCCGCGTGATTTCAGGGAGTTGGCGGATGGAAAGCTGGGACGAGGTCAGGACCGCCTATCAGGTCGCGCGGATCGGCACCGTCTCCGGCGCGGCCGAGGTGCTGGGCGTCCACCACGCGACGGTGATCCGCCATATCGACGCGTTGGAGGCGCGGCTCGGGGCGAAGCTCTTCCAGCGCCACCCGCGCGGCTACACGCCGACCGAGGCGGGGCAGGAGCTTCTGAAGGTGGCGGGGGCGGCCGAGGAGCAGTTCGCGCAGCTCTCGGCCCGGATCACCGGCACCACGACGGAGATTTCCGGCGAGCTGGTCGTCACCTCGATCGCCGGGCTGTCGGAACTGCTGACGCCGACGCTCGTCGGGCTCCAGGCCGGGCATCCGGGGCTGCGGGTCCGCTATGTCAGCGACCCGCGGCTCTTCCGGCTGGAATACGGCGAGGCGCATGTGGCGATCCGGGCGGGAAGCCGGCCGCAGGAGCCCGACAACATCGTCCAGCCGCTCTGCACCCGGCGCGTCGCGCTCTATGCCGCGCCCGCCTATGCCGAGGCGCACGGCCTGCCGGAAGGCGAGGGCGATCTCGCCCGCCACCGCTTCGTCGGCCTCGACGATCCCGAAAGCCGGGCGCCGTTCCACCGCTGGCTCGCCGCGCGGGTGCCGGACGACGCGATCACCTTCCGCACCAACGAGGCGCTGGTCCTGGCCGAGGCGATCCGGTCGGGGGCGGGGCTGGGGTTCCTGCCGGTGCTGCAGGCCCGCGCGATGGGCGGGCTGGTCGAGGCGCTGCCGCCGAGGCCGGAGTGGGCGACGGCGCTCTGGCTCGTCACCCATGTCGACCTGCACCGCTCGCCCCGCATCCAGCTTTTCCTGAAGGCGGTGAAGGATGCGGCGCGGACCTGCGACCCGGACTGAGGGCATGAGCGGACCCGCGCGCGGCCATCTCGCCATGCTCTTCTTCTCGATGCTGGTGGCGGGGTCGTTTCCGCTGGGCGCGCTGGTGGCCAACGTGGTGTCGCCGGTCGCCTTCACCGCGGTGCGCTTCGTTCTGGCGGCGGCAATCATCGGCGCTGCGGCGGCGGCCACGACCGGCCTGCCCGCCGGCGCGGCGCGGGCGCCCTGGCGCTATCTCGTCGTCGGCGGGCTGCTGGCAGGCTATTTCATCCTGATGTTCGAGGGGCTGAAGACCGCCGCGCCGGTCTCGGCCGCAGCCGTCTTCACCCTGACGCCGATCCTCTCCGCCGGGTTCGGCTGGCTGCTCTTGAGGCAGGTGACGACGCCGCGGATCGCCGCGGCGCTCGCCATCGGCGCGGCGGGGGCGCTCTGGGTGATCTTCCGGGCCGACTGGCGCGCGGCGCTCCGCGTCGAGGTGGGGCGGGGCGAGGCGCTCTATTTCGTCGGCTGCGTGCTGCACGCGATCTACACGCCGGCGGTGCGCCGGCTCAGCCGGGGGGAGAGCCCGATGGTCTTCACCTTCGGGATGACGCTCGCCGGAGCGGCGATCACCACGGCTTACGGCTGGGAGGCGATCCGGGCGACCGACTGGATGGCGCTGCCTGGCATCGTCTGGGTGGCGCTGGTCTACACCGCCGTCTTCGCCTCGGCCGTCACCTTTGTCCTGGTGCAGTATGCGACGCTGCGCCTGCCTTCGGCCAAGGTGATGGCCTATACCTATCTCGTTCCGTCCTGGGTGATCCTGTGGCAGGTGGCGCTGGGCCGGTCGGCGCCGCCGGCGCTGATCGCCGCCGGCGTCGGCCTGACGGCGCTGGCGCTGGCCCTGCTGCTGAAGGACGAGGGGGCGGGGTGAGCGGGCGGTGTCCTTCCGTCATCCGTTGCGCCGCTGGAGGGGGCGGCCGCAGTCCCCGGAGATGCCCGCTTTCGCGGGCATGGCAGGGCGGGTGAAGGCGCGAAGGGCGGCGGCCGGCCGCGGGCGGGCGAGGCGGTGGGCGTGGCACTCCCTGTCACCGCCGCGAAAGCGGCGGTTTCCCCGGCATGGTCTCCCTCCGGTCACTCCGTGCCGGGAAGCTCGGCGGCGAGGAAGCGCTCGAAGGCATCAAGGTCGAGCGGCTCGAACTGGCCGAAGCCCTGGATCCAGACCGAGGCCGCGCGCATCGCCTCGGGTTCGAGCTTGCACCATTTCACCCGGCCGCGCCGTTCCTGGCTGATCAGCCCCGCCCCGGCGAGGATCGCGAGGTGCTTGGAGATCGCGGCGAGCGAAATGTCGAAGGGGTGGGCGACGTCGGTCACCGCCATGTCGTCCTCGAGCAGCATCGTCAGGATCGCCCGCCGTGTGGGGTCGGCGATTGCGGCGAAGATGCGGTCGAGCGAGGGGGCGGGGCGCGGGGTCATCGCCCCTTCCTGCGGGCCTTCGCGGCGATCGTCAACCGGAAGGTTGAATATGCGCGGGGGCGGGCGGGGCCGCCGAACGGCGCTGGGCAGGGCCGGATGCGGGGACCGGGCGGCAAAAATTCCACAGATATTACAGTCTGTTGGCGCGAGTCCCCCGGCCGAAATCGGCGGATTGACTCGCCCCCGCCGGCGCTCTACTTGTCGCGCAACTGACCGAGGGGGCCTTTGCGATGTCCGGCGAACCCGATCCCGGCCGCCTGAAGGCGCTCGAGGAGCGGATCGCGGCGGCGCGGAAGGCCCGGGCTCCGAAACCGCGCGGTGACGAGCATTACTCGGCCGCCAGCCAGGGCTGGCGGATGGTGATCGAGCTGGTCGCGGGTCTCGGGATCGGCTTCGGCATCGGATACGGGCTCGATGTCCTGCTGGGCACGCTGCCGCTGTTTCTGGTGCTGTTCACATTGCTGGGCTTTGTGGCCGGGGTGAAGACGATGCTTCGCACCGCCCGCGAGATCCAGGACGAAAATCAGGCGGGTGGCCCCGCCCGGGACGAAGGGGAATAGACGTGGCGACGGAAGCGCATGGCGAGGGTCTGACCTTCCATCCGATGGATCAGTTCAAGATCCAGCCGCTGTTCGGCGAAGGCCCGATCC
>ERZ1645187.4106-NODE-4106-length-11901-cov-159.718639_pt1 | contig 11901 bp, 8 predicted proteins | sample MGYA00575352_ERZ1645187 | MGnify/ENA primary metagenome ERZ1645187 (study PRJEB40837, sample SAMN11349314) | freshwater sediment metagenome | isolation source: river sediment | host: Sediment | place: India: Wazaribad , New Delhi | collected 2017-02-21 ... | reverse complement strand
CCGGGCTCGCCTATCTCGACTTCGCCGAGCGCCATCCCGGCGCCTACCGGGTGATGTTCCTCGCCGAACTGTGCGACGCCGGTCGCCATCCCGCGCTCGTGGAGGCGGCGAACCGGGCGCTCGCCGCCCTCGTCGCCCTCGTCGCGGCCGGCCAGGGAGACGGTACGGTGGGCCGCGATCGCTCTGCCGCGATCGTCGCCGCGGCGGTGTGGGCGGCAGTGCACGGCCATGCGTCGTTGTTGCTCGACGGGCAGATCCGCGACGGCGGCGGCGACGTCGCCGGCCCACCGCCCGCCGATCGCAGGTTCCTCGTCGCGATGATCGCCGCCGGCATCGCCCCGCGTCCCGAAACGGCCTGATCCCGCTGCTCGCGCACGCGGCCGTCACCGCCGGTCGCGACGCGGCTCACGCCCCGGTGACGATCGCGCCGCCGGACGTCGCCCACTCGCTCCACGAGCCGTCGTAGAGGGTGAGCCGCTCCTCCGGGACCCCGATGGCGAGGAGCGCCACCCACAGGATCGAGGCGGTGACCCCGGAGCCGCAGGTGCAGACGATCGGCCGCTCCAGATCGACGCCGGCGAGGGCGGTGCGGATCGTCGGCTCGTCGGCGAGCACAAGCCCCTTGACGAAGACGCCGGCCGGAATGCCGAGCGCGCCGGGCATGTGGCCGGAGGGGATGCCCTCGCGCGGTTCCGGCGCCGCGCCGGTGAAGCGTTCGGCCGGGCGGGTGTCGATCACCGTCGCGGTTCCCTCCGCCAGATGCCGGGCGACGGTCGCCATGTCGGCGAGCGGGCGGGGGTCGAGGCCGGAGCGGAACAGCGAGGGCGTCGGTGGCTTCGGGTCGTCGCGATCCATCTCGCGGCGCTCACGCATCCAGCGCTCGAAGCCGCCCTCGAGGATGCGCACGTTCTTCGCCCCGTAGAGCTTCAGCATCCACCACACCCGCGGTGCCGAGGCGAGGCCGGCACCGTCGTAGACGACGATTTCGTTCGTCTCGGCGAGGCCGAGGTCGCCGGCCATGCGGGCGAAGCTCTCGGCGTCCGGCAGCATGTGCGGTAGGCCGGTCGAGGTGTCGGCGATCACGTCGATGTCGAAATAGACCGCGCCGGGGATGCGCCGGATCTCGTATTCGACGATGGCGTCGCGCGGCACCGTCGGCTGATACCACGAGCCGTCGACGATCCGGAGGTTCGGCTCACCGAGACGGGCGGCGAGGTCCTCGGTGGAGATGAAGATCTGCGAGCGTTCGGTCATGCGGTCCTCGGGCGGGCGCACCGGGTGGCGGTCGGCCAACCGGTCGAGCGGCGGTCGGCGCCTACTTAACCGAAGTCGGCCGGCTCGGAGCGTTCACATCGCCGTGCGTCCCGTGCCCGGAAGGGCGACGCGGCGTCGCAGGCCGGGCCGGCATCGGCGATCGCGGCGGGCGGCGGGTGCGCCTCAGGGGCCGGTGGCCACGGCGGTCGACGGTGAAGCGCCCCATTCGCTCCACGAGCCGTCGTAGAGCGCCAGCCTCGACCGCGGCACGCCGAGGGCCTCGAGCGCCACCCAGAGGATCGCGGCCGAGACGCCCGAGCCACAGGAGGTGACGATCGGTCGGTCGAGGTCGACCCCGGCATAGGCGGCGCGCAGCGTGGCATCGGCGGCGAGGCGACCGTCGGCGTCGACCACCGCGGTCCACGGCACGTTCTTCGCCCCGGGCATGTGCCCGCCGCGCAGACCCGGCCGCGGCTCCGGTGCTTCGCCGCGGAAGCGTTCGGCCGAGCGCGCATCGACGACCGTCGCCGCGCCGGAGGCGAGCACGCCGACCACCGCGTCGAGATCGGCGATGCGGCCGGTGTCGATCATCGGGGTGAAGGTGGCGGCGACGGGTGGCTGCGGTGCCCCGGTGTCGAGCGGGCGGCCCTCCGCCTTCCACTTCGACAGGCCGCCGTCGAGGATGCGCACGTCGCCGGCGCCGTAGACGACGAGGTTCCACCACACCCGCGGTGCCGAGAAGAAACCGAGGCCGTCGTAGACGACGACGGACCTGCCGTCGCCGATCCCGAGCGCGCCGACGGCGCGTGCGAAGCTTTCGGCCGAGGCGAGCATGTGCGGCAGGCCGCTCGAGGGGTCGGCGATGACGTCGATGTCGAACCTGACGGCTCCGGGGATGCGTTCGGCGGCGTATTCGGCCGCGCCGTCCCGCCCCATCGTCGGCAGGTACCAGGAGGCGTCGACGACGACGAGGTTCGGCTCGCCGAGGCGGGCGGCGAGATCGTCGGTGGAGATGAGGAGGCGGGAACGGTCGGTCATCGGGAACCTCGTCGGGATCGGGCGACGATGCATAGCGCGTCGGCGGCGCGGGCGGGAGGGTGAAATCGCCGATCCCGGCATCTCCGGAAGCGGACGTCGGGACGGGGCGACGGCCCACGGCACGACGATCCGCATCGGACGCGTCGCGCCTGAAACAGAAAATTCAGGCGATCCCGGCAAGATCCCGGTCATGGACTTCGACGACGGATCCCGAGACCCTTGACCGACCTGCGACTGGACCGACCCCTCATGCCCGCAGCCCCCCGCGCGGACCTCGTGGTGCGCCTGATGAAGCCCAGCCCGCTGGTGATCGCGGTGGCGTGGGCCTTCATCGTCGCGCATTTCGCGGCGAAATGGGCGACGATCGGCGATGTCTTCTCCGACACCGACGATGCCATGCGGCTGGTCGAGGTGCGCGATCTCCTCGCCGGTCAGGGCTGGTTCGATCTCCACCAGTATCGCCTCGATCCACCCGCCGATCTGCCGATGCACTGGTCGCGCCTGGTCGACCTGCCGATCGCCCTCACGATCCGGCTCGCCGAAATGGTCGTTCCCACCGCGCTCGCCGAGAAGGTGGCGATGTATCTGTGGCCGACGTTGGTGCTGATCCCGGCGCTCCTCGCGGTGCGGCGCATCGCCTGCCGGCTCGGCGGCGACTGGGCGGCGTTGCCGGCGGTCTATCTCACCGCCACCTGCGCTCCGGTGATCGGCCAGTTCGTTCCCGGTCGCATCGACCACCACAACCTCCAGATCACGCTCACCCTGTGGCTCCTCGCCGTCCTGCTCGAGCCGCCGTCGCGCCGACGCGGGCTCCTCGCGGCCGCACTCTCGGCGGTGATGCTGGCGGTCGGTCTGGAGACGTTGCCGTTCATCGTCGCCGCCGCCGGGGCCGTCGCCCATCGTTGGGTGGTGGAAGACGATGGTGAGGAGGCCCTGGCCTACGGCCTCGGCCTCGCTTCGGGCACGCTCGCCATGATGGCGGCGACGTTGCCGCCGAAGCTGTGGACCATGGGCGCCTGCGATGCGCTTTCGGCCAACTACGCCGCTCTCGCGATGGTCGGCGGTTTCGGTCTCGCGGCGGGTGCTCGCGTGTCGCCGCAGGGCAGGGGGCTGCGCCTCGCCTTCCTCGCCGCGGTCGGCGGCCTCGCCCTCTTCGCCTTCGCCCTGCCGGAGCCGAGCTGCCTGCGCGGACCCTTCGGCCAGCTCCTGCCGGAGGTACGCGCCGTCTGGCTCGACGGTGTCACCGAGATCCAGCCCTGGCACGTCTTCTTCTCCGCCCACCGTGTCGATGCGGTGGTGGCGTTGATCCTGCCGGTGCTCGCCGCGCTCGCCACGCTGTATCTGGCACGCGATGGCGACCTGCGCCGGTCCGTTCCGTTCTGGGTGCTGGCCGGCGCCGCGGCCTTCGCCACGTTCGTCGGTCTGATCCAGATCCGCACCATCGTCTATGCCTGCGCTCTGTCGCTGCCGCTGGTCGCCGCCGCCATCGGTCGGTCGGCGGCGGACGGAGAGACGGCCGGGCGTTCGGCGACGGTGACGGTGTTGGTCGCCACCGTTCTCGCCTCTTCGTCGCTCGCCACCTACGTCATCGCCAAGCTCGTGCCGGCCTCCTGGCGCGCGGACGAGGCGTCGGTCACCGCGACCGCCGCCGTCGCCGATCCGACCGCGCCGACGGCATCCCCCACCGGCGCCGGCGCCGGAGCCGCGTGCATGACGCTCTCCAACTACGCCGGCCTCGCCGGCCAGCCGCCCGGCCTCGTCGCCGCCGAGATCAACCTCGGACCGTCGATCCTCGCCGCCACGCCGCATTCGGTGGTCACCGCCCCCTATCACCGGATGCAACGCGGCATCCTCGACGGCGATCGCATCCTGCGCTCGAAGCCGGACGAGGCGGCGGCCCTGATCGACCTGCGCCGGGTCGACTACGTGGCCTTGTGCACCGCCTCGACCTCCGCCGTCTCAGCGCGCGAGACCGAGCCCCAGAGCCTGCTGGTGGCGCTGACGGAGGGCCGGATTCCGTCGCGTTTCGAGGAGATCGGCGGGGCCGGGGTGATACGGGTCTTCCGCGTTCTGCCGGCGACCGCCTACGCGCAGTTGCGCGGATCGCTCGCCTTCGATCGGACGGACGCGACACCGGCGAGCGACGCGTTAACCGGCGATTGACCAAACGCGATCCGAACCGTGAGCCGAACCGGCCGCTTAACGGTTTATTGGACCGCTAAAATCATAATGACCTCAGTAACCGGCGCGGATCGATCCGGGACGAGAAGGCGGGGCGAGAACGATCTCGCCGCGCCCCTCGCGCCCCGGACCACCGCCGCGGGAAGCCCGAGGCGGGTCCCACCCGTCCGCGACGAGCCGGGTGATCCGGTCGAGGGATGCGTAACATGCGTGTGGATGCCGACGTTCTCGTCATCGGAGCCGGTCCGGCGGGCCTGACGGCCTCCTACCTTCTCAGCAAGCAGGGCAAGAAGGTGATCGTGCTCGAGCGCGATCCCCATCTCGTCGGCGGCATCTCCCGCACCGTGAACTACAAGGGCTTCCTCTTCGACATCGGCGGCCACCGCTTCTTCTCCAAGTCGAAGGAGGTGGTGGCGCTGTGGAAGGAGCTGCTGCCCGACGACTTCATCGAGCGGCCGCGCTCGAGCCGCATCTTCTACGGCAACAAGTTCTACAGCTATCCGCTGAAGGCCTTCGAAGCACTGACCAACCTCGGCGTGCTCCAGTCGTCCGCCTGCGTCCTGTCCTACGCGTGGGCACGGCTCAACCGCATCGAGAATCCCAAGACCTTCCACCAGTGGGTCCGCAATCAGTTCGGCGAACGGCTGTTCCGCATCTTCTTCAAGACCTACACCGAGAAGGTGTGGGGCATGGACTGCGACGAGATCTCCGCCGACTGGGCGGCGCAGCGCATCAAGGGCCTGAACCTCGGTGCGGCGGTGTGGAACGCGCTCACCCGTGGCCGCCGCAAGGCGCCGGCCGGGGGCGAGGAGGTGATCAAGACCCTGATCGAGTCCTTCGAATATCCGCGCAAGGGTCCGGGTATGATGTGGGAGGCGGCGGCGGCCAAGACCCGCGCCCAGGGCGGTGAGATCCTGATGGACCGCACCCTCGCCAAGCTCTCTCACGACGCGCGTACCGGCATCTGGACGGTGACCGCCACCCGGGGCGATGGTGGCGAGGAGAGCTGGACCGCCCGTCACGTCGTCTCCTCCGCGCCGATCCGCGAACTCGGCGATGCGCTGGCGCCGCGGCCGCTGTCGCTGTTCTCGGCGCGCTCGCTGAAGTACCGCGACTTCATCACCGTGGCACTGATCACCACACGCAAGGACCTCTTCGACGACAACTGGATCTACATCCACGATCCGAAGGTGAAGGTCGGCCGCATCCAGAACTTCCGGTCCTGGTCGCCCGAAATGGTGCCCGACCCGAACCTCGCCTGCCTCGGTCTCGAATATTTCTGCTTCGAGGGCGACGACATGTGGAACGCCTCGGACGAGGAACTGACGGCGTTGGCGACGCGCGAGATCGCCCAGATCGGTCTGGTCGCCGAGGACGAGGTGGTCGACGCCTGCGTGGTGCGCCAGCCCAAGGCCTACCCGGTCTACGACGACGCCTACAAGCACCACGTCTCGATGGTCCGCCTCGATCTGGAGCGCAACTATCCGACGCTGCATCTCGTCGGTCGCAACGGCATGCACAAGTACAACAACCAGGACCACGCCATGATGACGGCGATGCTGACCGTCGAGAACATCCTGGCGGAGAAGCGCATCTGGGACGTCTGGAACGTCAACGAGGACGCCGAGTACCACGAGGCCGGCGGATCGGGCGTGGCGGAGGCCCTGAAGAGCGAACGTCTGGTGCCGCGCAAGGTCGCCTGACCCGAACCTTGGACCGCGACGACGCCGGACGCGAACGAGGCCCGTGGAGCGCGAGTTCCACGGGCCTTCGTGCATCGAGCGGCGCTCGACGGCCCGTTTCGAAGGCCCCGACGGAGGGCGTCTCCGCGACCGTTTCGAGACGACGCGGGGCAAACGAACCAGGGCGCCCGAAGGCGCCCTCGTCGGGTCTGCTCGACGCGTGCGAGACGAAACGGGGCGCCCGAAGGCGCCCCGAAACGTCTGCCGTGATCCGAAGATCGATCAGCAGGAGTAGTACATCTCGTACTCGACCGGATGCGGGGTCATCTCGTAGCGCATCAGCTCTTCCCACTTGAGCTCGATGTAGCTGTCGATGAAGTCCGGATCGAAGACGCCGCCGGCGGTGAGGAAGGCGTTGTCCTTCTTCAGGCTGTCGAGCGCTTCGCGCAGCGAGCCCGACACGGTCGGGATCTTCTTGAGCTCCTTCGGCGGCAGATCGTAGAGGTTCTTGTCCATCGCCTGACCGGGATGGATCTTGTTGATGATGCCGTCGAGGCCGGCCATCAGCATCGCCGCAAAGGCGAGGTAGGGGTTGGCGGTCGGATCCGGGAAGCGGACCTCGATGCGCTTGGCCTTCGGCGAGTTGCCCCACGGGATACGGCACGACGCCGAGCGGTTGCGGGCCGAGTAGGCGAGCAGAACCGGAGCCTCGTAGCCCGGGACCAGACGCTTGTAGGAGTTGGTCGACGGGTTGGTGAAGGCGTTGAGCGCCTTGGCGTGCTTCAGGATGCCGCCGATGTAGTAGAGGCAGGTCTCGGAGAGATCGGCGTACTGGTTGCCGGCGAACACCGGCTTGCCTTCCTTCCAGATCGACTGGTGCACGTGCATGCCCGAGCCGTTGTCGCCGAAGATCGGCTTCGGCATGAAGGTCGCGGTCTTGCCGTAGGCCTGGGCGACCTGATGGATGCAGTACTTGTAGATCTGCATCTGGTCGGCCATCAGGGTGAGGGTGTTGAACTTCATGCCCAGCTCGTGCTGAGCGGAAGCCACCTCGTGGTGATGCTTCTCGACGGTGACGCCCATCTTGGCCATCATCGCCAGCATCTCGCCGCGGATGTCCTGGCAGCTGTCGATCGGCGGAACCGGGAAGTAGCCGCCCTTGGTCTTCACATGGTGACCGAGGTTGCCGCCTTCGTAGTCGGTGTCGGTGTTGATCGGCAGTTCCGGATCGTCGACCTTGAAGCCGGTGTTGTAGGGGTCGGCCGCGTACTTGACGTCGGAGAAGATGAAGAACTCGGCTTCCGGACCGACGTAGACGGTGTCGCCGATGCCGAGCGACTGAAGATAGGCTTCGGCCTTCTTGGCGATGCCGCGCGGGTCGCGGTTGTAGCGCTCACCGGTCGACGGCTCGAGAATGTCGCAGACGATCGACAGGGTGGTCTGGGCGAAGAACGGATCGATGGCGGCGGTCTCGGGATCCGGCATGAGCATCATGTCGGACTCGTTGATGGCTTTCCAGCCGGCGATCGACGAACCGTCGAAGGCGGTACCGTCGGCGAAGATGTCTTCGTCGATCATACCGATGTCGAAAGTGACGTGCTGCCACTTGCCGCGCGGATCGGTGAAGCGGAAATCGACGTACTTGACGTCCTGCTCCTTGATGAGAGCGAGAACGTCCTTCGCGGTCTTCGTCATGGGAGGGTTCCCTTTCGCTGATGTGTGCTCGGGTCCGGGTACCGGCTCGTGCGGGTCGTCGGCCGGGTGGAGGGAGATGAGACGGGGGAGGATCTAACCCGTCGCTCAGATGGCGTCGAGTCCCGTTTCACCGGTACGGATTCGCACCGCTTCTTCGACGTTGGAGACGAAGATCTTGCCGTCGCCGATCCGCCCGGTCTGGGCGGCCTTGCGGATCGCGTCGACGGCCTTCTCGACCGTCTCGTCCGGCAGCACGATCTCGACCTTCACCTTGGGAAGGAAGTCCACGACGTATTCTGCACCGCGGTACAGCTCCGTGTGACCCTTCTGCCGGCCGAAGCCCTTCGCCTCGGTGACGGTGATGCCCTGGAGGCCGACCTCCTGGAGGGCTTCCTTCACCTCGTCGAGCTTGAACGGCTTGATGATGGCCTCGATCTTCTTCATCGCCTTCCGATACTCCGAAGAAATGTGAGGGATCGGTCGAAAAACCGGTCCGCGCCCGTCATTAGCACACCGCGTGCCACACGGCGCTGCGCCGTATCGTCGTCCGATCGGCTCGGGATATTAGGCTTTTCCCGCGTGCAGCGCAGCGATCGGAATCTACGATGCGGGGCAATGTTTGAGCAATTGGAAATTTTTTGTGCAGCCGTGATGCACAAGGCGCCAGCGTGCCGTGTTGCGATGCCGCGGTGATCGGCCGAGCCCGGATCGTCGACCGACGAGCGGATCGAAACGCCGACGAGGCTGCGGACTGGAGCTCGGACGCGGAAAGGCGCATAACCTCCTCCGACCGATCCGAGGGAGCACGCGCGTGATCGAACTCCTCGACCCCGCCGAGATGAGCCGCGCCGATCGCCTGACCATCGCGGCGGGTACGCCGGGCATCCGCCTGATGGAAGCGGCGGGGCGCGCCGTCGCCGATGCCGTCGGCCATCGCTTCCCCGTCGGCACGCGCGTCGCCGTACTGTGCGGCCCCGGCAACAACGGCGGTGACGGCTTCGTTGCGGCGCGGATCCTGCGGGAGCGGGGTTATGTCGTGGCCCTGGCACTCCTCGGCGTGCGCGATCGGCTCGCCGGTGATGCGCGAACCGCCGCGGAACGCTGGCCCGGCGCGGTGGAGCCGGCGGATGCCGCTTCGCTTCCCCGTCTGCTCGACGGCGCGAAGGTGGTGGTCGACGCGCTCTACGGCGCCGGCCTCGCGCGTCCGCTCGACGGCGAGGCGCGGGCGATCGTCGAGGCGGTGAACGCGGCACGCCGGCCGGTGGTCGCCGTCGATCTGCCGTCCGGCGTCGACGGGGCGACGGGGCGGGTGATGGGGGCGGCGATCCGCGCCGACCTCTCGGTCACCTTCTTCCGCATGAAACCCGGCCATCTGCTGCTGCCCGGTCGGATCCACTGCGGCAAGGTGCTCGTCGCCGACATCGGCATCCGTCCTCGGGTGCTCGCCGAAATCGCCCCCGAGACGATGCGCGACCTGCCCGAGCTCTGGCGCGACTTTCTTCGCGCCCCCGGCCTCGCCGATCACAAGTACACGCGCGGTCACGCCGTGGTGGTGTCGGGTCCGATGAGCCGCACCGGAGCGGCGCGGTTGGCGGCGGAGGCGGCGTTGCGCACCGGCGCCGGTCTGGTGACGCTGGCCTCGCCCCCCGATGCGCTTCAGGTGAACGCCTGCCATCTGACCGCGGTCATGCTCGCCCGCATGGACGGACCGAACGGTTTCGCCGAGATCCTCGCCGACGCGCGCAGGAACGCCGCCGTTCTCGGCCCGGCGCTCGGGGTGGGGGAGGGAACCGCCGCTCTCGTCGCCGCGGCGCTGGCGAGCCCGGCGGCGGTCGCACTCGATGCCGACGCCCTCACCACCATCGCCGCCGATCCGGCCGAGTGCTTCGCCGCGATCGCGGCGCGAGCGGCTCCGGTGGTCCTCACCCCGCACGAGGGCGAGTTCGCTCGCCTCTTCCCGGATCTCGACGGGCGCGCGCGCGGCGACCTCGCCAAGACCGAACGTGCGGCGCGAGCGGCCGCCCGCTCCGGCGCCGTGGTGATCCTCAAAGGCGCCGACACGGTGATCGCCGCGCCCGACGGGCGCAGGGCGATCGCCGACAATGCGCCGGCGGATCTCGCCACCGCCGGTTCCGGCGACGTGCTCGCCGGGATCGTCGGCGGTCTCCTCGCCCGCGGCCTGCCCGGCTACGAGGCGGCCTGCGCCGCGGTGTGGCTCCACGGCGAATGCGGCCGCCGCGCCGGACCCGGCCTCGTCGCCGAAGACCTGACGAAGGAGCTGCGTCCGATCCTCGCCGACTTCTACGAGACCGAGAAACGCCGCGGTTGGGAGACCGCGGAGGAGGACGGCGAAGGCGAGATCGACGTCGGTGGGACGGATTGATCGAGGTGTGTATAGAAACTACACCACCACGGATTGCGTAACAGGCCATCCCCGTCGATGATCCCCTTCGGGGGTATCACCAGACGGAGGGCTCCATGTCATCTCATCGCCTCGGGTTCCCGATCGTCGCAACGTTCGCGCTCGTCGCGTGCAGCAAGATTCCGGACTTCGACAGCCGCTACGGCCCGGGACCGACCATTCCATACGACCCGGTCAAACAGAAGGTCGACGTCCAGACACAGGTCATGAACTATCTGGTCGAGAAGGCCGCGGCGGATACGCGCCGAGATGCCTCGGTGCCGATCTGGTACGAGGCCGCATTGCACGGCTTCAACTACGTCGACGAGGAGTGTTCCGAGTATCTCAGGCTCAATTTCCGCCTGACCCGGATGCGCGACCGTGACAAGAGCATCATCGAAGCGATCAGCAACACCTCGGCCGGTCTGCTCAAGGCGGCGCAGGTGGCCGATCCGACCATCACCTCGGTTTCGGCTGCCTTCGGCCTCGGCTCGGCGGTGAGTTCGGCCTACCTCGGATCCTATCTGTTCTCGATGGAGCCCAACATCGTCTTCCGCACCGTGACCAAGCTGCAGAACGGATATCGCACCAAGGCGGACACCTCGAAGGCGGCGATCAACTCCCAGGCGACGGCATATCGAGCCATCCAGAACTACTACACGCTGTGTTTCCCGCAGACGATAGAAGCGAAGATGTCGGAATTCCTCGCGCAGTCGGTCGCCGAGGACGGGGAGGGCAAGGACAAGCCGAAGCCGAAACAGAACACCATGGCGGTCCGGCCACGGGTACTGCTCGAGACGCCGACCGTCCTGCCGACCACCATCGACCCTCGGCTGGTGACGCAGTGATCGCTTCGACCGTCGACAGGTGACACCGAGCATACGGAGTTTCGACCGGTTCGAAGCTTCGTACGCGAAGGCGAGCCCGAATGGGCGTCGGCCGGTCAGGCCGTGACGCTCATGAAATTCGGACGAGTCCGGATTTCATGAGCCCGATATGGCACCCGGGTCGGGTTCGGCCGGCGCGGTCACGCGCCGGCTTGCACCGACGGTCCCTTCGCGCTACCTCCGGACCCGTGCGGGTGTGGTGGAACTGGTAGACACAACGGATTTAGGTTCCGTCGGCGCAAGCCATGGGGGTTCGAGTCCCTTCACCCGCACCAAACCCGAACCGAATTGCGTATCCTCCCGACGTTCGGCTCGGGTTTTCCGCCGGCGGCGGCGGTGATGTCGGCGTCGATGCCGGTGTGTCGGATCGTCCCGTCCCCGATGATGACGGCGTCGACCACGGCACCTATCCACGCCTTTCGGGCTCCCGTGTCTCCGGACGTCAGTCGCTCCCGGATCATTCGAATGAAGGTCTCGACGGCGACCGGATCGACGGTGAGGGACGCGGCAGCGTTCCGTCGGGCGTAGTCGAGGGCCCCGGTCGCCCGGTCACGGGTCTCGCGAAGGTTGGAGATCCGCTCCTTCAGAGTCGGATCGGAGCCGTCTATCGTCCCTTCTTCGATCGCCTTGTAGAGCCGAGAGAGGCGCTGGTCGGCGTCGGCGATCTCCCGCCCGAGATCCTGTATGCGCCGGTCGGCGGAGGCGGAGTGAACCGCGCCGGGTTCGTCGGAGGCTCCGACTCTCGAGGCGATGGAGCCATGAC
>ERZ1645187.4104-NODE-4104-length-11904-cov-5.659887_pt1 | contig 11904 bp, 10 predicted proteins | sample MGYA00575352_ERZ1645187 | MGnify/ENA primary metagenome ERZ1645187 (study PRJEB40837, sample SAMN11349314) | freshwater sediment metagenome | isolation source: river sediment | host: Sediment | place: India: Wazaribad , New Delhi | collected 2017-02-21 ... | reverse complement strand
TCAAGCGTGGGGGCAGATCTCAGCAGACCTGGCCCTGCAAGTCCCGATGCAACGTTTGCTTCAAGCGGATGTAGGCGCTGGGAAAACCGTTACGGCCCTCTTGGCGATGGTTTCGGCTGTTGAGAATGGTTTCCAGGCCGCACTTCTTGCCCCAACAGAGGTGCTGGCTCGCCAGCATTATTCGTCCCTAGGTGATCTCCTGACCCGCGCGGGTCTTGATGTTCCACTGCATCTCCTGACCGGAAAACGCTCACAGGCGGAAAAGAATGAGGCTCTCATGCGCCTAGCGGCGGGTGAAGCCGGGATCGTTGTCGGCACACACGCACTAATCCAAGAGGGGGTGGAAATCCCCCAGCTTGCGCTCCTGGTCGTTGACGAACAGCATCGTTTCGGGGTGGCACAGAGGGAGTATCTGCGGGAAGGTAGGGAATGGACCCCCCACCTCCTAGTCATGACGGCTACCCCAATCCCTCGAACCATTGCCATGACTGTATTCGGGGATCTTGACGTCACCCTCATGAAGGGGATGCCTCCGGGAAGGCTGCCCGTAGAGACACATTTGGTCAGCAACACGAACGCCGCGTGGATGAAACGCATATGGAGCCGCGCAAAGGAGGAAGTCGAAAAAGGCGGCCGCGTGTATGTGGTCTGCCCCAGGATTGACGGGGGCGAAGCCAGCTCGGACCTGGGCCGTGACGGCCGTGGGGAGGAAGTCACCATCGAGGCTGAGGGCGACGACGCTCCCGGTGACGGCACCGTTGGCTCCGATGTGCCAGCCGCAGAAGTGGTGGCAGAAAACCTCCGGTCCATGCCTGAGCTAGACGGCATTCGTGTCGGACTTGCGCACGGGCGCAGAAGCCCCGAAGAAAATGCGGCGGCCTTCTCACAGTTCGCTTCTGGTGAGGCACCGATTCTCGTCGCAACCACAGTGATAGAAGTGGGGGTTGATGTACCAGCGGCGACTCTGATGATCGTCCTCGGAGCTCAACGGTTCGGTCTGTCCCAATTGCACCAACTTAGAGGCAGGGTGGGGCGGTCAACGACCCAGAGTGTCTGCCTGCTCGTTCATAGCCCAACGCAATCACCTGTGACTGAAGAACGGCTTGACGCCATCGCAAAAACGACAGACGGGTTCACGCTTGCGGAGATTGACCTGAGGTTGCGCAGTGAGGGGGATGTTCTGGGGCAATCGCAGTCGGGACGTTTCTCCGGGCTAAAGTTCCTCTCGGTACGCTCCGATGGCGCTACGATTGCCGCGGCGCGCGGGGTTGCGCGCAGCATCCTTGCGGATGACCCTGCGCTACTTGGCAGCAGTGCGCTGGCAAGCGCTGTCCAAGCCTCTCTCGGGACTGAGGCCGTGTGGCTGGAAAGGAACTAGGCGAATGACACGCATCATCGCCGGGGCTGCAAAGGGGCGCAGGCTCGAAATTCCCTCTCAGGGGACTCGACCGACCTCGGACAAGGTGAGGGGAGCGATTTTTTCCAGGCTTCTAGGATGGGGCGCAGTTGAGGATGCACACGTTCTTGACCTATTTGCGGGTTCTGGCGCATTGGCTTTGGAAGCACTGTCCAGGGGCGCGGCAGACGCCGTAGCCGTTGAAAAGTCTCCCGCAGCCAGCGCAATAGTTCGCAAGAACGCCCAGAGCTGCGGGTTCCAAGACGTGCTCACGGTAGCCACAAGTGACGTCACCGACTATCTGAAGCGTGCCCGACCAACGCGGGAAGGACTCGACCTCGTCTTCATTGATCCCCCGTACAGTTGCAGCGAACAGGAGGTAAGTGGGGTGCTTGAGGCTCTGCTTCCGCACCTCCACGTGGATGCCACGATCGTTTTGGAGCGGGATGGAAGATCGCCCGAGCCGACTATTCCCCCTGAACTTACGGTGCTCTCAGGCAAGCGCTGGGGTGATACCGCGGCGTGGTACCTGGGGTTGGCAGCAAGTGAAGCCTAGGATAACCCCATGGTGACGGCACTCTTTCCAGGCAGCTTCGACCCCGTGACAAACGGACATTTGGACCTGGTCGCCAGAGCGGCCCAGATTTTTGATCACGTTGTTGTGGCCGTCGGCTTCAACATGGCGAAGCCGGGCTGGATGCCAGTTGCGCAGAGGGTGGAGCTGTTGCGGCGCACAGTGGAAGATCAGCTGGAGCTGGATAACGTTTCGGTCGGGCAGTTTGAGGGGCTGGCGACAGACTACGCAGAGCACGTTGGTGCGACCGTCATCATCAAAGGGGGCCGCTCGTCCGCAGACTGGGACTGGGAATACACTCAGGCAGCGGTAAACCGCAGGCTTTCTGGCATCGACACGCTGATCTTGCCAGCAGACTCGCAGTGGGCAACCCTGTCCTCATCAATCGTCAGGGAGTTGGCCAGGTACGGTGCTCCTCTGGAGGGGCTGGTCCCGCCTCTGGTGGCGGCCGCCATTGACGGCAAACACAGCGAATTGTCCCAGCAATCGAACGCTTCGACCCTAGACTTGGATGAAGCGAAGGACCGTGAGGATGGAGCCGGGAAGCAGCGCCCGGTTTCGTGAGTGCACGCGAACAATAGAGAGTATTAATACAGGAGGGCAGATGCCGCAACGATACGATTCAGAAGACCACGCCCCCCTTGATGTCACGCCCCCGGCAAACGATGATGCTGGGACGCAAGAAGACAGGGACATCTACACGGAGGGCGGATCATACGGTCCGTCCACTGTCATTGCCGCTCTTGACCAAATCCAAATTCTTGTTGAGTCTGCGCGCGCCGTGCCTCTTTCCGCAAACATTGTCCTCAACAAGGCGGAGATTCTGGACCTAGTGAATCAGTCGCGCGAAGCGCTTCCAGAGGACCTAGTTGTCGCTGACGCAGTTGTTGCGGATGCTGATGCCGTTCTTGGTAGGGCTGACGATGTCGCAGAGGCAGCGGTTGCCGAGGCGTCCCTCAAGGCACGCACGCTCCTTGATGATGCGCGCAGTAAAGCCGATGCTCTCCTAGCTGAAGCGGTTGATGAGGCGGAACGCAAGGTTGGGCGTGCCAATGAAGAGGCCGCAACTGTGAAATCGCGGGCAGCATCCGAAGTTGAGGCAATGCTGGCTGACGCGCACGCGCAGGCCGACCGCTTGGTGTCTGCCGACCAAATTACGGAGATCGCGCAGCAGCGGGCCCGAGACCTGGTCATGCAGGCTAAGCGTGAAGCCGCGGGCCTTCGTCAAGGGGCTGAATCATACGTTGCAAACTCTCTTGAACAGACGTCAAGCCTGCTCAGCGACCTTTTGCGCCGCACAGAGGCGGGGCTTCGCGCACTGTCAGATCGTGGAGAGGTTGACGAGGCGGCTAACATCAATCTCGACTGATCGGCCACCCAATCGGGTGCCGTAGAAGAGAAGAGTTGACATGACTGAGAAGACTGACTTGCGGCTTTCACTGCGGGACCAGCCGCGCCGCACCGGTTCCCGCACCGAGCGTGAGGTGACGTGGCAGGTGCCTGAAGGGTGGGGTACCCATGTCCTCGCTTTGACCCCGGGCACGACGCTGCCATTGACCGTGGCTGTAACAAGCGTGGACGAGGGCGTTTATGTCGAGGTGCAAGGCAATGCCGAGCTTGCGGGGGAGTGTGTCCGCTGCCTTGATCCGATCACTGTGCCGGTTGAGATCAATGCTGGCGAACTTTACATGCAGACTGCTTCAAGCAACCGATCCCGAACTCGCAAGTCCGATGAGCGCGAGGACGTTGAGGTTGAAGGAGACCAACTTGATCCTGACTACCTGATTGAGCAAGACAGTGTGGATCTTGAACCACTGTTGAGGGACGCCCTCTTCGGTGACGTAACTTTGCAGCCGCTGTGCAGTGAGGATTGCGAAGGGATGTGCGAGCACTGTGGGATTCGCTGGCGCGATGCGGAACCTGGGCACTCACACGAGTTTATCGACCCACGTTTTGCGTCCCTCCAGTCGCTGCTTGATGAAGACAATGGCTAAGGCGACGCCATCTGGTGCGGCAAACCCCGATGCCGCCGCGTTGGTGCAGGCTTGGGGAGCCACTATTGATCCCGAGCTGCTGATCCTGGCACTTACCCATAGGTCCTTCGCAAACGAGGCCGGTTTGCCCGGCAATAATGAGCGGCTTGAGTTTCTTGGGGATTCGGTCTTGTCCATCATCACTACTGATGAGCTCTACCATCGTTTCCCAGACGTGCCAGAAAGCGACCTCGCACGGTTACGTTCTTCAGTTGTTTCGCAAAAGCCTCTGGCTGAGTTGGCGCGAAGCATTGGGCTCGGTGAGTTCATCCTCCTGGGTGTTGGTGAGAACAAGACGGGCGGCCGCGACAAGGCCTCGATTCTTTCCGACACAGTGGAAGCCCTGATTGGGGCGACCTATCTTTCAAACGGGCTTGAACCTACACGCAAGGCGCTTCTCCAGCACCTCACGCCACTCATCGACAAGGCCGGAGAGCCGGAGGCTGTCGCTGACTGGAAGACTCCTTTGGCCCGACTTGTGCGGGACGGAAACCTCGGGGACATCGACTTTGTTGTCACCGGGAGTGGCCCCGACCATGATCGCTACTACACTGCTGATCTGCTGGTCGATGGCCGCAGCGTCGCCCAGGGGCAGGGTCGCTCCAAGAAGATTGCTGAGAATGTGGCTGCGCACGCTGGCCTTGAGATCCTCACCAAGGATGTGCATGCCTGAACTGCCAGAGGTCGAAACGATCCGTCGCGGCATCGACCGTCATTTGCGTGGGCACCGAATTGTCTCTGTCGAGGGTGGTGGAGGACGTTTGGTCCGCAACAACCCTCAGGGGATGGTGGATCTCCACGCTCACCTCACCAACTCACAGGTCACAGCGGTTGAACGCCGTGGGAAATTCATGTGGGTGGAGTTTGACGAGGCCGACTCCGCCCTCGTCATCCACCTTGGAATGTCGGGACACGTTCGTATTCTCGAGGGGTCTTCAGACGAGTTGGGGCGCCATGAGCACGTCCGTTTGACAATGGATGACGGTCAGAAGGCGTCGTTTATTGACCCACGCATGTTTGGCCACCTGACGATTTCACGACTAGTTGAGGACGCGACAGGCCGCTTAGTTCCGGAAGTGGCGCGGAGCATCGCTCCCGACCCTTTGGAGGACGCTCCTCTTGAACTGTGGACCACGCCAATGCTGCGGACCCGAAGGTTCATCAAGACTGTTTTGCTTGACCAGACTGTGATCTCTGGGATCGGCAACATCTATGCCGATGAAGCGCTCTTTAGAGCAGGTATCAATGGTTTGGTTCGTTCCGACACTATGTCGCCCGCAACTGCTACCAACGTTGTTGAGGCTGCTCGCGACGTAATGACAGAGGCGGTCGCAGTAGGGGGAACTTCCTTCGACGCGCTCTACCTGAACACGGATGGTGACCCGGGGTATTTTGCTAGGTCGCTACAGGTTTACGGGCGTGAGGCAGAGCCTTGCAAACGATGTGGACATCCAGTTGAGCGTCAGGTCATCAATGGGCGCTCTCACCATTTCTGCGCCGAATGTCAGACGCTGCCGGGCTAATTTGCGCCTCCGGGAACCAACATCCCGGCCCCTGGGTAGTACGACTTGCTGTTCGCGGCACAGACGTGCAAGAACGTGGCATATCCTGGGACTTTTTTCCCGTATCATGGAGCGGTGAATAGAAACGTCGAGTCTCCAGGCCTGGTCGTTCGCGTCATGATTGTGGATGACCATGAGATCGTCCGTCGAGGTATCGCGGACATTGTTGATAGGGATCCCCGATTTCAGGTGGTTGCGGAAGCGGGATCTGTTGAGGACGCGCTGCGCCGCGGTGCCATAGTGAGTCCGGACGTGCTGCTTGTTGATCTGCAGCTCCCCGATGGTACGGGTATCGACGTGATGAAGGGATTCAAACAGTTCAACCCTGATGCGAAGCCGATTGTCCTCACGACATTCGACGATGATGCGGCAGTGTCGGAGGCACTCGATGCCGGAGCACGCGCATACATTCTAAAGACGATTCGCGGAAGCGAGATCAACGATATTATCGCCGCGGTCTCGGAGGGCCGCGTAATGCTCGATGCTGCGACAGTTACCCGGCGCCAAGCTGAGTCCAATGATCCGACAGCGTCCCTCACCCCGTCTGAGAGGCGGGTCCTCGACCTCATCGGTGATGGTATGTCGAACCGTGAGATTGGTGAACACTTGGGGATCGCGGAAAAGACCGTGAAAAACCACATCACCTCCCTGCTTTCAAAGATGGGCTTGCAGCGGCGAACCCAGGTCGCTGCCTGGGTTGCCTCGCAGCGTTCGGTACCGTGGCGCCAGGGGAGCGCGGGCTAGCACCTCAGATTCACGCAATGTATATGTTGGGTGTTGATGGTGCTCTGGGGTCAGTACCCCAGACGCACATTGGTTCCCCACGTATACATTTCGCGGCGCGGTGCCTCGGGCAGCTACTCAAGCGGGCTGCGCCACACCAGTGAGGTTCCCCGTCCCCGCGGACCCGCACCAACCGCAAATGACCCACCGTGGTTTGCGGCCCGTCGTTGCATGTTTGCAATGCCAGAACTTCTTGACTGGCTCGGGTCGACTCCAGCCCCATCATCAACGATGAGAACCTCGATTTCACCGGTTGGCCCGGCTCCAAAGAGGCTGACTTTCACCTGAGCTGAGTGGGCTCCCGCGTGGCGTGCAATGTTTGTTAGCGACTCGCGGATAACCGCGACAACGTCCTCGGACAACGACTCGTTGACGAGTTCGGGAGCGCGCGTCCTTAGCTGCTGCATCTCTTGCGAGCCCGGCCGAATCTGCACCTCATCAACCTCAAATGTGATCGTTGGTGCGAAGCCCAGGTTTGATCGGGCAACGGTGGCTTCACGTTCTACCGCGTCAACAAGTCCAACTGAGGCGTCCTCGTCCCGCAGACGATACACGATGTTACGAATCTGGTGTACCGCTTCGTCAAGTCGTTCCATCGCCTCCTGCAGGCCGTTCTTTGTCTTGCGGGGGGAGAGGCCGGCATCAACCTCTGCCTTGAGCTTCTGCAGGAGCATCCCGGTGGCGAACAGGTGCTGAATCCCCAGGTCATGCAGGTCACGACTAATTCGTTCCCGCTCTTCGAAGAGCACTGCGAGGTCGTGTGCCTGGCGGGACCCGATCAGGTCGAGGGCGAGTGCGCCTTGGCGGCCATATGCCATCGCCAACTGGCGGTCCGAACTGGTGAACGGAAGATCTTGTTCGGCCCGCTCAAGGACTAGGCAGCCCTGCAGGGCCCCCTGTATCTTCAATGGGACGAAGAGCTGGGGCCCCAGTGGAAGTGTCTCGCCCTCGGTGAGCAGCTGGCGTTGCGCGTCGCCAAGGTCGAAAGCAGCCCCGATCAGCGCTGATGCACCGCCCTCGTCCGAAAGGGTGGCTGCGGCCTCACAGAGCCACACGCCACCAACCGTCGGCATAAAAACAGCCGCTGACTTCGAGTTGGATGCTGCGAGGGCCTGCTGCGCGAACAGTGTGAGGGCCTCACCGTCGTCATCGTCGGGATCTTCAACCAGCGGTTTCGTGAAAAGGCAGATGGCGTCAAACCACTGCTGTAGTGGGTCTTGCACTATGCGCGCTCCTGTTCTGCTGCCCAACGGTAGTCAGGAACACTGGCAAGGAGCTCCGCGTGGGTGCCGTTTGCGCCGACTGTTGCGGACTTTTCCCGGCTGAGGGCGGGGCGTAGAACAATCACCTGATCCGCTCCCTCAAGTCCCGTGAGTCGGTGGGTGACGACCACGAGGCCGCGGTTGGTGCCTCCGCCCTCGAACAATGACTTGAGGACTGAGTCGGCGGTCTGCGCGTCCAGGTGTTCGCCGGGTTCGTCCAGAAGGAGTAGCCGGGCTGGGGATGCAAGAGCACGAGCCAGAAGGAGCCTGCGGCGTTCTCCTCCCGATATGGAGGTTGCGCCGACACCCAGGAGAGTATCGAGGCCGTTCGGCAGGGAGCCTAGCCAGTCGCTCAGACCGACCTGGCCCAGAAGCACCTTGCTTTCGTCACGAGTCAGGTCACCGCGGGCGACGCGCAGGTTCTCATAGACCGTGGTTGCGAAGACGTGCGCATCTTCAGTTGTGAGTGACACGTTGCGCGTGACTTCGTCGCGGTCGCCACCCCACAGTTCAACCCCATTCAAATCGGCCTGCCCACCCTTGGGCTCCAGCATGCCCGCCAGCGTATAGAGCAGTGTGGACTTGCCAATCCCCGACGGGCCGACAATTGCCACGACTTTACCGGGGGAGAGGTCTAGGTTCACGCCTTCAAGCGCGGTGGGACGACCTGGCCATCCAACTTCCAAGTCGTGTGCTTGGACCTCAGGCTGGTCAGTTTCGGGGATGCGGTGGGTAGGAGCGGGCTTTGCGTCCTCGGGCCCCAGCAGGTTGTCGATCCGTTCCGCGGCACGCGCGGAGCGGATGAGTTGGACGGCTGCTGCACCAAGATCCGCGGTGCCCTCAAAGGCCGTGAGCGGGGTGAGGACGAGGACGGCGAGGGCGACGGCTGCAACCAGTCCGGCATTTGTTTCAGGGGTTGCGACAAGCAGAACTCCGACAACGACACCTCCCATCGCAAAACGGTCCAGTGCGGTAGCGAATGCGGCAGGCCGAGCAGCCAGGCCGCGTGCTTTGTCCAATGCAGCTGAAGTGAGCCGCAACCGGCCAAAAGTTGCTCCGAGACGCCCCGACACGGCAAGTTCGTCAGCAGACTCTAAGAGGTCCAGCGTTGTCACGGACAGTTGTTGGCGAGCGGCCTGTTCTTCTTTCTCAGCAGCGCGCGCCGAGTGCGCCATGAGAAGCGGAGCCACCACGCCGGAAAGGAGCAGGCCGACGGCAAGTACGATAGCGGCGGGAATGGAAAGGAATGCGAACCCAATAACCGTTCCAACTCCAACGATCGACGCGACCAGGAAGGGAAGAAGAGACTTAACGATGTAATCACCCACCGCGTCAATATCAGCTCCGATTCTGGCAAGCAGGTCGCCGCGTTGGATTGCTGCGACGCGGTCGATTGGACCATCTGTGAGCGTGTCGTAGATGCGCAGACGCAGTGAGTCCATTCCTTCGAGGGCGACTTTGTGGCTGGCAATGCGTTGCATATAGCGGAAGAGAGCCCTCATGACACCGAACATGCGCACCGAAGTTGCTGCGACGCTCAAGTAGAGGACGGGTGGCATCTGGGAGGCTCTTGCTATCAGCCAGGCAGACACGGCAGCGAGCCCAATGGCTGAACCCAACCCGGCGACGCCGTAGAGCAGAGAGAGCGCCATACCTCCGGGGCGGAGCCCCAGCATTTTGACGATGCGTCGAAGGGCCTTTCGCTCAGTTCTTGTGAGGAACAGGGTCACTTGCGGACCTCCAGTTCTACGTCCACGTCACCGTCACCGACGGGATTCAGGGCAGCCGGGTCCAGTAGGCCCGGTAGGGTGCCACTCAGATCAGCGAGTTCAAAGTCGTCTTCCAACTGCGGGTACTCCTGGATCTCTTCGTCGGTCGCACCAGCAGATGCAACGTTGAGGACGGTGTCGGCAGCCTGGACCACGGCGTTGCGGTGGGCAATGACAAGGATTGTTGACCCGGATGCTTTCAGTTCGCGAAGCACCGCCACGACCTGCCCTTCGCTCAGTGCGTCCAGATGCGCGGTTGGTTCGTCGAGGATCAGCATTGAGGGGGGAGAGACGAGGGTCCGGGTGAGGGCTAGTCGTTGGCGTTGCCCAACTGACAGCCCCACTCCGCCAGAACCAACTGGTGTTTCCCAGCCGGAGGGCAGTGATGCTACGACCTCGTCGAAACCCGTTGCTGCGGCCGCCGCAAGAATATCGGGTCCGGGAGATCCGCTACTACCGGGCGTGGCGCTGCTGATGGCGAGGTCGTCCCCGCGAACATTTTGCAGGACGGTCCCCGGGGTGATGGTGGGGTGCTGGGGGATCCACGCGATCCCTTCCCACCATTCTTCACGGTTGATCGAGCTGATCGGAACGCGCGTGCCGTCATCGCTGCCGACCAGAATGCTTCCCTTTGTTGCGTCTTCAAAGCCGAGGAGCACCTGCACCGTGGTTGACTTACCTCCGCCGGATGCGCCAACCAGGGCGCTGATCTTGCCGGGTTCAATCGTTCCACTCAGGTCCGAGGGCGCCCAGGCTCCGCGGGCGGCAACAGAGAGGTGCTCTATGGAGATAGGTGTCGTGCCTGCGGGGGCTGGGTGGATATCCCCGTGGGTGGGTTCGTCCTCTTCAAGGATTGCGAAACATTCTTCCGCTGCTGCAACCCCGTTTGTGGAGGCGTGGAACTGGGCCCCCACCTGACGCAAGGGTTCGAAAACCTCGGGTGCCAGCATGATGATAATCAGTCCCACGCCCAGGCTGAGATGCCCACTGACCATTCGCATACCCACCTGCACGGCGACGAGGGCGACCGACAGGGTTGCCATGAACTCGAGGACGCCACCAGAAAGGAACGCGACTCGCAGAGTCTGCATGGTTGTCTGTGTGTTCTGCTTGCTGAGACGAACAAGGTGGGCTCGTGGCCCTTTCTCGCGACCCAGTGCGCGTAGCGTCGGCAGGCCCGTCAAGAGATCGAGGAGTTGGGCGCCGAGACGCTCCATTGCGATGAGTTTCTTCTGCGAGAAGCCCTGGGTGAGTCGACCGATTAGGACCATGAAGATGGGGATCAGTGGGATTACCACCACCGCGATGAGTGCTGACCAGAAGTCCAACATCAAGATTGTCAGCAATGCCAGCGGTGTCACCGTCAGCGTGAGGAGGAGCTGGGGGAGGAACTTCACGAAGTACGGTTCCAGGTCGTCGAGGCCGCGCGTCAAGAGAGTGGCCGTTTCGGTGGCGTGGCGCGCCCTCCACCTGGGGCCGAGGCGAACCGCCTTCCTTGTGACTTCACTCCGCAGTGCGTCGATTGCGCGGTCAGCTGCCCGGTGGGCGCGGGCCTCACGGAAGTAGGTGACCAGAGCCCGCGTTACAACGATGAGGAAGAGAATCCCGATGGTCGGCAGGATGTCCTGCAGGGGTGTGCCATTCGTGATGACTGGACTGACAGCGTTTGAGATGGTGAAGGCCTGGACAATCACCAAGATGGCGGTGATCAGGCCGAGGACGGCAATCTCAACGATGAAGCGTCGTGTGGATTGGGCATATTTGAGGAGTCGAGGGTCAAACGGTTTCACCGGACCATTGTCCCAGGTTTCTGACTCACGCACGACTATGCAACGAATGCGGCCTCCGAATACTCGGAGACCGCATCCTTCTGTGTCTGCTAACTAGTGAGCTCAGATGCTCTGTCAGCGGAAAATGTTACTGGCTAGCCTTGCTTCCCAGTCAGGAAGTTCGACTTGGGGCGAATGCTCTTCGGCAGCAAACCCTGCGTCGCGTAGGTCGACTTCGGGTCGATACGTCCGCGGAACACGTAGTACGACCACAGGGTGTAGCCGATGACGATCGGGACCAGGACAATCGCAACTACCAACATGACGGTCAGAGTGGGCTGTGTTGATGCGGCCCAGTCCATGGTTAGCGAATACTCAGGCGCAATCGACGACTTCATCACGTAGGGGGCCATGGTTGAGAAGACCCATGCCACGGCACTAGCGATCCCAAGTGATGAGAAGAGGAATGCCCGTCCCTCATTGCGTGTTGCTGTTTGGGAGAACATGGCCGTGAGTACCAGTGACACAGCGGCAACCAGCAGCGGGATCCACGACCATGCGTTTGCGGAGTAGGCCAGCTGACCCCAGACGACCCAAACCGCTCCCATAACGAGAGCAACAATCGAGGCAGGTGCAGAGATCTTTGTGGCCCGCTTCTGGACTTCACCCTCAGTCTTCAAAGAGAGGAACTGGCTTCCCTGAGCGAAGCTAATTGCAACCAGGGTCAGGCCTCCCCACAGCGAGTAGAACCTCAAC
>ERZ1645187.4103-NODE-4103-length-11904-cov-5.895265_pt1 | contig 11904 bp, 9 predicted proteins | sample MGYA00575352_ERZ1645187 | MGnify/ENA primary metagenome ERZ1645187 (study PRJEB40837, sample SAMN11349314) | freshwater sediment metagenome | isolation source: river sediment | host: Sediment | place: India: Wazaribad , New Delhi | collected 2017-02-21 ... | reverse complement strand
ATGGCGCAATCGGTGATCAGAACCAGATCGCGCAGGGTCAGGTCGGAACCATTCCCGAGCAGGGTCAGCGACCGCTCCCACATCGGGCGAGGATCGTCTTCGGTGGTGTCGCAACTGACATCGTAGACCAGACCGGCGGGCCGCTCCCTCAGCTGGCTGAACTGAAGTGGTGTCATCCGCAGCACGGCGCCCGAACGCAGGTTGTCGGTCTGCAGCCCCACCTCGCGCAGGGCTTCTGGATCGCCGTCCAGCGGACGGGTGGCAAAGAAGCCAGCCTCCTCGGGCAGGGTCACCTGCGGATCAAGAAAGCCAGCCGCCAGCCGCGCGACATGCTCCCGCGCCTGCGGCATCACGAGGTTCAGTGCGATTGGCTGCATGCCGGGATGCGGCTGCCCTGAAGCCTTTTCCTGATCGCAGAGGCCTGCGCAATCCGAGGGATCTGGCAGGCTGATCCGCAGCGGACCCGTCGTATGAGTCCCCGCGGGAAGGGTGATGGCAGTCTGGCTGTGCAGGCAGAATCCGGCCCCGATCCCGGGCGAGATGCCAAGGTCGATGCTGTCGTGTGCGACGATTCCTTCCGCATTGCCGCAGCGGCGTGTGGGCGTCAGCACGGCGACCGAAGTTGCCGCCAGTGACCAGGCATCGTGCCCGGCCAGCCCCATCAACAGGGTGGGCAGCGGGTTGCCCGCCGCTTCGCTGCGCTGCAACCGCACCAGAACGGCATTCGGAGGCGTGTCTGAAGCCGCCGGAGCGATCCGGCCCGTCCCGGAGTCGTAATGCAAGACCTGCAGTTCGGTTGCTGGGTCAGTAAGCAGCTGTCCGAAGCTGGCCTCAGGCAGGTTCATCTCTATCATGTTCTCAGTGGCCCGGCGGACCTGAGCGACATCCTCGCCCTTGGCCAGTGCCACGACACCTGCCTGGGCGGCGGAATCGGCCGCTATTTGCAGCAGGGCCCGGTGACGGTAGGCATTCGTCGCGTCGATCGCCACCCCGGAAAGCACCAGCAAGAGCCCGATCGCCAGGATTCCGAAGGCGGTGACGCCGCCATCTTCCCCCGCCCGGAAACGCCCCGAATGCAGAAGAATCCGCCGCCACCCCGCCATCAGTTCGGCTCGAGCGTCTGGGAGACCGAGAAGGAGAGCCGCTCGCCCAGGACATGGGCGAGGATGCCGAAAGGAGCGATCTCGCCGGCATCGGCGGTGACCGAGACGGTGACGATCTGCGTCGCATCATCGATCGCAACCGCTACCTCGGGAACATAACTGCCGATCCGCAGATGGTCGCGCGCGAACCTTGCCCCGCCCTCGGCATCCAGCGCATGACGCGACACGATCCGCGCGGTTTCATGCGAGATGCGCCAGAAATTCGATTGCCGGGTAAAGGCGGTCGAGGCATCGGCGCCCAGGAGCAGGATGCCCATGAAGGCCGGCACCCAGAGCGTGAACTCGACCGTGGCGCCGCCATCCCCGGCGCGCAGCAAGACAGAAAGACGCTTGCGAATCCTGTTCAATGTCGTCGGCATGGACCCTCCGGGCCTGGACGGACGAAGAGCGGCCACTCTTCGGACAGTCGTTGGTCTAGTGGGCCAAGACGGCGGGAATATGGGGGGATTGTGGCGGGGAGGGGGGCTTGCCTCGCAGTGCTGCGACATGCAAACACACGACAGCGAATATTGGCCGACGAAAACGGGAGACCTCTCTTGGAGTATGGTGCGCTGGTCAGTGTAGTGGTTCCGATCTACAATCGGGCGCATCTCGTCCCCCGTGTGATCGGTAGCATCTTGGCTCAGACCTACCGCAATCTTGACGTCGTGATCGTGGATGATTGCTCGACCGACGACATAGAGGGGGCGGTTGCAGCTTTGGGAGATCCCCGTGTGCGTCTGATCCGGCGCGAGCGGAATGGAGGGGCTGGCGCCTGCCGGAACACCGGGATTGACGCCGCGCGGGCCGACTGGATCGCCTTCCATGACAGCGACGATTATTGCACCTCGGATCGTATCGAATTGTCGGTGCGCAAGCTGATGGAACTGCCGGAGGACTATATCGGCGTTTATGGAGTAGCACTCTTTTACGCGGCAGGTTCGGAGACGAACTACAGCCAGAGGCAGACATTCTTTCTTCCCAAACCGACGGAGCAGCAGTTGTCGGGCGATCTCTCTGCGCGGACAGAGGTCGGGAATATGATGAATCTGCCGACGATACTTGTTCGCAAGGCGGCATTGAATGCTGCGGGGCCATTCGATGAAAAGCTGCGGCGGAATGTGGACTGGGACCTGTGTCTGCGCCTGACCCGGCAAGGGAAATTCGGGTTTGTCCCGGAGTTCCTTATTCTATGTCCGAACCCGATCGATCCCGTGATCGCATCTGCCAAGGTCTCCCGTTCCACTCTCCAGGGCGCACGCTCCTTTGTGAGGATTACCAGAAAATTGAGACGCAGCGGCGTGAAAGGGCCGCATCTGGCCGCTCACTATGCCAGTGCCGGCCGCTATCTTTTGCGCGTTGGTCATCCAAGATTGGCCAGGCGATTTCTGCGGGGATCGATAGCACAGGATATGTGGAAACCTCGGATCTGGGCACACTATCTGTTGAGCTTCACGCCGAAGTTGCATGCCAGACTGCGCAAGGCAAGCTAGCGGGCAGTATAGCAGTCCTCCATTGCATGGCCGAAGCCGTTGCACCAATCTGCCATGCGACGAACTTGTCCTTGAAAACCTGTTCTGGTCCACACGGTCCAATCCCTTGTCCCCTGCGCCTCCTCCCCGTGTTTCAGTCGTCCTGCCCACCTGGAACAGGGTGGAGTCGATCCGCATGGCGGTCGAAAGCGTTCTGCGTCAGACCTTTACCGACTTGGAACTGTTGGTGGTCGATGATGGTTCTACCGATGGCACCATGGAGGCCTTGGCGGATATTGCCGATCCTCGCATGAAGTGCCTTGCAAACCCCCGCAACATGGGGCCAAGCGCGGCCCGCAACGCCGGTATCCGCTCCGCCCGCGCGGAATGGGTGGCGTTTCAGGACAGCGATGACGAATGGCTGCCGCAGAAGCTTGCCAAGCAGATGGCTTGTCTGGAGGCCGCCCCAAGTCAGAATGTGGTGGCCTGTTACACGGGCATGGCGATCCTCAACCAGCCAGAACCGAACCAGAAGACCCGGACTGTCCTGAGCTACATTCCGCCTTCAGACCAGCGGGTCGTGGATGGCAATTTGCAGGAAGCCTTGCTCGCCCGCAGTTTCATCAGCACCCAAATGCTCATGGCGCGACGCAACGCCCTTCTTGATATCGGTGGCTTTGACGAACAGCTTCCGGCGCTTGAGGACTGGGACTGCGCCATTCGGCTTGCGCAAAAAGGTCACTTTGTCTTTGTCGATGAACCGCTTGTGCTTCAAACCTTCTCCGAGAACAGTATCACGCGCAATCGGCGCAAATGGTTGCAGGCGCGCATCCATATTGTAGAGAAACACTATGCGGCACTTGCCGCCAATCCGTGTATCCTGGCCGGACATCATGTCGCGATCGCGGGGGAGCAGCGGAGGGTCGGAAATCTGGTTGCGGCACGCAGATGTTTGCAGTCGGCTCGCAAACTTCAGCCGTATTCTTTCCCCCTCTGGTTGCGAACGATACGTGTTTGGGGCCTTTCCCTCATGCCTCAGAAAAAGCCCGCCAACAGGTCATGACTGTTCCCATCCTCACCGTCATCATCGTCAGCTACAACACCCGCGACCTGACGCTGGCAGCCCTGCGCACGCTTTACGCCACGACCAGGACCACGTCTTTCCACACTGTAGTTCTCGACAATGCCTCGGCCGATGGCTCCGCCGATGCCATTGCAGCAGCCTACCCCCAGGTGGAGTTGATTCGCTCGCAAGAGAACCTGGGCTTTGCCCGCGCCAACAACATGGTGGCAGCAGCAGCCCGCACCGAATGGCTGCTGCTGCTGAACCCCGACACGGAATGCCACGAAGGTGCGGTGGACAATCTGATGGCCTTCGCCCGCGCCAACCCGCAGGGCGGCATCTACGGCGGACGCACGGTCTTTCCCGATGGCCGCCTCAACATCGCCTCCTGCTGGAACCGCATCACGCCCTGGAGCGTCTTTTGCATCGCAACCGGCCTCACGGCCGCCTTCCCGCGGACGTCGCTCTTCGACACTGAGGCGATGGGCAGCTGGCAGCGCGACACGGTGCGCGAGGTCGATATCGTGGTGGGGTGCTTTCTGCTGATCCGCCGCGATCTCTGGGATAGGTTGGGCGGTTTCGATCTGCGTTACTTCATGTATGGCGAGGAGGCGGATCTCTGCCTGCGCGCGCGTAGGCACGGGTTTCGCCCGATGGTCACGCCGGATGCGCAGATCATGCATCTGGTTGGCGCAGCCTCGGCGTCGAAGGTGGCCAAGCGGATTCTGGTGACCAAGGCACGCATGACCCTGATCCGCGATCACTGGCCCCGATGGCAGGTGCCGCTTGGCGTCGGGCTGATGTGGCTCTGGGGGGCGCTAAGGATCGGTGCAACACAGCTTCTGGCCTTGTCCGGTCGGGCGCGAGACAGGAAAAGGCGGGACTATTGGGCAGAGGTTTGGGCGCAGCGAAAGGACTGGCTTCAAGGATATTGAAGGTGAGGGCCGCTCACCCCCGATTCCAGGCTCCGGCCAATCGCTCTGGATTGCCTGTTGCCAACAGGCGCAACATGACCTTTGCGCGATGGAAACGGATTCGGACAAGGCAGACGAAAGCCAACGCCCTGCAGCGAGGTCCGGACAGACGATCGGTGGTCAGCACAGCAGGCAGTGCCGCGAGGGGAGAGGGGGCCATCGCCAAGGTCTTCAGAACAAAGCGCAGCCGACGCCCGGGCGAAGTGCGTGCACGTATGTATTCATGCGCAATCTGGCGGTCCCATTTGCGTGCCAGTTCAGCAAAGGATGCGCGGGCGGGATGATAGACGCGCATTTCCGGCGCGAACCGGATTCGATACCCTCTTGCGGTGGCGCGGCGGCCCCAATCTGTATCCTCGGCCACGCCGATCCCGGCGAAAGGGCCAACATCTTCCAGCACCGCGCGGCGCACCACCAAGTTGCCAGTGCCGGTATAGCCCTCGCGCGCAATGTAACGGTCCATCCGGTAGGCATAGAGGCTCTCATAGGCCTCGGTCATGGTCGGATGGGCCGGGTCGGCCAAGGCGATGCGGACGTCACCACCCAAAACGGTGGCAGACGGGTCGGCCATGGCGGCCTCGGCAGCGGCCAGCCAGCCCGGATCGGCCAGGCAGTCGGCATCGATGAAGGCAAGGATACTGCCGGAAGCCGCCGCAACACCGCGATTGCGTGCCGGCCCCGGCCCCGGTTCGGTCTCGATCAGTAGCCGGGCGCCATGGGTGGCGCAAAGGGCTTCGGGCAAGGCCTGTGAGCCGTTGTCCACTACGATCACCTCGTCGGGCGCCCGCCTGCCCGCCGCCAGCGAGGCAAGGCAGCGTTCAAGGAAATCCGGCTGGTTCAGATGCGGAATGACGACCGAGACGCGCGGTTGCGCGGGGTCGGCGGCGAATCTGTCCTGCATTGCGGTCATGCCCCCTTCCTAGCACGGGGCAAGCACAGAGCCATGGCCGATGATGGTCCTCCGGCGCGCCCCCGGGGCTGCGGGTCTGCCGAATCGCTCGACCCGGGGCGGCAAGGGCAAGCCCGGGTGTATCGTTTCAGTTTTACGCATAATCTCGATCTGTCGGCGGGATTTCCTCCCCGGAAGCAAGCATGTAGCCGCGTCTTTCAATTGAAGGTTGAAAGCCCCGCCCCGCCGCGATGAGCGGTGCATCCCGGGATAAATTGTGGTAACTTTAAGGCTGGACTTTGGCGAGATATCGTCGGATAGTTTTTTCAAACTACGCAGGCCGCACTCTGACCTGTACCGGAAGAGGGAGGATTTGAATGACCAGCCTAACGAAACTCATGGCCACCGGGGCGCTGGCCGTCATCATGACGGCGGGGCTCGCGGAGGCAGCGACGCTTTCGCTGGATACGACCGGCTCGGCCAATGTGAATCTCGACGCCACCTTCAACCCGACCCCCAGCGTATCCGGGATCGGGCCTGGGGATGCGGTGACCAATTACTCGGGCCTGTCCTTCGCTGGCGGTCTCCTGGTCAGCGGTCCGGCGAAGATCACCTTCACCTATCTCGGCAAGGAAGCCGGCTATTCGAACAGTGCGGTCTCGCTCGTCCCGGGTGGGGGGACACTAAGCGATCTGGTGGCGGGCGCCTCGATCACTTTTGATCAATTGGTAGGCGGGCTCGTGCCGTTCAGCTTTAAGACCACCGGCGATGACGGCAAGTGGATCACCAACGGCTGGGGTTCGAACAGTACTGCGCTGGACATGGCCTTCATGATGATCAGTTCCACCTCCTACTTCGCGCTCTTCGGTGATGGAGGCGGCGGCAATGACGACGATCTCGACGACATGGTGATCCGCATCGATGTCGCTCCCATCCCGCTTCCGGCCGGTGGCCTGCTGCTGATCGGCGCTTTGGGAGGCCTTGCCGCCTTGCGCCGCCGCAAGTCGGCTTGAGCCTGCGCAATACGGAATAGGAAAGGCCGGGGTTCGCCCCGGCCTTGTTTCTTTCAGCCCTTCATTTCGGTTCGGCCATCGCGCGCGCAACGGTCAGCTGCTGTAATCATAGCCATACCCTTCATCCTCAACGTAGCGGCACTTGTTCACCACCACGCCAAGGATATTGGTCTGGGCGGCAAGCTCGCGCTCGCAGCGGTCGATCTCCTTGACCTTTGTGGCTTCGGCAGCGGCGATGATCAGGGCGCAATCCATCTGACCCATCACCGCCATCGCATCGTCCGAGACGAACATCGGCGGCATGTCGAAGATGAAGATCGAAGGATCATATTCCGCCTCGATCCGGTCCAGCGCCGTGGCCACCGTCGGGCTGTGCAGCAGTTCGGCGGGCTGACGCTGTGGGCCATGGCAGGTGCTGATTGCAAGATTTTCGCCGATGCGGATGGCATGGGCAGAAAGCGGATCCTTCCCTGCAAGCACGCGGGCAAAGTTCTGCGGACTGCGCAGACCCAGCATGCGGGCCAGCGAAGGGCGGCGCATGTCCATCTCGGCCAGCATGGTCCGCAGCTCCGGCTGACGGCCGAGGCTCATCACCAGATTGAGGGCGACGGTGCTTTTGCCGCAGGCGGGGCCCGGCGAGGTGATGGCCACGCGGCGCCAGTTGTTGGCGCGCATCTGCTGGAGCAGGCGGGTGCGCATCAGATCGAAGGGCACCGCCTCTTTTCCGCCCGTTGCCGTGACGACATGGCCGCGCGCCAGCAGGCCGGGCGCGGCGGCAAAGCCCGGCAGGGCGGACCAGGCCGCCGCCACGGCGGCAGGATCGGGGCGGCTTTCGCCGGGCTCTGCGGCAGGCGCCGCCGCCTCGGGCGCGGGCTGGACCACGTCCAGCGGAGCGGCTTCGGCCGGCGGAACGGCGGCGCCTTTTCTCGACCGGGCGGCACGGGTGGCGCGGGCCTTGGCGATGGCGGATTGTATCTTTTCCATGGGTTCCTTGCCTTCCGCCCCGTCAGACCTGCAATGCGGACGGGAAAAGCCCCGCCATGCCGATCCTCTGCATCACCCGGTTCAGCAGCAGATCAAGCGGCATGACCTGGGTATGCACCATCCAGAGCCCGGCGGGGATAGCCAGCAACACCAGCGCGAAGCCCAGGCTGATGATCGCCCGGCGACGGCGCACCTCGCGTGCCGTTCGCAGATAAGGCAGCGTGGCGAAGGGAGTGATCCCCAGGCGCGCGGTGATATCGGCAGGCCGCCGGATCGCTCCCTTCAGGAGTTCGATCAGGACGACAAGGCCGATCCCCGCGACAAACCCGCCGCCCACGCCCGCCGCTGCGATCAGCGGGCGGTTGGGGCTGTCCGGTTCGCGCGGTGCGATGGCCTGTTCGATGATCGAGATGCGCTGCCCCTTGGACAGCGCCTCGATCGTGTCGCCGGTCTCGGCCCGCGCCTTGTTGGCCACGGCCGCATCATATTGCGCGCGGGTATTTGCATGATCCCGTTCCAGCGTGTCGAGCGTAATGGCATTGCCGGGGGTCGCCTCGATCGAGATCCGCAGGGTCTCGAGTTCCGAGGTCACCTGGGTTTTCATGTCGGCAAGGAAAGCCAGTTGCCGGTCGATATCGGCTAGCTGGATGTCCAGCGGCGACGGCGCCTCGCCCGTGGGCGCCAGCGGGGCTGCGGTGGCGGCCTGCTCGGCCACAATCTTTTCAAGGACGGCGATCTGGCCTTCCAGCATCTTCACCTTGGGATTCTGCGGCGACAACACCGTAATGACCTGGGTCAGCTGGTCGCGCAGAGCCTGCAATTGACGCGCCTCAGCGGTCATGGTGTCGGGGTTGACAGGCGCGACCTGGCCGGTCGTCTCGTAAAGCGTCACCAATCCTTGCCGGCGGTCCTTCAGAATGGCCTCGTCGCGTTCGATCAGCAGAAGGCGCTCTTGGGCCGCGGCCTGCTGGCTGCGGCGGAATTCAAGACTGTCGGGAAGCGCATCGCTGTTGGCCTGCTTGAAGGCAAGGATTTCTGCCGAACGACTTGCCAGTTCCCGATCCAGCCGGGCCACTTCCTGGATGAAGAAATCCAGCGTCTGGCCGGCGACGGTGGTGCGCATGGCCACGTTTTCCCGCAGGATCAGCGTCACCACCTCGTTGGTGACGGATGCAGCCAGTTGCGCGGTCGAAGCATTGAAGCCGACCCGCACGATGGTGGCCTGCACCGGACCACGCGCCTGTGTGCCGCCTGTGGTCTGGATGGTGATCCGCTTGCGCAGGTCCTCGACGATCTCGTCGGGTTCCAGCCGCCTGACCGGCTGGCCCGGCGTGGGGGCATAAATCTGCAGCCGGTTTGCCATCTCCAGCAGAGTGTCGCGGGTCAGGATGCGCTGCTGGATGATCTCAAGCTGTTCGGTCGCAGCGACATGGACAGTAGAAGCGGCCAGTTCGCCGGGGATCTGCGCGCTTTCGACCACCAGGCGGGCTTCGGCATTGTAGACCGGAGGCAGCATCCAGGCCAGCATCAGGCCGATGACCGAGCCGAGGGTCAGCACGATCAGGAAATAATGCAGCCGCCGCAGGAACAGCGAGAGATAGAATTTCAGGTCGATCACGATCCGGTTCCTGTCACTTTGCAATATCCGGGCCGAGGTGGGGCTCCCGGGCCACGGCGCGGAACATGGGCGGCGGCGGGTTCCGGGCCAGCCTGTCACCGCCGAAGAAGACCTTGTCGTTCAAGACCTGCAGCACGGTCAACCGCGAAATCGTGAACTGCTCCTTGGTGAAGGCATAAACCATGGCTAGGTCGCACAACCGGTTGACCAGCCGCGGCACGCCACGCGTCGCCTCATGCACCAGGGCTACTGCCTCCGGAGTGAAGATATCGAGTGCCGTTCCCGCCACCCGCAGCCGGTGCGAGATATAGCGCTGGACGGTTGGCGCATCCATCGCGGGCAGATGGAAACTGGCCGCCACGCGCTGCGCGAATTGCGAAAGGTCGGGACGGCGGACCATGTCGAGCAATTCCGGCTGGCCAACCAGGACAAGCTGCAGCAACTCATTCTTGCCGCTGTTGACATTGGTGAACATCCGCAGCTCTTCCAGGCTCTCCCGGCTCAGGTTTTGCGCCTCGTCGAAGATCAGGATGACCCGTTTCCCCAGTGCATATTCGCTGATGAGGAAATCCTGGAACTGGCTGAACAACGAGACATAGCTCGCACCGGGGGGCAACGGCCGGTCAAGGGCCTGCATGACCCAGTGCAGGAGTTCGCCGCGCGCGCCCTGCGCATTGGCAACGAAACCTATCCGCACGTCCTCGCCCACGGAACGCAAGAGGTGATGCAGCAAGGTTGTCTTGCCCGCCCCCACCTCGCCGGTGATGAGCGTGATGGGCGCACGGGTCAGAATTCCATATTCCAGCGTCGCGTAGGCGCGCTGATGGGCCCCAGACCAGAACAGGAAGTCCGGATCCGGCACCAGCGAAAACGGCCGCTCCTTCAGGCCGAAGTGTGCGGTGTAGATATCCAGCGCGCTGCCCGTGTCCACTTTTCGATACTCCGCACCAGGAACCTGCTTCGCCGTTGATGCCTTATAGCAAGGACCGAAATTTGACCAGTCCAAGGCAGGGGGAAAGCCTGCCGACGCCATCAGGATCGAGTGATTGCCCCATGGATGCAAGCCTGGCCGATGGGTCGGGAAAGTAGCACCGGAGATGATGAATTTCCTTTTCTTGTCAAAGGTAAGGAGGCTCAGGCAGACCCGGGCGGCAAGCTTGCGGCATCGCGTGTCTCCTGGGTCGAATATACTCGGGTTTAAGGGAATCGTCCGTTCTGCCGGGCTGCCGCGAAGTCCGGCTGTCGGCGCCTTGCTTGCGATCATTGGGCCGGGTGAAGAGGGCAGGTTTTCATGGCCTCGCATCATCTCCGGCAGTCCGGGCGGGAACCCTCGCCTCCCTGCGGGCCGGCAGAATGGATCTTCCCTCCGCCTTCTCGGCCACCACCGGCCGCCGATCTGCTGATCCTGGCGGCGACTACTCGCAACGCACTATGCGGGACAGGATGTCGGAGGCGGATTTTTTGACGGCCGGACGGGGCTTGGTAGCCCTGCAAGCAGCCCACTTTTTGACATGGTCCTTTGCCAAACGACCGGCGCGCGGGCATAGTCGCCATAACTCGAAGCCCAAGGATGACCGATCCAGATGCGCCAGCCCCGTTTCCTGTCCCGCGCCGCCTTTGCTTTGATCGCAGCCCTCGCGCTTGCAGGATGCGAAAGCGCCGAAGAGAGGGCAGAGCGCTACTATCTTTCCGGAATGCAGCTTCTGGCCGCCGGCGACCAGGAACGCGCCATGGTCGAGTTCCGCAATGTGTTCAAGTACAACGGCTTTCACAAGGAGGCCCGCAAGGTCTATGCCGATACCCTCCTGAAACAGGGAGACGCGTCGGAGGCCTATCGCCAGTATCTGCGCCTGATCGAACAATACCCCGACACCCCCGAGGTGCGCCGGATCCTTGCCGAACTGGCGATCGGCAAGGGCGACTGGGCGGAAGCCGAGCGTCATGGCAACGAGGCGATCCGCCTTGCCCCGGATGACCCCGGCGTGCGCGCCATCGCCCTGGCCTTTGCCTATCGCAAGGCGGTGATGGACCGCGATGATGCGGCCCGCACCGCCCTGACTGACGAGGCCCGTGCCGTTCTGGCCGAAACACCCGACAGCCGCATCGCCCTGCGCGTCCTGATCGATCAGCTGGCTGCCGGGCCCGATCCGTCGAAAGCCCTGCCCGAGATCGACCGCGCGCTGGCGCTGGAACCCGATGCGCTGGATCTCCACATCGCCAAGCTGCGGGTCCTGGCGCAGGTGGAGGACAAGGCCGGTGTCGGGGCGCAGCTAAAGACCATGGTGGAGCGTTTCCCCGACAATCTCGATGCACGCAAGACGCTGATCGCCTGGTATATGTCGGAAGGCGATATCGATGGCGCCGAAGCCTTCCTGCGCCAGCTTGCCGGGGACCCGACCGGCCCTGTCGAAGGCCATATCGCGGTGATCCAGCTGCTGCAGACCTCCCGCAGCGCCGAGGCCGCCCGGGCCGAACTGGCCCGGCTGATCGCCGCCAACGACGGCACCGCCAATGCCGATCTCTACCGCGCGCTGGATGCCGCCTTCGATTTCGAGGCAGGCCAGCATGACGAGGCCATCGCCGCGATGGAGACGGTGCTGAAAGGCGCCGCCCCCGGCGACCAGACCCGGCGGATCAAGATCATGCTGGCCCGGATGCTGGAGGCCGTGGGCAACAGCGTCGGCGCCCGCGCCCGTATCGAGGAGGTGCTGGCCGAGGATGCCGCCAATGTCGAGGCGCTGAAGATGCG
>ERZ1645187.4102-NODE-4102-length-11904-cov-21.831294_pt1 | contig 11904 bp, 14 predicted proteins | sample MGYA00575352_ERZ1645187 | MGnify/ENA primary metagenome ERZ1645187 (study PRJEB40837, sample SAMN11349314) | freshwater sediment metagenome | isolation source: river sediment | host: Sediment | place: India: Wazaribad , New Delhi | collected 2017-02-21 ... | reverse complement strand
CTGGCGGTTCCAAGACCGTCGCCAACGGTGACACGCTGAACGTCACCTACACCGCTTCCCTGTAAGGAGAACTCACATGGCTATGTTCAAGAAGGGTGACACTGTTCGCCAAGTGGTGCCGGTTATCCAAGGCACCGTCGATTCCTATCAAGTTGACCAGGAGACCGGCGAGTTGCAGTTGCTGGTGGTCTGGAACGACGAGAACGGCGAACCGCAAGGCAAGTACTTCAAGGCTGAAGAACTGGAAGCGGTGGTTTAATCAAACGGGGGCTTCGGCCCCCTCAGTCAATTGAGGTGACAGAGTGGCTGTAGTGAATTACCCCGACCTGGGGATGAATGTCAACGTACACCTCGCCAATGGGACGACCCTGTTTGGTTACTGGGATGGTCTCAATTGGTGGGTGGGTGTGCCTGATGAGCCGAATGACATCCCACTGAACAACAACTTCGTAGATCGTTGGACCCCCTACACGGGAGAATGATATGGCGATACCGGCGTGGAAAGCCAAGGGAACGTTTGCAAGTGGTACTGGTGCACTATCAGTAGCTTGGCCCACGTCTGGTAGTTATGCTGTAGGTGACCTTGCTTTGCTGATTTGCGAGTCAGCAAACCAAGCGCATACGACTCCGTCAGGTTGGACACCGGTTGCGAACAGCCCCCAGTTCACTGGCACGGCAGCCGCAGCCGGTGGGGTGCGTTTGTCGGTGTTTTACAAGTACGCCACTTCGACGTCGGAGACCAACGTCAGCGTAGCTGATACAGGGAACCACACCACAGGTCAAATCCACGTTTTCAAAGCCTGTGTCATCGAGACCACCATAGGGGGTGTGCGTACTCCCGCTGGCACCTCCATCACGTTTGGCAGCCTGACGACGGCGAATGACAACGACCTGATCGTCTTCTGCCTCGCCAACGACCGTGATGCAGCCAGTACAGCTAACCTGTCGGCGTGGACAAACGCTAATTTAACAGGGTTGACTGAGCGCCACGATCAGACTGTGACCTCTGGGGTCGGTGGTGGTATCGGTGTTGCCTCGGGGGTGATGGCCTCCGCAGGGGCCATCGGAACGACGACGGTGACCAACGCAGCGTCTGTGACGGCTGCATGGTTGGTGATTGCTCTTCGTCAAAGTGTATTCGATGAGAGCACCGAGGAGACCACAGCTTCGGGCGAGGCCTCTGATTATGCCTGGGAGGCAGGGGGGACGACCCATGATGTGGATTGTCCAGAAACTTTGGGAGCAGCCGACGACACGACTCAAAGCCTAGCCACCTCAACCTCAACCTCACAGAGCGCCAGCGGGAACCACACCTCTGGCGCAACCACCCTTGCTACGGCTTTGTCGCAGGAGGTTGGTACGGCGATTGATCTGCCAGCAGGCCAGTACACGGCCATCAATGACGCGGCTGAGACTGCGCTGGGGGTTGATGCTCCCGTGGGCTCCTACACGACGACGTCGGCACGTACCGAGGCGGGAAGCGCCGGCAGTGCTGACGATGTGGACCAGTCCACAGGAGTGAGTGGTGTCGCCCTTGGCACAGCCTCTGAGGCAGCCTCAAATATCGCTTCGATCACGGCTGCCCGTAGCGAGTCGGGTATCTCTGTGGAGACCCAGGCCGGGTCCATGAACACCACCAAGACCCAAGCTGAAGTAGGGAACCTGTCAGAGGCTGGGTTGAGCACGATGGTGACGACGGGGGCTTCGGTGGAGGCCGTTGTCGCCATTGACAGTCTGTCCCAGACGGTGACGACGGCAGTCAGCCTGTTGGCAGGCCTGACTGCGACCGAGGCCCAGGTCACGATCTACTCGTTCTCAGTCGCTGATCTCGAAGGGGCTCTCGCAGACGCCGATCAGAGCGGGTCGGCCAACTTCGCCAGCACGAGGGGGGAGGGAACAACAGCACTGGAGGCTTCGATGGGATCAGCCAACCTTGGCACCACCTTGACTGAAGCGATCCCGGCAACGGAGGAGTCTGGGTACCAGACGAACGTGCTGAACCTGAGTCGCACCGAGGCATCACCACTGGTTGATGTTCCATCCTCTGTGATGGTGGCATTCGCCCAAATCACAGGCGTGGGTACGCTGGCCGAGGTTGTGCAGGGTAGCAATACGACGCAGTCGAGCAACCTGGAGGCGCTGGTCAGTGCAGCTATTCAGGCGGGGGTGATGAACTGGCTGTCGCAGGCAGCCGAGTCGGTCACTTCTGGGGGCACTCTCAACTCCAACGTGTCGACCAATACAACGGCGACGGAAGCCGTGACGGCCAACACCTACGCTGACAATGGTGGGGCGACCACGGCAGTCGCGCAGGAGCCGGCCCCATCTTGGGACGACCCGCAGGGTACCGCAGTCTCCCTGATCAGCCGCACGGAGCCGGCTGCAGCCGTGGACTTCTCAAGTCAGGGCGCGACAACCCAGGCGGCTTCCACAGAGGCGGCAGCCCCCTCCGAAAGTGCCTCTACCCTGGTGGCCGGCGCTGCCGCTACCACTGCGACAGGTGCCGCGACCGATCTGCCGGGGGCCACCCATTCTGGGTTTGCCACCTCGCAGGAACTGGCAGCCGCTGCTGACCAGATCAATGCAGGGCTGCTGACCATTCTGAGCACCATTGCAGCAGCAGTGGGCGGGGATGTATCGACCGCTGTTGGCAGCATCGACCTGACCCTGGTTGACGTGGCTCAGGCAACGGAAGGGACTGCCGAACTGGTTGCGTTCACGGGCACCCTGCTTGAGGTGGTAACCCTTGGTGACGACTACCTCTGTACGTTGGTCTCAGACATCACCCTGGATGAGCAGGCCACAGCAGTCACTCTGCAACTGGATGACCTCAACGTTATCCTCGACGTTCTGAAGCTCCAGAACGTGTTTCTGGTCTCCCGGGAAGTCAGAGGGCACAGGATCGGCATGGACCTCCGTGATCTCGTGGTCGAAATCGAGCGCCGGGGCTTCGACGTACCGCAGGACATTCGTGAAATTGCCGTGGCAATTGAGCGCAGAAGCTACAATGTCACCAAGTGAAAATAGGAATAATTGGAGGTTTGAATGGACACGTTGATCAACGCTCATGGGTATCCCACCTGGGAGAAAGACCCGGAGGCAGTCAAGGATTACAGCCTTGACTGGACGGATTGGCTGGGGACTGACACCATCGTAACGAGCACCTGGACGGTCCCGGATGGCATCTCCAAGTCGGCATCCGGCAATACCACACAGGTGACGAGCGTATGGCTGTCGGGTGGGGTAGTGGGAAGGTCGTACACGATCAGCAACCGGATTACGACAACCGGTGGTCGCACTGACTCGCGCTCCATCGAGATCAAGGTCAGAAAGCTCTGATTGATCCAACGGTGACTTTGTGCTATAAGTTGCCAAAATTTGAGATTGAGAATATGCCTACACCCTCTACATCTACCTTTCCAGACACCCTTTGGGCTGGCACCGAGCACAGCCTGCTACTGGCCGTCGAAGCCCACAACAAAGTTATGGCTGGACTGCTGAATGGCAGCCGTGACGATGACGAGGATGACGAGGAGGAGGAGGCTCCCTATACGTTCTCCCAGCAGGGCGACATTGGGGTCATCTCGATCAAGGGCTCGTTGACCAACCGGGATAGCTGGTACAACCGCTACATCGGCGTGACGAGCTATGCTGAAATCCGCCGTTCGCTCGTCTATGCAGCCAACCAGACTGGGGTCAAAGCGATCCTGCTGGATGTCGACTCCGGTGGCGGTGCCGTGAATGGGGTGGCCGATACCGGCAACCTGATCCAACTCATCGACAAGAACGTCAAGCCGGTCTACGCCTTCACCGATGGGGCCATGTGCTCTGCGGCCTACTGGCTAGGCTGTACGGCCCGTCAGGTTTACTCCAGCAACACAAGCCTTGTGGGCTCTATCGGTGTGATCTGCACCCACATGGAGTACAGCAAGCAGTTGAAGGAGATGGGTGTTGGTGTAACCGTGATCCGTGCTGGGGAGTACAAGGCCCTCGCCAACTCTGTTGAACCTCTGACGGAACGGGCTAAGAACCAGCTTCAGGACCAACTGAATGCAGCCTATTCGGTGTTCCTGGAGCACGTCGCTGAATGCCGTGGCATCACCGTAGATGCCTGTGACAAGCAGATGGCCCAGGGTCGTGAGTTCTTTGGCAAGGATGCAATGCAGGCAGGTCTCGTTGACGGGATTGAGACCTTTGACTCCGTGATGAGCCGCCTGGAAGTGACAATTCTTGACAATGAGAAGAAGTTGCAGAACAATTCCGTTAATTCTCAACGAGGTATGAACATGTCCAAGCAAGCCTTGACCGAACAGCAGATCGCAGCCCTGGCTGCTGGTGCTGCTATCCAAGCTGCCGGTGAAGTGCCGGCCATTACCGACGCTGCCCCGGAAGCCAACGCTGAAAGTGCCGCTCCGGACGCTCCTGCGGCTGACGCAGCGGCAGAAGTGACTGAATCTAAGAATGAGAAGAACGAAGCTCAGGCTTCCATCGTCTCTTACCTGCAGGGTCAGGTTGCCGAGAAGGACGAAAAGCTCCTGTCTCTGAACCTGGAACTGGCGGGTGCCAACGAAAAGCTGAAAGGCATGAACGCGACCTATGAAGGCCTGCTGGCTATCGCCCGTTCTGCTGCTACGAACCTGAAGATCGCGCTGGGTGCCAAGGGCGTTGACCTGTCTGCAATGTCGGCAGAAGTTCTGCTGGCTGAGTACAAGGCCGACTCCGAGTCGTTCAGCAAGGTTTTCAAAGCTGGGGGTGTTGCTGCCGTAGACGCCGCCAGTCCGGAGAGCGTCGACAACAAGGGTGCAAACCCCCTGTGGTCTGCTCAAGTTGCGGCTACTCGCATTTCCAAGTAACTAAGGAGTAAAGCATGGCTAAGTTCATGTTCACCGAGTTGGTCGACATCTCCGATGTTTTCACCGCTCGTCTCGGTGCCGGTACCGGCGCTGGTAACAACGTCGACGACAAAGAAGTCGGCAAGTTCGTCAAGCTGGCTGGTGAGTCGCGCTATGACCTCTGTGCCGCTGGCAACGAGATCGAGGCTCGTATCGTCGCTCTGGAAGTCGCCACCCTGGACGGCTACAGCATCGGTTCCATCGCACCGGAAGGCCGCATGGAAGTGACCTTCGACGGTCTGCAAGCCACCCCGGGCATCGGCACCATCGCCCTGGGTGACTATGTTGTCTGTGGCACCGTGGTTGCCAAGGGTACCGCCCTGACTGGCCCGGCCAAGGTTTGCAAGGCCACTGCTGCTGGCAACACCCTGAACCACAAGTGGCGTGTGGTTTCCCTTGGCTCTGTGGGTACCGGCGCTGTCGGCACCACCGGCCTGATCGAACGTGTCAAGTAATAGGAGTTTCTGACAATGGCTGCATATATCAACGCCCGTGGCGAAACCCAGCAGATCAAACTGGACGTCACCATGTACCGTCAAGCAGCGGAACGTGGTATGAGCCTTCAGCAGTTCCTGAACACGGAACACGCTGATACCGGTGCCAATGGTCCCGCGTTCAACCAAATCCTGGCGTCCGAAGGCATCTTCGTCCAGGCCAACCGTGATGTCGGCATCCGCCCGTCCACCATGGATGCGATCCTGAACGGTCGCCCGAACATGGAAGCTGGCGTGAATGTCAAGGATGCCGTTCCGGCTTCCCGCATCCTGTTCCCCGCTGTCATCATGCAGGCTGTCGAAGACAAGCTGCTCCAGAACCTTGCCATGACGGCAAACGCGCTGGAAGACATGATTGCTCTGGACGAGACCATCAACGGTGAGCGTTATGAGCACCCGGTCGTCAACTTCTCGAAGCCGGAAGCTGCACGCAGCCAAGGTTCGTCTCAGTTGGCCCCGCCGCCGAGCATGATGACCATCACCACGAGCGATAAGGCGTACCGTATCCCGTCCTTCGCTCTGGGTCTGGAAGTCTCGGATCAGGCTCTGAAGGCCACCACCATCGACTTCGTCGCCCTGTCGCTGGCTCGTCAGGCTGCTGTTGAGCGCAACGAACGCGCCAACAACTACCTGCTGGCAATCTTCAACGGTGACGTCGACAACGGCGAAGGCTCCCTGGCCTCCCTCGGTCTGGTCGACAACGCTTCCACCTTCGACGCGGCTGCCACTGGTGGCACGCTGACCCAGAAGGCCTGGATGAAGTACCTGATGAAGAATGGCACCAAGCGTACCATCACCCATCTGGTGACCGACATCGACACTGCCATGAAGATCGAAGGCCGCACCGGCAAGCCGACCGTCGTGCAGGACGATGGCACGACCAACCGCTTCGACACCCAGTTCAACGTGATGAACCCGACCTGGGCGAAGAACCCGAAGCTGTTCCTGGTCGAGAACGCTGCCTGGGCTGCCAACACGATCATGGGTCTGGACGCCTCCTGGGCTATCCGCCGCGTTCGCAACCTGTCGGCTGACTACCAGGGCATCGAGTCCTACGTCCTGCGCCGTAGCCAAGCCATGCGCTTCGACTTCGGTGAGCATGTCAACCGCCTGTACAACGACGCTTACGGCTGCATGGTCCTGGCCTAATCCGGAAACGGAGAACAGCAAAAACGCCCTCTTCGGAGGGCGTTTTCTTTACCTTGATGGGCTTCCTATTTTCTGGTAGTGTCACCTCTGCACTGCAACCATCACTACGGAGTTCAAACATGGCAACTGAAGCAAAGAAAGAGGACGTGAAAGTGGCTGAAGTCAAGAAGGTCAACCTTCGCGCTGTTCACGGTTATATCCAGCATCCGTTCACCTTGACGGCATTTGACACCGAGGGGTTCAAGCCGCATGAGAAGGATTCCTGGGTCACCATCCAGATTGAGGCCGGCAAGCTCGAAGAGATGAAGGCCGACTAAGGGACGAAGATACCGTGGCAATCACCTCATACACCACCTTTGACGACATTCGTGCAGCCCTCGGAGTCTCTGATGACGAACTGGAGGACTCCACGCTCTCTCTATCGCTGTATGAGGACAACCTTGACGTGGAGTTTGATGACATGGACTTCACGTTGAGAGAGACCTTTGCTACGGTGTCAGCGTTGACGAGTAGGTCGGCTGTGCAGGAACGGTTCCTCCAGGCTACCCGCCTGTTTGCAACTTACGCCGTGGCTTACCAGCTAACTGGCTCTCTTCCTCTGTTTAGCCCGAAGGACATTGGGGACGGTAAGGCGCTCGTCTCGCGCTACGCCGACAGTCCCTACAGAGCCGTCACCGACAAGGTCAAAGAGGCCTACAGTCGGGCACGGGCAAGGCTCGAAAAGGCGTTTGCCGATCTTGGTGCTGCGAGTGCCCCGACCTACACTCCACCACCGCTCATGGGCGTTGCTTCAGGGTCACGCGACCCGGTGACGAATAGCTGATGAAACTCCAGAAAGCCGCCGCCCACTTCAACCGGATGCTGTGCAGGGATGCCTATTCGGGACGTGCCTTTGGATACGGTCAGCTTGGCCTGTACGACGACAGCAAGCGCGACACCGAGGGTGGTGAGCGGCGCATCATTGAGTTTGCAGGTGACGTCGAGTTTCCTACCCGTCGCACGATCCAGGCGGCGGGGACGCACTACATCCTTGGTCACGGTTTCCCAGACCATGCGATGGGACGTGTCATCCGGATCAAGTACGTGGCACACGAGGCCACCCGCCTTGCCAAAGTACAGACCCTGGATGACGTGTGCCTGTCCTTGGCCGGTACCGATCTGTGGGCAGCACGGGCCTGGGTAAAAGACTCCAAGGAGGTTGACGAGTCATCCCAGATGATCGGGGTCAACCACTTTCATTTTTCCGAGGTTGAGACCATCAACGTCAGCGATATCGTCACGTTTGACGGGGTCATGAACATTGTCCGGAAGGTGATGGTGGGGTCAGCCGGCACCAAGATTGCCACCTGCGACGAGCTTCAAGATGCAGCCGTCGAGAGCACCGTGCTCACCAACCACACCATGGACCCCGTGACCCAGGTTGCGACGTCCAGCCCGACTCCCGTCAAAGTCCTGAAGGTCCGCTGGCAATCCCTGTTTGAGTTCAAAGACTCGGCATCGCCAGCCTTCCAGCCGGATAACCTCCAGGTGGTCATTGCCAAGAGCGTGGCTACGCCAACGGTCGGATCAACCTTGTCACTCACTGAGGGTAAAGCCAGAGTGGTCAGCATCCTGGACAGGCCTGATGTGTGGGTCTGCCGGGTGGTGCTGAATGGCTGATGTAGAGTGGGACAACCTTGATCAGGTGATGGCAGAACTAGAGGCTGAAATCACGGACATCGTTCGTGGTTTCACCGTCGAGGTTTACTACCACACTCTCAAGATGTCCCCCCAGTACTTTGGTCGGTACGTCTCAAACTGGACGTACCAGATCGGCAGCCCAGACTCCTGGCTCAATCGGGAGTTTGACTACGAGGATGAGGACAGTGGTTACGCCACCATCCACAAGAAAGGCGATTGGCCGGCGATTGAGTCAGCGATCAACCACAGCAAGGGTCGGGACTCTCGCTTCAAGCTGGGTGACACTGTCTTCATCTCCAACAATGCTGGTCACGCCAACGACATTGAAACCGGTCGAATTAACCTGAGAGTGGTCAACCAGCCGGGAAGACCCCTGACACGAGCCATTGACCGAGCTACGGCGCGGTATGGCAATGACATGAAGGCGAAGCACGCCCTTGAACTCAGGGCCATGAGGATTTATTGATGAAATCGACCATCCGACAAGAGATCGTATCCCACGTCAATGCCGCATTTGTGGCTCAGTTTCCAGGGGTGCCTATCGTCTATGACAACCAGCCGTTCGACTGGAACAATCCTCCTGAGACCTTTGTTGAGTTTGAGGTCAAGTTCTATGGGGGGCATCAGATCAGTATGTCGGCTACACCCAAGACGAGGCATACCGGGTATGTCTATGCCACGGTGTACGGCAAGGTGGGGTCAGGCAACAAGCTGATCCTGGAAATAATCGACTGGATGTCCAGTCACCTCGGGTACGCTCAGTTGGCAAACACCTCGATCTCGGCTCCTGAGTCGGATGACCTGAGTGGGCCTGTCAAGAATTGGTATGCGGAGGCGGTCAAATTTTCGTTCCAGGCTGACGAAACTTGACAGCGAACTGCTATTCATGAGATATAGCACCTGTTGAAGTGACATTTTTCCAAACAAGGAAACCACACCATGCCTACCCTTGCCGCATCGAACCGCACACAACTAGCGTACAAGCTGGAAGGTGCCTATCCCACCAACTTCGGAACTCTGCAGGGCGGTAACGGTACCCTGGTTCGGATGACCGGGGAATCCTTCGACTACAACGTCAAAACCGAACAGTCCAAGGAAATCCGCGCTGACCGTCAGGTAACCGACACCATTCCGGTGTCTGCCACGGCCCAAGGCGGCTTCAACTTTGAGATGTCGTTCAAGGAGTACGACTGGGTCCTTGAGGGTATCGCTCAGAACACCTTCGCAGCCTATGGTACGGCTGGCCTCAGCGCGTCCATCGCCACTCTGACCCTGGCTGCTGGCTCGATTACGGCAGGCGCTGCCCCGACTGGCAACGACGCCTTCACCACCCTGCAGAAGGGTCAGTGGTTCTCGGTCAAGCCGCCCGTTGGCGCTACCCAGGCTGTCAAGGACTACTTCGCTGGCCGTGCCTTCCGCGTCAGCACCGTGACGGCTCCGACTGCGACGGTGATTACCCTCGACACAGCCACCCAGATCAACACGACCATCGCTGGCACCAGCATGAGCGGCGGCGTGATCTCGTCCTCGTCCTTGGTCAACGGCTCCGCAATGAAGTCGTACAGCATCGAAGTCGGCCATCTGGATATCAACCAGTACCGTCAGTACCTTGGCATGATCCCGTCCAAGATGGACCTGAAGATCGGCGTGGGCTCGATCATCACTGGTTCGGTGGACTTCATGGGCAAGGTCATGACCCTTGCGGCTACCACTGGTATGGGCACCCCAGTCAACTCCCAGACTTTTACGCCAGCCAACGCTGTGAAAGGCGTGTTCGATATCTTCGAAAATGGCTCTTCTATCACCGCCATGACTTACATCAAGTCGGCTGACATTTCCGTCGACAACTCCCTGCGCGGCCAGGAAGCGGTGGGCGTGTTCGGTAACGCGGGTGTGGCGGCTGGCACCATTAAGGTCAGCGGCAAGCTGGAGGTCTACTTCGCTGATGCCGTGCTGTACAACAAGTTCCTGAACAACACCGAGACCTCGTTCTCGATACCTGTGATGGACAAGGATGGCAATGGTTACGTGATCTACCTGCCCCGCGTGAAGTACACGGCAGCCAAGGTCAATGCAACCGGCCTCGATCAGGACAACATGCTGTCGCTCGACTTCATGGCCCTGATGGACACCTCCGCAACCTCCGCAACCTACCTGAAGACTTTCGCCATCTATCGGGTGTAAGTCGCAACGAATGAGGGTGGTGGCAATGACCACCACCCCAATTTTGACCTACTACGAAGAAAGGAAATACCATGTCCCTGGACATTTTTGCTCAGTTCGCCACTGATGAATCCCTCGAAAACAACGGCACTTGGTTCCCCCTCGCTGAGGGTACCCGTGTTCTCGTTGCCCGTTCTGGCAACCGTGCCTACGCCAAGCTGCTGACCAAGCTGGTGGAGCAGGGCCGTAAGAGCCTTGACCTGGGAGGTGAAGTTGCCGACAAGAAGTCGGACGAGATCATGGTCGAGGTGATGGCAAAGACCATTCTCCTGGGCTGGGAGGGTGTGTCGTTCAAGGGCGTCGACCTGGAGTACTCCGTTGAGAACGCAATGCAGGTCCTGTCCGTCAAGGACTTCCGCAAGCTGATCGCTCAGTTTGCTGATGACACCGCTGCTTTCAAGATGAAGGCAGAGGTTGAGCAGGGAAAAGCCTAAAGGCCTACCTTGAATGGGAACTGCAGTGGGGTGGGAGTGAGGCGTTTTTCAAGGCCGTAAGGGAAGACACAGGCACTCCTCACCCTGCTGACATCGGGAGACCGGCGCTCAGAGACGACTGCATCAAATACTACGATGCTTTTCGTTATCTGGGCGCTTCCCGTTTGTGGAATGAGGTAGGCCCTCAGCCAGTGCAGGTCAGTGAAGTTAAGGCATACGTCGACATGCTTGGCCTGGAGGATGTTGATACTAAGTTGAAGTTTTTGAAGTTTGTGCAGTTGATGGACAGGGTCGAGTTGGAGTCTATCCAACGTAAAATGAACAGAGGTAAGTAGGAATGGCTACAACAAACCTGAGTGTTGGCATCAAGACTGATGGCATCAAGCCTAAGCTGGGGGAACTCAGAAAAGACCTTGAGAACGCTCTGAAGGGTATCAATGTCTCCATCAACGAAGTAGGCCTAGCTGAGTCAATAAAAAAGGCAGCCTCCAAGGCTACCACCATCAACCTTGGCATAGACAAGAAAGACCTGATCAGGCAGATCAGTTCGGCTGTTACCGAGGCTGGTGTACAGACTCTCAAGGTGAATGTCGACGCCTCTGGTGGACTTGGGTCAACTACCACCTCAATCCTGGCCGACATCAATAAGCTGACGGCCAAGATCAAAACCGAGATGACAGAAGCCTTCGGTGGTAAGGGTGTTGTCGGTTCTGCAAAAAAAGCAGGAGAGGATGCAGGCAAGCAAGCCGCTGATGGCTTTAAGGCGTCGTGGACAAAGACCCTGGGCAGTGGTCTGTCGATTCGTCAAACCTTGACACCGGAAGCCGCCAATGCGGTAGCAATGGGACCCAGCCGGGACCTCCTTGAGGCAGGCATGGCCAAGCAGATGGAAGAGGCCATCAAGGCTCAGGACAAGTGGAACCGACTCGGCGCTGCATACGGTCCTACCCAGGTGACGTTGACCCAGGGTTTGTTCCAGCAGGCTCAGGCCCAACAGAAGCTGAATGAGGCGGGTGCCAAGTATGGTCCGAC
>ERZ1645187.4101-NODE-4101-length-11904-cov-239.664107_pt1 | contig 11904 bp, 9 predicted proteins | sample MGYA00575352_ERZ1645187 | MGnify/ENA primary metagenome ERZ1645187 (study PRJEB40837, sample SAMN11349314) | freshwater sediment metagenome | isolation source: river sediment | host: Sediment | place: India: Wazaribad , New Delhi | collected 2017-02-21 ... | reverse complement strand
GGAGGCACAGGAGGCGTTTCATCGGGATGTTCTTCCTAATCCAATCAATTGCTGGACTTCCGGGGTCGGGTGGTGTCTGGCGGGGGACGCCGTGAATCCGTCCCTGGAGGCTTGGCAACCGCATCCATGCGGTTGACACCCCCGCCAGGCACCCCCCGACCCTCCTCATTGGTACCGGCATTCGGTGGCGCCTCGGGAATCGGGCCTTCGACGATGGCCGCATTGATAACGGCATTCGGTAGCGCCACGGAAATTGGGCCTCCGACGATGGCCGCACCGGCGGGCGCCGGACGGGGGGGCCAGGGGAAGAAGGCGCTGGTGCAAGCGATATAGTCGCGGTAGGCGGGGCGACGCTCACCGATGTCCTGCTCCAGCAAGGCGACGCCGGAGACCTTGAGCAACAGGAAGCTCATGAGCAGGGGGGAGATCAGGGTCCAGGCGCCACCGGCGGCCAGGGCCAGGAGCCAGATGCCCCACCAGATGCAGAACTCCCCGAAGTAGTTGGGGTGACGGCTGTAGTGCCACAGCCCCTGGTCCATGACCCGGCCGGCGTTGGCCGGATTGGCCTTGAAGCGGGCGAGTTGCTGGTCCGCGACGGCCTCGAAGCCGATGCCAAAGAGCCAGAGGGCGACGCCGAGGGCATCGAGCCAGCCCAGGGGCTCTGGTCCGGCCAGGGCCGCCATCAGGGGCCAGGCGATGATCCAGGCCAGGATCGCCTGGAGGCCGAAGACCAGGTAGAGGCTCTTGAAGGCGAAGTGGGGCTCGTTGCGGGCGCGGATGGCCTGATAGCGGCGATCCTCCCCGTGCCCGTGGTTGCGCCAGGTGATGTAGCCGGTCAGGCGCAGCATCCACAGGCTGACCAGGAGCAGGACCAGGCCCTCCCGGGGACCGGTCTGGGGAGCGGCGAGGGCGTAAGCCCAGGCGGCGAGGGCGATCATCACCCCCCAGAGGCTGTCGACGATGCTGACGTTGCGCAGCGGGATGCTCGCCAGCCAGGTAAGCACGGCGGCAACTCCCAGCAGGGCAAGGGCGAGGAAGCTGGTGTCCCAGGAAAAGGCATCCATCAGGGGTTCGACCTCCGGGCAAGGGTGGCGGCCAGGGCCAGGAGCAGCGGGGTCAGCAGGGCCCAGCCCAGGGCCAGGATGGTGAGCGCGGGCAGGGGGGTGACAAAGGTCATGGCCCCCAAACCGGCGCCGCCCCAGTAGGCCAGGGGCCCACCGACCAGGCCGAGCAGGGCGGCGAGTCCGGGCCGGGACTGGAGGCCCGCCAGGGACAGATTAAGGGTGGTGGCGAAATTGGCCCAGAGGGCAATCATCCAGGACGGCGGCAGGGAGGCGCCAGTGCTGGTGGTCGGGAAGCTGGCGCTGGCCAAAACCGGATGAGTGGCCACCCCTAGGGCCTGCGACGCGACCGGGGCTGGCGGGCCGAAGCTGACCCAGCCGGTGGCGATGAGCAAGCTGTCGAAGCTCAGGCCGATGAGGGCCGCCAGGCCGATGAGCAGGGCCTCGCTGGCCAGGGGGCGGACAAAGCCCAGGTGCCAGGCCAGGATCAGGGCGACGACCGCCAGGCCGATCAAGGGTTGACCTTGGGCGGCGCTGAGGACCAGGGCCCACCAGCCAAGCTGGAACAGGGCCAGATTGAGGATCAACCCCCGGGTCGAGCGTGCCCCCGGTACGCTGAGATGGCTGGCGGCCCGCGCCGTCACTCTAACCCCTCCCGCCGTTCGAACAGATAGTGGCTCACCCACCAGGTCTGACCCTCGTCAAAGCCAAAGGTCTCGGCGACGGCGAGGAAGAAGAGCCGCCAGCGCTGGAACCAGAGGCCGGCCTGGTCCGCCCCATAGCAGTCAGCGAGGACGGGCATCAGGTCCTCCTTCCGGGCGTCCAGATTGGCCAGCCAGGCGTTGGCGGTGTGCTCGTAATGGCGGCCGGACCAGCGCCACTGGTCGATGAGGCGCAGATGGTCCTGGAAGCGCAGGGGCAGGTCGTCGCTGGGCATGATGCCGCCGGTGAAGAAGTGGCGGCTCATCCAGTCGTCCTCGCCCTGGTCCTCGAAGGCGTAGGGGCGGTCGCGATGACAGAAGACGTGCATGAAGAAGCGCCCCTCGGGCTTGAGCCAGCCGGCGACGCGCTGGAAGAGCAGGCCCCAGTTGCGCATGTGCTCGAACATCTCCACCGACACCACCCGATCGAAGCGCTCCGGGGTGGTGAAGTCGTTCATGTCGGCGGTGATGACGCGCAGGTTGGTCAGGTGACGCTCGGCGGCCCGGGCCTCGATGTGCTGGCGCTGGGAGTGGGAGTTAGAGACGGCGGTGATGCGGGCGGCCGGGTAGTGTTCCGCCAGCCACAGGCTCAGGCTGCCCCAGCCGCAACCCAGTTCCAGGATGTCCTGACCAGCGGTGATGTCGGCCCGCAGGCAGGTCAGGGCCAGGGCGGAGTCCTCGGCCGCGGCCAGATCACTGACGCCAACAGGGAAATGGCAGCAACTGTATTTGCGCCGCGGCCCCAGCACTGCGTCGAAGAAGGCGGCAGGGACCTCGTAATGCTGGGCGTTGGCCTGGTCCGGCACCGGGGCGACGGGACCCGCGAGCATCTCGGCCACGAAGCCCTGGCGGGCGGCGGCCACCACTTCGCAGTCCGCGGCGGCGATGAGGTCCAGGCGCCGCCGGCAGAGTTGCCGGATGCCCAGACGTACCAGGGCATCCGGCACCCGGCCCTGTTCGACCCAGTCAAAGGCGAGGCGTTCAAGGGAGATCATGGGCGGCAGCTCACTGAGGACGGCGTTGCGGTGCGTGTGAAAGACGACTGACCGGGACCCTTGCCGTCACTCGTCGGGGAGGTGGGGATACCCCGCATGCCAGTCAGTGTGCAGGAACCCGCCACTGCCATCGTTGGGGGAGGCTGATGACCCACGCTGGACATTAGCGGGAGGCCCCCAGGGCTTTGGCCCGCGCCAGGCTGGCGGGGCCATCGAAGGGCGCGGGCTCCCAGCCCTGGAGGTGGCGGTGGATCAGTCCCTGAAGAAAGGCGATATGGCCGGCGCCGTCGTTGAGGCAGGGGATGTAGTCATAGGCCTCGCCGCCCTTGGCCAGGAAGTGGTCGCGATTCTCCATCGCCACCTCCTCCAGGGTCTCCAGGCAGTCGGCGCTGAAACCGGGGCAGATGACCTGGACGTGGCGGATACCCTGCTGCGGCAGCGCTTGCAGATACTCGTCGGTGTAGGGCTGGAGCCAGGCCTTGACGCCGAGCCGGCTCTGGAAGGTCACGGCATAGTCCTCGGCCGTGAGCCCCAGTGTTTCCGCCAGCAATCGGGCGGTCTTGTGGCACTGGCAGTGATAGGGGTCACCGGCGTCGAAATAGGCCCGGGGCAGGCCGTGGAAGGACATCACCAGTCGCTGGGGTCGGCCGTGCACCGCCTGGTAGGCGCGCACCGCGTCCGCCAGGGCGGCGATGAAGGCGGGATCATCGTGATACTGGTTAACGAAGCGCAACTCCGGTATCCAGCGCCAGCCGCGGAGTTCCTGGGTCACGGCGTCGAAGACGCTGGCGGTGGTGGTGCCGGAGTATTGGGGATACAGCGGCAGCACCAGCAGGCGCCGGACACCGGCCTGGCGCAGGGCCGCCAGGGCCTGGGGGATGGCGGGCTGGCCGTAACGCATGGCCAGTTCCACCCTGAGCGTCGGCCCCAGGGCCTCCGCCAGGCGGGCGTGCTGGGCGCGGGAGATGCTCAGCAAGGGCGAGCCCTCCGCGCCCCAGATGCTGGCGTAGGCCTTGGCCGAGCGCTGGGGGCGGGTGGTGAGGATGATGCCATTGAGGATCAGCCACCAGAGGAGGCGGGGCGTCTCCACCACCCGCGGGTCCCAGAGGAACTGCTTGAGATAGCGCCGCACCGCCGCCCGGTCCGGGGCGTCCGGCGTGCCGAGGTTGGCCAGCAGGACCCCCGTGGCGGGGGCCTGGCCATGGACGTAATCGGACTCGGACAGATACTTCATGAGGCGCGATCCTTCAAATCAATAGAGGGGCTGTCGCGGTGGCTCGCTGGCGTCCACCCCTTTGCCGCGGTTAATCAGTGTTCCGGCCGGCGCCGGGCCCAGACCGCGAACAGGGGATCGGAGAGATCCAGTTCCCCGGCGCGGGCGTCATCCTGGGGCCGCGGCAGGCCGCGACGGCTGTAGGTGTTGAAATCACCCAAACGCTCGTCGCTCATCAGGCTGGCCAGGACGTAGCCCAGGCGCTCGAAGGGGTGGACCTCGGTCCAGACCTGGACAGCCTTGGTCGGGAACCAACGATCCGAGAAGGTGATGATACAGATACCACCCGGCTTCAGCACCCGGGCGATCTCGGCGACGATCTGGCGCGGCTGGATCAGGTACTCGAACGAGGCGGTGCAGATCACGGCATCGAAGCTGGCCCTGGCGAAGGGCAGGGTGGGGTTCTGGTTGAGGTCGTGGATCACCCGTTCCGCCAGGCGCGGATTGGCGTCCAGTTCCTCCAGGTTCATTCCCAGCCCCGTCACCTGGCAGGCGGGGGCGGTACGATCCAGGTGGGAAACCCAGCTCGACATCAGGTCCAGCACCTTGCCACCGGCGGGGATCAACTGGCCATAGAGGGCCTCGATCTGGGCCCGGCAATGGCTGTCCAGGTGATGCACCAGGCGGGTGCGCTCGTAGAAGACCTCATCGCCACGGTTGTCCAGGCGGCCCATGGCCGCGGGGTACCAGAAATCACTCGTCCCGACCGGCAGGGGCAGCTGCATCCCGGGACCCTCTCCCGTGGCCAGCATGGCGATGTCGTTGCAGATGCCGCCGTGCTCCTCGCTCGCCCCCCAGGTGCTCAGGACGCTGATGCCCAGCCGGACCGGCACCCCGGCCAGGGGGTGGCGGCTGTCGATCTCCAGCCGCTCCGCCGGCATCCCGGTCACGCGCAGGGGCCGTCGGTCCTCCGAAAAGATCCCCCCCCGCTGGCCGGCGAGGAAACCCCGGGGGTAAAAACGGCCCAGCCGCGGTTCCAGGTCGCGGCGCACCAGCTTGCGGCTGCGGAAGGCGGCCCGGGGGGCGGTGAAGCGCTCCCCCTCCTGGTACTCCGTCAGGGCACCCGGGGTGAAGTCCGCCTCGACCCGCTCACCCACCGCCGTGCCCAATAGCTCCCGCTCCAGTTGGCCGGGGAAGAAGTCCCGCCAGAGATTGGATTTGCGGATCACTCGGCTGTCGCGGCAGGTCACGCCGTTGGCGGCAAAGAGGATGTCAAGCTCCAGTTCCAGCATGGCGCCCGGCTCCACGCGCTCGCGGGCGCGCTCGGCCACCAGGCTGTGCTCAAAGGAGGGGAGGTCCAGGTAGGGGATCGGGGTCATGGCGGTTACCTGCGCTGTATCGGCTTTGTACAAATTTTGTATAAGTGTGGTATAACAAAAAAAAGAGTCACAGGCAAGCGAGCATGAGTGAAGTTGTGAGCGTGGAGGAGGATGACGGCGGGTCGCGGGGGCTCGGTCTCTACCCCATCCGCACCGTTTCCCGCCTGACCGGCGTGCCACCGGTCACCCTGCGGGCCTGGGAGCGCCGCTACCGTCTGCTGACCCCGACCCGGACGGAAAAGGGACATCGCCTCTACACCGAGGCGGACATCGAGCGTGTCCGCCAGGTCCTGGCCCTGATGGACCGGGGGGTGGGGGTGGGGCAGGTGGGGCCCTTCCTGGCCCGGGCCGCCAATGACGGCGACCTGGGGCGGGTGGAATCCGGCGTCTCACTGCCGGGAAGCTCCGCTCCGGCCAGCCCATCTCTGGCCGATCCCCAGACGCTCGTTGGCGAACCGCGGTTTCCCACAGTTCATAGTCGAGAGATGGATGAGGACCCGACGCGTGGCATGGCGCATGGCCCCCCCAGGGCAGCGGTGACGGCCGATAGCGAGATATCCGCTTCGCCTGGGGCGAGGGCGGAGGTAACGGAGAGGGTTCCGACGGCGATGTTAGATCCCTCTGGAATCGACATCCGCCACAGTCAGAGGGCACTGCAGACGGTGCCGACCGCGGGGTTCGACCCTTGGCCGGGCTATATCGCCGCCATGCTCGCGGGCGTGGCGCGCTTCGACACGGCGGCCCTGGATGCCGTCTATAACGACGCCCTGTCCCTCTATCCCATCGAACGGGTCGCCAGCCACCTTACCACCCCGGTGTTGGAGCGGCTGGGCGCCGCCTGGCCCCAGGGGGAGGCGAGCATCGCCCGGGAGCACTTCTTTTCCAACTTCCTGCGCAACAAGCTCGGTGCGCGCTTTCAGCACCTGAACGCCCTGGGCCAGGGGCCGCGCCTGGTCGCCGCCTGTCCCGCCGGGGAGCATCATGAACTGGGCCTGATCCAGTTCGCCCTGGCGGCCGCCGGTCAGGGCTACCGGCTGGTGCTGCTGGGCGCCGATGTCCCCGCCCCTGAGATCGCCGCCGCCGCCCGCATCGCCGATTGCCGGGCGGTGGTGCTCTCGGCCTCCGCCCGGATGCCCGCCGAGGCCCTGGCCCGGGAACTGGCCGCCCTGGGGGCACTGACATCCCTGCCTATCCTGGTGGGTGGCCTGGCCTCCGTACGTTCGCCCCAGGTCATCACCGCCGCGGGGGCCAGGCCCCTGGGCACGGACTTCACCTCGGCCCTGGGGCTGATCGGCGCATGCCTGGGCTGGCCACAGGCCGCCGATGCCGGCCCTTTGACCTAGGGCGTTGACGTGAAAGTCACCAGCCCTCTATCGCCACCTGGGTCTCTCATTGAAACGGGTGTGGCGAGCCATCTCGTGTTAGTGAGCAGGAAAATCACGGCAATGCCTTCCTTTAATACCGGGTATGGCGCACCTCATCCCGGCTGGCGTTTGCCACCAGCTTCCTTGCCGTCCCCAGGTTCATCAGTCTCCCAACCCGGCCAATCAGCCGCATAACTAAGCTCATCGCCATGTCAGCAGCTCCCGTCATCCTCTGGTTCCGCGACGATTACCGGCTTACCGACCATGCGCCCCTGCGGGCGGCGGTGGCCAGCGGTGCCCCGCTCATCCCCCTCTTCGTCCTCGATGACGACACCCCCGGCCCCTGGCGGCTGGGCGGCGCCAGTCGCTGGTGGCTCCATTTCAGCCTGGCGGCCCTGGCCGCGGACCTGAGTGCCCGGGGTGGCCGCCTGGTCATCCGCCGCGGCGACGCCTTCGCGGTCATTAGCCAACTTGCGCGGGAGTGCCAAGCCCAGGCCCTCTACTTTCACCGCAGCTACACCCCGGCGGAGGTGGACCTGGAACAGCGCCTGTGGCGGGAACTGGGTGACAGCCTGGAGGTGCGCCGCTTCCGCGGCCGGCTTTTGCTGGAGCCGGAGCAGGTGAAGAACGGGGCCGGTGAGCCCTTCAAGGTCTTCACCCCCTTCTGGCGGGCCTGTCTGGGCCTGCCGGAGCCCGAGGCCCCGACGCCCGCCCCCGAGCGCCTGGCGCCCCCGCCACCGGAAGTCACCGGCCTGGACCTGGACGAACTGGGACTGCTGCCCCGGACCCCGGACTGGGCCGGTGGCTTGCGGGACAACTGGCGACCCGGGGAGGTCGGGGCCTGGGAGCGCCTCAGCGCCTTCCTCGACGCGGCGGTGGTGGGTTATGCCGGGGACCGCGACCTCCCCGGCCACCCCGGTACCTCCCGGCTCTCGCCCCACCTGCACTTCGGCGAGATCTCCCCCCGCCAGGTGTGGCATGCGGTGCGCGGCCTCCAGGCCGGCCATGCCGCCGCCACCAAGGGCGGGGATTCCTTTCTTCGCGAGGTGGGCTGGCGGGAGTTCTGCCAGCACCTGCTCCACCACTGGCCGCGCCTGCCCACGGAGCCCTTCAACCCCCGCTTCGCCCACTTCCCCTGGCGGGAGGATGAGGCCGCCTTTGGTGCCTGGTGTCGCGGCCAGACCGGCTACCCCCTGGTGGACGCCGGCATGCGCGAGCTGTGGCATACCGGCTGGATGCACAACCGGGTGCGGATGGTGGTCGCCTCCTTCCTGGTCAAGCACCTGCTGGTGCCCTGGCAGCGCGGCCAGGACTGGTTCTGGGATACCCTGGTGGACGCCGACCTTGCCAATAACGCCGGGAGCTGGCAGTGGGTCGCTGGCTGCGGCGCCGACGCCGCCCCCTATTTCCGCATCTTCAACCCCGTGCTCCAGGGCCAGAAGTTCGACACCCGGGGAGACTATGTCCGCCGCTGGGTGCCGGAGCTGCGACGCCTGCCCGACAAGGACCTCCACGCCCCCTTCGCCGCGGGCAAGGCCAGCCTCGCCGCCGCCGGCGTGCGGCTGGGGGTGGATTATCCGGAGCCCCTGGTCGAGCATGATTTCGCCCGCCAGCGCGCCCTGGGGGCCCTGGCAACCCTCAAGGAGGCCTGATGCTGGCTATTGGTCGCCCTTTCAGTTGCGTTGTTTGGAAAGTGTCCGTTTTCTAGTACCCGATTCGTGCCCGGGGGGGGCTTGCTGAATTCGGTAACTAATTGATGGGTATCTTCTTATTTGCGTGAACTTGCCTGCGTTGTAATGGCCGGCCATCGTAGCCCCGGGCATGCCAACCACTTACCATCCCTGTGTGCTTGTTAATGGAGGAGAGAGCCATGAAAGTCAGTCTGATCGGCGGGACCGGATTCGTCGGTTCCCATATCGTCCCGGCCCTGATCGCGGCGGGCCATGTCCCCCGGCTGCTGATGCGTGACCCCGCGAGTGGCCACGGCCTGCCCCTCGATCAGTGTGAGGTGGTCCCCGGCGAGGTTGCCGATACAGCGGCCCTTGCCGAATGCGTTCGGGGCGCCGACGCGGTCATCTACCTCATCGGCATCCTGCGGGAGTTCCCATCCCAGGGGATTACCTTCGAGGGGCTTCAGTTCAGCGGCGTCGAACGGACCCTGGAGGCCAGCCGGGCGGCGGGGGTAGGGCGCTTCCTGCTCATGAGCGCCAATGGCGTCAAAGCGGATGGCACCCCCTACCAGCGGACCAAGTTCCAGGCGGAGGAGGCGGTCAAGGCCTCGGGCCTGCGCTGGACCATCTTCCGGCCCTCGGTCATCTTCGGTCCGCCCCAGGGGCGCATGGAGTTCTGCACCCAGTTGCGCCGGGACATCATCGACAGCCCCCTGCCGGCCCCGCTCTTCTATCCCGGCCTGCTGCCCACCGGCGCCGGCGCCTTCCAACTCGCCCCCGTGGCCATCGCCGACGTCGCCCAGGCCTTCGTTCGCGCCCTGACCCGACCGGAGACCGAGGGCCGCACCTTCGAGCTCTGTGGCCTGGAGCCCAAGAGCTGGAAGAAGATCCTGGAGACCATCGCCGCCGCCGTGGACAAGCGCAAGCTGATGCTGCCCGCCCCGGCCATCGGCGTGAAGACCGCCGCCGCCCTCTTCGACCGCTTCCCTTGGTTCCCCATCAGCCGCGACCAGCTCACCATGCTCATGGAGGGCAATGTCTGCGCCGATGCCAGCGCCTACCCCCTGCTTGGCATCAACCCCCAGCCCTTCACCGTGGAGAGCCTGAGCTATCTCCGCGCGGGGTGAATGGGGCCATCGGCGCCACGATTGGGACGCCGCGAACAAGGGAAAAAATGGGTTTGTTTCGCAAAATGGCACTTTCGGACGCTCGCCGCCGTTGGCTTCGTTTCGTAGTTGGGCCTCATTCGCAGGCCCAACTTATGCCGCAAAGCCCCCCGGGCGGTGGGGGCGCCTGAGCCGGGGCGCGAAGTAAGGGGTGATACTGGACACTTGTAATAGTGCACCTTGTTCACTAGCCTAAGTCCAATGCCTGCAATCAAAACCTTTTCCAACTGCCGATTGTCGATTTACCCGCGGGAGCATGGCATACCACATTTCCATCTTGATTTCGCGGATGGAGATCGCTGCACCGTTGCCATCGCAACCGAAGAAATCCTCGCGGGTGAAGCGCGTCCAAGGCGCAAGCTTGAGATCCCCCTCGCATGGGCACGCGACAATCGTCAATTGCTGTTGCAAAAGTGGAAGGAGATCACGCGATGAAGCCACCCCGAATCGATGCCGTTTCCGTTCCTGCCTCGGGCGTTCTGGAGATTCATTGGTCGACTGGCGAAACCCTGACCGCCCACATCGATGATTGGATCGAACGTTTTGAACTGCTCGCCCCGTTGCGCGATGCCGACTTGTTCGCGCAAGCACGCGTGGGTTGGTACGGCCACTCCGTGGAATGGACCGAGGAAATCGATCTGGGCGCCGACCAGCTCTACGAGCGCTGCAAGGAAGATGCGGGTTTGCCGACACCGCGGATGTTCGCCGACTGGATGAGGCGCAATCAGCTCTCCTTACAGACCGCCGCCGATGCCCTGGGATTGTCCAGGCGGGCGGTGGCTTATTACCGCAACGGGGCCAAGCCCATCCCACGTCAGACCTGGTTGGCCTGCCTGGGATGGGAAGTCTCGCGTCCGACGGCTAACACGCTTCCCCGTGCCTTGCCCTCGGCCCGCGAGTACGCCGCATCCCACGCTTGATTGACCCGGTGCCCGCTAAGCCTTGCCTTGACCACCGCCCGTCACGGCAACTCACGCCTGTGCCGCTGAGATTCTCCCTTGCCACCCGACCCCCCGGCGGTGCGATCGCTTATGCTGTAAGCGGCCGCGCCGGCCGCCCCCTTGGGGCCGCGTCGCGGCGGAACCTGGATAGCCTGAGGAGCGAACGTGTCGAGAGCGAAACGCAAACCCTTGCCGGAAGAACCCGTTCTGGCGGATATCGAGTCCCTGACCCACGAGGGACGGGGCCTGGCGCGGGTGGAGGGCAAGGCGGTCTTCATCGATGGGGCCCTGGCGGGGGAGCGGGTGCGGTTCCGCTATACCCGCTTGCAGCGCCACTTCGACGAGGGGCGGGTGGTGGAGGTCCTGTCCCCCTCGCCCCAGCGGGTGACGCCCCGTTGTCCCCACTTCAGCCTGTGCGGCGGCTGTAGCCTGCAACATCAGGACCCAGCGGCCCAGATCGCCATGAAGCAGGAGATCCTGGCGGATGTGCTGCGGCGCATCGGCGGCGTCGAGCCGGAGCGCTGGCTGCCGCCCCTGGCGGCGGGGCATTGGGGCTACCGGCGCAAGGCCCGGCTGGGAGTGCGGTACGTGGCCAAGAAGGGCAAGACCCTGGTCGGGTTTCGCGAGAAGGGCTCCGGCTTTCTCGCCGATCTCAGCCGCTGCGTGGTCCTGCACCCGGACGTCGGCGAGCGACTCGCGGCTATCGCCGCCCTGGTGGATGGCCTGAGCATCCGCGACCAGGTACCGCAGATTGAGATGGCGAAGGGGGAGGGGCCTTGCGTCCTGGTCTTCCGGGTGCTCAAGCCCCCGACGGCGGCGGATCTGGAGCAACTGGCGGCCTTCGCCGCCGCTCATGAACTGCGCGTCTACCTCCAGGAGGGCGGGCCCGAGACCATCCGTCCCCTGCCTGGCCAGGCGGTGGAGCTGTCCTACAGCCTGCCGGACTTTGACGTCCGCCTGCACTTCCTGCCCACCGACTTCACCCAGGTGAACCTGGAACTGAACCGCCTCATGGTGCGCCAGGCGCTCGACCTCCTCGACCCCGGGCCCGAGGAGCGGGTTCTCGACCTCTTCTGCGGCCTGGGCAACTTCACCCTGCCCCTGGCGCGCCGGGCCGGGGCGGTCCTGGGGGTGGAGGCCGACGCCGGGCTGGTCGAGCGCGCCCGGCACAACGCCGCGGCGAACGGCATTCACAACGCGGCCTTTCAGACGGCCGACCTCTACGGCAGTCTGGAGGGCGCCCCCTGGACCGAGGACCATTTCCACAAGGCCCTGCTGGACCCGCCCCGCGCCGGCGCCTTGCAGGTACTGGACGTGCTGCCGACCCTGGGCGTGCGACGGTTGCTGTACGTCTCCTGTTTCCCCGCCACCCTGGCCCGGGACGCCGAACGGCTGGTCAAGGGCCTGGGCTATC
>ERZ1645187.4100-NODE-4100-length-11908-cov-5.784949_pt1 | contig 11908 bp, 13 predicted proteins | sample MGYA00575352_ERZ1645187 | MGnify/ENA primary metagenome ERZ1645187 (study PRJEB40837, sample SAMN11349314) | freshwater sediment metagenome | isolation source: river sediment | host: Sediment | place: India: Wazaribad , New Delhi | collected 2017-02-21 ... | reverse complement strand
TACCGGCAGCCGCACGCTCGATGGCTATGGGCTGGCAACGCTGGTCAAGGTCGCCGCCACGACTTGGGTGATCATCGGGGCGGGCCTCAACTGATGGCGGGCGTGCTCATGACCCTGCTGGGGAGCGGCAGCGGCGGTCAGCAGGTCGCGCTGCCGGTCAGCTATTATGCGTGGGGCGACAAGTACAGCGCGGGCGAGCAATACGGTGCTGACGGCGGCTACTTCAGCTACCTTTCCGGCGGCAACTTCGCACCCGCCACCTGGCAGGGTCGCGCGATCCGCGCGCTGGTTCACAGCTATGATTTCTACGCCGCCACATCGACCACGCTGATCGGCATCGACGGTTACAATGCGACGCCCGCTCCGCAGCGGCTGCGCATCAACGGCACGAACTTCACCCTTGGTGCGGGCTCTGTCGCCTGGCTCACCAGTGTGACCGGCATCACGTTCAGCGCGTCGCCGACCAACAACATCAATTGGACCTCGCACGGTCTGTCCGTGGGCGATCCGGTCCAGTTCTATTGCACCGGTGGCATGCCCACCGGGATAACGGCGTTCACCATCTACTTCGTGCAGTCGGTGGTGAGTTCCAGCGCGTTCAAGATCGCGGCCACTCCGGGCGGGGCGGCGATCAGCTTTTCCGGTTCCGGATCCGGCACCCGCTACGGCTACAAGAACCCGATCACGTCCTACCAGGCTTTCGGTGCGCTGAGCGGCAACCCGTTTGCTAGCATGCTGCCACGCGCGGCGACCATCACCATCGCTAGCCCGGCGACTGTGACCGCGACGGGACACGGGCTCGCCAATGGTAAGCGGGTTCAGTTCACGACCAGCGGCGCGCTGCCGACCGGGATCCTCGCCAACACCACCTACTTCGTCATCAACGCCGCGACCGACACGTTCAACCTCTCCGCCACGCAGGGTGGCGCCGCGATCGCCACCTCGGGCGGCCAGTCGGGCAGCCACATCGTGCGCGAGGTTGTCTCGGTCACGGTCAGCTAGAAGGAATACTGCGATGCAGGCAGATCGCCGGCCCACGGTCACCGATGAGGTGATCCCGATCAACGACGACCTCGACATCAACTACGGGGTATTCAAGAACGGGTTCACCTTCCGCCGGGCCGCCAACTCCTGGCGGCTCTGGCCGATGCTGGAGTTCGTGGCCCCGAAGCTCAACCCCACCATCGCCGAAATGTACGAAGCAGGTGTCGCCTGGACCTTGTGCGAGCATGTGTCCGTCGCGATCGCCGGGTGGGCCGACTACGTCTTCGAGGGGCCAAAGGGACCGATCATCCAGCGCTGGACGCCCGGATGCCACAATGTCGAGAATGGTGGCGGCTATCTGCCGGCCGGCGAGTTCACCCGGCGTTTCCACGACGATTTCACGTTGTGCTGCGTGGTGCAGAAGTTCCGTCGGACGCCCGGTGTGCAGTACCACTTCGATGTGGTGACCGGGCCGGCCGAGCTAGATCGCGAGGCCATGTTCGCCCATTACGCCACCGGTGTGCGGCAGAAGCAGACGGACTTCGATCTGCCGGCCGGGCAGACTCTCGATGTGGCCGCCGGCGACATTACCATCATCGGGAGGCTGCGCTGATGGCCCCCAATCCTGATCGCGATCCGGCGGTGGAGATTGCCCTGATCCGGGCCGACCTCGAGGCCATGCAGGAGGATCTGAAGGCGGTCCGCAAGGAGCTGAAGGACCTGCTCGAAGCCTGGAATACGGCGACCGGCATGGTCCGGTTCGTGAAGTGGCTGTCGACCTTCGCGACGGCACTCGCCATGCTTTACGCCACCGTCAAAGGCCTGTCCGGCCGCTAACCTCCCGGGAGATATCCATGAAACCGCTGCCACCGGCCTATGGCTGGATCGATGACCTGCGCTCGCTGCCCCGGATGCTGGATGAGGCCCGCAAGCTCTACGGCACCTTCGAGGTGGCCGGGCCCGCTGACAATCCCGCTATCCTCGGCTGGGCAAAGGAGACTGGCCTCGCCAAGGTCTACAATGACGACGCCATTCCTTGGTGCGGGCTGTTCATGGCCGTGGTTGCCAAGCGCGCGGGCAAGCCAATCGTGGAAGGTCCGCTCTGGGCGCGCAACTGGGCAAAGTTCGGGAAGTCAGCCGACCGGGCCCAGCTGGGCGACATTCTGGTATTCCGCCGCGCGCAGGGTTCCGGCCATGTCGGGCTCTATGTTGGCGAGGACTACGGCGCCTTCCACGTGCGGGGCGGCAACCAGTCCGACGGTGTGACCATCACCCGGATCGCCCGCGACCGCTGCATCGCCATTCGCCGGCCTACCTACCGCAAGGCGCCTGCGAGCGCGAAGCCTGTCCAGCTCGCGGCCAATGGCGTGCTGTCCGCCAACGAGGCTTGAACCGCCACCCCCATCATCAACCGGGCTGTCCGCGATTGTCGCGGGCTTTTTTGTGGAGAAACGACATGGAAGAACTGAAACCCTGGTGGGCGTCCAAGGCCATCTGGACCGGCGTCATCGGCAGCCTGTGGGGCGTCGCCGCTGCGCTCGGCATTCTGCCCGAGGGACTGACGCAGGCCGACGTCCTGACCGTCGTGCTGGCGCTGACCGGTATCGGAAGCGTGGTGTTCCGGAAGACGGCGAAGGCGCGGATCGAGTGACCGCCGATCAGTGTGTTCCGTTCGGCTGGAGATCGCTCTCGCCAATTTCAAGAGACGGAATCTCTGATCGAAGGCATGCCGTGACCAGTTCTGCCACTGCTTAAACGTGGACCGATTTTCGCAAAGAGCATTCCCAGATCGTTGCTACGCGCCAGCCTCTCTGACCCAATCCAGCCATGGCATCCCCGTCTCGCGTGACATTGGCTGCGAACTTGTTGCTTCCAATGTGCGCAGGGCATCCACGACCATGATGGCAAAGATTTCAGGGGATCCCTCCGGCCGCCTCACCAATGCGATCGCAGTCATTCCGGAAAAGACGGTCTGCCCTTCGATGCAGGTGACGTCGAAGCCCTTGCCTTCAGGTAGCCGTGCCGGATTGACAGGCCAGGAGCCGGGGAACGTGACGATCAACGCTTGCCGGCCTAGCGGAAAATGGCACCCTGCCTCGACGGATACCCCTCCGATTGAAGTGAGGTGAACGAACCGCCAATCCTCTCCAGAATCCTGTTGCGCGAGTACCTCGTATGAACTCAGAGCGGTCATTACGGTGTTGAGGAATGTCGTCTAGAGAACTATACGCGAGCCGCTGCACCCACATTCGGCTCGATTTCCGCGCACCACGTTGGTAAGTAATGTATTATGCGTATCGCCGTCTACGACCTCGATAACACGTTGACACGGCGTGCGACGTTCACGCCGTTTCTCGTTTTCGCAGCGCGGCGGATTGCGCCTTGGAGGCTGGCTTTCCTGCCGCTCTGGGTGGCGTTGATGCTGAGTTATCGCCTGGGCCTGTGCGATCGTACCGCGCTGAAGACCCGCGGAATGTTGCTGATGCTCGGCAGGGCCGACATCGCGAAACTTGAGGAGCTGGGACGGCAATTCGCCGACCGTCGAGTGGCGTCCGGCGGATTCATGCCTGCGACACTTGCCCTTCTCGAAGAGGACCGGAGCCGGGGTGCGTGCCTCGTCATCGCGACGGCGGCATTCGAATTCTATGCCAAGGCCTTTGCCGGTTATCTCGGGATCGAAACGGTCATCTCGACGCGATGGGACGGATGTTCGATCGAAGGCGGCAATTGCTATGGAGAAACGAAGCTAGCGCGCGTCCGCCAGTGGGCCGAAGCGCAAGGCGTTTCACTGGACGACGTGCAGTTGCGTTTTGTCAGCGACAGCTTTGCCGATGAGCCGCTGCTGGAACTGGCGAACGATCCGGTTTTCATCAGCGCCAGCGCCGGCAAGCGGAAGCGGGCGATTGCGCGCGGCTGGCACGCACTCAGTGCCGACTGATTAGCGTTTCGATGCGGCGGACGATCTCAGCTCCCGTCGTTTCGAACCGATCTTGCGAGAACCGCTCCAGCACCCGGTCGCGGGCCGCGCGTCCCATGGCGGCGAGGCTCTGTGGGGCATCCAGCAACTCGGCAAGCGCCTTGGCGAGCGAATGCGGGTCGGCAACTTTGACCACGCGTCCGATTGCCGGCGAATTGACAGTGTGCGGCATCTCTCCCGTGCGCGTCACGATGACTGGGAGGCCAGCCTGCATGGCTTCATGAACCGCGATGCAAAAGCCTTCGCGGCGTGACGGCTGCAGGTAGAGGTGGAGGCCCGACAAGAATTCCTTCGCATCCCTAGTAAATCCTGCAAACTCGATCATCTCTACGCCTCGCGCCCTCGCGCGAGCCAGCAGTTTGGCTTCGTCCGCACCTGTGCCCGCAATCGCAACCCGGTACGACGCCTTCGGCGTTGCGGGGAAGGCGTGCATGATGGCAAGAGCGTCGATAAGAACATCGTAGCCCTTGTTCGGGTGGAGCCGCCCTAGGCTGCCGATTTGCATCGTCTCTCCCGCGCGCCAGGGCCGCGCATGAGGCGCATCGGGTTCAGCGGCGAAAATGGGCCAGGTTACAAGCGTCCCGGCGGACACTCCCAGCCGCTCGCGCGTCAGGGCAGCGACTTGTTCGCTGTCGGCCACCCAGAGATCGGTGTAACCCGCGCGCCAACGCAGCAAGCGCTCATTCCAGGGCTTGAGGTACGCGTTATGTTGCCAGCTTACGACCGGGATGCCGAGCCTCCTGCCGACCATCTGCCCAAGCAGCGTGGCGCGTGTGAGAGAGGTCCATATGGCATCCGCGCCCCATTCTCGCGTCCGATCGCAGAGCCAACGATGGGCGGCGAGTTGATCCTTCTCGCCGCCATCACGGACGAGGGGTTCGATGCCCGCAGCACCCAAGCGCTCGACGGCTAACCCGTTGCGCCTAGTGAGCGCCATGATCCGAACCGTCGCTCCCGCCTTCTCCAAGGCGCGAACGATCTTGGGGAGAGGTGTTTGCGCACCGCCGCCTTCCATCGAATTGATCGCGTAGGCTATTCGCACCGCACGGGCTCCTTGTGCCTTGCGATAGCAGCGGCGATTGCATCGGCGGCCTGTTCGGACGCGGGGATATCAGACAGCGCAAAACTATGCGCGATCAGTTCCTTCTGTTCGTTACGATAACGCCTGCCAAGTATCTTCCATTCGACCAGCGCGGAAACTAGTGCGGCTGCGCTCTCCACCCTGCGTCCAGTCCGCAGGAAGGGCAGCGTCGCCTCGCCCTGCGAACCGAGCGCGCCATTGGGATCGAGCAGAAACACCGGACGCGGACGTACCAGGAACTCGTAGATCTGACTCGATGCATCGCCTATGTAGCCGTCCGCGCCAAGCATGTAGGACATGTCGAAAAGCCGGGGCCCGTCGACGTCGACTAGGATGTTCGACGCTGCCAGCGCTTCCTTCGGGATTTCGGGCCGCACTTTGCCGATCTTGTATTCGGGCGAGATATGGATGACCTTGCGAAACAGCATGACATGCGGTGCAAATATCAAATTATAAGCTTGGCCGGCGTCGCTCGCGAACCAGCGGAGCAGTTCTGGGCCCGCATCGAACCAGCTCGATAGATACGGATCGAAATGCGGGTTGTAAACGAATGTCGGACGCTCGTTGCCGAAGAAGTCGGGTCGCAACCGGATGTCAATGCCCTCGAACTTCGAATAGCCGGTCACTACGATTTTCGTTGCATCGACGCCATTGGCGGTGAGCTGCTCCTTCATCTTTGGACCGGCCACTAGGCTGAGATCGAAGTGGCGGTGGTCCGGATGGAAGGTGACGCTGCGATCGCCCGTGCCGTGCGGCACCCTGATGAACAGTGGTCTAGTGCGGTGATCGAGACGCTTCTTCACCCACAGGCAGGTCCGCTCAGTTGAAACAACCGCATCGCTTCGTGCGAAAAGGCGGGTATTCATGCGGAGCCGCGCGAGGCGGGTGACTGGGGCGAGCTTGTCGAGCATCCGAGCTACGGAGCCGATGGGACGGGGCAGTGAAAGTTCGTGCCACCGCATTCGTTCGGCATCCTCCGGCCGAACTAGTTTCTCCACCTGCGCACGGATGACGTCGCTGGAATAGGCCACTACAGTCTCGATCTCGGGATGGAGCCGTGCCATCGCACCAGCAATCGGGGCTAGATGAGCCACCTGGTGCGCGGCATCGTGGTTGAACAGAAAAACGGCTCGGGACATGGGCCGCGTGGATAGAGCTCCACCCCGTCATTGCAAAGTGAATTGTGGAACGCCACAGTTAAGTCGACTGGCGCCAGCGGCTACCGGGCCATCAGACTTCGAACCACAGGCCGATCTGGGATTGATATTGGAGATGACGGAACAGGAAACAGGCCAGGCCAATGATGCTAGGGGCGGCAGTCTTGTGAATATTCTCAAGAATTTCGTCTGGCTGATGGGCGGGAAGGGTTTTGGTGCAATCTGCTCGATCGCCTATCTCGCCATCCTCGCCCGTTCGCTGGGGGTCAAGGACTTCGGTCACTTCTCGCTTATCTTCGCCACCGGTCTTGGTCTAGTGGGGCTGGCGAGTTTCCAGACATGGCAGACCGTGGTGAAATTCGGGGCCGAGCCAGCGCACCGTAAGGATTGGCACAGTTTCGGGCGTCTGGTGTGGTTGTGCGGGGCCATCGATGTATCCGGCGCGATGGTCGGCACTCTAGTTGCGGTCGTCGTCTACTACGGGTTGGCGGGTGTGCTCGAGCTCAATCCCGAATTCGTCGATATGGCGTTTTGGTTCAATGTCGCGCTGCTGTGGTCAAGGATGACCACGCCCAACGGCATAGTGCGTGTGCTCAACCGCTTCGACCTCGGAACCTATGTTGAAGCAGTGGTCCCGATGGGCCGACTGCTTGCTTCGGTGGCGATCATTTTCCTCGGCCCGACGGTGGGCCGGTTTCTTTTTGCCTGGGCCTTCTTCGACCTACTCGCCGGGGTGCTGTACTGGATTGTCGCCTGGCGGCTGGTGCCCAACGCCTTGTCCCGCCAAACATTCGGAAATTTTCACGAGACGCTGGTCCAAAACTCGCAAGTGCCCAAGTTCTTCGGCATCACCTATGCTAGTTCCACACTTGATGCGATTTACAAGAATGTTCCGGTTCTGGCCGTCGGGTTCCTTTTGGGAACCAGCGCGGCAGGCCTCTATCGCCTGGTCGATCAAGCGGGTCAGGGGATCGGCAAGCTTTCCGGCATGCTGACCCGTGCCATCTTCCCCGAGTTTGCGGTGGCCCAGACCACGCAATCGATCGAGCGGTTCCGCAGGATGGTTCGCCAGGTAACGCTGATCGGTGCGCTGGGCGGCATCACCGTGACCTTGATCGCCATTTTTCTCGGTGAACCATTGCTCCGGTTGATCGGGGGAGAGCCCTTCGTGCCCGGATCGGTGATCCTTATCCTCCTGGCGGTCGCGGCGTCATTTGAACTGGCCTCGGTGGCCTACGAACCGATGCTCTATTCGACGGGCCACGTATACTATCCGCTGGTGATCCGCATGATTGCGGTTCTAGTCTTGGGACTTGGCATTCTCTTTCTCTCACCGCTGGGACCGATCGGCGTTGCGATTTCGGTCGTCTTGGGTATGGGCGTTTTATGGATTCTTATGAGTGTAACCGTCAGGAACGTGATTCGAGGTCTTGCGCGTGCTGGGAACCCGGCTTGATTTCGGCGCTAGTATTGGCGGGAACCCGGCCGGGTTGCGATCCGCTTGCCGGCTTCGAGGGCAAGCTGCACAAGGCGCTGATCGAGGTTGATGGCAAGGCGCTTCTTGAAAGAGTGGTAACCGCGCTGCGCAAGGCCGGTATGGGTCGCATCGCAGTGTCCTGCGATGATGGACCTGTGGCCCAGCTCGCCCGCGCGCTGGAATGCGAGGTATTGAAGCCCGGTGCCGGGCCCAGTGAGAGTGCCAGCGTCGCTTTTGCAGTGCTGGGAGCACCGCTTGTCATCACGACCGCCGATCACGCGCTGCTCCAGCCTGAATGGGTACGGGACCTGATAGAGGGGACGCCTGACGATGCCGATCTCGGCGTTGCGTTGGCAAAGCGCGAAAATATCGAGGGTTCCATGCCGGGCAGCAGGCGAACCTATCTGCGATTTGCCGACGGATCTTGGTCTGGTTGCAACCTTTTCTACCTACGAACACACCGTGCCGAAGCCGCTCTTGCGGCATGGCGCAGCGTCGAGAGAGATCGCAAGCGGCCATGGCGGATCGTCAGGAAGCTGGGGTTCGCTACCCTCGTCTCCTATGCAGTCGGGCGTCTCAGCCTTGGTGACGGAATTGTTCGGATGGGACGCCGAATGGGTGTCGAAACCCGCCTTGTAAGGATACTGGACGGTCTAGCCGCGGTAGATATCGATAGTCGGCAGGACCTTGAGGACGTCCGCGCGTTATTTGAGCGAGAATTATCTTAGCACGGTGCATGCTTTCCGTGAATAGGCCAAGCCAAGCTGTTGAGCCGATGGGTTAGCCGAAGGCCCGCTTTTTACTTTCGATCAGCGAAACCGGACGGGCGCCGCGGTAGACCGTTTCAACGACAACAGTCAATGTTCTCGCACCAGCATTAACACGCGCTGTTTTGTCGAGGGGCTTTCCGATCGAAGTGTACAGTAGTGCCCGTCGGTTCCCCATAGCTCTGTGAGAAGAGAGTTCGACGCCAGTCGCTCACCCACCGCCAGCCTTACGGCACGAACTGCTCTCCGCTCCGTAAATGGTCCTCAGCAAACCCGCAGGAAACTGCGTTTCCCAAATCCAGAACCGTACTACGGAACGGGACCGAGAGAGCGTCGGGCCTTCAAATGCGGCCTCGCATCGCTGCGGAGAACAGGACGTTGGTACGGTTTTGTCATCCCCCGGGGACCGAGCGGCGGGACGATCGCCTGCCATTCAGGTGAGGGTTTACAGGCATGGCCAAAGGCGATGTTACATGCCCACTTGACGCGATGTTACACTGTTGATGTTACGCGAAGGCAACTATCCGCGTTACGAAGGTTACGCCCCCTACACCGAATAAATTGCTTGTTTCGTCGATGATTAATCTACTGACACCGCTTTTGATCGGCACCTTATGGTACGGACAGATGTTCCGCTTTCGAGCTAAAAAAGAGACTGGGTTACGGTGGTTACCAGAGAGCAGCTCTGGGCAGACCCGCGCAGTACTGTTGCAGTAGAAAATGATGAGTAGGACCGCGTTCAAACCTCTGGGCACTCTATATCTTCGCGCGGTCACGTCACTCGACTTCGCGGGTTGCGACCTCGTCCGATCACGTCCTGAACTTTACCTTAGAGGTAAAGAAAATCATTTATAAACATAGTCTTGATTCCATTTATAGCTAGCGATAAGTTTGAACTTCTATTGGGGAGTTCAACCATGGCCGACTTGGCGCTGGCAGTTCGCACTGATGAGTTTGGCGGTCTCGACTGGCTGAGCATGCCGGGACAGGATCCGGCGATGGTCGCCCACTTGATCGAAACCCTGTCTGCCGAACTCATCCCGGTTAACCTGATCGAGCGGTGCTGGGTGCGCGATATCGCCATCCTCACCGCGCGCCTCGATTTCCTGCGCAAGACGCAGTGGGCGATGTTGGCGGCGCTAATGGAAGAGATCGCGCTGGAAGAGGCTACGGCCAATCGCTGCTTGCCGGCTCGCGAAAAGCTGGAACGCCCGCTTTTGGACACTGCGGCAACCGCCCAGCTCCTTTCAAATATTTATGCCAATCGCGGACCTGTGCCGGGCACCGATGATCCGCGTTTGCAGCGCTTGCTGGGTAAGGCCTACGCTGCACGCACGAAGCAAATCGAAAGCTTGTCGCAAATGGAGTTCCAGGTGATGCGAGAGCGTGACCGGATTATCCGGTGCCGCGACTCCCGCCACGAGATTCAGGTCAGCGAGCTTCTCGAGATGATCGAGAAGGGGCTGCTCGATTCGCCGGTCGATCCTACCGCCGGTATTCGGTATGCGCCGGCAACCCGCGATGACTGACACGGCCGCGCGCAGCGAGGCCGCCCGCGCGGCGAGCCGCCAAAATGGCCGGCGCAGCAAGGGACCGAAGACAGTCCTGGGGCGGCAGGTTTCGGCGCGCAATGCCTTCAAGCACGGCCTCCGCTCGCGCCAAACTATTGCACCTGGGATCCTGCCGACCTGGGCGATGATGATCGAGTTGAAGCTGCGCGCGACGATTGGGACAATCGGCCAGAACCGCCGCGAGCATCTCGACCGGCTCCTTCCGCTTATCATGCAGATTGATCAGGTCGACCGGCTGATCGCAGGAGAACTGGCCAAACTGCATGCCGCGCTGGTTAATCGTGCTTCCCTTGGCGTTGCCGATTTCGACTTCGCCGCGCTGCAAACCTTGTTCAACTACCGCCGCCGGTTCAGCGCCGCCCGCGACAAATGTCTGGTTCAGCTTACGAAATATGGGTTCCTCTTCCCTTTCGACCGCGAGAAGCTGACCGGCAAACGCTCGAAGAAGCGCAAGCGCAGGTTGAAGCAGCGACCTGCTCCCGCAGGCGGGGCAGAATTATGATCACGCAGTTTCCGGAATACCTGTTTGAGAACCCGCGCTATCCGTTCCCGCGCCTCAGCGCGGAACTGGTCGTCATGACCGTACGCGATGGCGCGCTGGAGGTCTTGATGGTGCCTGCCGGGGACAAGGACCGCCGGGGCGAGCTTGTCTTCCCCGGAACTTTCCTGATCGAGGAAAAAGCATTCGAACGGGTTGCCCAAGACCTGGCCGAGGAGCTTGGCCTCCGGCCCTCGCCGGCCGAGCAGATCGGAGTGTTCAGTGCGCCGCAGCGCGATCCGCGCGGCTGGGTGGTTACGACCGCGTTCCTGATCGCCCTGGACTGCGCCACCTTCGATTACTGTGTGGATGGCAGGGCGGAATGTCATGTCGTCTCAGTGAGAGTCGACAAAGACGATACCTGGGCATCCCTTAGCCTCTACGATCGCCGGGTCATCACCACGTCTGACCAAGCTGCAATCATTGCGGCCGCCGTGCGGCACCTGCGCGACCGGCTCGACAGCACGCGTCTGCCTTTCCGCTTTCTCGGCGAGAACTTCACCTTGCTGGAGCTGCTGCAGGTCCATGAGGCGATCAGCGGGACCAGCCTCGACAAGAGCAACTTTCGCAAGCGGATGCTGGCAAGCACCTGGCCGGGCGGGATACAGCTAATTCCTGCAAAGTTGCGTAAACCGGGACCGCATCGTCCGGCAGCGGTTTTTTATCTCGGCAAGGGTTGAAACGGGACGAGACTGACCGTCAGATTGGCCGGCCGAAGTGACACGTCGGTCAAGTTCAATCTCTGCTCACTGCCCTACCCAATTACCCCCACCATTCAGTCAGCACGTACCGGTTGCAGGCGGACGCGAACGCGTGCGTTCCGTACGGATGACGCTGTGCGCGCTCTTATCGGGTCCGCTCGGGTTCGTTTGGCAAAACTGCGACCTCGCCTCGTTCTCTCGAGCTCGGGTTCGTTTGACAAAGCTGGATGCTCCTTCCATCCTCGGTGGCGCAGCCCTCATTACCTCGAGACACAAAATACAATAATCTCAATAGCTCCAGATAAGAGTTGCGCCACCGTCGAAGCTATGGCGACAGCACGGAACGGCGGCGCGGAGTGGTTCCGCGCCGCGTTTCGGACAAGACAGATGGACAATATTTTCAGCGGCAGCTCGGCTCGTCGCACTAGCGAAACTCACCCATTGCAGATTGCGAGTGTGCGCGTTCCTTATGCAGACGGTTTGATTGGGATTACGCTGTGTCCCGGCAAGCAGCAGGCCAATGCCAGCACAGGCGCGTGGAGCCGCGATCTCGATCTCGACCTTGATGCAATTGCAGGCTGGAATGCGGCCGCCGTCGCTACCTTGGTCGAAGCGCATGAGCTAGAACGTCTTGGGGTGGCCGGGCTCGGCGAGG
>ERZ1645187.4099-NODE-4099-length-11910-cov-5.242261_pt1 | contig 11910 bp, 8 predicted proteins | sample MGYA00575352_ERZ1645187 | MGnify/ENA primary metagenome ERZ1645187 (study PRJEB40837, sample SAMN11349314) | freshwater sediment metagenome | isolation source: river sediment | host: Sediment | place: India: Wazaribad , New Delhi | collected 2017-02-21 ... | reverse complement strand
CATTTGAGAGCTATCACCTTTCTGACCTGTGATGGGGTTCTGCCCGCCAACGATGGGAGAGGATATGTCTTGCGCCGGGTTCTTCGCCGGTCCTTCCGGTACGGTAAGGAGCTTGGACTCGACAAACCCTTCCTCTACACTCTGATCGGAGACGTGGTGGACTTGATGAAGGGGGCCTATCCAGAGCTGGAGAGTTCCCGGTTCACGGCCTCCAACCTCTGTAAGGCCGAAGAGGAGAGGTTCGCTAAGACTCTCGACGTAGGGTACGGGATCCTCAAGGAGAAGATCACCAACGCCAAGTCTGCCGGTGCCGAGAGGCTTGAAGGGAAAGAGGTGTTCAAGCTTTACGACACCTACGGCTTCCCACCGGACCTGGTAGCGGATGTTCTGCAAGAGGAGGGGCTCTGCTTCGATCAAGAGGATTTCAACCGTGAGCTGGAGGCCCAGAAGGACAGGGCCAGAAGCTTCTGGAAGGGGGAGGAGAAGATTCAGGAGCTGAAGAAGTACAAGGCTCTCGAAAGCCTCAAGGTCCTCTTCCTGGGGTACGATCAGATGGAGGCCCAATCCTCAATCGCCGGCCTCTTCAGGGGAAAGGAGCCTGTAGAGGCTCTCAACGAGGGCGAAGAGGGAGAGGTTGTCGTCCGTCAGACACCCTTCTACGGCGAATCCGGAGGACAGGTTGGTGACAAGGGGATCATCGAAGGGGACGATTCTTACGCCCAGGTCCTGGATACCCACAGACCGGCCGACCAACTCATCGTTCACAAGGTCAAGCTTCTGAAGGGGGCCCTCCACTCCGGTGATGGGGTGACCCTGCGAGTGGACAACGATCTCCGCTGGTCAACCCGGAAGAACCATACATCGACTCACCTCCTCCATAAGGCTCTGAGGGAGACCCTCGGTCCCCACGTGAAACAGTCGGGGTCTCTGGTCTCGCCCCAGCGGCTTCGTTTCGATTTTACGCACTTTCAGCCTCTGACGGCCGAAGAGATCGGCTGGGTCGAGGAGATGGTGAACGAGAAGGTCCAGGCGGATCTTCCTGTGACGACCGAGGTCCTCCTTCTGGATGAGGCGATTAAACGGGGTGCCACGGCCATATTCGAGGAGAAGTACGGGGAACACGTCCGGGTCGTCTCGGTGGAAGGGTTCTCTCAGGAGCTTTGCGGGGGAACCCACGTCGGTAGGACAGGGGAGATCGGTGCTTTCAAGATCCTCTCCGAGAGTAGCGTTTCGGCGGGGGTTCGGAGAATCGAAGCGGTGACCGGCTTTAACACTCTCCACCGGTTTCAGGAACAAAGCCATCTGTTGACAACCCTGCGCTCTCTCCTGGAGAGTCCGGAAGACGAAGTTGTAGAGACGCTTAAGAAGCTTCTCCAGCAGAACCATAAGCTCTCCAAGGAGCTGGACGTTCTCCGCCAAAAGGCTCTGGCCTCCGACGAAGAGGAGTTTCTGAAGGGGGCCGAAAGGGTAGGGAAGAACTCCTTCCTCTTCCTCGGGGCTCCTGAGATCGAGAAGGAAGAGATCCGTGGCCTGGCCGACAGGCTGAAGAACCGTCTTGGCAGCGGCCTCGTCGTCCTCTACCGTGTCAAGGATGGGAAGGTGGCCTTGACGCTCTCTCTCTCCAAGAACCTCACCGGTAAGACCAAGGTCTCCACGCTCATCAAGGGAATAGCGCCCCTGATCGGCGGCGGAGGCGGCGGCCGGGACGACTTCGGAGAGGCCGGAGGCTCTCGCCCCGAAAACCTGCAGGCTGTGAAGAGCCAACTGCGTTCGGAGATGGAAGGTCTCCATGGCGAATAGAGGGCTCTTCTGGTTCACGCTCCTGGCGCTTCCGACCCTTCTTTGGGGGGATATCTACATCTACCAGGATGGCAGCGGAAGGAAGGTGATCTCCAACTACACCCCCACCGATTCGGTCAAGATTCTCAAAGTGATCAAGACGGTTCGGCACTTCTACAACACCAACCTTGGCGACACGGCCTACGAAGACAAGATCCGTAAGTTCAGCCAGAGGGAGGGAGTGGACCCGGAGTTGGTCAAGGCCATTATCAAGACCGAGTCCAACTTTGACGCTGGGGCCGTTTCCCATAAAGGGGCCAAAGGCTTGATGCAGTTGATGACCGAGACGGCCAAGGATTATGGGGTCAACGTCTCGGAGATCTTCGACCCTGAAAGGAACCTGGAGGCGGGAATCCGCCACCTGAAAAGGCTTCTTGACAAATACAACAACGACACCGTCTTGGCCTTGGCCGCTTACAACGCCGGTGAAGCGAGAGTGGACCGGTACGGGGGTATTCCCCCCTTCAGGGAGACTCAGGACTATGTGACCAGGATTACCCGCTTCTATAAGGGAGAGGTTCCGCTGAACGCCCCTAAGACGGTTTCCAAGACGACACCCCCCAGACGGAAGACGAAGGTTAAAAAATACTACGATGAGAAAGGCGTCCTCTGCATCTCCAACATTCCAGAAAGGGAGGGGTGAAGGGATCGTCTTTCTCCTTCTAATCCTCTCGATGACTCTTTGCGCGGTCATCGTGGTGACTCCCTTACTCCATGGTCCTTCGCCGAGTGGGGAGGGCTTCATAAGGTTGGCCTTCTCCCTGGTATGCCATCAGAGGCCGGAGCGCTCTCTCTCCTGGGGAGGGGTGGCTTTCCCTGTTTGTTCCCGTTGTTTAGGCTTTTACTTCGGTTTTCCCGTCGTTTTGTCGCTTTTTCTCCTTTTTCCGAGAGTGGAGGAACGGCTTCCTCTCTTTCTAACGGTGATCGGGGCCGTCCTTCTCTTCCTCCTTTCGAAACTCTTCCAGCCGGAGGGGGGCTTTCTCCCCTGGCACCACTCTCTTCGCTGGTTATCAGGGGCTTTTATTGCTATAATATCGGCTCAGGCCTTGTGCCGAGCGAGGTGATCCATGGAGAACGAAAGAATCCCAGAGGGAGAGGGTCTTCAGCCTCCTCTCCAGAAGAGCCCCAAGGCGCAAATCGAGCTGGGCCCCTGCCTCATGGGCGGAGCCTTGATGGCCATCCTGTCTGTCTTCCCTCTGATTTCGGTTTTCAACGTCTTCTGTTGCCTCTGGCTCATCGTCGGAGGGGCCGTGACGATCCTCATCGCCAAGAGGAACAACCCCGAGCCGATCACCGGGGGTGACGCCCTTCTCTATGGGGCGATCTCGGGGGTCTTCGGCTGGCTTCTCTTCACAGTCTTTCAGCTCATACGGGCCCTTGTCTTCGGGCAGAGGCTGAACCGTCTCCAGGAGGTCCTGGACAGATTCGCCCTTCCCGAGGCGCAGAGTGTCATGGATTGGGTCAACAGGGTCGGGTTCGTCCGGTTTTCCCTCCTCTATTGCGCCGCGTTGTTTGTTTTTTTCCTCTTTTTCCCTCCTCTGGGGGCTGCCCTGGTCCGCCTCATAGAGAAGCGAAAAGGACGTAACTAAGCCGAAGAAGGACGTGGGCAACCTCAAGATCAAGGTCATCGTCAACCCCGCTTCGGGAGGCGGAGCGACGAGGGGAAGGTGGAGAAGGTTTCTGCTCCCTCTGGAGTCTCGCTACGGACCCTTGAACCAGGAGTTCACATCATGCCCGGGCGAGGCGGTCCTCTTGACTCGAAAGGCCCTGGATGAAGGGTTCAACTATATTATCGGTTTAGGTGGGGACGGGACTTTCAACGAGATTGTCAACGGCTACATGGAGAAAGACAAACCGGTCAACCCTGATGCCTCCCTCTCGCTCCTTCCCTCCGGGAGAGGAAACGATTTTCTCCGGAGCGTTCGTGGTGAGACGGGAGCAACAAAGACACTGGACCTGGTGAAGGTCAGCGCCTCCGGGAGAGAGAGATACTTCTGCAATGTCTCCTCCTTCGGAATGGGTGGAGAGGTAGCCAGGAGAGTCGCCAAGAGGGGGAACCTTCTCAAGACCGCCTACTTGGCGAAGGCCCTTTCCGCGATTCTCTCCTCTCCGGCCAGGAGGGTGAGAGCCCTTGTGGACGGGAGAGAGGAGATTCGGGGAGACTACTGGGTCGGCGCCCTCTGCAACGGCGGCTATTTCGGGGGGAAGATGAAGGTCTCTTCCCAGGCCTCCCTGGAGGACGGTTGGCTCGATCTCTGCATGGTCAGGAAAGTCGCTCGCAGGGACCTTCTCCCCCTTTTAATAAACAGTCTCACCGGAAAGGCCCCCGAAGGCTCCGAGACCGTGAGACGGCGTTGCCGGAGCCTGACCCTGGAACCCTTGGAAGGGGGGGAATTCCCCTGGGAGTACGATGGAGAGTTGGGAAAGGGAAGAGAGTTGTTTTACACCGTTGTGCCGGGAGTGGTAAAATTTCGAATCGAGAGGTGGACATGAAGGTGAAGGTTGGGCTTTTGGGGACGATAGTGCTGGCTTTCTTCTTTTGCGGCACTCTTCTTCAGGCCCAGGAGCAGAGTTTCGTACCGGTCAAGGATATCAAAGAGGGGATGATCCTCAAGGGGCAAACGGTTCTGAAAGGGCAAACCCTCTCGGATTTCGAGGTCCGGGTCTCCGGAGTCTTGAGGAACAACTACCCCGGTGAAAATTTCATCATCGGTGAGATTCTGGGAGATTACTACAAAGAGACCGGAGTGATCGCCGGTATGTCCGGGAGCCCTGTCTACCTGGATGGAAAGATCGTCGGGGCCGTTGCCTTCTCTTTCCCTTTCACGAAGAAGGCCGTAGCCGGGATCACCCCCTTCGAGGCGATGCTCAAGACCGAGAAGAAGGCGGCTCCAGAGGTCTCTATGGACCTGAACATCGAGATGAAGAGTGGGTTCAGGGATCCGGACCTTCTGGAGAAGATCTCCAAGAGGCTCCAATCCAGGCTCCCCTCTTTCATGAACTGGAACCTTCTCTCCCATCCCGGGGGGCTCTCCCCCCGTCTCTCTGAGAGCATGGGATCTCAACTTGCCCAGTTCCGCACGGCCCTCCGCTCCCCAGGTTCTTCCCCTCAGCAGAAGATGAACCTCGACATGAAACCCTCCGGGGAAAAGCTGAGGGACGGCGATGCCATCAACGTCCACTACACGATCGGGGATCTGGATATCTCGGCGGTGGGAACGGTGACCAAGGTGATCGGCGACCGTTTCTACGCCTTTGGACACCCCTTCATGAACTTGGGAAAGGTGGAGTACCCGGTCTCCAAGGCGAAGATCATCGATGTGGTCCCCTCCTTCGAGAGTTCCTTCAAATTGGCTGAAACGGACACCTACATCGGGAAGATCACCGAAGACAGGCTCTTTGCCGTTCGCGGTCAATTGGGCTCTTTGCCGGATCTGATCCCCATCAAGGTGAAGGTCAACTGGGACAAACCCCGGGAGTATCAGATCAAAATGGTTCGGGACAAGCTTCTCTCCCCGCTCCTTCTTTACAATGTGATCAGCAACGTTCTCATCGCCGAGGCGAAGGAATCCGGTGAGCTCTCGGTGAAGGTGAACGGCTCTTTCTTCACGGAGGGAGGGAACACGGTCGTTTACGACGACACTTTCGCGGGCTCTTCCTCGGTAAGCGATCTTTCGATGATGTTCGCCTCCCTGGCTTACGTTCTCATGGACAACCCTGTCAAGGAGTTCAAGATTCAGGAGGTCGCTCTGGAGGTCACTCCCTGGGAGAAACGAAAGGTCGCCACCCTCAACAGGGTTGTGGCAGAGAAGTACAGGGTAAAGCCCGGTGAGAAGGTCAACTTCACCCTCTACTACAAACCCCTCAACGAACCGGCAAAGAGCGAGAGCGTCTCCATTACGGTTCCTCCCCTCGCTTCAGGCGAGAAGCTCTCGATTCTTATCGGCGATGCCCAGAGTATGGAGAAGTTCGACACAGAGCAGTACAAGGATGGTTTCAAGTTCCCTGAGAGTGAAACCACCCTCCTGAGGGCCTTGAACAACATCAGGAAGAACAACTGCATCTACTTCAAAGTCTTGCGGAGCAACCAGACGGTTTTTCTCAACGGTTACGACTACTCCAACCTGCCCGCGTCGGTGTTCCACTTCCTTCTCCCCTCTCAGAGGGACTTCAACTACGCCTATCCTCCGATCAGTACCTTTCGTGAATACGCACTTCCCATCGAATACAGCTTCGAGGGGAGGGCCATGATCACCCTGGAGATTCAATGACAAAACTAGTGAGGCAGACCGCCATGAAGAGAACAACCCTTTCCCTTTTTGTCCTTCTTTTCACCCTCTCCTTGGGAGCCGTTGAACCGATAAGGGTCTCCTACAGGGAGTGGAAAGATTTCTTGTCCGGAGAGTTTCAAGGGCTTCGGCTCTCGGAGGAGGGAAGGCTCTCCCTCTCGTTGAACATCGTGGACTTGGCACAGCCGGAGGAGAACCTCATCTTCGCTGCCGTCGCCGATTCGAAGGGCGACACCTACATAGGCACCGGTCATAACGGGAAGGTGTACCGCCTAGGCAAGGATAAGTTTGAAGAGGTTTTCAAGGCGGCGGAGCCCGATATCTTTGCCCTTGCCTCGGACGGTGCGGGCAACCTCTACATGGCCTCCTCTCCCAACGGGAAGATCTACAAAAGGGATGGGTCGGGGAAGGTCTCCGACTTCTTCAACGGGGACGACCGTTTCATCTGGGACCTGGAGGTTAAGGGTCAGACCCTCTACGCCGCCGCCGGTGGAAACGGAGGAAAGGTCTACCTGATCAACCTCAAAGACGGCGCCCTCATGAAAACCTATGAGATCGACGAGTTGAACTGCGTTCGTCTCTTCCTGAGAGGCGATAAGCTCTGGGCGGGGGGGAGCGACAAGGGAACCGTCTACGAGCTTACCGGGGAGAGAAAGGAATCCCTCTACCGGAGCGGCGAGAAAGAGATCAAGGGAATCTACGTGAACGACCGGAACGAGATCTTTGTCGCCTCCGCCGGACTCTCCATGACGAAACAGGCCGAGAAGGAGAAGATCGTCTTGACCTCTCAGAAGGCTTCCGGTGAAATCGTCAAACTGAAATCCAACGGTGAAGTCGAGAAGATCTGGACCTCCGAGGACGAGATCCCCTACGACCTCAGAGGCGATGGGGACGAGATCCTTTGGGTTACCGGCGACAGCGGCCGTATCTACCACTACGCCTCCGGGAAGGTCTCCCTGATCGGCCAGAGTCGAGGAAAGATCGCCCTCTCCCTGATCCCCGCCTCCAACGGATGGCTGGGGCTGTGCAATTTCCCGGCCGGTATCTTCCGGCTCGAGAAGGGAATCCGCTCCCAAGGGGAGTATTTCTCCCGTATTCACGATACCGGTTCCCTCTCCACCTTTGGAACTTTCTCCTTCCGGACCGAATTTCACGGGAAGGTCTCTGTGGCGTACAGGGGAGGGAACACCGAAGAGGCGGACGGATCGTGGACCCCTTGGTCCGCCTATATGACCGACCCCTTCACCATAGGTCTCTCGAAGAAGAGGTACTTCCAGTTTAAGATCCGAATCGACGGGGGAGATCCTCAGAGTTCAGTCCATGGGTTGGAGTTCGTCTACCTTCCCGTGAACGTCTCTCCGACGGTGAAGAATCTGAAGATCTCCTTTCCCGCTCAGCCTGGGGCAGAACCGCCCGCGAACCCCGCGGACGTGGTGAAAGAGGGGACTCTGCGCTTCAGCTGGGAGGCCCGTGACATCAACCAGGACAAGATGGTCTATGAGATCTCCCTTCGAAGGGAGGGAGAGACTCTCTGGAACGTCGTGGAGAGGGATTGGAAGAGTACGACCTTTTCTCTCGAGAAGGCGGCCATGGAAGAGGGGGAGTACCAGGTTCGGGTGGTCGCCTCCGATTCTCCCTCCAACCCCGAGACTATGGCCTTGAAGGGGGAGATGGTCAGCGAACCCTTCCGCCTCGACTACACTCCTCCGGAGATTGAGGGGAACCTGGCCGTTGCCGGTGGCTCTCTGAGCTTCAAGGTCACCGATCGAATCTCTCCAATACGCTCTGTCTCCTACCATACCGGCGACAGGAAGTGGAAGCCCCTCTTTCCGGAGGATGGAATCTGCGATTCTCTGTCTGAAACCTTTGTGATTAAGGGAGCGGCTGGCAAAGTCTGGGTCATCCGCGCCGAAGATCTGAGTGGGAACGTGAGGGTCAGGGTAGGTAAATGAGATGTCCGAAGGCTACTACGCGTTAGGGGTCAGTCCCGAGTCTTCTCTGGCTGCAGTGTTTCAGCGCTATTTTTCTCTCATGGACGAGCTGGAGACGAAGATCGAGTATGAGATCGAGGGAAGAAGTCCGAAGGTAATCAACGATTTCGCCCATTATCAGGGGGCCATGAACGAGATTCTCCGTGAGAAAGAGCTCTCCGGGGAGACACCGGAGGGGTGTCTCCCCCCGGAGAGCCTGAAGAAGTTCTACTACTACAGGGGGAAACGGCTTTTTATCGAAGGGAAGCTCTACGAGGCAGGGCAGAGCTTCGAGAAGGCGAGCAGAATGGCCTCGAGAGATGGGAAAACCCTCTACTTCCTGGGCCGTTGTCTCTTGGCCTCAGGGAATCTCAAGTTGGCGGAAGACGCCTTTAAGCTCGCGTCGGTAAAGGAACGGAAGAACCCTTACCTTTGGCTCTACCTGGGGGATGTCTACTCCAAGGGGGGATTTCCGAAGAAAGCCCTGCCCATGTGGGAGCTCTGCCTGGACTTGGACAAACATTTCTTCCCGGCCCTTGAGAGGCTGGAGAGGCAGGGCGTGAACCTTCGCAGGAAGTTTATTCAAGAGGGGTTCGTTGAACTGTGGGAGAAGTTGAAGGGAAAGTTCTCCTCGGGAAAGCGGTCGGACAGGGAGGAGTAAGCCCTTTCCAGAGAACATCCTCTCTCTCGGTACGTAGTAGGGGAGGGGGACTCTCCCGTGTAGTCTCCCGTGCACAAAAAAACAATTAAGGAGTGAAAGATGAAGAGAGCGTGGCGCTTCTTTACGGCCGGGATGTTTTGCCTGGCCTTTTCCATGGTCCTCTTGGCCGACGATGGGATGTGGATGCCCCATCAGATGAAGGATTTGGATCTTCAGAAGCTGGGACTTCAGATGGACCCCGGGGAGCTTTACAAGACCGACGGTACCGGCTTGATGAGCGCCGTGGTCTCCTTCGGCGGAGGAACAGGGGAGTTCGTCAGCAAGGAGGGCTTGCTTCTGACAAACCACCATGTAGCCTTCGGGGCCATCCAGAGAGCTTCCACGAAGGAAGAAAACTATATTGAGAAAGGGTTCCTCGCTTCCACCCTGGAAGAGGAGATCCCCGCCCTGGGATACTACGCCGATGTCCTTCTGGGTTACGAAGAGGTTACCTCACAGGTGACCAAGGGTCTGACCCCCAAGATGTCCCCTCTCCAGAGGGCCGGTCTCCTCGAGAAGAACATCAAGGCTCTGGTCGCCAAGGCCGAGAAGGGAGAGTCAGACCTTCGAGCCAACGTTTCCACCATGTACAGCGGGAACCGGTACTACCTCTTCCGTTACAAGAGGATCAAGGACATCCGTCTCGTCTTCGCCCCCTCTCAGGACATAGGAAACTTCGGCGGTGAAGTCGACAACTGGATGTGGCCCCGCCATACAGGCGACTTCTCTTATATGAGAGCCTACGTCTCCAAAGACAACAAAGGTGTCGAATATAGTAAAGAGAACGTTCCCTACAAGCCCAAGGCGGTCTTGAAGATCTCTTTGGAGGGAGTCAAGGAGGGAGACTTTCAATTCGTCATGGGGTATCCTGGAAGGACCTACAGAACCTACTCCTTGGCGGCTTTCAAATACGATATGGAGAACCTGAAACGCAGGCGGGACACGCTGGCCGATCAGGTCGCCTTCTTCGAAGAGGCCGGGAAGAAGGACAAGGTAGTGGAGATCAAGTATGCAGGCCGCGTGAAAGGCCTCAACAACGGCCTGAAGAACTACACCGCCAAACTCGAAGGGTTTGAGAAGTTCGGCATCCTCGAGAAGAAAGCGGCTCTCGAAAAGGAGCTTACGGATTGGATCAACGCCGACCCGAGCCGTGTCAAGAGATACGGGAATGTGGTTGCTCAGATCGAATCCTTCCTTCAGGGGATGAAAGAGAAGGCCCTTCGTAACGAATCTTTGGGGAAAGTCGCGGGCGGAGCCTCTACAGTCGTTGGACAAGCCTATACGATCTACCGCGCCGTTCAGGAGAGACAGAAGCCCGACCTGAAACGGGAAGAGGAGTTCCAGGAAAGGAACCTGGCCTCACTCAAGATGCGTATGGAGATGGTGGAACGGGGATATGTCCCCGAAGTGGACAAGAGTTTTCTGAAGCGGGAGCTTAAGAAGATGATGAAGCTTCCAGCCGAACAAATGCCCTTGGCGGTTAAGCCTCTCCTGCAGAAAGGCTCCGATGATGAGGTCGACCGCTACGTCGACGATCTTTACGCCAACACGGGGATCGTCGATCCTGCCAAGCGGGCGAAGATGCTTCAAATGACACCCTTACAGCTCAAGGCCCTCAAGGATCCCGCCATTCAGCTCGCCCAAGAGTTGGAGACGGAGATGAAGAAGATGAGAGACGCCGCCAAGGCTGAGAACCAGAGGTTCGGCGATCTGAACAAGGCCTACCTCGCCGCCCTTCTGGAGATGAAAAACAACCGTCTCGCCCCTGACGCCAACTCCACCATCCGGTTCACCTATGGTACCGTGGAGGGCTACTCGCCGAAGGACAGCGTCTACCTGAAGCCCCAGACGACGCTGAAAGGGGTCTTGGAGAAAGATCGGGGAGTCTTTCCCTTCCGGGTTCCCGAGAAGCTGAAGGAGCTGGCCAAGAGCAGAGATTATGGCCGCTATGAAGATGCAGTTCAGAAGGATATCACCCCTTGTTTCCTGAACTCTACCAACGTTACGGGTGGAAATTCCGGTTCTCCGACAATCAACGCGAAGGGGGAACAGGTGGGGATCATCTTTGATATGACCTACGAGAGCGTTATCGGGGACTACCTCGTCATTCCGGAGCTTCAAAGAACGGTCAGCGTGGATATCCGGTATGTGCTCTTCGTCACGGACAAGGTCGCCGGTGCCCAGAGGCTTCTGAAAGAGATGGGCCTGGCGGAGTGAACAGGGAGATAGGGTGAGAAAATGAAGAACCTTTTGATCCTCGCGCTTTCAGGGCTCTTCCTGACCGCTTGCCTCTTTGGAGCGGACAAGGGGAGTTCCAGTGTCTCCTCAGGGACGGTGGAGAAGGTTTGCCGTCTGCTGACCGATCGGTACGGGAGTGATGCGGCCATGTCGATCGAGAGAGGCGTTAGTCAGGCCGCCTCTCTCTGGCGGGCCGAAGATGGTTCGGAGAAGGATTTCGAGACCTTTTGTCAGGAAAACTACGTCGGCGATCCGGCGAAGAAAGAACTTCTCTTCAGGCGTCTTGATGAGCAGTTCGAAAGTCTCATGGGCCACTTCAACAAACTCTCACTGGATCTGAAAGCCCCTCTCCACCTCGACCGGGGGGAGATCCAGCCGATCGACTTGATTCTGGGCCAATACGAGCCATCGGCCCATCTTTCCGACGACCTCTTCCTCAACAAGGCGGCCTTTCTGATCGTCCTCAACTTTCCCTACTACACGTTGACGGAGAAGAGTACCCTTGGGGCCGGATGGAATCCTCTCCAGTGGGGGTATGTCCGGATGGGGGAGAGGTTTCTGGCACGGGTTCCCGCTCATGTGAACCAGCTGATCTCCGATGCGACGACCAGGGCGGATAACTACATCTCCGGATACAACATTCCTATGGGAGGGCTGGTCACTCCCAAGGGGAAGACCCTCTTTCCTGAAAACCTGAGGCTCATCAGCCATTGGGGCCTCAGAGACGAGCTCAAGGGACGCTACGCTGACCCCAAGGGTCTGGAGAAGCAGAAAACCATATACGAGCTCATGAAACGGATCATCACCCAGGAGATTCCCTCCCGCTTTATCGATTCCAAGGGGCTCCGATACGATCCTCTTAACAACCTTCTCT
>ERZ1645187.4098-NODE-4098-length-11910-cov-17.988191_pt1 | contig 11910 bp, 8 predicted proteins | sample MGYA00575352_ERZ1645187 | MGnify/ENA primary metagenome ERZ1645187 (study PRJEB40837, sample SAMN11349314) | freshwater sediment metagenome | isolation source: river sediment | host: Sediment | place: India: Wazaribad , New Delhi | collected 2017-02-21 ... | reverse complement strand
CCTGCAACCTGCAACGAGCTCCCCTCATGGCCTTCGACACGCTTGTCCAGCCGCTGCGCAATCTCGCCCTGTTCCAGGGCCTCTCGGCGGCGCAATTGACCGAGATCGCCCGCCGTGCGGAGCGCGTGGTCTACCGGGCCGGCGATCGTATCATCACCGAAGATGCGACCGCCGACGCGGCCATCATCATCGTCGCCGGAGAGGCCCACAGAACCAGCGGCCCGGATCTCGACGAGGTCGAGGTGCTTCCCGTGGGCGCACTGCTCGGTGAGATGGGCATGCTCGTCGAAACCACCCATACGTCCACCGTGGTCGCGGTTTCCGCGGTCCGCGCACTCCGCATCCAGCGCGCCGAGCTGATGGCGCAGATGGCGCGCGACGAAAGCCTCGCGGAACACTTCGTGCGGCTCGTGACCGAGCGCCTGCATGAGATCGCCGAGGCCATGCGCGCCGTCGACCGCGGATTGGCGTTCGCACTCGGCGATGAGGCTTCGGCGCATCGGGCCGGCTCAGCCGTCGCATCGCTCACCGACGGCACGGCGCGCCGAGCAGGTCGGCCGGGCGGAGAAGAAAGCGCTGCCCTCCACTGAGGCCGGTGCGGCTCGGTTATCGTTCAGCTCAACCATCATGGAGAGCACTGGCCGCCGCGCGCCGCCAGGAACGGCAGCGCGCACGCCCGTTTACTGCAGCTCACGCGGAACCGCCGCAGGACGTGTTCACTTCACGATAGATACGGCCCAGAAATGAGAACGCCCAACCCCGGGGGGAGGGGTTGGGCGTTACGAGCGCTTGCGCGCGTGGCACCGGGAGGGAAGCCGATGCCCCAGATGATATCTTCGGCTAGACGGGGGGGCACTACCGAGTACAGGGTGATATCATCTGTGTATCGATACCTAATCTCAACTGATGGATTTTCAATAGAGGGAATCGCAATCGATCACGAAAACGTGATCTATTGCACGCAGCTTATCCCCAGCCCGGTCTGGACTGAGGTTTGAGAGCAACATCTGCCTGACTGATTCGCGACAGCTTGTCGCAGTTGGTTCCCTCGCGGGGCTCCGCGTCGACCGCACGCGGTGCCCGAAACACAGAACTGCCCCCAGTTCAATGTCTTGCGCGACGATCTTCGCAATCGCTCTCCCTGTTACTGGTTGTTGAAGGCCGCGCCCATCGGCTTGATGACGAATTCCTTGGCGTCGATCTCGCCACCTTTCTGCAACTCGCCCACCTCGACACGGGTATCGAGACCCTGGGCGTCCTTGGTCAGCCACTCCTTCAGCTCGAACGCCGGCTTGGTCGAAAAGACCAGCCGGATGCGGCCGGGGGTATTGGGGTCCTTGTCCTGGATGCCGAGCGTGATGGTATCGCCGGCGTCCTGAACCTCGACGATGCGCGCGTCGCGCACCAGATCGACATCCTTGCGCAGCAGCATGCGGAACGGGGTCTGGTCGAGTTCGACGCGGTCCTCGTTGTTGAGGTCGCGATCCTGAATGGCGAGGTATTTGCCATCGGAGATGATGACCTGGAGGCTCGGACGCGCATAGTCGAAGCGGAACTTGCCCGGCTTCTTCATGGCGAACTTGCCCTTCATGACCTTGCCGTCGGCGCCGGTCTGCACGAACTTGCCCTGCAGCGCGTCGAGGCTGTCGAAGTAGGCGCCGACCTTCTTGACGATGTCCATCTGCGCCGCGTCGAGGGCGATGCCCGTCGTGCCGTTCGGCGCGACTTCCGCGCTCCAGGCGGTGCCCGCGGTCCCGCCCGCGGCCGGCGCCGGCTGGGCCGGCTTGTCCTGCGCCGTAGCGATGCCGGCCATCGGTGCGACGAGCGCTCCGGTCAGGGCGATAAGCGCAACTGCGCGGCTCAGTGCATTCATGGAAACGTCCATAGATCCCCCAAACCCTTCCTGGAAGGGTGCCATTTCACGACATCGACCAACAATGCGTCGAGAAGTTGGCGGATCGTACAGAGGTGAGACCAAGGGGCAAGCGCGATCGGGCCGGCATCGTTACCGGGCTGGGGATGAGGCACTCCCGGGAGACGCAGCCCTTTCTGGATACGTCGTCGAACGACAGCGCCCCCCCCCTCCGCTTGACGTGGCCCCTCGCGCCACGTCGTGCATCGGCTGGCGATCAAACTCGGCTCACGCCGCGTCGCCCTCGATGGTGCCGACGACACCGCCGGCGCAGCCGAGGATGTCGCGCTTGCCGGTCGGGCTCGCCGGACTGATGAGCCCCTCGCGCTCCATGCGCTCGATCAGGTCGGCGGCGCGGTTGTAGCCGATCGACAGGCGGCGCTGGATGTAGCTGGTCGAGGCCTTGCGGTCGCGCAGCACGATCGCCACGGCGCGGTCGAACAGGTCCTGCTCGCTCTGCCCGCGGCCATCGGCGCCCTCGGGCGTCGCCGCCGGCGGCGGCTCGCCGATGCCGGTCACATAATCCGGCGGGCCGTTTTCCCGCAGCGCCTTGGCGATGGCCTCGACCTCGTCGTCGGCGACGAATGGCCCGTGCACGCGCATCACCTGGCCGGTGCTGGCGGCATAGAGCATGTCGCCCTGGCCGAGCAGCTGTTCGGCGCCCTGCTCGTTGAGGATGGTGCGGCTGTCGATCTTCGACGTTACCTTGAACGAGATGCGCGTCGGGAAATTGGCCTTGATGGTGCCGGTGATAACGTCCACCGACGGGCGCTGAGTCGCCATGATGATGTGGATGCCGGCGGCACGCGCCATCTGCGCGAGGCGCTGCACGGCGGCCTCGACCTCCTTGCCGGCGACCAGCATCAGATCAGCGAACTCGTCGATGACGACGACGATGTAGGGCATCGGCTCCAGCTCGAGCTTTTCGTGCTCATAGATGGCCTCGCCCGTGCGGTTGTCGAAGCCGGTCTGCACCGTGCGCGCCAGCATCTCGCCGCGCTTCTTCGCGTTGCGCACGCGGTTGTTGAACACGTCGATGTTGCGCACCGCCAGCTTGGCCATGCGCTTGTATCGCTCCTCCATCTCGGAGACGGCCCAGTTGAGCGCCGCTACCGCCTTCACCGGATCGGTGACGACCGGCGTCAGCAGGTGCGGGATGCCGTTGTAGACGCTGAGTTCCAGCATCTTCGGGTCGATCATGAGGAAGCGGCACTCCTCCGGCGTGTGCCGGTAGAGCAGCGACAGGATCATGGCGTTGACGCCGACCGACTTGCCGGAGCCGGTGGTGCCGGCGACCAGCAGATGCGGCATGCGCGCGAGATCGGCGACGATCGGCTCGCCGCCGATCGACTTGCCGAGCGCCACCGGAAGCGTCAGGTCGGCGCTGCGGAAGGTCTCGGTCTCGAGCAGTTCGCGCAGCAGCACGGTGTCGCGGCGCACGTTCGGCAACTCGATGCCGATGGCGTTGCGGCCGGGCACGACGGCGACGCGCACGGCGTTGACGCTCATCGAGCGGGCAATGTCGTCGGCGAGCCCGATGACGCGCGAGGATTTGGTGCCGCGCGCGGGCTCCACCTCGTACAGCGTGACGACGGGACCGGGACGAATGTCGCGCACCTCGGCCTTGACGCCGAAATCCGCGAGCACGTCCTCGAGCAGGCGGGCGTTGCCGCGCAGCATGGTCTGCGTCAGCTCCGGGCCGGCCTTGGCGGCGACGGGCTTCTTCAGGAGATGCAGCGGCGGGCGGCGGAACGCCGGCTCGCCCTGGTGACGGAACGTGAGGCCGCCGAACAGCGCATTGCGCTTGACCGGTTGCGGTGCGGGTGCGGGCACCGGCGCGGCCCGGGACGTGGCGTGAGCGGTTGTAGCCGGCTGTGCCTGCGCATGCGCGGGCGCGACAGCCGGCATCGGCTGCGGGTCGGACGCGGCGGAGCCCGGCGCGAAGCGCGCCGCCATGGCGCGGCTCGCCTGCTCGGTCGCCGCTTCGAAATGCGGGTCGTGATGCACCTCGGCCGGGAGAGGCCGTCCGGCGAGCGCCGCGGCCGGACCGCGGGTCGGCATGCGCGGCAGGCCATGCGCCGGCGGATGCGGCGGCACGTAGGGCTGTTCCGCGGGGGCGAACGGCGGCTGAGACCCCGCGTGAGCGGCGGCTTGGCCATAGCCCGGCAGACGGCCGCTCGCCGGTCCGTTGAAGGGCGCCTCGTGAGCGGTCGGGAGCGGCGGGACGTAGGGCTGATATGGCGTCGGCGGGTAGGGCGCGGACGGCGGCATGGCGGGCTGCATATGCCCGTGCGGACGCTGCCCCGCAGCGGAGTGGCCATAGGCAACCGCGTGCGGGCCGGCCGGAGCTTGGTGACCATGAGCTTCGTGACCGTGAGCGCGCCCAACACCTGCTGCCGAACGCTGCGCGGCGACCGAGGCGCGGACAGATTGCAGACCGGCGGCGATACTGGCGCCGCGCTGGCCAAGGACCGCGACGCCGCGCTGCGCCGTATGACGCGCGGTATCCATGAGTCGCGTGAAGCTGACGACCGGGGCGAACGTCGGCTCGCGGCGCTCGTCGCCGGCGCCGTACCCGGCCGGTGCGTGGACCACCGGGCGATGCTGTCCGAAGTGCAGCTCGCCGGATGCGCCGCCCGTAACCGTCGGCCGATCGGGACGCCGGGAGTCGCGCGCCGCAGCGACGATGTCGGCAAAGGCGACGCCGATGGCGTGCGAAAGCGCTGCAAAGCCGCCCGCGAACAGCAACAGACCGGCGGCAGCACCTGCGCGCTGCGCATTGACGAGAGCGAGCACGCTGACGCCGAGGCTGTAGACGGTATCGCCGAGGATGCCGCCGAAGCCGTGATGCAGCGGCCAGCTCGCCGCAACCGGCAAGGCGGAAACGGCACCGGCGAGCACGGCGATGGCGAGCGGAAAGAAGGCGAGCTTGGTCCGCAGCCGCTGCACGCGGCCGCCGAGCAGCAGTTCGAGCGCCCAGAACAGCGGCGCCACCAACACGACGACACTGGCGAAGCCGAACGTCTGCAGCAGGAGATCGGAGACGATGGCGCCGAGCGGGCCCATCAGGTTGCGTGTCGTGCCGCTGGTCGCGTGCGTCAGGCTTGGATCGGTCACCGACCACGAGACGAGGCTCAACCACAACAGCGTAACGACCAAAAGCAGGCCGCCACCTATGCCGCGCGCGACGGCTCCGGCGAGACGCTGCTCGAGCGGCGGCTGGGCACTGTGCGCCATCGACGGATAGTGCGGATCGTACGACATGGGGACAATCGAACTCTACGCATGAACAGACACGATACGGGTGAGCGCCTCCCTGATCGTCGCCGGGTCCGCCACCAGAGCCACGCGCACGTAGTTTGCGCCCGGGTTGATGCCGTCACGTCCGGGCTGTGCCAGATAGGCGCCCGGGATAACCCTGACACCGCAGCGTTGCCATATGGTTACCGCTGCATCACCGCCACCGCCGAATTGGCTCATATCGAGCCAGAGAAAGAAGCCGCCGGCCGGGCGCACGTAGCCGAAGCGGCCTTGCAGCACCTCGTCGCAGACGTCGTACTTGGCGCGATAGGCCATGCGGTTCGAGACGACGTGCTGCTCCTCGCTCCAGGCGGCGGCCGAGGCGTGCTGCACCGGACCGGGCATGGTCGGGCCGACCAGATTGCGCACTTCGGCCAGCGTCTCGAGGAAAGTTGCATCGCCCGCCGAGAAGCCCGAGCGCAGGCCCGGCAGATTCGAACGCTTCGACAGCGAGTTGAAGACGACCAGATTGCGGAACCGCTCCGCCGTCGCCGCCGCCACTTCGAGCCCGCCTGTCGGCGGCGCGTCGGCGTAGATCTCCGAGTAGCATTCGTCGAGGAACAGCATGAAGTCGTGCCGGCGCGCGAGATCGAGCGCGCGCGCGATATAGGCGCGGCTCGCCACCGCGCCCTGCGGATTGGCCGGCGAGCAGAGGTAGAACGCGGCCGTGCGATCTAGCAGCGCGGTGTCGTCGGCGATCTCGTCCAGGTTGGGCAGATGTCCCGTTTCCGCGGTTGCGTTGAGATAGACAGGCTCGGCGCCGGTCGCCAGCGCGGCGCCGATGTAGGCCTGATAGTACGGGTTGCAGATGAGAATTGCCGGCCGCTCGACGTGCGCCTTGCGCCCCACCGCCGGAAACGCCGCATAGAACAGCCCTTCGCGCGAGCCGTTGGACGGCAGCACCTCGCGCGCCGCGTCCACCTTGCCCGCGCCGGTCAGGTTGAAGCGGCGGTCCAGCCATTCGGCGATGGCCCCGCGCAGCGCATCGCTGCCCTTGATCGGCGGATACTTGGCGAACAGCGCCTCCGCCTCGCGGATCTTGTCGGCGATGAACCCAGGCATGGTCTCGCGCGGCTCACCCAGCGTCAGGTCGATGGTGCGATCGTGCCCGGCCGGGATGTCGGCGAGCAGGTTGCGCAGCCGCGTGAACGGCGACAGCACGGCGCCGGTGGCGAGGGCGGCGAGACCGGTCGGGGGCAGGCTCATTGGGAATCGACTCGCAGGATCGGGGCCGGGATCGGGGCGGAACGCGCTGAGCATTACGGCCTGATCGTCGGGGATGGAAGGGTCTGCGCCACTCCCTCCAGCAGCCGAGTCCGTAGCCGCAGCGAGGTCGGGCGCGAAAATCCGCATCCTGTTCCTGCCGGAACAGCCGTTAACCACCCGCCATGGCAAACGAGGTCTCAGCAACCGAGCAATCACGCTCTCGTTCAGGAGATCACCCGATGACCAAGGCGACCACCAAGGGACACCGACCGGGCCTCGCCGCGCTGGCGATCGCCACCACCACGCTGCTGACTGCCGGCTCCGCCTTCGCCCAGGCCGACCCGCGCGGCGTCTGGATCGACAATACCGGCCGCGGCGCCGTCGAGATCGCCGACTGCGGCAAGGGGCTGTGCGGCAAGGTCGTCTGGGTGAAGTCAGAAAAGGACCGTAGCGGCTGCGGCGAGCAGATTATCGGCAACGTCAAGTCGGCCGGCGGCGGCATCTGGGACTCGGGCTGGATCTATTCCCCGGAGCACGGCCGCAAGTACGACGTCGAGTTGAAGGCGGTCGGCCCGGACAAGCTGCGCGTGGTCGGCTATGCCGGCATCCGTCTGTTCTCGGAGACCTATTACTGGAAGCGCGCCCCCGCTGATCTCGCCCGCTGCGACAACCAGCAGACGGCAGCCGTCACCGGCGAGACGCTGAGCGATGCAGCACCCTCGGCATCGACCACCACCACCACGGCGGCCGCCGCCACCGCTGCCGGTGCGGCAGGCATCGCGGCAGCTGCGGCCACGAAAGGCGCCGCCAAGCCTGCGGGCGAGGTCAACACCGCGAGCGTCGCGACCACCGAGGACGACGAAGAGCCGGCACCGCGCAAGAAGAAGGGCGGCTCGGGTCTTGGCGGGCTCGGCAAGTATCTGAAAAAGACCGGCAACACCTGCCGACTGAACACGCCGTGGTTGAAGACGAGCTTCGACTGCAAGGGCTGGTGACGACCGCTTTCCTCCGTCACTGTTCGGCCGGGCCGGCCCCCGCACCCCCGACAAGGGGTCCGCGGGGGCCGCGCGCGTTGCAGACAGAACGGCCACGCCGACATTCCCTCGCCACTCCGATGGGGGTAAGTTCGCTCCTTCCGACGAGGCGAGAAAGCGAGCCCCCGCAATGCCCACCCCAGCTCCGCGTTCGACTGCGGCCCGCGGCGCCCTGCACCGCCGCGGCATGGCGCTGGCCGGCGTTGTCACGGCCGCGCTCGCCGTCATGGCGCTCACCGGCTGCCGCAACGAGCCGTCGAGCGCACTTCCGTCCGGCGTCGCAAGCATGAACGAGACGACCGTCTCCGGCATTTCCTCGGGCGCCTACATGGCCGGGCAGTTCCAGCTCGCGCATTCCGAGTCCGTCATCGGCGCCGGCATCATCGCCGGCGGCCCCTACGGCTGCGCCGAAAGCCTGTTCGCCGATGTCATGCCGGGGCCGGCTTCCGCCATTCTCAATGCCACCAAGGCGATCAACGGCTGCATGCTCAACGCCATGCAGATCTGGGGTGTACCGAACCCGCCGATGCTGGCCGACAAGGCGCGCTCCCTCTCGACGCAGGGGTTGATCGCGCCGATGACCGCGACGGTGCAGGACCGCGTCTATCTGTTCACCGGGCGCTCCGATCACACCGTTGTCCCGGCCATCGTGCAGGCCGCCGCCAGTTTCTACGAACGGCTCGGACTGGCGCCCGGCAACATCAAGCTGGTGGCCACGCTCGATGCCGGCCACGCCTTCGTCACCGAGACCGAGGGGCAGGCCTGTGACGTGACCGGCAAGCCCTACATCGTCGATTGCGACTACGACCAGGCCGGCGACCTGCTCAATTTTCTCTATGGTCCGCTGGCGCCGCGCGCCAATGCGCCGTCCGGCAGCTTCCTCGTATTCGACCAGCGCCCGTTCACGCGCGACCTCGTCAACCACGGCATGGCCGACAGCGGCGCCGCCTATGTGCCGAAGGCCTGCGCGGGCAACCAGACCGGCGCGCAGCTCTGCCGGGTCCACGTCGCCTATCACGGCTGCGGGCAGAACCGCCAACTCGCCGGCGACGCGTTCATTCAGTCGACCGGCTACGACCGCTGGGCCGATACCAACCGCATGATCGTCCTGTTCCCGCAGACAGAGACGAGCCCCTTGAATCCGCAGGCGTGCTGGGACTGGTGGGGCTACACCGGGCGCGATTACCTGACCCGGCGCGCGCCGCAGATCATCGCCGTACATCGCATGCTGGAGCGGCTGGCGGGGCTCGAACGACAGTCCTGACGGGTGAATTGATCCGCAATCAGCACAACCGTGTGCCCGCGCTGTCCGTAGTCCGGGCGGTGGACGGTCGCGGCGGCATCCTGTAGCTCAGGTCGTCCGCAGTTCTCCCGGGGGGTGACGAATGAGCGTGGTGCAGAAGGCGATCTGGTTCGGTTCGGCAGCGATGCCGCGCCCGCGCGCGCGGCTGCTCGATGCCGCCGCCGGCCTCGCCGGCATGGCAGCGGTGATCGCCTCGACCGCCGCTGGCGTCATGCAGCAGGCGGGCGACGTCGATGCGCCCGCCGCCTCCGCCGGCCGCGCCGAGCCCGCGCCCGAAGCGGCACCCCGGTTCCTCGACCGCGAGGTGGTCGCCAGCTTCTACATCTCACAGCCGTTCTACTACCGCAGCGACGTCCACATGCAGCGCAACGACGGCACCGACATCAAGCTCAAACGCATGGGCTGGGACGGCGACGCCATCATGCCGCCGATCGACGGTGGCGTGCGCTCGATGCACTGGTACGGATCGAGCGGCTTCATGATCGACTTCCTGCACAACAAGGCGGTGGCGCGGCTCGGCAAAGGCGCGCACGGGCGAAAGATCAAGAACGGCATCATCGAGGAGGTCGAGACCGAGGGTACGCTGAAGGGCCAGCCTGCCCCCGCCAAGCTGAAGCTCACCGACCTGTTCGACCGCTTCGAGTTCACGCACGGCCACAACGTGCTGCTGTTCAATGGCATCCTGCGCTTCTCCGGCCTCTCACCGAAGGTGCGCCCCTATGTCGGCGCCGGCGCCGGCGTCGCGGTACCCCACGTCGAGGTCTGGTTCAAGGGCGAGAAGCTCGAGAACCGCACCAATGAATACCAGTATGCAGGCCCCGCCGCGCAGGCGTTCGCGGGCGTCGAGTTCCGCGTCGGCCGCCTCTCCTACTACATCGAGTACAAGTTCAGCTGGGCGTCCATCACCGGCGCGCTGACCGGCAACGAGAGCTGGAAGAACTTCAACCTGCCGGGCGACCTGCTGCGCCAGTTCCTCGCCTGGTGGAACAACGAAAAGCCGGCCTACGGCGGCTTCTCGACCACGCTCACCGCGCACCAGATCGCCGGTGGCGTCGGCTACCGCCTGACGAGCGCGCCCGCGCCCGCCGCCCCATGAGCGGCCGCATGGCGATACCGGCATGAGCAAGGATCGCGCGGGCGACTTCGAAATCTTCCTGCAGGCGGCGCCCGGGCTCGAGGACGCGCTGCTGGCGGAAGTGCGCACGCATCGCTTCAAGGCGTCGAAGGCGGTGCCCGGAGGCGTCACCGTGCGAGGCTCCTGGCGGGAGGTGTGGAAGGCGAACCTCGAGCTGCGCGGCGCCGGTCGCGTCAATGCACACGTCGCGACGTTCCGCGCGCCGACCCTCGCCGAGCTCGAAAAGCGCGCCGCACAGGTGCCCTGGCGCGAGGTGCTGCGCGCCGACGTGCCGGTGCGCGTCGAGGCGACCTGCAACGCCTCGCGCGTCTATCACACGGGTGCCGCCGAGGAGCGCGTCGGCAATGCCATCCGTTCGAGCCTCGGCGCGCCGATCTCACCGGATGCCGAGGTGTGCGTGCGGGTGCGCATCGACAACGACGTCTGCTCCATCGCCATCGACACGTCCGGCGAGCTGCTGCACAAGCGCGGCTACAAGGAGGCCGTCAACACGGCGCCGATCCGCGAGACCATGGCGGCCCTGCTGCTCAGGATGTGCGGCTACACGGGCGCCGAGCCGGTGCTCGATCCGATGTGCGGCTCCGGCACGTTCGTCATCGAGGCGGCGGAATGGGCGGCGAACCTGAAGCCCGGACGCGAACGCCATTTCGCCTTCGAGCAACTGGCGACGTTCGACGCGGCAGCCTGGCAAGCAATGCGCGCCACCGGCGCGGCGCCTGCCGTCACGCCGGCCGTGCGCTTCTACGGCAGCGACCGCGATGCCGCCGCCATCACCATCAGCCGCGCCAACGCCGAGCGCTCGGGCGTTTCGGCCTTCACCGAGTTCACCGAGCGGCCGATCAGCGAGGTGACGCCGCCCGATGGTCCGCCGGGCCTCGTCATCGTCAACCCGCCCTATGGCGCGCGGCTCGGCGACAAGAACCGGCTGGCGCCGCTCTATCGCGCACTCGGCGCGACGCTGAAATCGCGCTTTGCCGGCTGGCGCGTCGGCATCGTCGCGACGGAACCGACGCTCGCCCGCGCCACCGGCCTGCCGTTCGGCCCGCCCTCGGCGCCGATCGCGCACGGCGGCCTGCGCATCTCGCTCTACCTGACCGGTCCGTTGCCGTGAGCGTCGCCGTGGGCAAACCCTGCCCGGGGCCAGCGCGAGCGCTTCCATCTCGGGCGATCAGGCTCTAGTTTGCGAGCCGGCCTCACCGCAGCCGGACGCTAGAGCATCATCCGATCAGTGAACCGCAAGGCGGTTCCGTCTGATCGGATAGCGCTCCAGGGGCTGCGGACGATCGGCCCATCAGACACAATTCAAGCGAGCCCCCATGACCGAGATCGCGCTCAAGGATCGCCTGATCGTCGCCCTCGATATGCCGACGGTCGAGGAAGCCGCAAGGCTCGTCGCCTCGCTCGATCAGGGCGTGCATTTCTACAAGGTCGGGCTTGAGCTGCTGTTCGCCGGCGGGCTCGACTTCGCGCGCCACCTGAAGGCCAGCGGCAAGCGCGTCTTTCTCGACATGAAGCTGCTCGACATCGGCAACACGGTGGAGCGCGCGGTGGCCAACTGCGCCGACTTCGGCGTCGATTTCCTCACCGTGCACGGGCACGACCTCAAGACCATGCGCGCGGCGGTGAGCGGGCGTGGCGCGAGCCCGCTGAAGCTGCTCGCCGTCACCGTTCTGACCAACCTTTCGGCCGAGGACCTCGAACAGCAGGGCAGCCGCATGTCGCCCGGTGAACTCGTCGTGCATCGCGCCCGGATGGCGCGCGAAGCCGGCTTCGACGGCGTCATCGCCTCGGGACAGGAAGCACACCGCATCCGCGAGGCGGTCGGGCCGAAGTTCCTGATCGTCACGCCCGGCATCCGCCTCGAAGGCAGCGCCATGGACGATCAGGAGCGCGTCATGACGCCGGGCAGGGCGATCTCGGCCGGTGCCGACCACATCGTCGTCGGCCGCCCGATCACGCAGGCCGACGACCCCAAGGCCGCCGCCCTGAGCTTCATGCACCATATCCGCGACGCGCTGGC
>ERZ1645187.4097-NODE-4097-length-11911-cov-5.121795_pt1 | contig 11911 bp, 11 predicted proteins | sample MGYA00575352_ERZ1645187 | MGnify/ENA primary metagenome ERZ1645187 (study PRJEB40837, sample SAMN11349314) | freshwater sediment metagenome | isolation source: river sediment | host: Sediment | place: India: Wazaribad , New Delhi | collected 2017-02-21 ... | reverse complement strand
GGCAACGGCGACGTTGTGAGCAACCGCGGTGGCAAACTGCTGCGTCCGAAGCGCCTGCCGTCCAACCTGTTCCAGTTCCGTGCTGGCACCGGCGAAGACCGTTGCGTACTGGACTGCATCACCTCGCTGCAGAACGGTGCCGACCTGCTGTGGATCGAAACCGAGAAGCCGCACGTTGGCCAGATCAAGGGCATGGTTGACCGCATCCGCGAAGTCATTCCGAACGCCAAACTGGTGTACAACAACAGCCCGTCCTTCAACTGGACCCTGAACTTCCGTCAGCAAGTGTTCGATGCGTTCGTTGCCGAAGGCAAAGACGTTTCCGCCTACGACCGCGCCAAGCTGATGAGCGTCGAGTACGACGAAACCGAACTGGCTCAGGTTGCTGACGAGAAGATCCGCACCTTCCAGCGCGACGGTTCGGCTCACGCCGGCATCTTCCACCACCTGATCACTCTGCCGACCTACCACACAGCCGCGCTGTCGACCGACAACCTGGCCAAAGGTTACTTCTCAGACCAGGGCATGCTGGCCTACGTGAAAGGTGTTCAGCGTCAAGAGCTGCGTCAGGGCATCGCTTGCGTCAAGCACCAGAACATGGCTGGTTCCGACATCGGTGACAACCACAAAGAGTACTTCGCTGGCGAAGCAGCTCTGAAGGCCTCCGGTAAAGACAACACCATGAACCAGTTCCACTAATAGGAACCGGCTCAAGCGGGAAGCTGCAATCGCACTTTTCGCTCGTGTTGCCCAACAAACCCCAGCTTCGGCTGGGGTTTGTCGTTTCTGCTGATTGGCCAGGATGACAGCTCAAGGCTGCGACCCTGGCCAGAGACCCCGGCATGCGCGGCATCGACAATCCAGCTTTCTCTCGCTCAGGAAGCAGTCGTGCCCACTAATCGACTCAGTCGCGCAGTCAATTTCATCAATCGCTTGCCTCAAGGTCTGCGCCCCTCCCTGCTCAGCCTTCTGTTTGCCACCCAGGTCCGCTTTGCCGGTACGGCCAGAATCCGCGTGGACAGCCTGACCCGGCAGCAAGCCTGCCTGACTCTGCGCAACAGGCGCCGCGTAGGCAATCATGTGGGCGGCATACATGCCGCTGCCATGGCGCTACTGGCCGAATCTGCCACCGGCTTTGTAGTCGGCATGAGCGTCCCGGACACCCATCTGTTGCTGATCAAGACCCTGCACGTTGACTACCGGCGACGAGCGACCGGCAGCCTGCGTGCATTGGCTACCTTGACTCCCGAGCAACTGATGGCACTGACTACGCAAACACGCGGAGAAATGGCCGTGCAGGTAGCGATCACCGACGAGTCGGGCCAACAACCCATTACCTGCGAGATGATCTGGGCCTGGCTGCCGCATCAGTAGTGAAGATCGGCAGGCGCCATCCGGCCTGGCGCCCTTGTCTGCGATCAATGCAGCGCGACTCAAATAGCCCTCTAATGCGAATTGATCGCAATATCTACTTATAAAAAGCGGACATAAATGGTTATTCACTGGCCATTCGACTTAAGCCTGATATACCTGTGAAGAGCCTTGTAAGCCTTGCAGCACTAAGGGGTGAGTGTCCTAAGCTGTTATTGGCTATCCATTTTTTCTGTTAGATAAATTTACTTGGCTACACTTGGGCGCTTAGAATTAGAGGAATTTAAGCCGACCAAAAATCAAATATTGGTCACATATTGAACCCAATCTTCAATATGTCACCCAACGAGATAAAGGAGCGCCGGCGTGACTGAATCTACCGCCCTACTCGCCCACAACTGGGCCTTCGGTCTTTTTCTTTTGGCCGTGTGCGGCCTCATTGCATTCATGCTGGGTGTTTCCAGCCTGCTCGGCAGCCGTGCCTGGGGGCGCAGCAAGAACGAGCCATTCGAATCCGGCATGCTGCCGACCGGCAGCGCGCGTCTGCGCCTGTCTGCCAAGTTCTATCTGGTCGCGATGCTCTTCGTGATCTTCGACGTTGAAGCCCTATTTCTCTTCGCCTGGTCGGTATCCGTTCGCGAAAGCGGGTGGGCCGGCTTTATCGAAGCTACCATTTTCATCGCAATTCTGTTGGCAGGTCTTGTCTATCTTTGGCGTATCGGCGCGCTCGACTGGGCGCCCGAAGCACGTCGCAAGCGGCAGGCGAAGCTGAAACAATGAGGCTTTGGCAATGCAATACAAACTTACTCGGATCGATCCGGATGCGCCTAACGAGCAGTATCCGATCGGCGAGCGGGAGACAGTCCAGGACCCGCTGCTAGAAGATCAGGTTCACAAGAACATCTTCATGGGCAAGCTTGAAGATGTACTGCACAAGACCGTCAACTGGGGGCGCAAGAATTCCTTGTGGCCTTATAACTTCGGTCTTTCCTGCTGCTATGTGGAAATGACGACCGCCTTCACCGCGCCGCATGACATTGCCCGCTTTGGTGCCGAGGTTATTCGTGCGTCTCCGCGCCAGGCAGACTTCATGGTGGTCGCTGGTACCTGTTTCGTGAAGATGGCCCCGGTCATTCAGCGTCTGTATGAACAGATGCTGGAGCCCAAGTGGGTGATTTCCATGGGTTCCTGTGCCAACTCCGGCGGCATGTACGACATTTACTCGGTGGTCCAGGGCGTGGACAAGTTTCTGCCGGTGGATGTCTATGTGCCGGGTTGTCCGCCTCGTCCCGAAGCCTTCCTGCAGGCCCTGATGCTGCTGCAGGATTCCATCGGTGAGGAGCGCCGCCCGTTGTCCTGGGTGGTTGGTGAGCAAGGCGTGTACCGCGCCGAGATGCCAGCCCAGAAGGACTTGCGCCGTGAACAGCGTATTCAGGTAACCAACCTGCGCAGCCCGGACGAAGTGTAAGCCTGCTGGCTTGCCATTCCGTTGACCCGACAGCGACCGAGAACATGACTGCAGACTCCGCTCTGTACATCCCGCCTTACAAGGCCGACGACCAAGATGTGGTCGTCGAACTGAATTCGCGCTTTGGCGCGGAAACCTTCGTCATTCAGCCGACGCGTACCGGTATGCCGGTGATCTGGGTACCTCGCGACAAGCTGATTGAAGTGCTGACCTTCCTGCGTCAGCTGCCCAAGCCCTACGTCATGCTGTACGACCTGCATGGCGTCGATGAGCGCCTGCGCACCCAGCGTCAGGGGCTGCCGGCCGCCGACTACAGCGTGTTCTATCACCTGCTGTCGATCGAGCGGAACAGCGACGTCATGCTCAAGGTGGCCCTGAGCGAAGGTGACCTCAACCTGCCGACCGCGACCAGGATCTGGCCGAATGCCAACTGGTATGAGCGCGAAGTGTGGGACCTGTTCGGCATCACCTTCCAGGGCCATCCGCACCTGACCCGCATCATGATGCCGCCGACCTGGGAAGGCCATCCGCTGCGCAAGGACTACCCGGCGCGCGCCACCGAGTTCGACCCTTTCAGCCTGACCCTGGCCAAACAGCAGCTCGAAGAAGAAGCGGCTCGTTTCAACCCTGAAGACTGGGGTATGAAACGGGGCAGCGAGCACGAGGACTACATGTTCCTCAACCTCGGCCCCAACCACCCTTCTGCCCACGGCGCGTTCCGCATCATCCTGCAGCTGGATGGTGAAGAGATCGTCGACTGCGTGCCGGAGATCGGTTACCACCACCGTGGTGCCGAGAAGATGGCCGAGCGCCAGAGCTGGCACAGTTTCATTCCCTACACCGACCGCATCGATTACCTCGGCGGGGTGATGAACAACCTGCCCTATGTCCTTGCCGTCGAGAAACTGGCCGGGATCAAGGTGCCGGACCGCGTCGATTTCATCCGCGTGATGATGGCCGAGTTCTTCCGCATCACCAGCCACCTGCTGTTCCTGGGTACCTATATCCAGGACGTCGGCGCGATGACTCCGGTGTTCTTCACCTTCACCGACCGCCAGCGCGCCTACAAGGTGATCGAAGCCGTGACCGGCTTCCGCCTGCACCCGGCCTGGTACCGCATCGGTGGCGTGGCGCACGATTTGCCGCGCGGCTGGGACAAGCTGGTCAAGGAGTTCGTTGACTGGCTGCCCAAGCGCCTCGACGAATACGAAAAGGCCGCCCTGCAGAACAGCATCCTCATCGGTCGTACCAAAGGTGTTGCCCAGTACAACACCAAGGAAGCGCTGGAATGGGGTGTTACCGGTGCCGGCCTGCGCTCCACCGGCTGCGACTTCGACCTGCGCAAGGCTCGCCCGTACTCGGGCTATGAGAACTTCGAGTTCGAAGTGCCGCTGGCGCACAACGGTGACGCCTACGACCGCTGCATGGTCCGTGTCGAGGAGATGCGCCAGAGCATTCGCATCATCGATCAGTGCCTGAAGCACATGCCGGCCGGCCCGTTCAAGGCCGATCACCCGCTGACGACGCCGCCGCCGAAAGAACGCACCCTGCAGCACATCGAGACCCTGATCACCCACTTCCTGCAGGTTTCCTGGGGCCCGGTCATGCCGGCCAACGAAGCCTTCCAGATGATCGAGGCGACCAAGGGCATCAACAGTTATTACCTGACGAGCGATGGCAGCACCATGAGCTACCGGACGCGCATCCGCACGCCGAGCTTCGCCCACCTGCAGCAGATTCCTTCGGTAATCCGCGGCAGCATGGTGGCTGACCTGATTGCCTACCTGGGCAGTATCGACTTCGTTATGGCTGACGTGGACCGCTAAGCATGAGCACGTTGATCCAGACTGACCGTTTCGTCCTCAGCGACACCGAGCGCTCGGCCATCGAGCATGAGATGCATCACTACGAGGACCCGCGCGCGGCGTCCATCGAAGCCCTGAAGATCGTGCAGAAGGAGCGCGGCTGGGTGCCGGACGGTGCAGCCGACGCTATCGGCGCCATCCTAGGCATTCCAGCTAGTGACGTTGAGGGTGTGGCTACCTTTTACAGCCAGATTTTCCGCCAGCCGGTTGGCCGCCACATCATTCGTGTGTGCGACAGCATGACCTGCTTCATCGGCGGTCACGAATCGATCCTCGGCAGCATCAAGAACCAGCTGGGCATCGCCCCGGGCCAGACCACTGCCGATGGCCGCTTCACCCTGCTGCCGGTGTGCTGCCTGGGCAACTGTGACAAGGCACCGGCACTGATGATCGATGATGACACCTTCGGCAATGTTGATGCCGGCAGTGTCGCCCAGCTTCTGGAGGCCTACGCATGACTCTTACCTCCATGGGCCCGGCCAACCGCATTGCCCGCAGCGCCGAGACCCACCCGCTGACCTGGCGTCTGCGTGAAGACGGCGAGCCGGTGTGGCTGGCCGAATACCAGGCCAAGAACGGCTACACCGCCGCGCGTAAGGCGCTCGTCGACATGGCCCAGGCCGACATCGTGCAGACCGTCAAGGACTCGGGGCTCAAGGGCCGTGGTGGCGCCGGTTTCCCCACCGGGGTCAAGTGGGGCCTGATGCCCAACGACGAGTCCATGAACATCCGCTACCTGCTGTGCAACGCGGACGAAATGGAGCCCAACACCTGGAAGGACCGCATGCTCATGGAGCAGCAGCCGCACCTGCTGATCGAAGGCATGCTGATTTCCGCGCGCGCGCTCAAGGCCTACCGTGGCTATATCTTCCTGCGCGGCGAGTATGTGGATGCCGCGCGCAACCTGAACAAGGCCATCGACGAAGCCAAGGCCGCCGGTCTGCTCGGCAAGAACATTCTGGGCAGCGGTTTCGACTTCGAGCTCTTCGTGCATACCGGCGCCGGCCGCTACATCTGTGGTGAAGAAACGGCGCTGATCAACTCGCTGGAAGGCCGCCGTGCCAACCCGCGCTCCAAGCCGCCCTTCCCCGCCGCCGTTGGCGTCTGGGGCAAGCCGACCTGCGTCAACAACGTCGAAACCCTGTGCAACGTCCCCGCCATCGTCGGCAACGGTGTTGACTGGTACAAGTCGCTGGCCCGCGCCGGCAGTGAAGACCATGGCACCAAGCTGATGGGTTTCTCCGGCAAGGTGAAGAACCCCGGCCTGTGGGAACTGCCCTTTGGTATCCCGGCCCGCGAGCTGTTTGAAGACTACGCTGGCGGTATGCGCGATGGCTTCAAGCTCAAGGCCTGGCAGCCGGGCGGTGCGGGCACCGGCTTCCTTCTGCCGGAACACCTGGATGCGCCGATGTTTGCCGGCGGCATCGCCAAGGTTGGCACCCGTATGGGCACCGGTCTGGCGCTGGCGGTCGACGACTCGATCAACATGGTGTCGCTGCTGCGCAACATGGAAGAGTTCTTTGCCCGCGAGTCCTGCGGCTGGTGCACGCCGTGCCGCGATGGTCTGCCATGGAGCGTCAAGGTGCTGCGGGCGCTGGAGCGCGGCGATGGCCAGGCTGGCGATCTCGAGACCCTCGAGCAGCTCGTAACTTCGCTCGGCCCAGGGCGCACCTTCTGTGCGCACGCCCCGGGGGCCGTGGAGCCACTGGGCAGCGCGCTGAAGTATTTCCGCCCCGAGTTCGAGGCGGGTATCGCCAAACAGGCAGCCGCCGTACCGGCATGAATACAGTGACCGCAGGCGTGGCCTGCGGTTCGTCCGCCCTGCGGACACAACGGTTTCTCAATTAGACAGCTCGCCTGGCGAGTACAAGAAGACACCCGAAAATGGCCACTATTCACGTAGACGGCAAGACCTTTGAAGTCGATGGGGCGGACAACCTGCTGCAGGCCTGCCTCTCCATGGGACTTGATATTCCGTACTTCTGCTGGCACCCGGCGCTGGGCAGCGTTGGAGCCTGCCGCCAGTGCGCGGTCAAGCAGTACACCGACGAGAACGACAAGCGCGGCCGCCTGGTCATGTCCTGCATGACACCCGCCACCGACAACACCTGGATTTCCATCGACGACGAGGAAGCCAAGCAGTTCCGCGAAAGCGTGGTGGAGTGGCTGATGACCAACCACCCGCACGACTGCCCGGTGTGCGAGGAAGGCGGTCATTGCCACCTCCAGGACATGACCGTGATGACCGGTCATAACAAACGCCGCTACCGCTTCACCAAGCGCACCCACACCAATCAGGAGCTCGGCCCGTTCATCGCCCACGAGATGAACCGCTGCATCGCCTGCTACCGCTGTGTGCGCTATTACAAGGATTACGCCGGTGGTACCGATCTGGGCGTCTACGGCGCCCATGACAATGTGTACTTCGGCCGTGTCGAAGACGGCGTACTGGAAAGCGAGTTCTCCGGCAACCTGGTCGAGGTCTGCCCGACCGGCGTATTCACCGACAAGACCCACTCCGAGCGTTACAACCGCAAGTGGGACATGCAGTTTGCCCCAAGCATCTGCCACGGTTGCGCCGCCGGCTGCAACATCAGTCCCGGTGAGCGCTATGGCGAAATTCGCCGTATCGAGAACCGCTTCAACGGCTCGGTAAACCACTACTTCCTCTGCGACCGTGGCCGTTTCGGCTACGGCTACGTCAACAACAGCGATCGTCCGCGCCAGCCACAACTGGCCGATGGTACCCAGCTGTCGCTGGATGAGGCTCTGGACAAGGCCGCAGCTCTGCTCAAGGGGCGCCGTGTCATTGGCATCGGCTCTCCGCGTGCCAGCCTGGAAGGCAACTTCGCCCTGCGCGAACTGGTCGGTGCGGGCAACTTCTCCGTGGGTATCGCTGCCAACGAGCTGGCCTGCCTGCAACTGGCCCGCGAGCTGCTGCAGAACGGCCCGCTACCAACGCCGACACTGCGCGAGATCGAAGACCATGACGCGGTGTTCGTCCTCGGCGAGGACCTGACCCAGACCTCCGCCCGCGTCGCCCTGGCCCTGCGCCAGGCGGTCAAAGGCAAGGCCACCGACATCGCCGCCTCGATGAAAATTCAGGACTGGCACATGGCAGCCGTGCAGAACGTCGCCCAGCACGCCAGCAATCCGCTGTTCATCGCCACTGTCGATGCCACCCGCCTGGACGACGCCGCCACGGAAACCGTGCATGCCGCGCCGGCAGACCTGGCCCGCCTCGGCTTTGCCGTGGCCCATGCCATCGACCCGAGCGCGCCCGCCGTGAATGGCCTGGACAGCGAAGCCGAGCAACTGGCGCAGCGTATTGCCGCCGCCCTGCTGGCGGGCAAACGGCCGCTGATCGTTGCCGGCACCTCGCTGGGCAATCAGGCGCTGCTGGAAGCCGCCGGTAACATTGCCCAGGCCCTGAAAAACCGCGAGAAGAACGCCTCCATCAGCCTGGCGCTGGGTGAAGCCAACAGCCTCGGCGCCACCCTGCTTGGCGGCGATTCGCTGGAAAGCGCCCTTGCCCGCCTGCAGAGCGGCGAAGCCGATGCCCTGGTTGTACTGGAAAACGATCTGTATCGCCGCGCCGACAAGGCCGTGGTCGATGCCGCGCTGGCCAAGGCCAGTGTGCTGATCGTCGCCGATCACCAACCAACAGCGACCGTCTCGCGGGCTGATCTGGTGCTGCCGGTGGCCACCTTTGCCGAAGGCGATGGCACACTGGTCAGCCAGGAAGGCCGCGCCCAGCGCTTCTTCCAGGTGTTCGACCCGGTCTACTACAACGCCGACAACCTGGTTCGTGAAGGCTGGCGCTGGCTGCATGCTCTGCACAGCACCCTGCAGGGTCAGTCCGTCGACTGGACACAGCTGGACCAGGTGACCAATGCCTGTGCCGCCAGCAGCGAACTGCTCGCCGGCATCCGCGACGCCGCGCCAAGCGCCAGCTTCCGCATCAAGGGCCTGAAGCTCGCCCGCGAGCCGCACCGCTACAGTGGCCGCACCTCCATGCGCGCCAACATCAGCGTGCACGAACCTCGTCAGCCGCAGGACAAGGACTCGGCCTTTGCCTTCTCCATGGAAGGCTATGCCGGCAGCGCGGAAGATCGTCAGCAGATTCCGTTCGCCTGGTCGCCGGGTTGGAACTCGCCGCAGGCATGGAACAAGTTCCAGGACGAAGTCGGTGGTCACCTGCGCGCCGGTGATCCCGGTGTGCGCCTGCTCGATGGCGAGCGTGCCGATCTGAACTGGTTCAGCGTTCCCGCGGCCTGCTCTGCTCAGCCGGGCAACTGGCAGGTCGTGCCCTACTTCCATCTGTTCGGCAGTGACGAAACCAGTGCCCGCGCCAAGCCGATCCAGCAGCGTATCCCCGAGGCCTATGTGGTACTGGCCGAGGAAGATGCCGCCAAGTTGGGCGTCAACCCGGGCGCCATGCTCGGGCTAACCGTCGGCGGCGTAACGCTGCGTCTGCCGCTGCAGACCAGCGCCGCACTGTCCAGCGGCCTGATCGGCCTGCCGGCAGGCCTACCGGGCATACCGGCGCTGACCGCCAATGTCAGCGTGAGTGACGTTCAGGAGGTGGCATGATGAGTTGGCTGACGCCTGAACTGATCGAGGTGATCATCGCGGTAGTCAAGGCCGTGGTGATTCTCCTCGCCGTGGTTGTCACCGGCGCCCTGCTGTCCTGGGTCGAGCGCCGTCTGCTCGGTCTCTGGCAGGACCGCTACGGCCCGAACCGCGTGGGCCCGTTCGGTGCCTTCCAGCTCGGCGCCGACATGGTCAAGATGTTCTTCAAGGAGGACTGGACGCCGCCGTTCGCCGACAAGCTGATCTTCACTCTGGCGCCTATCGTGGCCATGAGTGCGCTGCTGATCGCCTATGCCGTGGTGCCGATCACCCCCACCTGGGGCGTGGCGGACCTGAACATCGGTCTGCTGTTCTTCTTCGGCATGGCCGGTATCGCGGTGTACGCGGTGCTGTTCGCCGGCTGGTCGAGCAACAACAAGTTCGCCCTGCTCGGTAGCCTGCGGGCGTCGGCGCAAACCCTGTCCTATGAAGTCTTCATGGGCCTGGCGCTGATGGGCGTAGTGGCCCAGGCCGGCAGCTTCAACATGCGCGACATTGTCGAATACCAGCAGCAGAACCTGTGGTTCATCATTCCGCAGTTCCTCGGCTTCTGTACCTTCTTCATCGCCGGTGTGGCCGTCACCCACCGTCACCCATTCGACCAGCCGGAAGCCGAGCAGGAGCTCGCCGACGGCTACCACATCGAATACGCGGGGATGAAATGGGGCATGTTCTTTGTCGGTGAATACATCGGCATCGTGCTGGTGTCCTCGCTGCTGGTAACGCTGTTCTTCGGCGGCTGGCACGGCCCGTTCCTGGAGCAGCTGCCGTGGCTGTCGTTCTTCTACTTTGCGGCCAAGGTGGCGTTCTTCATTGTCCTGTTCATCCTGCTGCGCGCCTCTATTCCGCGCCCGCGCTATGACCAGGTGATGAGCTTCAGCTGGAAGTTCTGTCTGCCACTGACCCTGATCAATCTGCTGGTAACCGCTGCTCTGGTGCTGCTCAACAGCCCGGCTGCGGGGCAGTAAGGAACATGAACATGATCAAGGAAATCCTGCACATCCTGCACGGTACCTACACCCAGCTGCGCAGCCTGGTGATGGTGTTTGGCCACAGCTTCCGCAAGCGCGATACCTTGCAGTACCCGGAAGAACCCGTGTATCTGCCGCCGCGTTTCCGTGGTCGCATCGTCCTGACCCGCGACCCGGACGGCGAAGAACGCTGTGTGGCCTGCAACCTCTGCGCCGTGGCCTGCCCGGTCGGCTGCATTTCGCTGCAGAAGGCGGAGAAGGAAGACGGTCGCTGGTATCCAGAGTTCTTCCGCATCAACTTCTCGCGCTGCATCTTCTGCGGCCTGTGCGAGGAAGCCTGTCCGACCACAGCCATCCAGCTGACCCCGGACTTCGAAATGGCCGAGTACAAGCGCCAGGATCTGGTCTATGAGAAGCAGGACCTGCTGATCTCCGGCCCTGGCAAGTACCCGGACTACAACTTCTACCGCGTCTCGGGCATGGCGATTGCCGGCAAGCCCAAGGGCGCGGCGCAGAACGAAGCCGAACCGATCAACGTCAAAGGCCTGCTGCCCTAAGGAGAGGACATGGAACTCGCTTTCTACCTGGCCTCCGCTGTTGCGGTTGCCTCGACCTTCCGGGTCATCACCCATACCAACCCGGTACATGCCCTGCTCTACCTGATCGTCTCGCTGCTGGCCGTGTCGATGTGCTTCTTCGCCCTCGGCGCACCCTTTGCCGGGGCACTGGAAATCATCGTCTACGCCGGCGCCATCATGGTGCTGTTCGTCTTCGTGGTGATGATGCTCAACCTGGGGCCGGCGGTTGCCGAGCAGGAATCCAAGTGGCTGACTCCCGGCATCTGGATCGGCCCTGGCTTGCTGTCTCTGGTGCTGCTGGCCGAGCTGTTCTACGTACTGTTTGGCAACAGCACCGGCGCCCTGATTCAGGGAACTCAGGTCGATGCCAAGGCCGTCGGCGTCAGCCTGTTCGGCCCGTACCTGCTGGCGGTTGAACTGGCCTCCATGCTGCTGTTGGCAGCACTGGTGGCGGCCTATCACCTCGGCCGCCAAGAAGCGAAGGAGTAACAGGATGAACGGTATTCCCATGGAGCACGGCCTGGCCATTGCCGGCATGCTCTTCTGCCTCGGCCTGGCTGGCCTGATGGTGCGGCGCAACATCCTGTTCGTACTGATGAGCCTGGAAGTGATGATGAACGCGACCGCACTGGCCTTTGTCGTGGCCGGTAGCCGCTGGGCGCAGCCCGATGGACAGATCATGTTCATCCTGGTGCTCAGCCTGGCAGCCGCCGAGGCCAGCATTGGCCTGGCGATCCTGCTGCAGCTGTATCGCCGTTTCCACACCCTCGATATCGACGCAGCCAGCGAGATGCGCGGATGAACGCACTATTTCTGACCTTTGTTTTCCCGCTGATCGGCTTCCTGCTCCTGTCGTTCTCCCGTGGCCGTCTGGGTGAAAACCTGTCGGCGCTGATCGGAGTCGGCTCGGTGGGCCTCTCCGCGGCGACCAGTGCCTGGATCATCTACCAGTTCAATGTGGCACCACCGGAGGCCGGGGTTTTCACCCAGCAGCTGTGGGTCTGGATGAGCGTCGAGGGCTTCGCC
>ERZ1645187.4096-NODE-4096-length-11913-cov-7.357480_pt1 | contig 11913 bp, 5 predicted proteins | sample MGYA00575352_ERZ1645187 | MGnify/ENA primary metagenome ERZ1645187 (study PRJEB40837, sample SAMN11349314) | freshwater sediment metagenome | isolation source: river sediment | host: Sediment | place: India: Wazaribad , New Delhi | collected 2017-02-21 ... | reverse complement strand
TGAACACTGATCTTCTTCTGGTAGTACTGATGGAAAGCCTCCATGCTGCTATCCCAATCAAGACCAGCAAACCTGCTGAAGAGATCGATCGACGATGCAGAATAGGCGTCCTTGATATTCAGTTGCTTATCAAGCGCTTTTACGGCATCGCGAGACAGCACATAGTCCTGAACGGTGTAGGAGTCATCCTGCGCCTTGGCAAACCCGGCGCCCTTCAACATCAAGCCTAACGGTGACGTGCTTTGACGCTCTGGACTTCTGACGACAAATCTGGATTCGGAAATGTACACATCAGAGGCGACAAATCCAAAATAGACGATCGAAATTGCTGTTGGAATGATGGTCGTAATCAGCAACAGCTTGTTCTGAAAAAGTTTCGTCATCGAATTCAATGTCATGCTCTTCCGTAGTTATCCTGGAATCGAACAATGTCATCTTCGCCAAGGTATTCGCCACTCTGGACTTCGATCATGACTAGATTGACGACACCGGGGTTTTCGAGGCGGTGTTTGTGCCCGGCGGGGATGTAGGTTGATTCGTTTGCCGCGACCAGTAGCTCGTTGTCTCCATTGACTACCTTCGCCATGCCACTTACAACAATCCAATGTTCGCTGCGGTGGTGATGCATCTGCAGACTGAGGCTTGCCCCCGGCTTGACTTCAATCCGCTTGATTTTGTAGCGGCTACCTTCCTCCAGCACCGTGTAGGTGCCCCAAGGCCGGTGCACCGTGCGGTGCAGTTTGTAGCACTCATGCCCGCGAGCCTTCAGCTCGGCATAAACGTGCTTCACATCTTGGGAACATGCCTTGTTGGCGACCAGCAGCGCATCCGGGGTATCAACGATGATCAGATCGCTAACGCCAACAACGCCGATCAGACGTTCATCGCTGCGAATTGAACAATTGGAGACGTTGTGCAGCAGTGCTTCGCCGTCCACACGGTTACCGTCGCTGTCAGCGGCGGTCAAGTCACCCAGAGCTGCCCAAGAGCCAATATCGCTCCAGCCAATGTCGCACGGCACAACGGCAACCCGGCTGGATTTTTCCATGACGGCATAATCAATGGAGTCTTCGGGTACGTCGCCAAACGACTGCGCATCGAGTTCGGTATGCGTGAAGCCCTTGCCCTCTGCGCGGCGAGATTGTTCAAGACACACACGGACTGCTTCGAGAATGCCGGCGCAGTGCTGACGCATCTCGTCAAGCATCGTGCTCGCCTTGAAGCAAAACATGCCTGAATTCCAGAAAAATCGCCCCGAGGCAAGGTACTCCGCTGCAGTGCTGGCATTCGGTTTTTCCACAAACCGTTTTACCCGCTGACCATCGGCTTCAATGTAGCCGTAGCCGGTTTCCGGGGCATCCGGCTGAATGCCGAAGGTGACGAGACTGCCATCGCGCGCAAGCGTGGCTGCTGTTTCGACAGCTGTGGCGAATGCAGCCTGATCGGCAATCAGATGGTCAGCGGCCAGCACCAACAAAACTGCTTCGGGGTCTTTCTCGGCCACTTGCAATGCGGCTGCCGCCACTGCAGCCGCCGTGTTTCTGCCAAAGGGTTCCAAAAGAAACGAGGTTGGCACCCGACTGACGTTGACTTCACGAAACTCATCTTCTGTTTTGAAGAAAAATTCGCGATTGGTTACCGTAAGAACCTGGGAAACCCCGGGCAATTGGACGCCGCGAAGAAAGGCTTTTTGCAGCAGGCTTTGCCCGTCTGAAAGGCGAATAAAAGGCTTGGGATGCGACTCTCGGGAAACAGGCCAGAGACGCGAGCCCGCGCCGCCACTGAGAATTACGGGAATCAAGGACATTTGCTGTTACCTAGTATTTAATTTGACATTCGAATCAAAGATCACTGCCTGTCAGCAAGAAGCGCGACGACCGTATCAATCTGGCGGGTGGTATGCGTGTGGCTGACAAAAAAGCGCAAGCGGGCTGCCCGCTCTTCGACCGCTGGATGAATAATGGGCTGGACATTAACGCCATTTTCAAAGAGATACTGAGAGAGCTTGGTCGCTTTCAGCGAGCTACCAACAATGGAGGGAATGACCGCATATCCTTGCGAAAGGCCGGTATCAATACCTTGTTTGCGTGCTTGAGTCAGAAAGTAACTGGCGCGATCAAGTAGCCCCGCAACGCGTTGCGGCTCGGCAAGCATGATCCGGATGGCTTCAAGGGAAGCGGCAGCAATCGGCGGGGCAATGCCCACGCTATATACGAATCCGGGTGCCGCATACTTGAGGTGCTCAACCAGCGCTTTTTCGCCAGCAATGAAACCGCCACAGCCGGCAAAGGCTTTGCTTAGCGTCCCCATCCAGATATCGACGGCAGAGCCCGCCAAATCGTAGTGCTCGCGAATTCCGCGCCCGGTGCTGCCAAGCACGCCCAGGGAGTGCGCTTCGTCAACCATCAAAAAGGCTTTGAAACGTTGCTTGATGTCCACAAAACGTGGCAGATCCGGGATGTCGCCATCCATGCTGTAAAGCCCTTCGATAACGATGAGCGTGCGCTCGAAGTTACCCCGAATCTCCCCAAGAATACCCTCCAATGAATCGGGATCATTGTGATTGAAGGCCCGACGGGTCGCTCCGGAGAGTTTGATTCCCTCAAATACACTGTTATGGATCAGGCTGTCATGGAGGATCAAGTCCTTGGGGCCAAAGAGTGTGGCAATACAGGTCACATTGGTAGCATGGCCACTCACGAAAACAATGCAGTCGTCGACTTCGTACAGGCCAGCAATGGACGCCTCCAGTTCTCGCTGAATCGGACGCTCACCCGCAACCAGACGGCTGGCCGACGCCGATGTACCGTAGCGGTCGATGGCGGCCTTCGCGGCCTCGTTCACCCGTGGGTCACCCGACAACCCCAGGTAGTTATAGCTGGAAAAGTTGATGTAGGGCTTGCCGTTGATGACGGTTGTTGCATCAGCAATCCCATCATGGGATTTAAAGAATGGATTCTCAATACCCAGTTTTTCTGCCGCGACCTTCGGCAAGATTATTTTTTCGTAACCGGGTAATTTGTCGAAACGACAAAATTTTTCCGGAATTTGCAGGGAATTCCGGGTTGACCGCAGCAGCCCAGAGGTTTCGTGCTGTTGATCCCGACGAGCCAGAAAGCGCTTGACCAGCTGCTCCTTGGCGGCACCAACCAGACTTGAACTGGGCTTGGTCATATATCCTCCTCCAGTCTGGTAGTGACCTCTTGGCGCATTGCCTTGTCGTCCGATTTGATCGTGAGATCAACATCTCCACTCCGCTTGCTGTCATCAAGCAGGGCGTCAAAGCGTCGGGGTTGCGCCCGTACCCCAAGTTGTTCTGCGACAACATGCAGAATGGTCTCTTGCTGCTCAATACTCAAGCGCATGGTTCAGTCCCCGACTGCATTTCTATTTCAGCGACAGTTGCGGCAAGCAAGTCACTGGAAACCGCTTCGTCGTGTTGAATCGCCATGGTTTGCGCGAGACTGGCCAAGTCACTTGCCCCCTCTGAGGACTCATCGCTGCTGAACAAACGCTCCATGATTCTCGCCGTCACCCGCTCAACCGTCGGACCTTCATTGAGCATCATTGCCGGGATTTGGACACCGAAGCGCTTTTCAAGACCAAGTGCGAGTTCAACACCCATCAAAGAATCGAGCCCGAGATCATGCAATGAGCGGCCAGGATCGATCCGGTCTGACGAAACCGCCAGGATTTGTGCGACTTCCTGAGTCACCAACCGGACCACTAATGCCCGAATCTCGTCACTCGTTTTCCCCGCAATCAATGCCCTGAAGTCATCAAGGCTTTCCGCGCTATCTGAAACGTCTTCTGCATGCCTTTGCAAACTAGAGAACCTCGGTCCTTGAGCCGATGGCAGCAGACGAGCCAGGGCAGAAAACTGGAAGTCGGCGATAGCAATATTCGCCTTGGCGTTGGTCAATACCTTACCAAGCATACCCAGCGCCGATTCCGAGCTGAGTGGCTGTGCGCCAAGCCGGCTCTCCAGGCTGTCTTTCACTGCCTGATTACGGGTTAAATAACCTGCATCACCAATTGGCCCCCAGCCAATACAGGTCACGGGCAGCCCCTGCGCGCGACGCAACACCGCCAAACCTTCCAGCCAGGCATTTGCAGCTACGTAATTTGCTTGTCCAGGATTGCCGATGTAGGTTGTAATCGACGAATACAGCATGAAATGGTCAAGCGGACAATCGCGGCTCAGTTCGTGCAGATTCCAGGCGCCCGTGACCTTGGGAACAAGAACACGCGTCATGCGTTCCGGGTCAAGATTGGCCATCAGGGCATCATCAATCACCATGGCGGCATGGAATATGCCCTTGAGTGGCAGCAAATCCGGGTGGCGTAAAGCATTCATGAGCGCTTCACGATCCGCCACATCACATGCCAACAGCAAAACCTTTGCACCCAAGGCTTGCAAATCCGCCACCGCCTCTGTCGCACCCGGCGTGGATTCACCACGCCGACTGACGAGCACCAGTTGTCCTGCTCCATGCTGCGCTAGCCAGCAGGCGGTTTCAAAACCAAAGCCGGTCAATCCGCCCGTAACCAGATACGCGCCATCCGGCTCGAACTTCAAATCCAGAGCTTTTGGCAACAATGATTGGGGTTGTATTCGCGCTCCTTCAAGGCGAACAACAACTTTACCAATCTGTCGAGCCTGCTGCATGTAACGGAAGGCATCAATCACACGCTCAGCCGGAAACACCCTTACCGGTAGCGGTGAAAGGACGCCACCACGGAAGAGTGCCATGACTTCCCGGAACAGCCGCCCAGCGAGTTCAGGTCGGGCAACCAGTAGTTGGTCTGCATCGATCCCGAAATAGCTGATATTGTTTTTGAAAGGACGCAGGCCAATCGGCGTATTTTCAAAAAAGTCACGCTTACCCAGCTCAAGAAAACGACCGAATGGACGCAGCACTTGCAGATTGCGACGAATGGCCTCCCCTGCCAAGGAGTTTAGGACAACGTCCACCCCTTCACCACCGGTTGCTGCCAGTATTTGGTCCCCAAATGCCATGCTGCGTGAATCGAATACGTGATCAGCCCCTAACAGAGCCACAAATTCACGCTTTTCCTCATTGCCAGCGGTCGCAAAGACTTCAGCACCTATGTGCCGCGCCAGCTGAACAGCAGCAATCCCTACCCCGCCTGCGGCACCGTGAATGAGCACCCGCTCACCAGGCTGCAGATTAGCCAGTTGGCGCAAGGCATAGTACACAGTAAAAAACACGGTCGGTACGGATGCCGCAGATTCGAACGACCATCCCTCTGGCTTGGGCGTAAGCGCATTTGCGCGGGTGATGACGTGACTGGCAAAGCACGCCGAACCGAATCCCATCACCGCGTCCCCCGGCACATAGTCATCCACACGCTGACCAACACGCGTGACAACCCCGGAAAACTCAAGTCCAAGGCTTGCCCCGGCAAAACCGTTTTCAACGGCCTCATCAGGCAAAAGCCCCATGACGTACATTACATCGCGAAAATTCAACCCTGTCGCAACCGGACGCACTTCAATTTCATCGGCGTGCAACGGACGATGAGGCTGCTCTAGCCACAGCAGATTACGTAACTGCCCCGGAACACGGAAATCCAGCTGGTAACGAACATCATCCTCGACAGATTTCAAAGCACGCGCGACGTCAAATTTCTCCATACGAAGAACATGACGGATATTCGTCTGTAGAACGATTTCGCTTTCTTCATCCGGATGGAGCAGTTCTGTTGCCAGCAATTCAGCTGCAATCGCAAGGTCGTCATCTTTTGAAACTGGCAAATCGATGAGCCGACAAGCCAAGCCGGGATACTCGTTCATCACGACGCGCCCCAGTCCCCAAAGAGCCGCATGGGCCGGATTGCACTGGCTCGCGTCGAGCAGAGCATCAACGGGAACGCCACCACGGGTCACCACAACCAAGCGAGGAATTCGCTCCAAACCACTGAGCCCCTGAACTAGATTCAAGGCCAAACTGGGTAACGTCGTATCGTAGCAATCATCATTGCCGGCGATCAGGACAACTTGGTCGACCATGCCGTCAAACTCGGTCTGAAGTTCGGCGAGCATTGCCGTCGTGGCCTGCCGCGTACGCAATTTCTCGTGACAGTCAGAAATAATCGCGACCTGTCCGCGCGCGGCCATGGCTTGCTGAACCACACTTGCCAAATCCCTGGCGGTCGGATGGACGGACAACAAGGCCCAGCGAGCGGCTTCGGGAGTCTTTTCAAGTTCGCTGGATTCAGTACGCTTGGCAACCAAAAGATAGGCGCCAACCGGGCTACCTTCTCCTGCAGGCTCACGACACATTTCAATTTCGTCGAAGCCGAGACGCTCCAATGTGCCTTGCCAAACCTGTGGCGCAACCAATGCGCCCTGCCCCCATAAAAGTTCGGTGGCCAAGTCTGGATATCGCTCCGCGAGCACGAGCACGCCCCCTTTGGCCAGATGCTCCCGTGCCCACGAGAGTACGGTGCGTGGATCCGCATGACTACTCAGGTAATGGCGCAAAATCACAACGTCGTAGCATTCAGGTAAGCTTCCGTTCGCCTTTAGCGATAACGACGTATCAAGATCCACGACTGTCACGAAATCGTGGTCTTGGTACTCATGGCGCAGATGATCGCAGGCGACCGCATCCTCATGCGCAACGACATAATCGATGGTTTCGGGCGCCGCATGTTCTGCCATTCGCCAGGGGATTTCGCTGAGACCCGCTGACACTTCGAGAATACGCAGACGACGGTTAGCCGGAAGAGCGTCCGCAAGCGATATCAGGAGTTGTTCGACAGCCAGGCGAGTTCCCCGATAGGCAATCGATTCATCGACCAAGAAATCGAGTTGCTGACTGGCCTTGAGATCCACAGCCAACGTCAACGGCGCCCGTTCTGCCAACAATGCGGATTTGAGACCTCGACCTGCACGCCCGACAAGAATCAGTTCCGGCAGGGCATCCGGGTAATCAGCCAGCAAGGTCCGCCAGATTTGTTCAGCGGGTGGCATTTCTGCACTCTCCAGCCGCCACGTGTCACCATGCGGAATGAGGCTGGATTGCTCCACCAGCAAGTCCCGTAGCCACTTCAGGCGCCGCGAGTTTTCGGCATCTGCGGAATCACAATCGCTTAAGTTTGCCAAGAGCTCTTTCGGTTTCGCCTCGAATGCCGCCTGCATTGCCTCGTAGGCGAAGGCACTCACCAGTGCATCCATGAGCGGTTGGGCTTCAGCAAAATAGCGCTCTCGGGCCAGCTCACTCTCGTAATTGGCAAACCACTCCTTGATCCATTTCACCAGAGTGCGCGAATTCGGCAGTTCCGTTGCCGACGCATCGAGCCGGCCCGGTTTCACAACAGGCCGAATTTCCCAGCAGTCTGGATCATGCAGATGACTCTTGCGTATTGCAGCTGCCCGAAAGCGACAAGCTTCAAAAACCGCAACCACTTTTCCATCAACGGAATACAGCTCGAATTCCGCCAGCACCGAACGCAAGCTACGGCGAATGATTTTCGTACGAAAATGCGTCACAGGCAGACTACGCAGTAATCGTAAACGCCCTACTTTGACAGGCAACAATGGGAGGCCCAGTCCTGCCTCGATTTCTTCCCTGAAAAAATCGAGCAAAGACTGAAAACACACATCAACAACGGCCGGATCGAGCAAACAGCGATCACCCCCCAGCCCGATGGTGCCTTCGGCCTCCAAGCGCCCTTCAAGTACCCCCCCCCAACGTTCGAGGCGGCCAAAACTTGAAACAAGGGGCCGTAGTCAAGCCCCAACTGGCTCGCAAGAAGGTAATGCGTTTCCTTGGAGACAGAATATGCAGCCTCCTGGAGAGTGTGCGCCTCGACTGTCGTAAAGCCTGTGATCGCACCCAGAAGTCGTCCCGATGCATTCAGTGCCCAAGCATCATCTGACAGCCGCTGACGACTCCGAATTTGAAAGCTACCGTCCCTTTGATTCAAGTCCAGCCGAATATTTCGACCATGCTCACCATCGAAGACAAGCGGCGCAACAATGTCAACTTCCTCGATTTCGTGGGTATCAGATCCGAATGTTTCGCGAGAAGCAGCGAGCGCCATTTCAAGATACGCGGCCCCCGGCAAAACGATCGCACCACCAACGCGGTGGTCGTTCAACCAGGCATCCACCCGAGGATCAAGCAGGTTCTCCCACGAGGACACAGCGTCTTTGAGTGGCCATCCAAGCAAGGGGTGAATGCGCCTACGCTCAATCAGTCGATAACCTTCAGCAGTGTTTGGTAGCCAATGCCGTTCGCGCTGCCATGGGTATGAGGGCAGTTGGACATGGCGCCCGCGAACAGGGAATGCTGCACGTAGCGACTCTCCATCGCCCAAAAGATGTAGCTTTAGTGTAAGCGCTTGAATACGGTCGATACCATCGTCGTTTTTTCGCAACGAAGGTAGCACCTCCCCCTTTGTGGCACTGTCCGCCAAACACTCCTTGATGTAGCGCTGAAGAATCGCATGCGGGCCGATTTCAACAAAAACTCGCGCTCCAGATTCAATCATCTGATCTATCGCAGCCGAGAACTGAACAGGCTGCCGTACATTTTTCCACCAGTAATCGCAATCCAACGCTTCGCTGAAATTACCGCCTGTCACTGTAGAAATGAAAGGAATAGTGTAAGGAGATTTAACACTGAATCCTGAAAATGACTGAACAAGTGCTTCATGCGCCGGATCCATAGCCTTGCTATGGAACGCATACTCCAAATCCAGCAGCCGGAACGCGATACCACGCCGTTTTGCGTTTACGCCCAACGCTTCCAATTGATCAAGCGGACCGGATAAGGTCAAATTTCCCGGACTGTTGATGCCAGCAATCTCGAGGTCTGGCCAAATCGATGCGTCCAGCCATTCCTGCATTTCTGCCACGGACATGCTCACAGCAGCCATTCGCCCTGCGCCGCGCGTCAGTGCCTGTGCGGAACTGCGTGCACAAATCACCTTCACCGCTTCATTCAGAGTCAAGCCACCGGCTGCCCACGCCGCAGCCACCTCTCCCACGCTGTGGCCGGCTACCATAGCAGGAGAAATACCCTCGTCCCGGAGCATTTCGGTAATGGCCACCTGGATGGCGAACAACAGTGGCTGAGCGACCGCCGTGTCCGACAGCCGTGAAGCCGCCGGCGCCGCAGCTAGCTCGTCAAGAACCGAAAAGCCGGCGATCGCCGAGATCTGCTGATCGAGTTCGGTAATGACCGCAGAAAACCTTGGTGACTCCAGCAACAGAAGTTGCCCCATACCGAGCCATTGTGCACCGTTGCCTGCGTAGATAAAGGCCAGTTTTCCGCCTCCCCCCACGACAGTGTGCCGAACCAGGCCTTGCGGCGCCTCGCCATTTGCAAAAGCTCGCAATACCGAGGTAACGCGTCCGGCATTCCCCCCGGAGACGATCAATCGGTCATCAAGCGCCTCTCTGCGGAATGCTGAAGCATACGCAATGTCGTAATAAGCATGGTTGCTGACCCCGTCGATCCGATTCGCATAGCTCGTGGCAAGTGCACGAAGCGCAGGCTCGCCTTGTGCCGACAAGATCAGCGGCGGCATGGACGATCGTATCGACTCTGGGACGTCAACAGCTTGATCCGAATGCTCTGAGCCTTGGATCAAAACATGAGCGTTGGCGCCACCAAAGCCAAACGAATTAACGCCGATGATCGGCTGCCGGCCTTCTGCCACCAACAACGGCTGCAGGGCACAAACGGGACTCAGCTGGAGCGCCTCGAAATCTATCTTCGGATTAGGCGTCGTTAGATGGAGCGTTGGCGGCAGCACACGCTGTTTCAGAATAAGGATCGCCTTAACGATCCCCGCCATCCCTGAAGCCGGCTCCAAATGACCAAGATTGGATTTTACCGAGCCAATAGGCAGCAAATGCCCAGCACGACGAGCCTGCCCATAAACGCTTCCAATCGCACGTGTTTCAACCGGGTCTCCAATGGCCGTCCCAGTACCGTGCGCCTCGATATAATCCACATCCGATGCTTCGATACCGGCCTTGAACAGCACCGATTGCATGAGTTCAACCTGCCCCTCAACACTCGGAATGGTCATGCCGGTTTTGCGCCGACCATCGGCATTGGCCCCCGACGCAAGTATCACGCCGTGAATGCGATCGCCATCAGCAATTGCCCGCTCAAGGGTCTTGAGCAAGAGCACGGCACCGCCTTCTGCGCGAACATAACCATCGCCGGAAGCATCAAAGGTCTTGCACCGTCCTCCGGCAGACAGCATGGAGGCCTTGGTGAACCCAACAAATGGATAAGGATGAAGCAGTGCATTGACCCCACCAACCATGGCCATCCCGCTATCACCTATCAGCAAGGCATTACATGCCTGATGCAGCGCCACCAAGGAGGAAGAGCACGCCGTATCGATGGCCATTGAGGGGCCATGAAGATTGAATACGTAAGATAGCCGATTTGCAGCGATACTCAAGGTACTGCCGGTCATGGTATGGGCTGAAAAACTCGCCAGGTCGTCTAGCGCCCTTGTCCCATAATCCAGTCCCGAAATACCGACAAATACCGAGCAATCAGTTCCGGAAATGTCCGAAGGACGAATTCCAGCGTCCTCAAGGGACTCCCACGCCAACTCAAGCAGCAGGCGCTGCTGCGGATCCATCCACGCAGCTTCCCGAGGCGATATTCCGAAAAACGCCGCGTCAAACTCATCAATGCGAGAAAGCACGCCAGCCGAGTAAGTAATGCTCCGCCCGGCCTCTTTGCGACTGGGATGCTCCAGTTCAGTAGTCGCCCAGCGATTCGGATCAACCGCAGTGACTAGGTCAGCACCAGATTTAAGCGCCTCCCAGAACGTCTCTTCATCTGAACACCCGCCCGGAAAGCGAAAAGCCAATCCAACGATGGCAATTTTTTTAACTGAGGACAAAAGGAACTACCTATTGAAAAGCCTGCTCATCGCTGACAAAAAAAGCGACAAATCGTTGTTATTGGGCATAGTGATTATACCTTTGGCAAACGACCATTCACATACTTCGAACGTCATAACCCAACGCCCGGGAAGTTTTTTCATAACACCCAGGGGGAGACAGGGTGAAACGGCAGATTACTACCCCACACAAGGCATTGTGCCTATCGATCAATTGGACTCAAGCCACTACCTGCCGGATTTTTTGTACTGCCTTGTTGCTTTATGGCGTACCACCCATTTTGCTGAATGTTTTGCAGCACAACGACCTACAAAACGCGCGCAAAAAAAAGCCCTTGATTCACAAGGGCTTCGTTTTTCGCTTGCAGGCTAGGTGGCGGAGACGGAGGGATTCGAACCCTCGATGCAGGTTTTGCCCGCATGCTCCCTTAGCAGGGGAGTGCCTTCGACCTCTCGGCCACGTCTCCGAACCTGCTGCACAACGAGGCGCGGATGATATAGCCTCCGCGCCCTTTGGTCAAACTTACTGATCGAGACCGAAGGTGCGGTGCAGGACGCGCACGGCCAGTTCCAGATATTTTTCGTCGAGAACGACGGAGATCTTGATCTCGGAAGTCGAGATCATCTGGATATTGATCCCTTCATCGGCCAACGCCTTGAACATCTTCGACGCAACACCCGGATGGGAGCGCATACCGACGCCAACGGCCGAGACCTTGCAGATCTTGTTATCGCCGGTAACTTCGCGCGCACCGAGTTGTGCCTTGACATCTTCCAGAATACCCATGGCCTTGGCGTATTCGCCGCGATTCACGGTGAAGGAGAAGTCGGTGGTCCCATCGTGGCCGACGTTCTGGATGATCATGTCCACATCGATGTTGGCATCGGCGATGGCACCCAGAATCTGGTAGGCGATACCCGGCTTGTCAGGCACACCGAGCATGGTCAGTTTGGCTTCGTCGCGATTGAAGGCGATACCGGAAATGATCGGTTGTTCCATGTTCT
>ERZ1645187.4095-NODE-4095-length-11914-cov-5.159794_pt1 | contig 11914 bp, 14 predicted proteins | sample MGYA00575352_ERZ1645187 | MGnify/ENA primary metagenome ERZ1645187 (study PRJEB40837, sample SAMN11349314) | freshwater sediment metagenome | isolation source: river sediment | host: Sediment | place: India: Wazaribad , New Delhi | collected 2017-02-21 ... | reverse complement strand
AAAACTTAAAACTTACACCTCATACCGCAAACTATTTACGACGTGAGGCATAAGGCAAGCTGTCTGATTTGCGGGGCGTTGGCAAGGTCGGTGCCCACGAAAGCGGCAACCGCCTGCCCTAACGTTCCCTACCTCGAATAGTGGGGATGTCGCCAGCAACCACCTTGCTTAGTTTCCCGTTCTGTTCTCTACTACGAAGGTCGATTACCGCAGGCGACCGCAAACCCGGCACACCTTCTCTAGTAGGTATAGTAGGTATACCCCAAACTAGGACACAATATGCTGACCACGCAGAGTGCCAATCGCACCAGTCACGTTATCGGCCAACGGCCTGCCGCCAACCTCCTCAACGCCATCAATCTCGCCGAACGGCTCGGGCTCCCCCTCACGCAATTCATCACCATCAATTTCTCTCGTACCCACTACACTGCGGACACGGTGAGCGCGGCCTTCCGCAGCATCCTCAAGCCGTTTGGAAGGTGGATGCGGACGCCAAAGCGCCGCGCGGGCTTCAGTGCTGTGCAACCCGCCTACGTTTGGGTCGTCGAGAACCACGGCGGCTGTCTGCATGTCCATTGGCTGGTGCACGTTCCCGAAAAACGGCTCGCCGTCTTGGCGGCCAAGCTGCCCGCGTGGGTGAGCCGAGAGACGGGCGGGCTCACGTCGGGCGCCATCCATTTCGAGGACGTCGACCGCCCGCATGGGGCGGGAAAGTACATCTGCAAGGGCATCGACCCCCGCTTTGCGCCCCTCTACAGAATTGACTTTGAGTATCAGGGGCCAGTGGTCGGCAAACGGTCAGGGTTTACCGAAAACCTGGGGCCAACGGCGCGGAAGCGTCACGTCGAGGCGGGCGTGGTGGCTCCGCTCAATCGTGTCTATGGCCGACCGGCGGGCCGTCCTTTCGCGCTCCACGAATTGCACTAGGGCCGTGGCCGGTTCACCAGCCGGGAAATCGCCGTCTTCGAGACGCCATAGCGCCGTGCAAGGTCGGCTTGCGTCGCATCTCCTCGGGCGAGGCTTTCGAGGGCCTCCCTCTGCTGGTGTGGCGTCATCTTGGGCTTGCGCCCCAGCTTGACGCCTCGCGCCTTAGCCCGGGTGCGTCCTTCCGAAGTCCGGGAGCTAATTAGGCTTCGCTCGAACTCGGCGAGGCCTCCCAGCACCGTGAGCATGAGGCGACCGTGGGGGGTCGTCGAGTCGGCCCAATGGTCGGCGAGGGAGCGGAACGCGGCCCCCTTCTCCGATATGGCCGCAATGACGTTCAGAAGGTCTCGGGTCGAGCGTGCGAGACGGTCGAGGCGGGTGACGGTCAAGACGTCCCCCGCGTTCAGAGCGGAGATGGCCCGGGCCAGCCCGGCGCGGTCTGTCTTGGCCCCGCTCGCTGTTTCCTGAAACACCTTTTCAGCCCCGGCGGCCTTGAGGGCTTCTGTTTGGGCTTCAAGGGTTTGCCCGTCTGTACTTACTCTGGCATATCCAATATTCATATTGACAGTTCCAAGTATTTTATCTATTTTCTCTTCACTCTGGTAGTGCCTGAGTAACTCTTAGTGAAGGAAGGCCCCGGGTAAACGGGGCCTTTTCCTTTCCTAGAGCTTGATTGTCAGGCTTAGAGTTATCTCTATTCCTGCAAGCAGTGCCCGGAGGAGTTTACCCACGTAGTGCATGGGCTCACCCTTTCCTTGTTACTCTTAGTGGGGTGGGCATGCTCTTGCGTGAGCAGGTGGATACTCTCACAGGTTGTAGTATTTGGCAACTATATTTCGCAACTTTTTTGCGAAGGAAAATCAAAGGATTGCCGCCGTTGCGAAAATCCTGATATTCGAAATTATCCAACAGGTGCGAGTGCCAACATGTACTTTCACCAGTGGCGCGGCCTTCTCTCGGCATCACTCATTTTCAGATAGCAAGATTTGCATAATTTCAAAATACGAATCCATCGCGGTTATGGCTTTTCCGATGTTGTCACATCCAGTCATCTCTAACGATGACAAAGTTAACTCTCCAGTAACAAATGCTCTATAGTATTCTCCCTGCATTTCACACAACGTTATCAATACTTTTATAAATGATATCTCTTCTCTTGTTATGCTTTTCTTTGGGTGTGCATATTTTTCCCCTTTTTCAGCCTTATACAGTGCAGCAAGTCTATACAAATACGATTTGTATGCATCAAGGTCTTCTTTGTCATGCCTTTCTTCTTCCATGAGCCGCTCTAAAAATTCTACGTGCTTCTTAAAGGTATATACCGCCGTATCCGTCTTCTTTTCTTCTCTATATTCTTGTGCCCCCAATTCCTTCATGATTTCCTCGAAATTTGACATACTTACCTCCTATCGGTTCCTTCATAAGGTGCCACGCCTTTTATTGAGCCGTCACCTCTCCTGTTCCCTGTTCGGCGCCCCCCGGCAGGGGCGACCGAAGCCCGAAGGGCAAACGACGTTCCCCGTCCCGACGCCTTCCATATGAGGCGGCGCGGAGCCGCTGGCACCCGAAGGGCCGCAGCAAAGCGGAGGAGCCCGCAGGGCTTGCCAGAGGCGAGCACCGCCTCAGGCTGTGGTGATATGGGACAAGAACCGCGCATCGGCGTTAGACGAGCACCGCATTGATTGGAGGGGTCCCCTTCTAAGAAGTACGCCTTTTTGCGTAAGCGATGCCTCGGCTAACGCCGCACCTTTACAACTATACCGATATTGTGGTCAGTATGTGATAGACCGCCTCTCTCGCCTCAAGGTGTTGGAATGGCTATATTAATATTATACTTGGTTGTAGCATTTATATTTGGCTTTATAGGCTCTGCAATGGCGCGGGGTCGCGGTCGCGACCCAGCGGCATGGTTCATTGTCTGCTTCTTATTCTCTGCACTCGGTCTTTTGGCCTTGCTCATTGGCGGCAACACACCCGCAAAGGAAGCAGAAGAGGCATCAGAAAAAACTAAAAGACAAAACAATATACATCATAGAGCAAAAAAGACAGAAGAAGAAGCTGAAGTAGAACGTATTCGCTGGATGATATCACAAGGAATTGACCCAAAATCATAATAATATATTGATTTTATGTCAGTCGCCTTATGATATACGAGGGAGATACGATATGAGATACCGGAACTATATTTATAGTGCTATCATACTAGTTGTCTCGCTATCATCTGCGCATGCCGAAGCGCCATTTAAATGTGCGTCGATTTTTCAAATAAAGAAGGGCGCCATTCCAACAAATATAGCATCGTATATCAGTAAATTAAAGGACATTTCGGGTTTTCGCCTCGGAATGAACCCAGGCGACGCTCTAGATATAATGAAACGCGATGGCTATCGCCCAACAACAACAGATTACAATCTTACGCATGAAGTAAGAATAAATAATATTGGCAGAAGAGTTGAATCTGATAATTATATATCAGGAATAACTGGACAAAAGATAACCGACCCAAGCGATTATATATCTATAGCTTTTACATCACCGGTAACAGGAAATGGAGCGTTTGATATACGGAAGACGATAGAGTTTCAAACAAATAATCGTCCGCTTTTTAATGAAACGCTCAATGCCATAGAGGGCAAATATGGGAGGCACTCATTCCAAAAGGACGGTACATATTATATATACTATAAAAACGGTATGAATGAGCCAGAATATACACAAGAAATGGTTGACAATGAATTTGGTTATGCGAGCTCGAAACGAGAGCCGAACACTCAAAGCACATTGTCTTTTAGTATACCAAAAATGTCTGGAGGGGAGGGGTTGTTCAATATGAAAATATACATGATAGATAGAGCTTATAAGTATTATGACAACATTCTTAGAGAGCAGTATTTACAAGAAATAGAAAAGACTTATAGCGAAAACTGCAATGATAAAACATCAATGCCGCCGCCGCCAAAACTATAAATTCGAGTACAGTAACTCGAAATAATGTGTATACTAAATTAGAATAACTGCAATATGTTTAGTGTCACCAGTAGAAGAAAGGGTGCGACTTCAGGCCCCCGAAGGGCCGCAGCGAAGCGGAGGAGCCCGCAGGACTTGTCAGAAGCGAGCACCGCCTCAGGCTGGGGGAGCACAGGGACAAGAACCGCGCCGCCATCAGGCTGCACCATAATGCCAGCCTTGGGCTGGCCGCCCGCTGGGAGGCGTAGCCCTAAGCGGGCATAGTGGGGTTTGGGGAGGGCATCCTCCCCATGAGCAGGTGTGACCTGCTCGACACGGCGCAGGCGCCGTCACTACCGGAGCCGTCAAATAGCGAAGGTAGTGACGGCGACGGGCCACGAGGTGCCCCGTCGAGCTTGGCACGGCGCAACCGCGAAGAACCGGGGACTTCCGCGCCTGTCAGGGGCGATTTCTTGGCGTGACCATAAAGTGATGCACGGACGTGCACGACGTTCGCGCCCGACACCGGAAGGTGACACCCATGCCGCAGAGGCAGAGCCCATTTCCCAAGCGCGTCGGGCGCTTTTCCCGATAACCCAGCCGCATGCGAGGCCCGACGGGCACAGCAGAGGCAGCCCTAGAGAGGCACACGACACGAGACCGCATGAAACCGCGACCCCGGCAACCGCATTGACGCAACGGAAGCCGCGACGCGCGCGGCACCCTCGACCGTAGGCAAGGAGGCCAGACGAACCGCTTGACGAAGCCCAGTACCCGGCCCCCGACGCACCCCCTTGGCGGTGCGTGACCTCACTCCCTGCGGGGAACTGGTCGGCCATCAACACTCACCAATTCATCGGGCCGCGACGGCGGCCCCAAGACCAACCCCGAGGAAAGAAAGGAACCTTGGACGACCTCGCCTTCAGCCTCCGCACCTTGTGCCACCACAACGCGGACGGCTCCGCCGCCACCCGTGCCAACCGCCTGCACGGGCTCATGGCCATTGGCCGCGACCTGAAAGCCCTCGGGTTCAAACTCCCCGGCGCGAACTCCCTCAAGCCCAAGCACGTCGACGCCCTCGTCGGCCATTGGAAGGGCACGGGGCTTTCCGACGCCACCATCAAGAACCGTCTCTCTTGGGTGCGCTGGTGGGCCATGAAAACCGCCAAGCCCGGCCTCCTCCCGAAGGAGAACGCCACCATGGGCATTGCCGATAAGCAGGTGTTCAAGGGACGACGGGCGGACACCACCACGGGCGCCCTCATGGCGGGCCTGTCGGCCCGGATGCAGCTGGCCCTGCGCCTGCAAATGGCCTTCGGCCTGCGGCTTGAAGAGAGCCTCAAGTTTCAGCCGGGGTATGCCGACAGGGGCGACGCCATCGCCCTCAAGGATAGCTGGTGCAAGGGCGGGCGCCCCCGCACTATCCCCCTCACCCATCCCCGGCAACGTGCGTTGCTGGACGAGGTGTGCCGCGTCGTCGGCGAGGGTTCCATCATCCCCCCCGCCTCGAACTACATCGGCTTCCGCAAGGCGTTTGAGAAAGCGGCCTTGGAGGCGGGCATCACCAACATGCACAAGCACCGCCACTGGTACGCCTGTTGGCGGTATCGGACGCTGACGGGGCACAAGCCCCCTGCGGAGGGTGGGCCGACCCATGACAAGGTTCCCGTGGCCGAACGCGGGGCGCTGGACGCGGCCCGGCTGGAAGTCAGCCGCGAGCTTGGACACAACCGCATCGACGTCACCGACGCCTACCTCGGCCGCCGCTGGCCCGAACGGAAGGCGGCGGCATGAAGTCCCCCGTTCCCCCGTTCCTAGAGCGCATCCAGACTGAAACCCGCGCCACCCGCGAGCGCATGGCGCGCGAGCTTTTCGGCTTGGATGCAGTCAGAGGCGCGGTTGCCTCGGCAGCGGCGAAGGGGCTCGACTTGGTTGCCCTGCGGCCTCCGCTCCCCGTCGACCTGCGGGAAACCCAAGCGGCCCGCGCCGCCGTCAAACATCTCCGCGACAGCGGGTTTTCAACGGAGTGGGAAAGCTACATGGGGGAGACGGACGGGCGCCGCGACACAGGTTGGGAACTACGAGTCACATGGTGACGCCCCCCGCCGCGCCGAGAAGGTGCGACGAGAGATGAGCGAACGAGAGACGGGAGGAACGAGAGAGCGAAGAAAGAGGGGGAGGTGCGGCTCTGTCTGGTAATAAATGCTTGTTATAAAACAAATAATGCATTTTCTCGTAGGGCCCTTTTAGGGCCTTGTATTTCGTCCATCCGGGGCAGGAAGAAACGGCAAAACGGCTTGCACGCGGGCGTCCGTTCCAGCCAATTCGCGAAGGCAGCCCATCCGCCAATCAGTCGAGCACTCGAAGTGCGGATAGGCCGTGGCGAACACCTTCACCAGGTCGGCTTCCGGCATGTCCCCGTGTTGCACGGCGACCTTAGCGGCAACGGCGAAATAGTGGGAGTTCAGGGTGCGAAGTGCCCAATTCTGGGCTTCCTGCCAGATAGGAAGGCGACGGGCCCTCTCCTTTTCTGCTTCTTCGGCAAGGCGCTGACGTTCCCTTTCTGCACGCTCCAATTCAAGCTGCCGAGCCTTTGCCCGAGCACGCTCTTCCTCGACGGCGATGCGGCGGGCTCTTTCTGCAGGCCAGTCCGCCAATGCGTCCAAGTAATTTCCATAATCATGTTCATAAGAACGCAATTCTTTCTCATGCTCTTGGCGCGATTTTTCATCTTCCACGCTTTGCTGTCGCCAATGCTCCCGTATTTTCTCAAACAACCAAAAAGACGCCATAGTTCCTGTGATTACAAATGCTTTGTCGACGGACGGTATGAAACGTCCATAAGCCGTGAAATGCCAAGTCATGAGTAGGAATATAATGCCAAGCACACTACCAACAGCCATGGTGAAGACAGCGCCGTAGAAGACCATCAATGCAACTTCGAGCCCCGAGAGGGAGGCTGCGGGCTGCGGAGGTTCCGGCGGTGTCGGGCGCATCGGCGGGGTCAGGTCGACCATGCTTTTCCCTTGCTCTGTCCGTGGAATGGTTGAAACCATGGCCAGCCGACGACCAGACGTAAAGGCGACGAATGACCACCGGACGGAGCTTGAGGGGGCCGATGCCCCCCTTTGGGGAAATCATCAGGCGGTCGGGTGTCCAACTCCCACAACAGGCGGAAAGCCGCACCGAGGTTCATCTCGGAACGGTTCAACCGCTCCTCGGCGACCCGGCACACTCCGGCGCCAGCCGCCGCGTGCTCGCGCGCCTCATGGCGGTGCGCAAGCACCTCGAAGCGGCGGCCCTCCTCGACCCTGAGGACGAGGCACAGAGACAATCCCTCGTCGCCCTTTCGTATGATGAATACATTGACGCCTTGAAATATATGAAACGCCTTCAAAAGCTATTGGCTGAAGATGGGTGGTTGTCTCCCCCGGACGACAAGCCGGAATTGGCCCACTTTGTAGGGAAAATATTCAAGAACGACCTACACAAGCCGACGTTTCAAGGATATTTGAATTATGTCTCCGAGGTGAACCCGATGTACGGGGAAAGTCTTTCCTACGTCTCGCCCCCGGCCCTCGACCAAGATACCCGGAAACAACACACCTACGTCGCAGCCTCCTCGGGCAGCGGCAAAACCGAGTTGCTGAAAGCCCTCGCCCTCCACGACATCCGGCAGGAGAAAGCGGCAACGGTCATCATCGACCCGACGGGCAACTTCGCCGGAGCAGTCGCCCGGTGGCCAGAGTTTCAGGGCAAGGGCGCCGAGCGGCTCGTCTACATCAACCCGAGCCTGCGGAAAGGCTTTGTGCCGAGCCTGAACCCCTTCGACGCGGGACACCTCGACGACGACGGCAGGAGCATCCTCGCAGGCCAGTTGACCGACGTGTTTGCCGAGGTGGTGGGCAAGGGGGACTGGACAGCGCAGACGGAGACGGTGGCGAGCGCCTGCTTTCAGGTGCTCGTCAGGCGGCCCGGCGCCACGTTGCGAGACCTGCGCCTCGCGCTCGTCGAACGAGAACGGAATGGGCCCCTTCCGGCCATCGCGCAAGCTATCATCGCGGACGGGAAGCGCAGCCCCATCACCGAAGTGCAGGACTTTTTCACTCACGATTTTCTCAGCGTGCAGTACACGACGAGCAAGGGCTCGCTCCGGGCGAAAATCGCCAACATGCTCCGCGACAGGTTCCTCGCGGACATGACATGCCTCCCCTCGCGCATCGTCCTCGAAAAGCTCCTCGATGAACGAAAAACCATCATTTTCGACCTCGGGGCATGGGGCGCCAAAACCATGGCGGGCAACTTCGGGCGTCTGGTGATTGCCCAACTGGCCACCATCGGCATGCGGCGGTCGACGCGGTTCGGCGAGGCCCACACACCCATGCACATCTACGTCGACGAGGCCGACATGTTCATGGGCTCGTCAGTGCTGCACATCCTGAGCAAGCTTCGGCAGCACGGGGTTCACCTCACCCTCGCGCAGCAGACGGCCGGGTACGGCTTTTCCGGCGACGACAAGGAGCAACTCTTCAACAACACGGCCATCAAGTTCACGGCCGGGAAGAACCAACGGCCCGTGCTTTCGGACATCAACGTGCCCGCCGAGGCGGCGAACGGCCTTTCTCCGGGGCAGTTTGTCGGCCGCTGGGGGCGCGACGGGGAGCCCTTCCGGCTCGACGTGCGGAGTGACCTCCTCGACAACTCCCGTGCCATGCCTGACGAGGCATGGGAAAAGGTCGTCGCCTACCAGCTTGAACGCTACTACACGCCGAAACCGCAAACGACGGCGGACGCCCCCTCCAATGAAGCCGAGAGCCCATGGCGCGAATGATTGGCCTCTCGGCGGTCGACGTCGACCTTCTGACGGGTCTCAACCGCTTCCGGCTCCTGACGGCCGACCAATGCGTGCGGCTGGGCATGGCCAACCCCAAGCACGTCCGGGAGCGGCTGCGGCGCCTGCTCAAGGCGGGCCTCATCCATGTGACGGAGCGGGGTGGCCTCGCCGGGCCACATGTCTACTGCCTTGCGCCGAAGGGGGCGACGACGGCGGCCGAATGGTCGGAAGGGCGCCTCGCCCTGACCCCGCGCAAAGCTCCGTTCGGTGATACAGAGCACCTCAATCAGCGTGTCGCCATTGTCGACGTGCACATGGGCCTCCGGGCTTGGGCGGAGAGCGTCGGTGCAGTCGTCCCTTGGGTACGGGTCGAGTTTGACCCCAACCCGTCAGGGTTGGCCCCCGTCACGACCGTGACGCACGCAAGCCTCCGATACGACGCCGACGCTGTGGCTCATGTCACCACGGCGGACTGCGAGAATTGGCTCCTTGCCGTTGAGATGGAGACTGGGGGCCGCACGGGGAGCCTCTCCAATTTCAAGGCACGGCTCGACGACCGACTGACGGCTTTTGAACAACATGTCCTCGAACACGCGCTCGACTGGCCGAAGAACTCGCCGACGCATCGCGCGGCGCGGCTCCTCTTTGTGTTCAAGAGCCCTCTCATGCTGGAAGAGGCGAAAAAGGTTGCACGGAGGAAGGGGGGCTCCGTTTGGCGCCGTGTGTTCTTCAACAGCCTGCCGACCGTGGTCGACGGCTTTGCCTCTGGGTGGTGGCAGGTAGGGGAAACGACAGGGAGCCCCTTCCGGCCCGTAGGAGCCTCTTAGGGCCGATTTTTACCCCTCAATGGTCTGGCTATCAGCGGAGTGGTCGAAAACCGCTCTACGGGCTTCCTATTGGCTTCCCGTTGGGGACGGCTCGCCCTTGGCGTTCCTAAACTGAAATAAGTTTTTCAAGCGCGCACGCGCACGCTGTTCTGTAAGTTCTGACTATGTGCTGAAATAGAGTGTTCTGCAATGTTCTGCATTGTTCTGTTCTATATAGGGGGTGTGGGGGATATACCCATTTATGCGTGGAAGCGTACCCATTTATGCGCGGGCTGGTCTCTATGCCGTTGAAATTTAACACGTCTTTTTGGGGCTGTTCGTACCCATTTATGCGTGGGTATGTGTATGCAAATTCAAGCTTTTTTGAATTTTCGAGGGGTCGGAAGCGCCAGCGTTTCCACGGCGGCAGGGAACACAGTGAGGCCACGCTCCGATACTGCCAACGGGGCTTTGGGAAGAACCGCCAGAATGTCGGCCATCTCCTTTTTGAAGGACTGGCGGAATTTGCTACCCGTGGAAAACCCCTCTCCAAACTGTAATTGAAGATTATCCCACGACAGGATAAGTGGCTTTTCAAGTCTGTTTATTTGATAGCCCAGCCAGTAAATGAAGTCTAATTTTCTGGAAGAATTTGCGAAAGCACGGGCAACGTATTTGTTGACCGGGAGAGCATGGCGGGAAAGGTCTTCAAAAAAGTCGTTGCTGAAGGTAATTTTACTCGACCAAAGCATGTGCTGGTCGGGGTTGTCGGGCAACCAGACTTCCATTTTGGAGAATGGCTTCGTGTCGATGGTAGAGGCTCCGCGCGGCCCCCATGTACCCACCCGGAGGCGGCACGCGGCAAGCGCGTTGAGCTGTTGCTTGAAGTAAGTCAGGGAGCCGTTACGCCCGCCCGATACCTCGAAACCCATGTCCCGGATGAAGGCGGTGAGGCTGTCGGCAACCTCAATTGTCGCCGACTTCTGGCGTATCGCCTCGCTGCACAGGTGGAGGAGGAGGAGGCGCGCCCTAGAGCCGTAGGGGAGCGGTTGGGCCTCCCACTTTCCCGTGTCGGTCATCAGCTTCCCAGCTTCGACGACAAGCGAGCTGTTGCCTTGGCGGCGTTCATATTCCCGCGTTGCGAGCGGCTGCTTGTTATGCGGAAGGGCGCATAGGGCGAGCACGCTGTGAATGTGTTGGAGGTTGTCGCGGGTGACGGCTTCGCCTGTCTGCACGGCTTCCTTGACCGTGGTGCGCTTCCGTTGAACGGAGGAGAGACCGGCGAGAGTGGCGGCTTTTTCGGCTGCGGCCGCCGCGTCGGCATCCCGCTTTTCTTGCTTGGCGATGATGTGGCGGCGGGTCACGTCGAAAGCGAATTTTCCGCGCGCCGCTTCAAGTTCGGCGAGCAAGTCGGCGTCGTGGACTAGGCTTTCATCGGGTGTAGAGGTGTTCATACGGTAAACCTTAAAACTTAAAACTCATGCCTTAAACGTTTTGCCGCGGGCGTGCCCCTTTTGCCTAAGCCATTCCGTGATGGCCTCGGCGCACAGGTCGGAAACCCGCGTTTCGCTGTCGATGGCAAGCAGCTTGAGCGTTCTAACCACGTCAGCAGGAAGATATACCGTCACGTGTGGGTACTTTTTCTTTCCTGCGACGGGAAGTGCCATCAGGTCTGCGGAGGAAACCGCCGACTTTTCAACGTGGGCACCATCGGCATGGGCGGGGGCGAAGGTGCTAAGGGAGGCACGTTTTGCCATGGCGGTTTTATCCTTTCAGTTTCTTGGATACCCAAGCCCAAAGCTGGCGCATTTCCTCGGCGGCCTTGCCGTTGGGGTTTTGCTCGGTGACGCCCAAGCCCATGCCCATGGCGTCTTGATGGTCGGTGCGCTGGGCGATGGGGGGCTCGGCAAGAATGCCAAGCAGGCGCAACGCCGACGCGGCCTCGGTCAGGCGGGCGCTACGGGTGGGCGCTTGGGAGAGGACAAAAGCAAACTTGCGGCGGGTGGCCTGTATCGCCTCAAGGGTCGGCTGTGTCGCTTCAAGGTCGGCGGGCGTAGGGCGAGCTGGCACAAGGCAAAAGTCGGCGAGACGGATTGCCGCCGTGGTGGTGGGGTTGTCGGCCCCTGCCGTGTCGATAATCACGAGGCTGTAAGGTTGGGAGGCCAGTAGCTCAACGGCCTTTTCGAGCTCGGCCAATGTTGTGGCGTTGTCGAAAGCAGGCTCGGGGTTGGTGCGGCGGTCGACCCACCGCGCAAGGGTGCCTTGGCGGTCGGCGTCCAACAGGAAAACCCGCTCCCCCGCTTCCTGCGCGGCAACGGCAAGGCTGGCGGCGAGGGTGCTTTTTCCGCTGCCGCCCTTCTGTGTCACGAGGGAAAGAACCTTCATCATTTGCCTTAAAACTTAA
>ERZ1645187.4094-NODE-4094-length-11914-cov-7.009697_pt1 | contig 11914 bp, 12 predicted proteins | sample MGYA00575352_ERZ1645187 | MGnify/ENA primary metagenome ERZ1645187 (study PRJEB40837, sample SAMN11349314) | freshwater sediment metagenome | isolation source: river sediment | host: Sediment | place: India: Wazaribad , New Delhi | collected 2017-02-21 ... | reverse complement strand
GGTTGCGGATCAGCTGCGCGTTGGCGGGGATGTCGATCTTGAGCGCATCCTCGACCGCGCGGATCGAGGCCATGCCATGCACGAGCGTGCAGACCCCGCAGATGCGCTGGGCGAAGGCCCAGGCGTCGCGCGGGTCGCGGCCCTTGAGGATGATCTCGAGCCCGCGCACCGAGGTGCCCGAGGAAAAGGCCCGCGAGATGCGCCCGCCCTCCATCTGCGCCTCGATGCGCAGATGCCCCTCGATGCGGGTGATCGGGTCGACGACGATGCGGCTCATGCCTTGGCTCCTTTATCTTTGGGCAGATGCGCGGCAATCAGCGCCGCGAGGCTCTCGACGGGGATCGTGTCGCCCGCCTTCACCTTGCCGACCTCGAAGTTCATCCGGCAGCTCCCGCAGGAGACCACGATCGATTTCGCGCCGGTCTGCTCGATCTCGTTCATCTTGATCCGATAGCCCGTGCGTTTGAGCTGATCGGCGCTTTCGATCAGGAAATTGCCCGCGCCGCCGCCACAGCAGAAGTTGTAGGCGCGGTTGCTTTCGGTCTCGTGCAGCTCCCAGCCGATCGCCTCGATGATCGCGCGGGGCTCCTCGAAGACGCCGCCCCAGCGGCCGACCTTGCACGGGTCATGCAGCGCCACGACGCGCCGCTCGGCATCCTTCTCGAGCTTGAGCCGCCCCTCCATCACCGCGCGGCCGAAATATTCCGACACCGTCATCACCTCGAAGGGGATCGCCCCGCCATGGGCCTCGGCGCCATAGAACCGCAGCGCGGGGTAAGAATGCCCGCATTCGGGCACGATCACCACCTTCACGCCGGTCTTGATCGCGACATCGACGAGATGGTTGGTGAGTTTCTTCTTGGTGCCGTCATGGCCGGAGAGAAGGCCGAAATTCGCGCCCTCATAGCCATCGGTGCGCAGCGTGTAATCGACGCCCATGTGTTGCAGCGCCTCGATCGCGCCGCCGGTCGCATCGCGGAAGAGGTGGATATCGAGCCCCGAGGTGACAAGGAGGACATCGGCCTTTTCCTTGTCGAGCGGGATCTCGAAGCCGAGCCGTTCCTGCAGATCCTGGATGCGGTAGAGGAACAGATCCTCATCGGCGCCAAAGATCGTGCCATCGGCCTCCTGGCCTTCCTGCATGAAGCGCAGCTCGGCCGGCATCAGCCCCGCCGCCGCGAGCGCCGAGCGGTTCAGCGCCACCATATCGGCGATATTGATCCCCGAGGGGCAGACCAGGTTGCACCGCCCGCACATCGTGCAGGCATCATAGACGAGCTCCTGATGGGCGCGCAGATCGGCCTCGGTGAGATCGGGTGTATAGAGCCGCTTGAGCCAGCGCAGCGGGCTCAGCTCGCGGTCATAGACCCGTTTGAGAAGCTCGAGCTTGCGCACCGGGGTGTATTTCGGGTCGTTCGTGCCGATCGAATATTGGCAGGCCTGCGCACAGGCGCCGCATTTCACACAGGCGTCGAGCTGGGTGGCCATCTCGGCGTCGATCGCCTTGAGAAACACCCCCTTGGCCGCGCCGACACGCTCGGCCTCGGTCATCTCGGGCTCCGGGCTCGCCAGATCCTTGATCGAGGCGGCCATGCCGTAGAACATCGCGAAGGCTTCGTCGAGTTCGGTTTTGGTGACGACTTCGGTCATACCTTGACCCCCTTGCGCCAGAATTTCACGCCCAGAGCATAACGCGAGGGCAGGACAGTGAAGACATGGAAGAGCTTGCTGAACGGGAACCAGACAAGGAGCAGCGCGACCGAGAGGAAATGCAGCGCCAGCATGGTCTCATAAGCGAGCCCGATATGGGCGAAGGCCATCAGCCCGGTGGCGAAGGGAAGCGCGGTGATCACCGTCGAGGCGTAATCGTCGAAGCTCGAGATCATCCGCAGGACCGGGTTCAGCATGCGCCGGATCAGAAGCGTGATCAGCACCGCGAGCGACACCGCGCCCATCGCCACGATCATCCCGTTGGGCAGCGCCGGCCAGCCAAAGCCGACGATCCCCTTGAAGAACTGGATGTGGAGCTGGAAGAAGAACACCACCAGCACGAAGCCCAGATGCCAGACCCAGCCCGCGATATATTGGAACGCGACCTTGCGGCGGAACACCGGCGCGGGCGAGAAGCGGGTGAACATGGTGCGCAGCCCGCCCTTCCAGGGCTCGGGCGTGCGGTCCTTCGAGAGCACCTTGTTGCGCAGCATCAAGGTCAGCCCGCCGATCCGCCACAACATGCCGACCATGAACACCACGGCGGCCCATTCGAGCGCGGGGCCTCGCGCGAAATCGAGCAGGCTCATGCCTTGTCCTCCTTTTTGGCCTCAGGCTTGGGCGCGCGCAGGGTTTTCTGCTTGGCGCGGTTGGCCACGCCCGCCGCAACCCCGCCCGCGATCCCCGCAACCCCGGCCGCGATCAGCGTCTTGCCGCCGATCTCGGTGCCTTGCGAGAGCGGTTTGTAGAAACTGCCGCCATCCCAGAAATTCGGCTCCGAACAGCCAAGGCAACCATGGCCCGCCTCGATCGGGAAGGAGGTGCCGTCGTTCCATTTCAGCACCGCGCAGGCGTTGTAGGTGGTCGGGCCCTTGCAGCCGAGCTTGTAAAGACACCAGCCCGCCTTCGCGCCCTCGTCGTCGAAGGTCTCGGCGAACTGGCCGCGTTCATAGAACGGCCGCCGATAGCAGCGGTCGTGGATGTTTTGCCCGTAAAACACCTTCGGGCGGCCGAGATGGTCGAGCTCGGGCAGGGTGCCGAAGGTGATGTAATGCGCGATCACCGAGGTCATCACCGCCGGGATCGGCGGGCAGCCGGGGACGTTGACGATCGGCTTGTCGGTGATGATCTCGCTCACCGGCACGGCGCCGGTCGGGTTCGGGTTGGCATAGGGGATGCCGCCGAAAGCCGAGCAGGTGCCCATGCAGATGATCGCCGCAGCCCCCGCGGCCGCCGCTTTCAGCGTGTCGAGGTTGCTTTGGCCCGCGACCGTCGAGAAGCCGGCATTGCCGAGCGGCACCGAGCCGTCGACCACGAGAATATAGCCGCCCGCATTCTCCGCCATCGCCTGTTCGCGCGCGGCCTCGGCCTGATGGCCGGCGGCGGCTTGCAGGGTCTCGTGGTAATCGAGCGAGATCGCCTCGAAGATCAGGCTCTCGATCGAGGGCGCGCCCGCGCGCAGGATCGATTCCGAACAGCCCGTGCATTCCTGGAAGCTCAGCCAGATCACCGAGGGCCGCCGCGGGCTCTCCAGCGCCTCGGCGATGCGCGGCGCCAGCGCCGGCGACAGCGCCAGAAGCGAGGCGGTGGTGGTGCAGAACTTCAGGAAGCTGCGCCGCGAAATGCCGCGCGCCTCCAGCCGTTCGCTCAAGGGTTGCTGCCTTCGGATCATGATGCCTCCTCAAGGTCGCTGAAATGGGTGAGCGCCCGCGCCATCCGCCGCCCGGCCGCCGCAATATCGGCGGGCTGGCTGCGCAGGATCTCGGGCAGGGGGGTGATTTCGATGTAACGGCCGCGCAGCATGTCGTCGCGGTCGCGGTGGGTGACGAGCCAGACGCCGGGATAGGCGGTCTCCATCGCCTCCGAACGGCCCTCGGCCTCGATCTGGGCGATGACCTCGCCGCGCCCGAGCCAATCGGTCAGGCGGTCGAGCTCGGGCGCGGTCATCGGCAGGCTGCTCAGGTCGATCACCCGGGCCTCGCCGCGCGCGGCCAAGGCCTCGAGCGCATGCGCCACCTCATGCAGCACCAGCACCATATTGCCCGTGCCGCGCGCGCGTTGGCGCAAGACCGCGTTGAGATCGGGGCGGCTCATGCGGCAGCCTCCAGCGCCTCGGCCCGCCAGCGCGCGACGATTTCGGCGGCGATCTCAACCGCTTGCGGGATCGCGGCGGCGACATCGGCGCTCGGCTCGAGGCCCCAGCCGATCTCGCCCGGCTCGATCCCCACCAGCGCGCGGTAGCGCGGCAGATCCTCGCTCAGCCGCGCCATATCCATCAGATCGCGCAGCCCCACCTCATGCACCGAGAGGCTGCCCGAGCGCACGAAATGATCCATCTCGGCGCCCTCGAGCGCGCGCACCGTGCCCGGCATCGTGCCAAACCGCGCCGCATCGAAGACGATCAGCGCATCGGCCGCGCCGATCTCGGCGGCGAGCGGAAAGCCGAGCGTGCCGACATCGAGGCAGGTGACCCCGAGCGCCGCGCCATGGCTGCCCTCGAAGAGCGTGACCGCCAGCGGCCCCGCCGCCTCATCCGTCAGGAGCGTGTTGCCGACCCCAAGGGCGAGAATGCGCAGCGCGCTCTCATGGTGGTCTTTGGTCACGGGGTTCCCCCTTCTCGTCGCAACGATCTACACTTCGCAATTCTTGAATATTTCGCGCCGGGGCGCAGCCGCAGCTTTCCGCTGCGACCTTCTGGCACAGAGTCGCGGGGCCTGCCCCGGGAATGTCGGATAAGATATTGAAATAATTGTGAAAATATAACCTGTGTGAGAGATGGATGATTGCGCCCCGCGGGCGGGGGTGGAAAGCGAAATTCGAGATATTGCCGGGCGATGGAAAGTTCCTGACCAGCCCCCTCGCGCGGCCGTGAGCGGCCCGTGAGTCCGGCCCGCCGCGGCGGCCGATCTGGCCGCGCAGGTCGCTCGGGCCTTCTATTGTGGCGCTTTCGGGCCTTGACAGGCCCCGTGGCGCTTTGCGAGATGGCGCCATCCAAGTTCCGGCCCCGCCGGATGAAAAGGGAACGCGGAGCGGGCTTGCCCGTCAGCCGCGGCTGCCCCCGCAACTGTCAGCGGCGAGCGACGTCGATCATGCCACTGGGGAGCCCCCCGGGAAGGCCGGCCGAGCCCAGACCCGTGAGCCAGGAGACCTGCTTGGAGCTCACCCTTCCCCGGCGCGGGGCGCGCCACGGGAGCGGCTTGCCCCGCAGCGGTGATTTCGCCGCCCGGTTTCCGGGCAGAGACCGACCGCCGGGCCGCGCGCCCGTATCCGGGGACAAGACTATGATTTATCGGCATTTTACCCGCCGCCTCCTGCTCAGCGCAAGCTGCCTCGCCGCGCCCGTGGCGCCCGTTCTCGCGCAAGATGTGACCGCGCTCGACGATATCCTGATCTCCGGCGCGATGTTCCCGGTCGAGGCGAAATCCTACGGCCGCGCCTATAGCGTCGTCACCGCCGAGCAGATCGAGGCGCGCGGGGTCACCGATCTGGCGCAGGCGCTCTCGGGGCTGCCGGGGGTTGCGGTCGCCTCGAGCGGGCCGGGCTATACCCAGATCCGGCTGCGTGGGGGCGAGTCGAACCATGTGCTCGTGCTGATCGACGGGGTCGAGGCGAACAGCTCGGGCACGGGCGATTACCTGCTGACCGGCTTCGGGCTCGCCGATGTCGCGCGCATCGAGGTGCTGCGCGGCCCGCAATCGACCCTCTACGGCGCCAATGCGATGTCGGGCGTGATCTCGATCGTGACCCGCGGCGCCGAGGCCGAGGGCCAGAGCGGCGGCGCGCGCACCGAGATCGGCGGGCAGGGCAGCGCCGCGACCTCGGTCTGGGCCACCACCCGCGGCGCGCGCGGCGGGCTTGCGGTCTCGCTCGAGACCCGCGCGACCGATGGCGAGGATGCCTCGCGCAGCCCGGGCGGCGATACCGAATACAACGACACCACCACGCTCTCGCTCAAGGGCGATGTGGCGCTCACCGAGACGCTGAAGGCCGGCGCCAGCCTGCGCCGCGTCTGGCAGGATTTCGGCTATGACGAGACCTCCTGGGTCGGCGTCGCGAGCCCCGATGATTATGTGATCGACAGCGACAGCAGCTCGCGGCTGAACCAGACCTTCGGCGCGCTCTGGGTCGAGGGCGAGGCGCTCGGCGGGCGGATGGTGAACCGGCTGACGCTCTCGGCGATGGACCAGGACCGCACCAATTCGGTCGGCGGCTTCTACAGCGACGACGATGCCGCGACCCAGCGCGCGGCGAAAGTCACGGGCTCGGTCGCGCTCGATACCGCCGATCTCGACAGCGCCGCGCACAAGCTCAACTTCTCGCTCGAGGCCGAGCGCGAGACCTATCGCTCCTCCTGGGCGCCGGGCGGCACCTTCGCGCGCAACACCCGCGCGGCGGGGCTCGAATATCAGGGCAAGCTCGCCAATGGTCTTGATCTGCAGGCCGGTTTGCGCCGCGATTTCAACGATGTCTTCGAGGATGGCACGTCGTGGAACCTGTCGGCCTCCTATCTGGTGCCGGGGCGCGATCTGAAGCTGCGCGCCGCGCTCGGCCGGGCGATCGTCAACCCGACGATGTTCGAGCAATTCGGCTTCGCGCCGGGCTTCTACACCGGCAACCCGAACCTCAAGCCCGAGGAGAGCCTGAGCCGCGAGATCGGCGCGGATCTCGGCTTTGCAGGCGGGCGCGGCACGCTGGGGGTGACGCTCTTCCGCGATGATGTCGACAACCTGATCCAGGGCGCGGGCGCGACCTCGGTCAATGTCGCGGGCACGAGCCGCCGTCAGGGCGTCGAGCTCGCGCTCGGCTATGCGCTGACCCCGGGCGTCGATCTCGGGCTCGACTATACCTATACCGAGGCGAAGGCCGCCGACGGCACCCCGCTCACCCGCCGCCCGCGCCATGAGATCGGCGTTCATGCCACCGCCCAGACCTTCGGCGGGCGCGGCTCGGTCAGCGCCGATCTGCGCCATGTCGCGGGCAGCCACGATGCCGAATGGTGGACGGGCTCCTGGACGCCGGCGGTGACCGAGCTGCCGGAATTCACCACCGTGAACCTCGCCGCGCGCTATCAGCTCACCGATCAGCTCGAGCTGACGGGCCGCGTCGTGAACCTCTTCGACGCGGACTATTCCGAGAGCTGGGGCTATTACGGCCAGGAACGCACCGCCTATCTCGGGCTCGGCGTGAAATGGTGATCCGGGCGGGCGGCCTCGCGCTGGCGCTGGCCGCCCTGCCGTGCGGCGCGGGGCTGGCCGCGCCCTCCGCCGCGCCGCCCGAAACGCCGCCCGCCCGCGTTGTCTCGATCAACCTGTGCACCGATCAGCTGGCCATGCGCCTCGCCGCGCCGGGCCAGCTCGTCTCGGTCTCGATGCTCGCGCGCGATCCGCGCTCCTCGACCATGGCCGAGGCGGCCAAGGCCTGGCCGGTCAACCAGGGCCTCGCCGAGGAGGTCTATCTGCTCCACCCTGATCTCGTCCTCGCCGGGCGCTACACCGCGCGCGCGAGCGTCGAGATGCTGACCCGGCTCGGGGTGACTGTGGTGATCTTCGACCCCGCCGACAGCCTCGAGGCGCTGCGCGCCGGGATCGAGAAGATGGGCGCCGCGCTCGGGCGCGAGGAGGCCGCGGCGGCCGAGCTCGCGGCTTTTGACGCGCGCCTCGCCGCGATCCGCGCCGCCGCGCCTGCGCCCGCGCGCCGCCCGACCGCGGCCACCTATGAGGCCAACGGCTATACCTCGGGCGCCGAGACGCTCGCCGGCGAGATCATCGAAACCGCGGGCTATCGCCCGATCGCGGGGGATCTCGGCTTTCCCTATGGCGGCATGCTGCCGCTCGAGGCGCTGGTGATGGCCGACCCCGATCTTGTCATCCGCGGCGCCCGCCAGCCGGGCGCCTCGCGCTCCGAGGAGGTGCTCGACCACCCCGCGCTCGCCGCGCTGAGCGGCGCCAGCGCGATCGTCGAGGATCATGACTGGATCTGCGGGCTGCCCTCGGTGCTCGATGCGGTCGAGCGGCTGATGCGCGCCGCCCCGCCGGAGGGGGCACGATGAGCTATCCCCGTCTTCTGGCCCTGCTCGGGGCGCTGGTCGCGGCGCTCTTCGTGGGCTCGCTCCTGACCGGGGTGGCGGCGGCGGGCCCGGGCGAGAGCCTGCGCGCGCTGTTTCTCCCCGAGGGGCCGCTCACGCTCGTGATGCGCGAGATCCGCCTGCCGCGCGCGATCTTGGGCGTGCTGGTCGGCGCGAGCCTTGGGCTTTCCGGCGCGGCGCTCCAGGGCTTGATGCGCAACCCGCTGGCCGAGCCCGGGCTGATCGGGGTTTCGGGCGCGGCGGGGCTTGGCGCGGTGCTCGCGATCCAGACCGGGCTCGTCGCGGCCTTCGCGCTGGCGCTGCCGCTCGCGGCGCTCACCGGCGCGGCGCTGGGCGTGGCGCTGATGCTCGGCCTTGCGGGGCGGGGCGGCGGCACGCTCGGGCTGATCCTCGCGGGCGTCGCGCTCTCGGCGCTGGCCTCGGCGGCCACCGCGCTGGTCCTCAACCTCTCGCCCAACCCCTTCGCGGCAAACGAAATTGTCTTCTGGATGATGGGCTCGCTCGCCGATCGCTCCTTTGCCCATGTCGCGCTCGCGGGCCCGGTGATGGCGCTCGGCTGGGCGCTGATTGCGCGCACCGGCCGCGGGCTCGAGGCGCTGACCTTGGGCGAGGATGCCGCGGTCAGCATGGGGGTCGATCTCGGCCGGCTGCGGCTCACGGTGGTCGCGGGGGTGGCGGCGGCGGTCGGCGCTGCGACGGCGGTGGCGGGCACGGTGGGCTTTGTCGGCCTCGTGGTGCCGCATCTGCTGCGCCGGGCGGTGGGCGGGCGGCCTGCGCGGCTTTTGCCGGCCTCGGCGCTCGGCGGCGCGGCGCTGGTTCTGGCGGCCGATATCGCGGTGCGGCTGGTGCTGCCCGGGCGCGATCTGAAGCTCGGCGTGCTCCTCGCGCTGGTCGGCGCGCCGGTCTTCCTGCATCTGATCTGGCGCATGCGGGGCCAGCCATGAGCTTGATGTCGCTTGAAAATCTCTCCGTGCGGCGGGCGGGGGAGGTGGTGCTCGCGCCGCTCTCGCTGCGCCTTGAGCCGGGCGAATGTGTGGGGCTCGTCGGCCCCAACGGCGCGGGCAAGACCACGCTGATGCGCGCGGCGCTCGGCCTGATCGGCGCCTCGGGCACGAGCGCGCTTGCCGCGCTCTCCCCCGCCGCGCGGGCCGCCCGCGCGGCCTGGCTGCCGCAAGCGCGCGAGATCGTCTGGCCGGTCAGCGTGGCCCATCTCGTCGGCCTCGGCGCCGCCGCGCGTGGCCGCCCCGAGACCCACCCGAGCGTCGCCGCGGCGCTAGCCCGGCTCGATCTCGCCCCCCTCGCCACGCGCCAAGCCAACGCGCTTTCGGGCGGCGAGCAGGCGCGCGTGCTCCTCGCCCGCGCGCTCGCGCAAGATACCCCGCTGATCCTCGCCGATGAGCCCCTCGCGGGCCTCGACCCCGCGCAGGCGATCCGCACCATGGGCCTGCTCGCGGCCCTCGCCGCCGAGGGGCGCGGCGTGCTCGCCTCGCTCCATGATCTAAGCCTCGCCGCGCGCTTCTGCACGCGGCTGATCGTGCTCCACCGGGGCCGCCTCGTCGCCGATGGCGCGCCCGCCGCGGTGCTCACCGATGCGCTTCTCGCCGAGGTCTTCGGCATCCGCTGCACCCGCGTCGCGACGCCCGAGGGGCTGATGCTGCTGCCCGAGGGGGTGATCGCGCGATGACCGGCCTGCTCGCCCCCCGCCTCACCCGGCCCTGGCTCGTGGCCGATCTCGGCGCGCCCCATCGCGTGCTGAGCTTCGCCCCCCACAACCCCGGCTTCGTGACCGCGCAAACCCTCGTCTGGCGCGAGGTGAAAAACGCCGATCTGCCCGAGGGGCTCGATTTTTCCGCCTGGTTTGCGGGCGAATTGGCGCGCGCGGGGCTCAGCGCCTCGGTCGCGATGCTGACCGCGCGCGATATCGGCACCTGGCGGGCGGCGCGGGCCGAGGTGGGCGGCGTCACGGTCGAGTGCCTCGCCACCGTCGGCCTTGGCAATGCCGAGGCGCTGGGGCCCCGCCGGCCCACCCGCCGCCCCGAGACCGCGCCCGCCCCCGGCACGATCAACATCGCGCTGCGCCTCTCCGAGGGGCTGACCGACACCGCGCTCCTCGAGGCGCTCTCGATCGCGGCGAGCGCGCGGGCGGCGACGGTTCTGGCCTCGGGGGTGACGCTCGCCGATGGCCGCGCGGCGCTGGGCACCGGCACCGATTGTCTGGCGCTTGCGGCGCCGGCGGGGGCGGGGGCCTTCGCGGGGCTGCATACCGCGCTTGGCGAGGCGATCGGGCGGGCGGTCGCGGCGGCGGTCGGGCAGGGCTGCGCCGACTGGGTGGCGGAAAATGGCTCGCGCGCCGATGGTTACCCCGAGGATCTGATCTGATCCGGCCTCGCGCGGCGCGCGCTTTGGCGCTATCAAGGGGCGAAGAGCGGGGGGGGATCGGATGCGCATCGACCTGAATTCGGATCTGGGTGAGGGTTTCGGCCTCTGGCGGATGGGCGAGGACGCGGCGCTCCTCGATCTCGTGAGCTCGGCCAATATCGCCTGCGGCGGCCATGCCGGCGACCCGGAGGTGATGGCCGAGACGCTGGCCGCGGCGGCGGCGCGGGGCGTGGTGATCGGCGCGCATCCGGGCTACGCCGACCGCGAGGGTTTTGGCCGCCGGGTGATCCCGATGGCGCCGGCGGCGATCGGGCGGATGGTGGCGGCGCAGATCGGCGCGCTGGCGGGGGTCGCGGCGCTCGCCGGCGCCGAGATCCGCTATGTCAAACCCCATGGGGCGCTCGCCAATCTCGCCGCCGAGGATCGCGCGGTGGCGCAGGCGATCGTGGCGGCGGTCGCTTGTCAGCCGGGGGCGCTTGCCGTGCTGGCGATCTCGGGGAGCGTGCTCGAGGGGGTGGCGCGGGCCGCCGGGCTCGAGACCTACAGCGAGATTTTCGCCGACCGGGGCTACCGCGCCGATGGGCGGCTCGTGGCGCGCGGCGCACCCGGCGCGCTGATCGAGGATGCGCAGGCGGCCGCCGCGCGGCTTTTGGGCTTCCTCGAGAGCGGCGAGATGCCGGTGGTGGGCGGCGGCGGGCTCCGGCTTGCGGCGCAGTCGGTCTGCATCCATGGCGATGGCCCCGGCGCGCTCGCCATGGCGCGCGCGGTCCGGGCCCGGCTCGAAGAGGCGGGCGTGGTGATCGCGCCCTTCCTCGGGGGCTGAGATGGGCTTCCCGCGGTTTTGCGCGCTCGCCGAACATGGGCTTCTGGTCGAATTCGGCGCCGAGATCGCCGAGGCAATCCACGCGCGCGTGCGCGCGCTCGATGCCGCGCTCGCCGCCGATCCGCCCGCGGGGATGATCGAAACGGTGCCGGCCTATGCGGGGCTCCTGATCCGGTTCGACCCGCTCGTGACCGATCATGCGGCGGTCGAGGCGGCGGCGCGCGCGCGCCTTGCCGCGCCCCCGCCCGTGGCGCGCGCCGCCGCCCCGCGCGCGGTCGAGGGCTGTTACGAGGGCGCTCTCGCCCCCGATCTCGCCGAGGTCGCGGCCCGCACTGGCCTCACGCCCGAGGCGGTGATCGCGGCGCATCTGGCGGGGGAGTATCGCGTCTATATGTATGGCTTCGCGCCGGGCTACGCCTATCTCGCGGGGGTGCCCGCGGCGTTGCTGCTGCCGCGCAAAACGGCCGCGCGGCGCGACATCCCGGCCGGGAGCGTGCTGATCGCCGGGCCGCAATGCCTTGTTTCGACGCTGAAAATGCCGACCGGCTGGTGGATCATCGGGCGCTCGCCGACACAGATTCTGACCGATGACCCGGCGCGGCCCTTCCTCTTCGAGGTGGGCGAGGCGGTGCGCTTCACCCGCCTCACCCGCGCCGAATTCGACGCGCGCGGGGCCGCGCGATGAGCGCCCCGCGCCTGCATGTTCGCGCCGCCGGGCCGCTCGCCTCGGTGCAAGACCCGGGCCGGCCGGGCTTTGCGCGCTTCGGCGTGCCGCAATCGGGCCCGCTCGACCGGCTCGCCTTTGCCGCCGCGAACCGTGTGCTTGGCAACCCCGCGGACGCGCCGGCGATCGAGGTCTCGCTCGGCGGGCTCACGGTGGAGGCCGAGGGCGGGCCGCTGCGCCTGGCGGTGGCGGG
>ERZ1645187.4091-NODE-4091-length-11927-cov-11.497810_pt1 | contig 11927 bp, 13 predicted proteins | sample MGYA00575352_ERZ1645187 | MGnify/ENA primary metagenome ERZ1645187 (study PRJEB40837, sample SAMN11349314) | freshwater sediment metagenome | isolation source: river sediment | host: Sediment | place: India: Wazaribad , New Delhi | collected 2017-02-21 ... | reverse complement strand
TTCCTGCAGATCCTCGGCCCGATCGCCTTCCTCCTCCTGCGGCGCCAGCACGGGCGGTACATGGGCGTGGAGACGGGCCCGGCGACCGCCCCGGTGGCCGGCGCCGCCGGTCCGACCCAGCGCACGGCCACCGACACCGCCGACCTGCTGTACGGCCGTCGCGAGGACGAGGGCCGATGAACGTCGTCGAGACCCGCGACCTCACCAAGCTCTACGGGGACGTCCACGCCCTCGACGGCGTCACGCTGACCGTGCCGGAGGGCTCGGTGTTCGGCTTCCTCGGCCCGAACGGCGCCGGCAAGACCACCATGCTGCGCGTCCTGCTCGGCCTCGCCCGCCCCACGTCCGGCGGCGCCACCATCTTCGGCCACGACGTCCAGTCCGAGCGTGATGCGGTCCATGCACGGGTCGGCTTCCTCCCGGACGTGCCCGGCTTCTACCCCTGGATGACGGGCGCGGAGTTCCTGCGCTTCGCGGGCTCGCTGTTCGGGATCCCGGAGCCCACGCTCACCGAGCGTGCCCACGCCCTTCTCGAGATGGCCGGGCTCGCCGGCAACCCGAACCCGGTGGGCGGCTACTCGCGTGGCATGAAGCAGCGGCTCGGCATCGCGCAGGCCCTGATCAACGCACCGGACCTGCTGGTCCTGGACGAGCCCACCTCCGCCCTGGACCCCCTCGGCCGCGCCGACGTCCTCACCATGATCGGTTCGCTGCGCGGGCGCACCACGGTCCTCTTCTCCTCCCACCTCCTCGGGGACGTGGAGCGGATCTGCGACCAGGTGGCCGTCCTCGACCGCGGCAGGCTCGTGGTGCAGGGCTCCGTCGCCGAGCTGCGCCGTGCCCACGGCGGGTCGACGACGGTCCGCATCGCCGTCACCGAGGGCATCGATCGGGTGGTCGCCGCCGTCGCGGCGGAGCCCTGGTGCGTCCGCCACGCGCCGGTCGTCGACGACGGACAGGCGACCGACGTCGTCGTCAGCGACCTCGCGGCCGCGCGACGCGCGGTGCCCGGCATCGTGGCCGGACTCGGCGTGGGCCTCCGACGCTTCGACGAGCTCGAGGCCTCTCTCGAGGAGGTCTTCGTGGGCCTCGTGGGGGTGAACCGATGAGCTTCCGCGCCTTCCTCGCCAAGGACCTGCGCGAGATCGTCCGCACCTGGCGGATCTGGGTGCTGCCCGGGATCCTGCTCTTCTCCGCCGTGACCGGGCCGCCCACCGCCCGCTTCACCAAGGAACTGCTCTCCACCCTCAGCGGGGACATGTTCAACCCGATGATGCCGGACCCCACGTGGGTGGACTCCTACGCGCAGTGGACCAAGAACCTGAGCCAGCTGGTCGCCTTCGCGCTCATCATCGCGCTCGGCAGCGCCATCTCGGGCGAGAAGCGCACCGGCACGGCGATCATGGTGCTCACCAAGCCGCTCACGCGCGCGGGGTTCGTGCTCTCCAAGTTCGTCTCCACGGTGGTGCTGCTGGTCGCGTCCACGGTGCTGATGATGCTCGTCACCTGGGGCGTCACCCTGATCTGGTTCCCGGATGCCCCCTTCGGCCCGCTGCTCGCGGCCACCGCGGCCTGGCTCCTGTTCGCGTTGCTGCTCGTGGCGGTGGTGCTGGTGGCCTCCGCGGCGGTGGACTCCGGGGCGGGCGCGGCCGGGATCGGACTCGGGTTCTTCTTCCTGCTCATGCTCGCCGGGATCTGGGGGCCGATGCTCCGCTGGACGCCGGCGGGGATGGTCAACGCGCCCGTCGCCCTGGGGGCGGATGTCGAGGTGGACCTCCTCTGGCCCGCCCTGACGACGGCGGCACTCACCGTGGTCCTCGTCTGGTTGGCCGTGCGGGTGTTCGAGCGCCGGGAGCTCTGACGCGTCCGCACTCGGGCTGTCGGGCTCAGCCCGCCGGGGTGAGGACCGTTGCCCCGCCGGCCCCGAAGGCGACGAGCAGGTCGGGTGCGGCGACGAGCAGGTCGTCCGCGGCGATCTCGAGCACCGGTCCCGGGGTTCCGGTGCGGTGGAGCCCGAAGCCGGCGTCGTACCGGACGAGGAAATGGCCCTCGGACCCGAACATCCACGCCATGACGAAGCCCCGGTCACCGACGTCGAAGACCTCACCGTCCACGGCGAAGCTCGCCTCGTCGACGAACTCAAGTGCCACGGGCGCCCCCTCCGCGCGGAGGAGGAACCCGCTGAGCGCTGCCGGATCACCGTCATACCCCCCGGGACAGGTGAGCCGGTCCGCCAGCACCTGGCGCTCACCGTAGGGCGGGATGCACTCGGGGGCGTTGAGCGGCAGCTCACCCAACTCGGTGCCGCTGAGGTTCCGCGCGACGAGCGGCCCCTCTGGACCCTCCGCCTCGAGGTAGCCGTCCGCCACCAGGACGGTCATGGTCGTGGGGGTCACCGCGCCGGTGCGCAGGTCCACGGTCGAGAACGCGAAGGTGGTCATGTCCACCGCCATCGCCACCGGCAGGTCCGGGAAGCCGTAGACCATGCCATCGCCGGCGACATCGGCCCGCCACACCTCGGCGAGGGCGGCGTCGTACGCCACCCAGGTCTCGCCGTCGCGCAGCACGAGCGTCTCGGCGTTGCTGCCGGCGTACTCGCCGGCCGGGAGGGTGGTGCTCTCGCCACTGCGCGGGTCGACGACGTCGCCACCACAGACGAGCCGGCCCGCCCACCAGTGCGCCGTGGGGCACTGTCCCTCCCACACCGGCGCCGCCTCGGTGGCAGCGAGTTCGAAGACCTGCACCTGGTCATCGGCCTCGGCCCGCATGGCGATCATGCTGCGGTCCGCCGAGATCGAGCCGGCGGTGTCCTGCCCGGCCGGGGTGCCGGGAATGGTCCACGCCTCAGTGATGCCGTCGAAGAAGGCGGTGGAGGGAACCGGCGCTGCCGGGTCGCGGGTGATGCCGGTGGCCGGCGCGGTGGCGGTCGTTTCCGCCGGAGCGGTGGACGACGCGGCGGGTGAGGCGGCCGGCGTGGCGGGGGCGCCGTCGTCGGCCGAACCGCAGGCAGCGAGGGCGAGAGCCGCCGTCAGGGCACCCGCGAGCGCGGCGGCGCGGACGCCGGATCGGCGGGCAGCGCGTTGGGGACGGCTCCGGGGACGGGGGGACGGGGCGGTGCGGGCGCTCATGGTGTGTTCCTACCACGGGATGCCTCGGGAGCGAGGAGCAGCGGATGCGCCGCCCAGTGCTCACAGGCCCCGGCGCCGGCCCGGCAGCAAGGCGCTAGCGTGACCTCGTGGACGAGCTCCTGGTGGAACGGGTGCTGCTCGCCGTCGAGCAGATCCCGGCGGGGAGGGTGGCGGCGTACGGCGTGATCGCACGGCTCGTGGGGGCGGGTCCGCGGCAGGTCGGCCGGATCATGCGCGAGTACGGCGCGTTCGTGCCGTGGTGGCGGGTGACGTCCGCAGCCGGAGACCTGCCCCCGACCCTCCTCGCCACCGCCCGGCCGCACTGGGACGCGGAGGGAATCGCCGTGAAGCCCAATGGGCGGGGCTGCAGCTACGCGCACCACGCGGTCGACGAGAACGAGCTCGTTGCCGCCGTCCACGCCGCCCTCGCAGCGCTTCCGAGTGACTGAGAAGCCCGAGGCGCCTCACCCCCCCGCCGAGAACGGAGCCTCCGGACACATTGGGCGGCATGTCTTCAGGCCTCCCAACCGAACCGGAGCCTCCGTTTGCGAGAGGCGCGGTGAACGGAGGCTCCGCACCCGCGCTTCCAAACAAACCCTTGCAAACTAATCTTTGCAGTACTATCTTTGCACCATGCAGCCGCTCCGTGACGCGATCCCCGCCACCACCGACATGTTCAAGGCGATGGCCCACCCCCTGCGCATCCGGATCCTCGAGCTCATCGGTTCCACCCCGATGACCGCCTCGATGCTGGCCGAGCGCACCGGGGAGTCCACCGGCTCCACCAGCTACCACCTCCGCCAACTCGAACGGCACGGGCTCATCCGCGAGGACCCCGGCCGGGGCACGAAGCGCGAGCGCTGGTGGATCTCCACCGGCCCCCGCCAGCTCACCTCCGAGGTCCTCCGCTCGGACCCCGCCGCCGCGCGCATCCTCGGCGAGTCCATGCTCGGCCGGTGGACGCACCAGCTCGAGGACTTCTACACCGCGGTCGTGACCGGCGCGCTCCCCCAGGACGTCGCGGACGCCTCCGGCATCGCCCGGACCCGCCTCCACCTCACCACCGCTGAGATGGCCGACCTCTCCGGGGAACTCTCCGAGGTCCTGGAACGCTGGCACGACGACCCCACCCACCTCGACCCCACCCGCGAGGGCGCCCGCCCTGTCATCACCCTGGCCGCCGTCTTCCCGGACCTCGAGGACACGAAGTGACCAGCACCGCCACCGCCCCACCAACCCCCAGGTCCCGGCTCGGCCGCCCCTTCGGCGCCCTGACCACCGGGGTCCTCACCTCCAACGCCTCGGACGGGTTCGTCTTCTTCGCCGCCCCGCTCCTCGTCCTCACGATCACGAAGGACCCGGTCGCCGTCGCCGCGGTCACCGCCGTCACCCAGGCGGTCCCCGCGCTCTTCGGCCTCATCGCCGGATCCCTCGCCGACACCCGCGACCGCCGCGCCCTCATGCTCGGCTCCGCGCTCGTCCGCGCCACCGTGCTCGCGGCCCTCCTCGCCCTCATCCTCCTCGACGCCGTCACCCTGCCTGCCCTGTTCGCGGCCCTCGCGCTCTTCGCCGCCGCGGAACTCACCTTCGACATCTCCTCCGCCGCCTCCGTCCCCGACGTCCTCACCGACATCGGCCACCTCGAGAAGGCCCACGGCATCATCGGCGCCGGCCAGCAGGTGGTGCAGGGCTTCGTGGTCGGGCCCTTCGCCGCACTCTTCTTCGCGTGGTCCGCCGAGCTCCCCTTCGCCCTGGCCGCCGTTCTCGTCGTGGCGAGCGCCCTCGCGATGGTCGCGCTCCGCCGCATGCTCGACGACGGCGCCACGCCCGCCGGACCCGCCGTCGCCACCACCGGCGCCCCCGACCCCGCCCCCGGCCTCACCTTCCGCGAGCGCTTCGCGGGCGGTGCGCAGGAGGTGTGGACCAACCGCCCGCTGCGGGACATCATCACCCTGACGCTCCTGCTGGTGACGTTCGTGGGCTTCGGGCAGGCGGCCTACGCCTACTACATGATCGAGTACCTCGACGTCCCGACCGCGGTGCTCGGCCTCGTGTTCATGGCCCTCGGGGTGGGCGGAGTCCTCGGCTCGGTGACGGTCCACCGGGTGGCCGCCCGGCTCGGCCGCCGCACCACCCTGTACGTGGGTGTCCTGCTCCTGGCGGCAGGCTTCGGCGTGGTCGGTGTCGCGCCGGCGGGATCGGCGGCGCCCTGGGTGACGGCGGTCGGGTTCTTCGCCGCCGGCGTCGGCTCCGGGTGGTGGAACGTGCTCGTCATCGCGGCCCGCCAGCGCCTCGTGGCCCGCGAGAAGCTCGGCCGGGTCAGCGGCTTCCTCACCACGCTCAACGCCTTCATCGCCCCCGCCGCGTCACTCGCCGGTGGGCTCGTCACCCGCGTGGACCCGCGGCTGCCGTGGATCGTCGCGGCCGTCGGGAGCGCGGTCACGATCGCGCTGTTCGGCCGGTTGGTACGCGCCGTCGACGACGTCGCCGCCCCCGTTTCCCCGCACGTTCCCGCCTCCCCGGGCGGCCCGTCGTGAACCTCGCGCTCCTCCGGGTCGTGGCTCAGCGTCTGGCGGGACCCCGGCCGGCAGGCCCGGCCGACGTCGTCGCCCACCTCTCCGCGCTGCAGGGCCAGGACCTGCCGGGCGCGGTCCGGGCGGTGGCGCTCCGCACCGACCCCGCGGCCGGCGAACTCGCCACCCGGGAGGCCGCCGTCCGGGCCGCGCTGGGCCAGGGCACCGTGGTGCGCTCGTGGCCCATGCGCGGCACGCTCCATCTCGTGCCCCCGCGCGACCTGGCGTGGATGCTGTCCCTCACCCGGCCGCGGATGGAGGCGGGTGCGGCGCGACGGCGCGAGCAGCTCGGCATCGACGAGCCGCTGTACGCCCGGGCCCGGGACCTCGTCGAGGCAGCGCTCGAGGCGCGCGGCCCGCTCTCCCGCGCGGAACTGGTTGAGGCGCTCGAACCGGTGCGCGCCGGCGCGGTGCAGGGCCGGGCGTATCACCTCCTCCACCTGCTGGCCATCCGTGCGGTCATCGTGCAGGGTCCGCCGCATCCCACGCGCCCCGGGGAGCTGCTGTTCGCGCCGTTCGGGCCGTGGATCCCGGACCCACTCCATCTCGCACCCGACGAGGCGGTGGCGCGCTGGGTGGAGGCCTACTTCCGGAACCACGGACCGGCCACGGTCCAGGACTTCGCCCGCTGGACCGGACTGCCGGTGACGACGGCGCGCCGCGGCCTGGCGGCGGCGTCCGGGGAGCTGGCGCGCGTCGTCGTCGAGGGCGTGGAGCACTGGATGGACCCGGCGACGCCCGACCTGTTCGCCGGGCATCGGCGTGAGGCGGAGGCGGTCATGCTGCTGCCCGCGTTCGACGAATTGCTGCTCGGGTACGCCGACCGCACCGCGACGCTCCCCGCGGAGTGGGCGGACGCCGTGGTTCCGGGGAGGAACGGGATGTTCAAGCCGACGGTCCTGCACCGCGGCGTGGTCATCGGCACCTGGGGCCGCGTGCGGACCGGCCGGTCCGCCCGGGTGGAGGCGGTGCCGTTCACGCGGTTCACCAGGGCTCAGGAGGCAGGGATCGCTCGGCGGGCGGCGGAGGCGGGCGGATAGGCGGCGGGCGCGAACGAATCCGGAGTCTCCGTTTGCGAACGCCACACTAATCTGATATCACTTTGCTATCGCATTCTCGTGGAAGGACCCCACCGTGACCGACCAGCACATCCCAGCCCCGCAGACCGACGCAGAGGGCGACTCCGTCGGCGGAGCCCCCGCGGGCCGTCCCGTCGGCCGTGAGGGCGCGCGGGTGGACGTCGAGGAGAAGAAGGCTTGGTACATCGACGGGATCCTCGCCTTCTTCGCCGCGCTCGCGCTGACGGCCGGATCGATCTGGCTGATCGTCGCGTCCGGCATCGCCCTCGACGAGGGCACCGGCGGCGGACTCGGCATGACGATGGGTGTGATCCTGTTCCTCCTCGCCATGGTGATGTTCTCGAGCCTGACCATCATCAGCCCCGGCGACACCAAGGTGATCCAGTTCTTCGGCCGCTACATCGGCACGATCCGGCGCGCGGGCCTGCTCATGACCGTGCCCTTCACGTCGAAGAAGAAGGTCTCGGTGAAGGTCCGCAACTTCGAGACCAACGAGCTGAAGGTGAACGACGCCGACGGCAACCCCGTCAACATCGCCGCCATCGTGGTGTGGCAGGTCGCGGACACCGCGAAGTCCGTGTTCGCCGTCGAGGAGTACGACAAGTTCGTGGCCGTGCAGTCCGAGTCAGCGCTCCGGCACGTCGCCACCACTCACCCCTACGACAACGCCGGCCCCGGTGAGGAGAGCCTCCGCGGCTCCACCGAGCTCGTGGCCCGTGAGCTCGCGGACGAGGTGGCGGCCCGCATCGCGATCGCCGGCCTCGAGGTGGTGGAAACCCGGATCTCCTCCCTCGCCTACGCCCCCGAGATCGCCCAGGCCATGCTGCAACGCCAGCAGGCCTCCGCCATCATCGCCGCCCGCGAGAAGATCGTGGAGGGCGCGGTCACCATGGTCCAGAATGCGCTGGAGCGGCTCGAGCACGACGACGTCGTCACCCTCGACGAGGAGCGCAAGGCCGCCATGGTCTCCAACCTGCTCGTGGTGCTGACGAGCGAGTCGCGCGTGACACCGGTCGTGAACACGGGCTCGCTCTACACCTGAGGCGAGGCGGCGATGACGACGACGGCGCGACCGCCCGGCGGGGCCGGCGACGCGGTGAGGCGCGCGTCGTCGTCGGGGGCGCACTGGTCATCGGGGGAAGACTGATGGCGGAGCGGAAGGCGGTCCTGCTGCGGCTCGACCCGGCCGTCCACGACGCGCTGGCCCGCTGGGCGGCGGACGACATGCGCTCCGTCAACGCCCAGATTGAGCTCCTGCTGCGAGAATCGCTGCGGAGGGCGGGGCGGGCGCCACGGGACGCGGGTCCACTCCCGCGTCGGGGCCGCCCACCGAAAGGGTGACTGCTTTCCGCTCCCCACCCCACCCTCACGCGACGGAGGCTCCCTCGCGCCACGGACCACCCCCCTCCACCCCTCCCTCGCACGACGGAGCCTCCCCCATGCCACGGAGCAAGGAGATCCACTGGGTTCGGTGGCGCGCAGATTTCCACAGGCTGCGTCCCTGCTTGATCTGGCTCCACAACGACCACATGACAATCTCTCCATGCGTTCTTTCCCGCCCAGGAATGTCCCTTCGCTCGAAGTCATCCGCGCGAGGTCTGGCCTCCTCCCCGGGCAGCCCTACGCAGGACTCGCAGAGACCGATCAGGGCACTGTGCTCACTCGTATCCGTCCCGGCAGTTACGCGGCCGCGGAGGAGTGGGAAGGGCTGAAGCCAGCTGAGCAACACGTCGCACTTCTCATGGAGACCGCGGCCGCGCTCGGCGATGATCTGCTCTTCTCCCACCACTCGGGAGCGGCGCTTCTGGGCATCCCAATATTCGGCAGCTACCCATCCAAGGCCAACGTGAGCTGCGTGCACAGAGGCGGTGGATTGAGCACGACCTACGTGACCCGGCATACCACGATGAAGCTCCCGGAGACGGTCAGTGTCGGGAAACTCAAGTGCACGTCACCCGCACGAACCGCGATCGACATCGCACGGACGGACACGTTCCACTCAGCCCTGATCGCGATGGACCACGTCCTTCGAACGGGGCTCGCCTCCGAGGACCAACTTCGCACTGAACTCGACCTCATCGGCCGAGCACGTGGTGCTCACAGAGCGTCACTCGTACTCGAACGCGCCGATCCACTCTCCGAGTCACCAGGGGAATCGCTCTCGCGGGCGCGCATGTACCAACTCGGTGCTCCCATACCCATCCTCCAGAAGGTGTTCCACAACCCTGACGGCCGCTTCGTCGGTAGGACGGACTACTACTGGGAGGAGGAGGACGCTGTCGGCGAGTTCGATGGCCTCACGAAGTACCGGCGCGGCCAGGAGTCCACTCCTGAAGACATCGTCACCGCCGAGAAGGTGCGTGAGGACGACATCCGCCTCCTTGTGTCCAAGTTCATCCGATGGACGTGGCAGGAAGCTGCAGCGGTGACTCCCCTCGAGACGAAGCTTCGTCGATCTGGCATCCTCAAGGGCTTGCCAATCCGGCTCTTCGGACTCTCGGCTCGCTGACCCTCTACTTCCCCCGCACGACGGAGCCTCCCTCGCGCCACGGACCACCCCCCTCCACGCACCCTCACACGACGGAGGCTCCCTCACGCCACGGACCACCCCCGGCACCTCCCCTCCCTGCAGGAACCAGTCCAGAATGGAACCGGACAGGACTGGAGGTGGGAGACCATGCGCGTCGCACTGGTGCTCGGCTCTGGCGGGGCCCGCGGCTACGCCCACATCGGGGCGATCGAGGAGCTCCACGCCCGGGGCCACGAGATCGTCACGATCGCGGGAACGTCGATGGGCGCGCTCATCGGCGGGCTCGAGGCCGCGGGCAAGCTCGACGAATTCAGCGACTGGGCCTCCAACCTCACCCAGCGGGACGTCCTCCGTCTCCTCGACCCCGCCATCTCCCTGCCCGGCGCCATCAAGGCCGAGCGTGTGGTGGGCAAGGTGAGCGAGATCCTCGGCGGCGTGCGCATCGAGGATCTGCCGATCCCGTTCACCGCGGTGGCCGCGGACATCTCCAACCGGCGCGAGGTGTGGTTGCAGCGCGGCCCGGTGGACGCGGCGATCCGTGCGTCCATCGCGATCCCCAGCATCATCACGCCCGTGATGCTGAACGGCCGGCTCCTCGCGGACGGAGGCCTGCTCAACCCGGTGCCCGTGGAACCCACCACCGGGATCCCGTCGGACTTCACGCTCGCCGTCTCCCTGTCCGGCAAGTCCGAGACCGCGAACCGGGCGCCCGTGAAGGAGACCTCGCAGCACGCCGGCGGCGTCGACTGGGCCGAGCGCTTCCGCCGCAGCGCCGCCGACGCCCTGGACGGGAACCTCGTGCGGGCCCTCGTCGCGCGCTTCGTCCCCGAGGCCGACGACGCCGTCCCGCCGACGCCGGCGACGTCACCCTTCGAGGCACTTCCGGACGACCTGCGCACCGCGGACGTCATCACGCTCTCCCTCGACACCATGCAGGGCCTGATCGAGCGGTTCCGGCTCGCGGTCAACCCGCCGGACATCCTCGTGACCGTGCCGTCGCGGACCTGCTCCACGTTCGACTTCCACCGCGCGAATTCGGTCATCGAGGTCGGTCGGCGCCTCACCGCGGACGCCCTCGATCGCGCGGGGTACTGACCCCTAGAAGACCGGTTTGCCGCCCGTCACGCCGAGCACGGTCCCCGAGACGTAGCTGGCCTCGTCGCTGGCGAGGAACACGTAGGCCGCGGCCACCTCGATCGGGTGCCCGGCACGGCCGAGCGGCGTGTCCGCCCCGAAGCCGCTCACCTTCTTCTCCCCCATGGTGGAGGGGATCAGCGGGGTCCAGATCGGGCCCGGCGCCACGGCGTTGACGCGGGTCCCCTGCGCACCGAGTTCACCGGCAAGGTTCACCACGAGGTTGTTGAGCGCGGCCTTGGTGGCGGCGTAGTCGAGGAGGTGGTCGGAGGGCGAGTACGCCTGGATCGAGGTTGTCACGATGATGGACCCGCCCTTCGCCAGCTCCGGCGCGAGGGCCTGGCAGAGCCAGAACGTGGAGAACACGTTGGTCTGGAAGGTCCGCTCGATCTGGTCGGCGGGGAACTCAGCGAGCTCGCCATGGGTCATCTGGTAGGCGGCGTTGGGGATGAGCACGTCGAGGCCCCCGAGCGCGGCCACGGCCTCCTTCGCCACCCTCACGTTCTCCTCGTGCGTGCGCAGGTCGGCCTCGAACAGGTGGCACGTGCCACCCAACGCACGGATGACCTCGGCGGTGGACGCGGCGTCGTCGGACTCCTCGGGCAGGTGGGTGATGGCGACGGCGGCACCCTCCTTCGCGAACGCGATCGCGATGGCGCGGCCGATGCCGGAGTCACCGCCGGTGATGAGGGCGCGCTTGCCCGTCAGGCGGTCGCGGCCGGTCCACGAGTCCTCGCCGTGATCGGGGCGGGGGCGGAGCTGCTCGATCGTGCCGGGCCAGTCCTGCTGCTGGGCGGGGATGCGGGAGAGCTTCGGTGTACGCATGACTCCATCGTGTCCCGGCGACCGTGCCCCCGCATCCGGAGCCTCCGTTTGCGAACCGCTGGCCCGGAGCCCCGGACGCGGCGAGAATGACAACACGAGGACGGGAGGCCACGATGACGCAGGCAGGAACACCGGAACTGATCCTGAACGACCGCCGTCTCCCCGTCCCGGACCCCGGCGCCAACCTCCTCGACCTCCTGCGCGCCACGGGCCTCACCGGCACCAAGCCCGCCTGCCGCGGCGGCGACTGCGGCGCCTGCCAGGTCCTCCTCGGCGAACTCGCCCCGGGCACCACCGAACCCCGCTACCTCCCCGTCAACACCTGCCTGCTGACCGCCAGCCGCGCGGTCGGTTGCCATGTCATCACGGTCGAGGGCCTCACCTCCCGGCCCGACGACGCCGCTCCCCGCCAGCCCCTCCCCCTCACGCCCGTGCAGCGCGCCCTCGTCGAGGGTGGCGGCGTCCAGTGCGGCTACTGCACCCCAGGATTCGTCATGGCGATCACCGGCGCACTGCTCGCCGGCACCCCACTCCTCGACGCCGTCGACGGCAACCTCTGCCGCTGCACCGGTTACTCCGGCATCCGCCGCGCCTGCGCCGCCCTCGAGGCCGAGTTCCCCCGCCGGCCCCTCACGCTCGCCGAGGCTGCCGCGGCCGG
>ERZ1645187.4088-NODE-4088-length-11934-cov-15.795858_pt1 | contig 11934 bp, 9 predicted proteins | sample MGYA00575352_ERZ1645187 | MGnify/ENA primary metagenome ERZ1645187 (study PRJEB40837, sample SAMN11349314) | freshwater sediment metagenome | isolation source: river sediment | host: Sediment | place: India: Wazaribad , New Delhi | collected 2017-02-21 ... | reverse complement strand
ATAGCCGAGCGCGCGGCGAGCTGCATTGATTCTGCGTAAAGACCGATAGCTGCACGTCAGCTAGCATGAAAGACGGAATTCAAAGCACCGCGAATGTGGAGGATGTCTGCAATGCCCACTCATCGCAATAGCGTCCTGGGGAGAGGTGCATTTGCCGCTGCAATTCTGATGCTGTCTGGAAGCGCCGTCGTGGCGGCGTCTGTTCTCAGCGACCGTGATGCCATGTCGAAGGCAATCGCAGTCCTGAAAGGCGACCCCTACGGCAAGTCCGTCAAGGAGGTCAAAGCAAATATTCGCCAAGGCCGCTTGGTGTCTGACGGAATGACCAAAGCCTGCGGTTCGGTCCAGATCCCGATCTGGGAATTCCACGTCGTTGTCGACACCGGTATCAAAGACCAGTTCAAGAACGGTGTGATCGACGGGTATCTGGCTCTCGACGCGAAAACCGGCAAGATCAGGTGCACCAACCTGCCACTTCTCGATTAGCACGTCACCGTCGGCGACCGTTCCCCTGGTTTCACTGGAATGGCGTTGATCCCTGTCAACGCGACGACTTCGACACGAACTCGTGAACCCTGTCGCGACACGCCTCCAACGACCGCTATCGGAATGACTTCTGTCGTCGACAGCGCCGACAACGGCATCAGCGCAGCTGTGCGGGCCAGGCGGGCGGCAGCTCGATCGCCATCGTATCGATCGCCTCACTGCCCGACCTCCCCCAGTTGGTGGTGAACAGCACGCGCGTGAAGTCGCGGTTTACGGTTGCGTGCGGCTCAGCCCAGTAGTCGTGCTCCTTCGCGGGTTCGACCAGAGCGCGCGTGTGGGCGAGGCGTGCGATACGACCACCCGGCTTCAGCTCGATGGCGAAAACCTGATCGTCCATCCACGTGCGCGATCCTGCCGTGTCGTCGTAGGTCGAAACCAGCGCCCAGCCCGGCCGGGCAGTCGCACGGCCCGAGATGTGCAGACCGAGCGTGGGGTTGCCGGTGGCGCTGAAGTCGATTCTCTGCAGCTCGGTGCGCTGTCCGCTCGCCAGATCGATCATGGCGATGTGGTCGGTGTCGATGTCCTGGTAGACGATCACCTCGCGTCCCTCTGCGTCGAGAGCCAGATCGTAATGCCCCATGATGCGGGCGAGGCTGCGCCCGTTGGCAAGATTGCCGTCGTACACCATGAGTCCGCACGGGCGCGCGTCGCTGCCCGTCTGGCCGCGTTCGCAGTAGCGATCCAAGGCGGCCGCGAAATAGGTGCCGCGCGGGCTGATGGTGACGTGGTCGACGTCCTGCTCGATGCCGGGCACGCCGCGCATGTCGCGGATCGCGGCGATCCGGTCGTGATCGCGGTCGTAGATCATGAAGGCAACGGGCAGCCAGTTCTCGTCCTCTGCCATCAGCCCCCAGTAGCGGCCGTCGAGCGATGGGCTACCCTCGTGGCGGCTCCACACCGCGGCGAGACGCTGGCCGGGGAAATCCGCGGCGAAATCACGGACGGTTCGCTGCCGGCCCGAGTGGACCTCGAGCGAGGTCAGGCGGGTAGCGTCGATGTAGAACAGGACGCCCGGATCGCGCGCATGCCAGCGCGGCTCGATCGGCCCTTCGGGGGCGAGCTTGCGGATGGGCTGCAGAGTTGCGGCGTCGTAGACGTACCACGTGGCTGCGAGGCCCATGATGAGCAGCAGGCTCTCGTCGGCGTTGAACGCCTGCACCCGCGAGTACTCGTTCTTGAGACCGCGAGACGCGTCACCGGCAGCGATGTCGGCGGCGCGGTCGGTGACGCGCACAAGGCATGTTCCGAACACGGGATCACGGAACGGCGTGCGAGGCGGCGGCTCGGCCAACGGCGGAGCTTGGCGCACCGAGTGGTCAGCGATCAGTGGCCGATCCGGGTCCACGCATCGCAGCGCCGCAGGTGTTGCGGCGCTGCCGGTGGAGAGTGCCAGAACTACCGACACGAGACACGCGCCGACCATCCAGATCCGTCGAGTACCGGTCATGCAACCTCCTGGCAGGCGACGCGACGCACAGATGGTGATCACCCCGCTCCCTTGCGGGGAAGCGGTCTCGGCGGCGGCCGCTTGATGAACGCCGGACGCTTGGTGACCGGACGCTTGGTGACCGGGCGCTTGATCACGGGGCGCTTGATCTCCGGTTTCTTGAGCTCGAGCTTCAGGTTCGGCGCGCAAACGCGGCCGACCCTGTGCGTACCGGGCGGACACGGCTTCAGCGTCCCGGTCGATGCTCCGCTGTCGCGGACGCAGATCTTGCCCACGCGGTGGGTACCCTCGGGGCACGGCCTCTCGATCACCCGATCCGGAACACACGTCGTGCCGACCAGATGCGTACCCTTGCGGCACACCGGCGGTTTGCGGTCGGGAACGCAGTTGCGGCCCAGACGATGCGTGCCGGTTGGACACGGCGGCAGGACGCACTTGCCGTACTGCAGCACCAGCGGCGGCTTGCACGGGCCCACGACGATGCGGCAGCGGCCGTCGCGCGGCGCGGAGCCGTCCGGGCACATGCACGCCTTGCCGTCGGGACGCGGCACCAGCGGCAGAGGACAAGCGATGATGCTGTCACGCACGCAGGTCTTGCCGAGCCGATGCGTGCCGGGCGGGCAGCGAACGTCGCCATCCAGCGGCGGCAGGCAGCGTCCACCGCGCAGAACAAGTGGCGGTTTGCACGGCTCGACGACGTCGCGGCAGCGGCCATTGCGCGGCTTGGCGCCGTCCGGGCACAGGCAGCGCTCGCCGAAGGCCACCAGCGGTGGCGGACACGATGTCGGCTCCGGCCCGACCGGCACGCAGTTCTTGCGCCGCGCATCCGGCCGCTGGCCCTGCGGGCAGCACTGGCCGTCGAGGGTCATCTGCTTGCGCAGACAGCAGCGTCCCTCGCCGACCTCGACGTAGCCTGGCGAGCACCCTTCCGGTTTGCGGATACAGGCGCCGTCACGACCGCGCACCAGTCCGGGTGGGCAGAGCTGAGGTATCGGCGTGAGCGCCCGGCGCTCGCAGCGCGGCGAGGGTATGCGCGAGGCCGCCGTAGCCGCATCGTCGCCGCCGAACTTGTTACCCGGCGAGCCGGCCAGCGGCAGTGTCAGTGCCGCGGTGTTCGCGACCTTGCAGTCGGGGCCTTCCGGGATCACCGCCGACACCTCGAGCGTCAGCGTGCCACCGTTCGGCATTGTCAGGACCGGATGGCTGCACTGATAGGTCGTGCCGCCGCCGGTACAATTCCACGGTGCCCCGAACGTCACCGACGTCGGTGCTATGCCGAAGGTCTCGGTGAGATTGACCGGCCCCTGGTATGGATCGGGGCCGAGGTTGGTGATGGTCACCGTCCACTCGCAGCGATAGCCGCCGGCGACGGGTGTGCAGTCGCCGTTCGACACCTTCTGCGTGCGCAGGTTGGCCGGATCGCACAGCACGGTGACGACGCCGGTGACCGGATCGACGATGGCGATGCCGGTGGTCCAGGCAACCGCATTGGCGGTGTCGTCGGTGGCATCGGAGTTCTGGTTGCTGCCGCCGGCGGGAGCGGTGATGGCGATGGCGTTGGGCACGGTGCAGCCCGCCGCCTGCGTCGCCGCCGGGGCGATGTCGATGCGCACCTGGAACGGGACGGAGCCGTTGGGAGGAATGGTGAGGTTGCCGGAGGTGCAGGTGTAGGTGGGCGGGCCACCGGCACAGGTCCATCCTGGAGGCGCCGTCAGCGTGCCGCCGGGCGGCACCGTCTCCTGCAGGGTCACCACGCCCTGGAACTCGCCGCTGCCGTTGTTCTCGACAGTGACATTGTAGATGCAGACGAGGTTGGCACCCACCTTGATGCACTGGCCGGTGCCGGTCGTGCTCTTGGCCACCGTCAGGTTTGTCGGCAGATGTTGGGTCGCCTGCGGATTGGGCGCGATGGCGCCGGCGCATTGGCCGTCGGGCCCGGGCGGAGTTCCGACAGGGCAGCACTGCTCGATGCGCCACGGCCTCTGGCCCGGCGCGCAGATATTCTGGCAGGTGCCGTCCAGGCCGAGTTCCTGACCACCGGCAGCGAGGCAGCCCAGTGTCACGCCCATCGGCCGGCAGGTGCCGTTGCTCCACATCCAGCTCGCGGGGGCGGGTGGGGGCACGTTGTCCCACACGCTGCCGTGCGGGCAGGCGGCGCCGGTCGGCATGGCACATTTGGGCAGCCCGCCGACGATCACGGGCGGTGTGCCGCCGATGCACGTCGCGCCGCCGGGGGTGAAACCGCGGAGGCACTGGTCCGCATTGGCGATCTGGGCCGGTGTGGTCGGCACACCACCGCCCGGGCAGGTCGATTCGCACTGGAACGGATTGTTGGCGGCCGGCATGGTGGAAGGCTGGCAGCACTGGATACCGGGCTGCAGCTGGAAGCCGGGCGGGCAGGCGGGCGGCGGCGGGGGTTGTCCGTCGCCATCGGCGCCGCCGTCGATAATGACGACAACTTCGCCATCCTCGTCCTCGGCCTCTTCGCCGCCTTCTTCCTCCGCGCCTTCGTCGCTCGGCTGCTGCTGCGACTCGACCGCACCTGGCCCCTCGGCGACGTCGGACCCCGGCGACGAGGCGGCAGCCGTGGCGCATGCGCGCCAGATGGCGACATCGCCCATATGTCCCCGCGTTTCCGGGGTTTCGAAGCGGTCATCGTAGTCGATGAAATAGCTCTGCATCGGCGGCGCATTGTGCGGGCGCACCAGCTCGATGTCGTTGCCCTGCAAGCCGTTCACGTCCGCCTGTCCGCTCGCGTCGAGGCGCGCCGCGAGTGCCTGGTCGGAGGTCACGCGAAGTTGCTCGCCAGTGACCCACAAGGAACCGCCGCAACGGGTGCGATCCAGGCGCCCTTCGGCGTCATGCCCGTAGCCGATGGCGATGCCACCATTGCCCTGGCGCATCTCCGGCTTCATGCCGACGGCGTAGCTGTCGGGCTCGCTCTGCCATGTGTTGCCGCTTCCCGCGGGCGCAGGAGCGAAGCGTAGCGCGCGCCCGGCTCCCTCTGCGCCGAGCGCCATGAAATCGAATGCTCCCGATGGGGCGGCGCGTTCGGCGACCAGCATGCGCCCCTGATCGTCGAATACGATCTTCGAAATCTCACCGGGCGAGGAGCCGGGTGGCACGGTCAGTTCGATGCGGGCGTCGGCACCGAACGCGCCATCGGCGCCGCTCGCCACCGACCAGATCTGCAAGCCGTCGGCTACCGCGTAGAAAAGGCGTCCACCGTGAACCGCGACCGCGAAGATGCGCCTCGCTGCTGGCGCATAGCCCCACGTATCGGGCTTGCCCGTCTGGAAGCTCGGCTGGGTGATTGAAGCACGCTTCGCCGCATCGAACGGAACCGGAGCAAGTCCTCCCGCGGTTCGCCCCTGCACACCATGATCGTAGCGGCCGACCTCGCGACCACCGAGATCGAGCCGATGAATCATGCCGGTTTCGCGATCCGCGACGAGGAGCGTCTTCGACTGCCGGTCGAATGTAATGCCGCCGAGGGCCGCTCCGCCATTTGCGACACCATCGAGCCCGATACTGGCGAGCACACGTGCCTCGCCGGATACGCCGTCGATGCGCCAGACCGATCCCGGTCCGGCGCCGGCCGCCACGGGTCCGAACAGCCCGGGCATGAAGCTCGCGCCCGGACCGCCTTGCTGGGCGCGATCGGGGCCGCCGTCGCCATCGGTATCGGGGACCATGATCGGCAGGCCATAGGCCGAGGTAGCCGCGGCGTAGATGTTCGGCGGCGTTGCATCGTCGAGGGCGATCGAGAAGACTTGACCGATCTGGCGTGCGGGAAGCGTCAGCTGCTTTGCGGGCGGCGCCAGTTGACCTGCGGGGGCTTCACCGAGCGCTTGCAGATCGACGATGCGTAGCGCCGGGCCGTCGAGGTCGATCGTCGCGTGCGCGGCCGGATCAACGCCGATAGCGATCTGCGGAGGCAATTGCACGCCTGAGAAGCCGCTGGTCACGGCGTTGCCGTCCAGCAGTCCGCTGCCCGCGTTCTGCGCCGAGGCGGCGGTGACAGGCGCCAGGAGTATCAGTGCGGCAAGCAGGAGGACCGGCTGCAGAAAAAAAGCGCGCAAGTTCTCGACGCGCGCCGATAGCGCGGCACGTACCACCAAAAATGTCATTTTTGACTCCCTGTCGGGACCAGAGTTTTGAACTCCGCGATGCACGCCGATCATGCGGCACCATCCATTCGTGTATGGTCTTTAGTCGAAATCGGATGGAATGGCGTTGATCGGCCTCAACGCTGTTGCTGACGCAAGACAACGAGGTGTTCGAGGCTGATTGCTCGGCGTAAGCCGGCGGTGACGCAATCTGCTGCGCTTTGCCGAGGCCCTTCGGGCAAAGCCTCGATCAGTTGCCGGCTGTCCGTGAAGCGGCACGCGCTCAGCGCACTTTCGGCTGTCGCAGCTTGCGACTTTGGCTCCGGCTTGACGGCGAGGGCAGGGGCATTGCCGGGGCAAGGTCAGAACTCACGCCATGGCGAGCAACTCGGGCCTGAAGATGAGCGCCGCCCCGATGCCGAGCAGCACGGCGCCGCCGATGAGATGTGACCAGCGCGAGTAGGACGCCGCGAGCCCTGTCGCCTGCAGCGTCAGCATGGCCGCAACGAAAATCACTGCGTCATCGAGCATGAACACGGCGATATAGAGCGCCAGGTGCGCGTAATAGCCGAGCGGGGACAGATCGCTGAGCGCCAACACCTGTGTATAGACTGCCGGAATGCCTGCCGAGCACAGCAGCTCGATCATGTTGACGGCGACGGCCAGCGCCATGATGCCGAGAATGGCCATGAGAAAGGAGCGCTCGGATACTACGGTTTTCAGCCGGTCCATCACGCGCTGCCGCTCGCCCGGTGTCGCCACCGCACAGGTGGCATCCGGGTTCCGGATGAACTCGCGCAGGTAGTAGGCGCCGGCTCCCAGAGCAAACACGCCAACGGCCGCCCGGATCCAGGCGAGCGAACCGAGGAACAGGAAGAGATTGAGCCACGCGGCCATGAAAGCGAAATAGACGGCAGCCGACGTCAGCAGGAAAGCGGCGCCGTAGCTCCACATCCGCACGCGATCATTCATTCCGACCAACAGGCCGATCAGAAACACCAGCACCCACATAGCGCACGGATTGAAGCCGTCGACGGCGCCGAGCACGATGGTCAGCATCGGCAGAGAGAGCGAACGGGTTTCGATGCTGCCGATCACGGGAACCGCGATCGTCGAGGGCAGCTCGGGCCGTCTGATGCCGGAACTCGGCTGATCGCTCACCCCTTGCGCATGCGGCGCGCTCAGACCGGCTTGCACCAGAACCGGGCCGACGACATCGGTGCACGGGCCTTTCAGGCACTGCCTGACACGGCGCTCGATCTCGGCCCCCGTTGTGGCATCGTCGCGGTAGCCGACGAACGCCTCGTCGCCGACGATGACCATGGGGACACCCGGGGGCTCGTTGTCGAAGCGCTTCGAAAGAGCGATGAATGCGGCCTCCTTTCTGTCTTCGCCATCGAGTTCGAGGGAGTGCACGCGCGCGCCGGGGATGGTGGGCACGACGCGCTCGAGGAAACGGCGCGCATCGGCGCAATGCGGACAGGTCGCCGTCCAGAAAATATGGATATCAACCGTGGCGCCGACGGAGACCGCCCCGCCCGGAGTGAACGCCTTCTCCTGCGCCGGCACAGAAGGAACAGCTGCCAGAAACAGCGCAAACGCCAACAGAATTCGCAAGATCGTGCTCATGTCTGTCAGGAGCCACGAGGGCGGCCAGATCTCATTGAGCTGGCGCAAGACGGCCTGCCTCGGATGGCCGAACGTCCAGGCGCGACTGTGTTGGAGAAGGGGCATGTCCAGGCAAGACCGGACATCTTCAGACCTGTGCCGAAGTGCTGGCGGTGCGCTCTTGTGGTTCACCACGAAAAAACAAAACCAAAAGGGACTTGTTGCAGCACATGGCCCCGCGCGGACGCGGTTTCACTTCCCCACGGTCCAGCGCGTGAAGCGGAAATAGGTCGCGTTGGAAACGCGCGCGCCGAGCTTGACCAGCAGCGCCATGCGCCACGGAAACGCGATCTCGAATTTTCGCGCCACCAGACCCGCCATGATCTTGTCGATGGCCGGTGCGAGCGGCATCAGGCCCGGCATGGCGTTATCGTTGCCGGCGGTCAGCGATGTCTCGATGTAGCCCGGATTGATGATGGTCACGTCGATGCCCTTCGCCTCCACGTCGAAGCGCAGGCAGTCGGCCATGGAACGGATCGCGGCCTTGGTCGGCGCGTAGTGGATGGCGCGCGGGAAACCGCGATAGCCGGCGAGCGAGCCCATCAGGGCGATGTGCCCGCGCCCGCGCTCGACCATCGCCGGGACGACCGCGGCGATCACGTTGCCGGTGCCGATGACGTTGGTTTCGACCGCGTCGCGAAAGCGCGCCACATCCATGCGCGCGGCGCTCTTGAACACGCCGATGCCGGCGTTGGCGAGCACGAGGTCGGGCACGCCGATGCGGGCGATCACGTCTGCTGTCGCCGCCGCCGTCGCTGCCGTGTCGCGCACGTCGAACGCGACCGGCTCGATGCCGGGCTGTTCGGCGGCAAGCGCTGCCAGTTTGTCGGCCGAGCGGGCGGAGGCGGCGACGCGGCAGCCGCCGCGCGCGAGACGCATGGCGATCTCGCGGCCGATGCCCGTGCTGGCACCGGTCACCCAGGCCGTTTTCCACGGCAACGACTTCGTCATCACGCCAATCCGTCCGGCAACCGGCCCGAGCGCCGGGCCGCGCGCGTGGCGGGTGCCCTCGCGGCACGCGCCATCGGCCTTTGCCTATACGCCGACGATCGGCTGAAGCAAGCGCGCCATCCAGCCCTTGTAGCGGCTCGGCTTGACGATGCCGATGAGGCAGATGCAACCGACCTCCGGATCGGCAATCGGCTGATGCTCGACCTCCTCGTCGAGATCGGCGATGTCGCCGCGGCCGTAGCGGCCGAAGCAATCGCTGTAGGCGCCGTCCAGCAGCAGCGTCAGTTCCTGGCCGCCGTGGCCGTGCTCTGGCAACTTCAGGCCGGGCGCGACCTTGATGAGCCTGAGGTCGCCTCCGCCGGCTTTCGACAGCGGCAACTTCTTGTGCCAGAGGCCGGGCGCCAGCCGCCGCCATTTGACGGCGTGGAGGTCCGTACCGACCAGCGCCACGAGCGGCGCGGGTACATCGCCGGACGGTACGCTCGCGCTGCTGCGAGGACGTGGGTCGGCACGCACAGCCAGGGCAGAGGCATCGCCGACATCGGGGGCTCCGCTCGTAACACGTTCGCCGTCTAGCCCGTCGAGCAGGGCGCCGCCGGCTTCCTCGAGCCAGTTCACCTCGGCACGGCACTCGAGGCACATGGCGATATGGCAGGAGACGACGGCAGCCAGCGCTTCCGGCAGGCTGCCGGCAGCGTAGCTCATGAGCGTTGCGGGATCCGGGTGGTGGTGGACGGTCATAGCTCTTTCAGATCCTCGACGAAGCCGCGCATCTTTCCGTAGGCGAGGCGCATGCGGGACTTCACGGTGCCGAGCGGCAGCCCGAGCCGGTCGGATATCTCATTGTGAGAAAGGCCATCGACGAAGGCGAGCACGACGATCTCGTGCTGCTCGGCGGGCAGGGTGGCCAGCGCCTTGCGTATACGTGTGCGCCGCACATCCAGATCGACGGCCTCGTCGGGCGGTATATCGTCAGAGGGTGTTTCGTCATGGCCCTCGGGCAGCGCCTGCCACGGGGTTTCGCGGCGCAGCCGGTCGATGCGCAGGTTGCGCGCAATGGTGAAGATCCAGGTCGTCGGGCTGCCTTTGGTGTCGGAATAGAGCCGCGCCTTGCGCCAGACCGCGAGCAGGGTTTCCTGCGCCAGTTCCTCGGCTGTGGTCGGGTCGGCCCCCTTGCGCATCATGTACGACTTGAGACGCGGCGCGTAGGTGCGGAACAGCTCCGCGAACGCCTCGCCGTCGCGCGCCGCTGCCACGCGACGGATGAGGTCGGCGTCGGCGGCGCTGGCACTCGTGGAAACGGGCATTATGCGTTTGCTCTCACGGCGGATACGAACTCCGGGACGCGATATCTGGCACGAACCGAGCCTGTCATCGTGCACCAGCGTGAGCATATCCGAGGCCTCCTCCCGATGTCAGCCCTACGCGGTGCGCCGCCAGCCGGATCATCGTCCCCCTCTGATCGACCACCAGATCGTCATCGCCGCACCGCTGTCGGAGAGTGCAGTGCGAACTTGGGGGCTTGCGGCGGATCGCCGCGACAAATATTCTCACTTCCTGATGTCTGCGTCAGAGCAGACCAACAAGAAGTGATCGCCGCGCGCCTGCCTTGCACGTTTCGCGGCCAAGATCGCTGACGCGGCCAGTCCGATAACGGGTTGGTCCAACGAGGAAACGAACTGGGGAGATCGACGATAATGGCTTTTCGCCAATCGTTCGCAGCGCGGGCTCTGTCCGCGGCCGTGGGGCTCGGAGCAGCCCTCGGGATCGGGTTCACGACACCCGCCGCTCACGCCGAACAGGATGCCTCGAAGGGTATCGAAGAATACCGGAAGATGATGGCTGCCGACCCGTTCTCGAACCCGGGCCTGCTCGCGATCGACGCCGGTGAGGCGCTGTGGAAGAAGGCGCGAGGCACGAAGAACGTGTCACTCGAAACGTGTGATCTAGGCAAGGGACCGGGCGTTCTCGCCGGTGCCGTGGCGGAGATGCCGCGCTACTTTGCGGATGCCGACAAGGTGATGGATGTCGAACGCCGGATCGTCTGGTGCATGGAGAACATCCAGGGGCTCGACACCAAGGACATCGTCAAAAAGGCGTTTTCCGGTGCCGGTCAGGACAACAGCGAGATGGAAGTCCTCGCGACTTACGTCAGCGCCCAGTCGAACGGCATGCCGCTGAAGCCGCAGCTTTCGCATCCGAAGGAAAAGGAGGCGTTCGACATCGGCGAGGCGCTGTTCTTCACGCGCGCCGGCCCCTTCGACTTCTCTTGCCAGACCTGCCATTCCGTCTCCGGCACGCGCATCCGCCTGCAGGAACTGCCGGACCTCTCCAAGCCGGGCAAGGAAGCACAGTTGGCTGTCGCGACCTGGCCGGCCTACCGCGTCTCCACCAACTCGATGAAGACCATGCAGCACCGCATGGCGGACTGCTACCGGCAGATGCGCATGCCCAAGGTCGGTTTCGGCTCTGACGCCGTGACGGCGCTCGTCACCTACCTGATCAAGCAGGCCGAGGGTGGCAAGGTTGAAGTTCCGGCGTTGAAGCGCTGATCGGCAGGAGTCATAGAACCATGAAGAAGTTCATCGTTGCCGCAGCACTCTGCGCGCTCGTCGCGCCGGCCGCCACTGCGGGCGGCGTCTCGCCCGAAACCCTGCAGAAGGTGTTCGCGTCGAGCTGGAAGGAGCCGAACGCGAAGAACCCCGAGGGCGCCAAGCCCGACTGGGCTTCGCGGCTGGTCCAGGACAACCTGCAGAAAGCCTGCTCGCAGACGCACAACAACGTCGACAAGGATCTCGCCGCAGAGATCCAGGCGGCCGCCAAGGCGTCTGTGAAGTATCCCGAGGACGGCAAGCTCATCGGTGACTGGAAAAAGGGCGAGAAGATCGCACAGGATGGCGCCGGCCTGCGTTACAACGACAAGGTCGACGCACCATCGGGTGGCAACTGCTACGCCTGCCACCAGATCGACAAGAAGGAACTCGCCTACGGCACCATCGGGCCGTCGCTGGCGGAGTATGGAAAGCTGCGCGATTTCAAGGAGGACGCCATCAAGGCGGCTTACGAGAAGATCTACAACGCGCATGCCGTCGTGCCGTGCTCGAACATGCCGCGCTTCGGCGCGCAGGGCATCCTGACCATCGAGCAGATCAAGGACGTCACGGCGCTGCTGATGGACAAGGAATCGCCCGTCAACAAGTGACGATCGCGTGG
>ERZ1645187.4087-NODE-4087-length-11934-cov-143.486741_pt1 | contig 11934 bp, 5 predicted proteins | sample MGYA00575352_ERZ1645187 | MGnify/ENA primary metagenome ERZ1645187 (study PRJEB40837, sample SAMN11349314) | freshwater sediment metagenome | isolation source: river sediment | host: Sediment | place: India: Wazaribad , New Delhi | collected 2017-02-21 ... | reverse complement strand
ACTGGGAAGAGCTGATCTACGACACCTGCAACATGTGCGGGCGTTGCACCCTGGTCTGCCCGATGGGCATCGACATCGCCTCGATCACCGGCGCCACCCGTCAGGCGATGGCGGCGGCCGGCATCGGCCCGGCGGATCTCTTCGCCGCGGCCGAGAACAGCCGTGACCGCGGCTCGCCGCTCGGCCTCTCGCCGGAGAAGCTCGTCGATCGTCTCGAATGGCTCGCCGACGACAACGAAATCGACCTGCCGCTCGACAAGAAGGGTGCGGACGTGCTCCTCACCGTCTCGTCGATCGAGATGATGAAGTACCCCGACAGCATCGTGTCGATGGGCAAGCTGCTCAACGCCGCGGGCGTCAACTGGACCTTCTCGTCGAAGGGCTACGAGGCGACCAACTTCGGTTACCTCACCGGCAAGTCCGACATCGCCAAGATCATGACCATGCGCATCGTCGAGGCGGCCGAGGGTCTCGGCGTCAAGACGGTGATCATCCCGGAATGCGGCCACGCCTACGGCGTGATGCGCTGGCAGGCGGCGAACGTCATCGGCCGGCCGCTGCCCTTCGAGGTGTTCCACATCACCGAATACCTCGCCAAGCTGAAGCGCGAGGGCAAGCTGAAGTTCAAGCCCTACGACAAGGCCTTCACCTACCACGACCCGTGCCAGATCTCGCGGCGCGGCGGTGCGTCGGAGGACGCGCGCTATCTGCTCGACGGCTTCGCGCCGAACTTCAAGGAGATGACGCCGACCGCCAATTCCAACTGGTGCTGCGGCGGCGGTGGCGGCGTGCAGGCGATCGCCCGCTCGGCGCCGATCCGCTACGAGGTCTTCAAGATCAAGACCAAGCAGGTCGCGGACACCGGCACCGAGTCGCTGATGTCGTCTTGCGCCAACTGCCGGTTGACGATGGACGAAGCCAAGACCGCGATCAAATGGAACGGCGAGCTGTCGTCCATCGTCGAGCTCTTGGCCGAGCATCTGATCGAGGAGTGATCCCGAGACGTTCATGATCTTCGGACGAGTCCGAATTTCATGAGCCGGGTGGAATCGGAGGAAGCGCCCGATCCGGCCGGTGGACCCTCTCCACCGCCGGCCGGACCGAGGAAGTCCGTCGGGAAACGACGGGAAAACAGGGCTCGGCGGTGGACGCCGTGTGCCCTATCTTCATCGACCGAAGCGTCGGCCCTGGGTCTGCCTGGGGCCGTTCTTTTTTGCGAGGAGGATCTGCCCCGTGAGCTCTGCCGACTTCGAGCGCTGGAACACCCGCTTCTCCACCGAAGCCTACGTCTTCGGCACTGCGCCCAATGCCTTTCTCTCCTCCTGCCGCGACTTGCTGCCGAAGGCGGGCAGGGCGCTCGCCATCGCCGACGGCGAGGGGCGCAACGGCGTCTTCCTGGCGGAATGCGGGTTCGACGTCGTCTCGGTCGACTTCTCGCCGGCGGCGCAGGCCAAGGCGCAGGCGCTGGCCGCCGCGCGCGGCGTCGCCATCGAGACCGTGACGGCGGATCTCCTCGCCTGGGACTGGCCGGAAGCCGCCTTCGACGTGGTGGCGGCGATCTTCTTCCAGTTCCTCGAACCCGACGAACGCAGCGAGGTCTTCGCCCGCATTCGCCGCGCCCTGAAGCCCGGCGGCCTCCTCCTGCTCGAGGGCTACCGCCCCGAGCAGATCGCCAACGGCACCGGCGGGCCGAAGTCGCCGGAGTTCATGTACACCCGCGACCTGCTCGAATCGGCCTTCGGCGACTTCGCCGATCTCTCGATCGTCGCCCACGATCCGATTCTCGACGAAGGCGTCGGCCACTCCGGTCCCTCTGCGGTGATCGACCTCGTCGGCCGCCGGCCGGGGTGAAGCGACCGCGATCGTCGCGCCACCGTTGCGGGCGGATCGGCCTCCCGCCGGGGAGGTCGCGCGCCCGGGCGAATTGGTCTATGGGAAGCGCGTCCTTCCCTCGGAGCCCCGCCGAATGTCCCGTTTCCAGCCGTCGTCCCGCTCTCAGGTCGCCCCCTTCATCGCCATGGAGGTGCTGGCGGCAGCGGCCGAACGCGAGCGGGCGGGCCATCGGGTGATCCACATGGAAGTCGGCCAGCCCGGCGCGCCGGCGCCTTCGGCGGTCGTCGCGGCGGCGAAGCGGGCGGTCGAGGGACGGCTCGGCTACACCGAGGCGCTCGGCATCCGTCCCTTGCGCGAGGCGATCGCCGCCCACTACGCCCGCGCCTACGGCATCGAGGTCGCGCCGGACCGCGTCGCGGTGACGGCGGGGTCGTCGGGGGCCTTCACTCTCGCCTTCCTCGCCGCCTTCGACGTCGGCGCCCGCATCGCCATGCCGACGCCCGGCTATCCCGCCTATCGCAACCTGCTGGCGGCGCTGGGGCTGGCGGCGGTCGAGATCGAATGCGGGCGTGACACCCGGTGGGCGCTCACTCCGGAGATGATCCGCGCCGCGCATGCCGAAAAGCCGCTCGCCGGCGTGCTGGTGGCGAGCCCGGCCAATCCGACCGGGACGATGTACACACCCGCCGCGCTCGCCGCGCTGGTCCGGACCTGCGACGAACTGGGGATCTGGTTCATCTCCGACGAGATCTACCACGGCCTCGTCTACGACGGGGTGCAGTCCACCGCGCTCGCCTCGTCCGATCGGGCGATCGTCATCAACTCCTTCTCGAAATACTACTGCATGACCGGTTGGCGCATCGGCTGGATGATCATGCCGGAGGTGCTGGTCAAGCCGATCGATCGGCTGGCGCAGAATCTGACGCTCTCCAACAACGAGATCTCGCAGCGCGCCGCCGTCGAGGCGTTTTCGCCCGAGGCGACGGTCGAACTCGACCGGGTCAAGGCGGGCTATGCGTCGAACCGCGCCTACCTGCTGGAGCACCTGCCGCGTCTCGGCTTCGAGGACCTCTTCCCGGTCGACGGTGCTTTCTACGCCTATGCCTCGATCGCCCGCTTCTCCAACGACAGCCTCGACTTCGTCGGGCGCATGTTGAACGAGGCCGGCGTCGCCGCCACGCCGGGCCCGGATTTCGACGCCGCCCGCGGCAACCGCTACGTCCGTTTTTCCTTCGCCGGCACGCGCGCCGACATGGAGGAGGCGGTGGCCCGTCTCGGCGGCTGGCTGCGCTGACGCGCCACGGGCGAGCGATCCCAGGATTACGAATGCCGTCATGAAGCCACGCGAGGGTTGTCCCCGGCGCGCGCCCCGCTTAACGTTTCTCTGAGATTTCTCGGAGAAGGGGCGTTTCAGATGATGTCGTCGGTCCGTGGTCGCCTCGCGGTGGCAACGTTCGTTTCTGTTCTGGTCTCGGCCGCCGCGGTTCGGGTGGAAGCGGCGCCGTTCAATCTCACCTCGCCGGTCGCCGGCACCATCGACGATTGGCCGACGGTGGTCGCGGTCGACACCGGTTTCGCCCTGGCTTGGCAGCATTACGAATCGACCGGCCTGTCCTCGATCCAGATCCGCCGCTTCGCCGCCGACGGCAAGCCGGCGACGACGGCCAAGGCGATCGCGGCGCCCGCGAACCTGGTCGGTCACCCGCGTCTGCTTCCGGCCTATTCCGGCAAGCTCGGGCTCACGTGGCTCGACATGCAGGCGGGCCTGACCGGTACGACGATCGAGCCCGTCACGGGGACCGTCGCCAAGCCGCTCTCCCTGACCCGTCCCTCCGCCACCCTCTATGACGTCGCGCGACTCTCGAACGGCAACATCGCGGCGGCCCACGTCTACATGGACGTGACCACCCCCTCGAATCCGCGCGTTCGCGCCGCGGTCTCGGTCGCCGGTCCGAGCTTCACCACCGTCGCCAAGAACGCCAAGCTGCCGCTCAGCGACAATCCCTATACGACGTCCGGCTCTCAGGATCAGGCCGTCGTCGGCGACGGTGCCGGCGGCGCGCTCGCCTTCTATCGCGATCGAACCGACCGTCATCTCTACGTCGTCAAGGTGTCGAGCAAAGGCGTTCCGGCCACCACGCGCACCCGCGTGAGTGTCGCGACGACCTACATCAAGGCGGCGGAGATGTCGAACTACGGGGTTCGGGCCGTTCGGCTGAGCGATGGTCGCTATGCCGTCGCCTGGACCTCGACCGAGGTGAGCGACTTCTCCAAGACCGGTATCCGTCTGCGGTGGCTCGACAGTACCGGCAAACCGATCGGCGGGGCGGTGTTGGTCAACTCGAGCCTCACCGGTGTCTCGACGTCTCCGCGTCTGACGGCACTCTCCGGCGGGCGCTTGGGCATCGCCTGGATCCAAGACGAAGGCATGACCCGATATCACCGCGTCCGCTGGTACGCCGCCGCGGCTACACCCCTGACCGCGGTGCAGACCCTGCGCTCCGACACCGAGGTGTTCGACCTCGCCGGCCTGCAGATGACGACGATGAAGGACGGTCGCGTCCTCCAGGCGTGGCGCGCCTACGACACGACGCTCAAGCTCTACCGCATCCGCGGCGAGTTCCTCACCCCGCCGAAGTGATCCGATCGCCGGGCGACCGATAGAAGCGAGGCCGGGAGCGATCCCGGCCTTTGTCGTTTCGACGGGCCGCGGAGCCGTCGGGCGAGGGGAGGGCGCTTCGCCCCCGGGGTCGGGTCGCCCCGGCGCGGCGCAATGCACCCGGTCGATGGCCTGCGTTCGCCACCCCGAATGCGCGGAAGGCCGGGATCGCTCCCGGCCTTCCTTGCGTCTCGTCATGTCGTCGGGGTCGTGAGGCGCCTCAGAGGAAGCCCTTCTTCGACCACCAGCCCCGCTTCGGCGGCTGATCCGGCGGCAACTCGGTCGACACCGGCTCCGGCTTGGCCGGCACCTCCGGTTCCGCCGGGGCCTCGACCTCCGGTTCGGGAGCAGGGGCCGGCTCGGCCTCGACCGGCGTCGCCTCGACTTCGACCGGCGCAGCCTCGATCGGCTCGGCGACGACGACTTCGGCCGCCGGCGCCTCGACACCGTCCGCCTCGGCGCCGTCCGTCGCGGCCGCTTCCGCCGCGAGGGCCTCGGCGGCGGCGGCTTCTTCCGCAGCCTTGGCCTTGGCGGTCTTGCGCGGCGCCCGGGTGCGCTTCGGCTTCGCCGGAGCGGCGACCTCCTCGGCCGCCTTCACCTCGGCCTCGAGCGTCTCGCGATCGATCACGACGACGTCCGGGATCTCCTCGGCGACTTCGGCGACGGCGATTTCGACTTCGGCGGCCTCGCCGGTCTCGAACTCGGTCTCGCCGTCGGTCGCCTCGGGTCCCTCACCGCGGTTGCGACGGCCGCCGCGCCGACCACGCCGGCGCTTCTTGCGCGGCGAATCGCCGTTGCCGCCCTCGGCGGTCTCGACGCCTTCGGCATCGCCTTCGCCCTCGGATCCCTCGTCGCCTTCGTCACCGTCGCCGCCGAAGGACTCCGACCCTTCCGCGCCGCCGGCCTCGCCGCCGGTCTCGCCGTTGCGACCCCGGCCGCGCCGACGCCGACGACGTCGACGACGGCCGCCCTCGCTCTCGCCGCCGCGTTCACCCTCGCCGCGATCGCTCTGGTCGCGACGCGAGGTCTCGGCTTCGGACTCGGTTTCGTCCTCGATCTCGTCCTCGACGATCTCCTCTTCCGGCTCTTCGACCGGGATCGGGGTCACGACCACCTCGGGCCGCTCGCGCGGCACCACCGGATCGCCCTTCTCCACCAGATAGAGGTGACCCGCCTGGCTGGCGTGATCGTCGGCGAGGATCGTGATGTCGAGGCCGAAGCGGCGCTCGAGATCGGCGAGATGACCGCGCTTGTTGTTGAGGATGTAGAGCGCCACCGCGGTGCGGGTGCGCACGATCAGGTCGTGGGTGACGCTCTTCAGCATCGCTTCTTCGAGCGAGCGCAGCACGTGCAGCGCCACCGACTCGGTCGAGCGCACCATGCCGGTGCCGCCGCAGTGCGGGCAGATCACCATGGAGCTCTCGAGCACGCCGGTGCGGATGCGCTGGCGGCTCATCTCCATCAGGCCGAAATGCGAGATCCGACCGACCTGGATGCGGGCGCGGTCGTTCTTCAGGCACTCCTTGAGCTTGCGCTCGACCGCCCGGTTGTTGCGGTTCTCCTCCATGTCGATGAAGTCGATGACGATCAGGCCGGCGAGATCGCGCAGACGCAGCTGGCGGGAGACCTCTTCCGCCGCCTCGAGGTTGGTGGCGAGCGCCGTGTCCTCGATGTTGTGTTCGCGCGTCGACTTGCCCGAGTTGACGTCGATGGAGACGAGCGCCTCGGTCTGGTTGATGACGATGTAGCCGCCCGAACGCAGGGTGACTTGCGGGCTGAACATCGCGTCGAGCTGGCTCTCCACCCCGAAGCGGGTGAAGACCGGCGTCGGCTCACGGTAGTTCTGGACGTTCTTGGCATGGCTCGGCATGAGCATGCGCATGAAGTCCTTGGCCTCGCGATAGCCGTCTTCGCCGGCGACCAGGACTTCGTCGATGTCCTTGTTGTAGAGGTCGCGGATCGAGCGCTTGATCAGCGAGCCTTCCTCGTAGACCAGCTTCGGCGCCGAGGACTTCAGCGTCAGCTCGCGCACGTTCTCCCACAGGCGCAGGAGATATTCGAAGTCGCGCTTGATCTCGGCCTTGGTGCGGGCGGCGCCGGCGGTGCGCACGATGACGCCCATGCCCTCCGGCACCTCGAGCTCTTGGGCGATGGCCTTCAGGCGCTTGCGGTCGGTCGGCTGGGTGATCTTGCGGGAGATGCCGCCGCCGCGCGCGGTGTTGGGCATCAGCACCGAATAGCGGCCGGCGAGCGACAGGTAGGTGGTGAGAGCCGCGCCCTTGTTGCCGCGCTCCTCCTTGACCACCTGCACCAGCAGCACCTGACGGCGCTTGATCACTTCCTGGATCTTGTACTGGCGGCGCAGACGCTGCTGCGGGCGGCGCTCGGGCAGTTCCTCGAGGGCGTCCTCGGAGCCGACGCTCTCGACGCTGTCCTCGTCGCCCTCACCGGTGTCGTCGCCCTCGACGGCCTCGTCGCCCTCGGCGTCGGCGGCCTTGGCCTTGGGCTTGCGACGGCGGCTCTCCTCGCGGTCGGCCTCGGAGTGCATCCGGGCCTCTTCCTCGAGCAGCGCCAGACGGTCGGCGGTCGGGATCTGGTAGTAGTCGGGGTGGATCTCGGAGAAGGCGAGGAAGCCGTGGCGATTGCCGCCGTAGTCGACGAACGCCGCCTGCAGCGACGGTTCGACCCGGGTCACCTTGGCGAGATAGATGTTACCCCTGAGCTGCTTCTTGGAGGCGGACTCGAAGTCGAATTCCTCGACGCGGCTGCCGCGCACCACGACCACCCGGGTCTCTTCCGGGTGGGTGGCGTCGATGAGCATCTTGTTGGCCATGAGGCATGAACTCCACGACCCGCGACCGTGATGTCGTCCCGAGGAGGACGACGCCGAACGGGCGAGCCGGATCTGTCTGATGAAGGAAAGAAGTCGAATGGATCGCGGCGACGGCCGAGGAACCGGAGACGAAGCGACGGACGGTCCTGCGGTGCTCCGCAGCGGCCGTCTTCTCCCTCGTCGTCTTCGCGTTCGGCATGGCCGTGGATCGACCCGTCGGTTCGAAAAGACCGGAAGGCGGATCGCCCGGCCGGTCTCGTGTTGAGATCCGTCTGCCGACCGGGTGCGAAAAACGCATCGTTCGACGACGGTCAACGGGGCGCGAGCCCCGCTTGCGAGAGCCCCGGACGCACCGACGATCCTCGCGTCGACGCCACCCGGCACCCAGGAGCTTCCTCCTCACCGCTGCCGTGAGCCGGTCGCGATCCGGATCCCGCACGAAGCGGGGGCCTCGGCCCCCGATCATGGTCCCGACACGGGCGAAACTCGCCGTGGCACCGATCGACGCGGGTTCGAGGCCGAACCGGACGACGTCGTGGGCGTGGGACTGGACCACCGGATCGTTCACCGGTTCCGGATCTTCCGTCGGGCGATACGCCGCCCCGCGACGGATTCGGAAGGAGAACGAATTCCTTGGCGACATACTTACGGTTCGCGCCCGGTCAATGCAAGCCGCACGCCGCGGCCGTCTCCGGCTTCTCGTGACGTCGTGCCGCGCGTCCACCAGAGCCGGACGAGGACAGCGTCAACGGGGAGTTAACGGGCGCCGCGTCATCGTTTATCACCGGGATCGCGAAACCATCGACGGAACGGGGTGCTTCGGCGTGAAACGAGCGGCGACCAAGGGCATGGCGAGGGCAGGGGGGCGGTTCGTCCGCCTCGTCGCGGCCCTGTGCGCGGTGTCCGGCCTTCTCTCGGCGTTCGCGGCGGGAGCGACCGACGCCGCGCAGCCGGCGGGGATCGGCGATCTCGTCGCCGCCGCCGGTCGCGCCTCGACCGCGGTGCCCACCAAGGCGCATCCCGGCGACGGCGCCGTCGTGCTCTCCGGCTGGTCGGTCGGTGGCGACGAGGCCCACACCGTCGTCACGGTCGACCTCTCGCGCCCGTCGCGCCTGCGCGTCTTCACTCTCGCCGAACCGACCCGGGTGGTGATCGACCTGCCGGCGTCGCGATTCGACCCGGCCGGCGACGGTGCGCGCGGTGGACGGGGGCTCGTCGCCGCCTGGCGCTTCGGCGCCCATGCCGCCGGCCGCTCCCGTCTGGTGATCGACACCCGCGGCGCCGTGGCGATCGCGCGGGCCGCCTTCGACCCTTCGGCCCCGGCCGATCGCCCCCGCCTCGTGATCGAACTCGTTCCCTCGAACGCCGAGGCGATGCGGGCGGCCGCGCCGATCGAACTCGCCCCGGCCGCCGATGCGACGACCGCGACCACCAAAGCCTCGCCCGCCCCCGTGTCGATGGCGGCCACCACGGCGACCCGGCCGGTGGTGGTGATCGACGCCGGCCACGGCGGCGGCGATGCCGGCACCGTCAGCCCGGCCTCCGGTCGACCGGAGAAGTCGGTGGTGTTGGACATGGCGACGGTGCTCGCCCGCCGTCTGCGCGAGACCGGCCGCTACGAAGTGGTGATGACCCGCACGGAAGACGTCTTCATCGGCCTCGGCGAGCGGGTGCGGATCGCTCGGGCCCACCGCGCCGATCTGTTCCTGTCGATCCACGCCGACGCCGAATACGACCATTCGGTGCGCGGCGCGACCGTCTATACGCTCGCCGAGAAGGCCTCCGACGAGCAGGCGGCGGCACTGGCGGCCAAGGAGAACCAGTCGGACGCCCTCGCCGGCCACGTGGTGGAAGAGTCCGAATCCGAGGTCGCCGACATCCTCGCCGACCTCACGCTGCGTGAGACCCGCCGCCTCAGCCACGCCTTCGCCCGCGACCTCCTCGACGAATACCGGCGCAACGGCCGACTGGTGAAGAACGCGCCGCATCGCCAGGCCGGCCTGAAGGTCCTGCGCGCCCACGACGTCCCCTCCGCCCTGGTCGAACTCGGCTTCCTCTCCAACAAAGAGGACGAGGCGCTGCTCACCTCGCCGGACTGGCGCGAGAAGACGGCGGCGTCGCTGATCGCCGCGATCGATCACTGGTTCGCCGGCCGAGACCCGTTCGCGGCCCCGTCGAAGGATGTGGGTGCCCGCGCCCCAGCTTCGCCATAAACTTGAAAAACAAAGGCGAGGCGCCTAAAGCTCGCCCGTGCTTCGCGTCCTCCTCGGCGGGAGGGCGATGTGGCATGCCTCGTTGGCGGGCGAGGGTGATCGGGGCGGTCGGCGGATCGGCCCGGAAGAGGCGATGTGACGATCGTGGCGACGACGGTCCCCGGCGCGAGCGCGGGGATGGTGACGTTCGCGCCCGGATACGGTCGCCGAGACGACGATTCGGCCCCGCCGAGCGACATCGAGACGGACCCGCGGCCTCATCCGGAGGGCCGTCGGCGACAGCCAGGGAAGATCGGGCGGCATGTTCCTGTTGCGCTTCATCGGCTACTTGTTCGGCATCGGCACCGTGGCCCTGCTCCTCGCGGCCGGCGGTGGCTGGATGGCCTACAAGTACGTCGAGCGGGATCTGCCCGACTACACCGCGCTCAAGAACTACGAGCCGCCGGTGATGAGCCGCGTCCACGCCGCCAACGGTGAACTCGTCGCCGAATACGCCCACGAGCGCCGCCTGTTCCTGCCCAGCCAGGCGATCCCGCAGCTGCTCAAGAACGCCTTCCTCTCGGCCGAGGACAAGAACTTCTACGAGCACGTCGGCCTCGATCCGGAAGGCATCCTGCGCGCCGCGATCGTCACCATCCAGAACAAGCTGACCGGCCGCCGCCCGCAGGGCGCCTCGACCATCACCCAGCAGGTCGCCAAGAACTTCCTGCTCACCAACGAGCAGACCTTCGAGCGCAAGATCAAGGAGGCGATCCTCGCCGTCCGCATCGAGACCGCCTATTCGAAGGAAGAGATCCTCGAGCTCTACATGAACCAGATCTATCTGGGCGTGGGAGCCTACGGGGTCGCGGCCGCCGCGCTGCTCTATTTCGACAAGTCGGTTCACGAACTGACCATCGCCGAGTCGGCCTATCTCGCCGCTCTGCCCAAGGCGCCCTCCAACTATCACCCGATCCGCAACGCCGATGCCGCGCTCGCCCGCCGCAACTGGGTGATCGGGCAGATGGCCACCAACAACTTCATCACCCAGGACGAGGCGGACAAGGCCAAGGCCGAGCCGTTCCGGGTGGTGCAGCGCACCACCGGCCCGCACATCTTCGCCGCCGATTACTTCGCCGAAGAGGTCCGCCGCCAGCTCATCGAGCGCTACGGCGAGAAGGGCCTCTACGAGGGCGGTCTGTCGGTGCGCACCACGCTCGACCCGCGCTATCAGCTCATCGCCCGCAAGGCGCTGATGAAGGGGCTGATGAACTACGACATGGACAACGGATGGCGCGGCGCCGTCGCCAAGCTCCAGCTCGGCGGCGACTGGGGCCCGCCGCTCGCCGACGTCAAGGCGCTCGCCGACGTACCGGAATGGCGCCTCGCCGTCGTCCTCTCGGTCGGTGACGCCGAGGCGCAGATCGGCCTGCAGCCGCCGCGGCTGGTCACCGGCGCCGTGTCCACCGAGCGCGAACGCGGCGTCGTGCCGCTCGAGCAGATGAAGTGGGCGACCCGTCTGGCCGAAGGCACCAAGCGCGCCGCCATCGGTCGCGGCGCCGCCGCGGTGCTGATGCCCGGCGATGTCGTCTACGTCGAGCGGGTCGCCAGCGTCGGCGACCGCCCGGTGTGGCGCCTGCGTCAGGTGCCGGAGATCGCCGGTGCGCTCGTCGCCATGGACCCCCACACCGGCCGCGTGCTGGCGGTGACCGGCGGCTTCTCCTTCGCCGAGTCGGAGTTCAACCGCGCCACCCAGGCGTGGCGTCAGCCCGGTTCGTCGTTCAAGCCCTTCGTCTACGCCGCCGCCCTCGACAACGGCTACACCCCGTCGTCGCTGGTGCTCGACGGCCCGATCGAGATCCAGACCGGCCCCGGCCAGCCGGTGTGGAAGCCGGAGAACTATTCGCAGAAGTTCTACGGCCCCTCGACCCTGCGCGTCGGCATCGAGCAGTCGCGCAACACCATGACGGTGCGGCTGGCCAAGGACATGGGCATGCCGCTGGTGGTCGAATACGCCAAGCGCTTCGGCATCTACGACGAGCTCGGCGCCTATCTGCCGATGTCGCTGGGCGCCGGCGAGACCACGGTGCTGCGCCTGACCTCGGCCTATGCGACCATCGCCAACGGCGGCCGCAAGGTGACGGCGTCGTTCATCGACCGCATCCAGGACCGCTGGGGCAAGACCGTGTTCAAGCACGACAAGCGGATCTGCGAGGGCTGCGACGCGGCGAAGTGGGATCATCAGGACGAGCCGCAGCTGATCGACGAGCGCGAGCAGGTGCTCGACCCGATGACCGCCTATCAGATCACCTCGATCATGGAAGGCGTCGTCCAGCGCGGCACCGCGACCGTTCTGTCCGATCTGAAGCGCCCGATCGCCGGCAAGACCGGCACCACCAACGACGAGAAGGACGTCT
>ERZ1645187.4086-NODE-4086-length-11935-cov-102.172811_pt1 | contig 11935 bp, 10 predicted proteins | sample MGYA00575352_ERZ1645187 | MGnify/ENA primary metagenome ERZ1645187 (study PRJEB40837, sample SAMN11349314) | freshwater sediment metagenome | isolation source: river sediment | host: Sediment | place: India: Wazaribad , New Delhi | collected 2017-02-21 ... | reverse complement strand
GGGTCGGCGCCTGCTGGCCCTATGTCGAGGCCTATTGGAAGCAGTTCGTCTACGGTCGCTATCCGGCGGACGAGCGTTGGCGGGCGACGCTGGTCTTCGCGTTGTTCGCCGCGACGCTGATCCCGCTGGCCATCCCCAAACTGCCCTACAAGCGCGCCAACGTGCTGGCGTTCCTGGTGGTCATGCCGATCGTCTCCTTCTTCCTCCTCACCGGTGGTGTGTTCGGGCTGGAGAAGGTCGAGACGACGCTGTGGGGCGGCCTGCTGGTCACGTTGATCGTCTCGGTGACCGGCATCGTCTGCTCGTTGCCGATCGGCATCGTGCTGGCGCTCGGGCGGCGGTCGAAGCTGCCGATCATCCGCATCATCTGCGTGGTGATCATCGAATTCTGGCGCGGTGTGCCGCTGATCACCGTGCTGTTCATGGCCTCGAACATGCTGCCGCTGTTCATGCCGGCGGGCTGGGACGTCGACAAGCTCCTGCGGGCGCTGATCGGCGTGGCGATCTTCACCGGCGCCTATCTCGCCGAGACGATCCGCGGCGGCCTGCAGGCGATCCCCAAGGGTCAGTACGAGGGCGCCATGGCGCTCGGCCTCGGCTACTGGCAGATGATGGGCCTGATCGTCATGCCGCAGGCGCTGAAGATGGTCATTCCCGGCATCGTCAACAGCTTCATCTCGCTGTTCAAGGACACGACGCTGGTGCTGATCGTCTCGATCTTCGACCTGCTCGGCATGATCCAGGCGTCGCTCGCCGATCCGGTGTGGATCTCGCCGGTGACCGGCAAGACCGGCTACCTGGTGGCGGCGATGACCTTCTGGGTCTTCTGCTTCGGCATGAGCCGCTATTCGCAATGGATGGAACGCCGGCTCGCCACCGGTCACAAGCGCTGACGAGCGAAGGATTTTCGACATGACCGACATCGCCACCGCCGCGACCGCCACCGCCCGCACCGCCGCCGACACCTCCGTTCCCGCCGTCCAGATGATCGGCGTCAACAAGTGGTACGGCGACTTCCACGTCCTCAAGGACATCGACCTCACCGTGATGAAGGGCGAGAAGATCGTCATCTGCGGGCCGTCGGGCTCCGGCAAGTCGACGATGATCCGCTGCATCAACCGGCTCGAGGAGCATCAGGCCGGCCGCATCGTCGTCGCCGGCACCGAGCTCACCGAGGATCTGAAGCGCATCGACGAGATCCGCCGCGACGTCGGCATGGTGTTCCAGCACTTCAACCTCTTCCCCCACCTGACGATCCTCGAGAACTGCACGCTCGCGCCGATCTGGGTGAAGAAGATGGCGAAGAAGGACGCCGAGGAGGTGGCGATGCACTACCTCAAGCGGGTGCGCATCCCCGAGCAGGCGCTGAAGTATCCCGGCCAGCTCTCCGGCGGCCAGCAGCAGCGCGTCGCCATCGCCCGCTCGCTGTGCATGAACCCGAAGATCATGCTGTTCGACGAGCCGACCTCGGCGCTCGATCCGGAGATGGTCAAGGAGGTGCTCGACACCATGGTCGGCCTCGCCAACGAGGGCATGACCATGCTGTGCGTCACCCACGAGATGGGCTTCGCCCGTCAGGTCGCCGACCGGGTGATCTTCATGGACGCCGGCCAGATCATCGAGGCGAACGAGCCCAACGCCTTCTTCGCCAACCCGCAGCACGAGCGTACCAAGCTGTTCCTCAGCCAGATCCTGCACTGAGGAACGGGCGCCCCCGGCGGGGCGGCGAGACGAGACGGACGACGGCGATCGGCGGCGCGGGCCACCGGTCGCCGTTCTCGTTCGGGGGGACGGTTCACGCGCGAACACACGCCCTTCCTTCTCCCCTTGCGGGAGAAGGGAGCGCGCCGCCCATCCTCAGATGTCGAGCTCCAGCTCGTCGGCGAAGGCGGCGCGTTCCTGGATGAAGGAGAAGCGGGCCTCGGGCTTGTTGCCCATCAGGCGTTCGACCGAATCCGCCGTCGGTTGCTCGCTGTCGTCGAGGATGGCGACGCGCAGCAGGGTGCGCGTCTGCGGGTCCATCGTCGTCTCCTTGAGCTGGTTCGGCATCATCTCACCGAGGCCCTTGAAGCGGCCGATGTCGGGCTTCTTGTTCTTGAAGATCGTCCGCATCAGCTCCTCGCGATGGGCCTCGTCGCGGGCATAGAGCGTCTTCGCCCCGTGGGTCAGCCGGTAGAGCGGCGGCACCGCGAGGAAGAGGTGGCCGTTCCTGACGAGGTTCGGCATCTCGCGCCAGAAGAAGGTGACGAGCAGCGAGGCGATGTGGGCGCCGTCGACGTCGGCGTCGGTCATCACGATGATCTTGTCGTAGCGCAGGTCCTCGTCGCGATAGGCCGAGCGCAGGCCGCAGCCGAGCGCCTGGACGAGGTCGGCGAGCTGCTGGTTGGCCCCCAGCTTGTCGCGCGTCGCCGAGGCGACGTTGAGGATCTTGCCGCGCAGCGGCAGCACCGCCTGGGAGCGGCGGTCGCGCGCCTGCTTGGCCGAGCCGCCGGCCGAGTCGCCCTCGACGATGAAGAGCTCGGAGCCCTGCGCAGCGGAATTCGAACAGTCGGCGAGCTTGCCCGGCAGGCGGAGCTTGCGGACCGCGGTCTTGCGCAGAACCTCCTTCTCCTGGCGACGCTTGAGGCGTTCCTCGGCGCGCTCGATGGTCCAGTCGAGGAGCTTCGCGGCATTGTTGGGCGAGGCGGCGATCCAGTGGTCGAAGGCGTCCTTGATCGCCGTCTCGACGATGCGGCTGGCTTCCTGGGTCGCCAGCTTGTCCTTGGTCTGGCCGACGAACTCCGGCTCGCGGATGAAGACCGAGAGCATGGCGCCGGACGAGGTCATGACGTCGTCGGTGGTGAGCACCCCGGCGCGCTTGTTGCCGACGAGATCGGCGTAGGACTTCAGCCCGCGCAGCAGCGCGATGCGGAAGCCCGCTTCGTGGGTGCCGCCCTCCGGCGTCGGCACGGTGTTGCAGTAGGAGGAGACGAAGCCGTCGCCGGCGAACCAGGCGACCGCCCATTCGACCGCGCCGTGGCCGGAGGTCTTGGCGGTCTTGCCGGCGAAGAAGTCCTCGCAGACGAGGCGCTCGCCCTTCAGCCGCTCGGCGAGGAAGTCCTTGAGGCCGCCGGGGAAATGGAAGACGGCCTTGTCGGCGACTGGGTCGGACGCGGAGATGCATTCCGGCGCGCAGGACCAGCGGATCTCGACGCCGCCGAACAGATAGGCCTTGGAGCGCGCCATCCGATAGATGCGCTCCGCCTTGAACTTGGCACCCTCGCCGAAGATCTGCGGATCGGGGCGGAAGCGCACCGTGGTGCCGCGGCGGTTCATCACCTCACCGAGGCTCTCCAGCCCCCCCTGCGGCGCGCCGCGCGAGAAGCGTTGGCGATAGAGCCGGCGGTTCTTGGCGACCTCGACCTCGAGGAATTCGGAGAGCGCGTTGACCACCGAGACGCCGACGCCGTGCAGACCGCCGGAGGTCTCGTAGGCCTTGCCGTCGAACTTTCCGCCCGAGTGCAGCATGGTCATGATGACTTCGAGGGCGGACTTGTCCGGGAACTTCGGATGCGGATCGACCGGGATGCCGCGGCCGTTGTCGGTGATGGTCAGCGTGCCGTCGGCATCGAGGGCGACTTCGATGAAGGAGGCGTGGCCGGCCACCGCCTCGTCCATCGAATTGTCGATCACCTCGGCGAAGAGATGGTGCAGCGCCTTCTCGTCGGTGCCGCCGATGTACATGCCGGGACGGCGGCGCACCGGCTCCAGCCCCTCCAGCACCTCGATGTGGGAGGCGTCGTAGTCGCTCTCGCCCGGGGTGGCGCGCTTGGCGGCGGCAGCCTGGGAGAGTGCCGCCTTGACGGCCTCGGCCTTGGCGGCCGGCGTCTTCACCGGCGCCTTGCGCGCCGCCGCCGCTCCGCCGAAGAGATCGTCACTCGCCATGCCTCGCCATCCGTGTCTGCTGCGCCCCGCCGGCGGTCGGCGGGAAGGGGGACGGTCATAGCCCGACCGGCCGCCCGAATCACCCGCATTCTGTCACGGATCCCGAGCCGGCGGAAATTCGTTCGTTTTTTGTTCCGCTCGATGCCATCCGGCCCGGGCGGCGGGCGGCGGGTGGAGGGGGCGGCCGCGGCGAGGCCCGTGCCGCGCCCGTATCGCCGTCTCGGGGTGCGAACCGAAACTTCACGGCTCGGCGCTAGAGATCGAGGCCGATCCGGATGGGGCCGGAACGATCGACCGCGAGCGGCGCGGGTCGTCTCCGCCGTCGCGACGTCGGACCGGGGTTGGGGGACTTCGCATGAATGCAGAGGCGAGGCGACCGCCGATCGGAGCGGGTGATCGCCGGGCGTGGATCGGCATCGGCCTCGCCGTCGCGCTCGGTGCGGCGCTGCGCATCGCCGGGGCGCTCGGTGACCTGTGGTTCGACGAGGTGTGGTCGGTCGATCTGATCCGGCCGATCGGCTCGATCGGCGGCATCTTCTGGGGCATCAATCACGACAACAACCACTTCCTCAATTCGCTGTGGATGTGGGCCGTCGGGCTCGATGCCTCGCCGCTCGTCCTGCGCGCCGCCTCGATCGCGGTGGGGATCGTCGCGGTCGCCGCCGCCGGGCTGATCGGCCTGAGCCGCTCACCGGCGACGGCGGTCGCCTCGGCATTGGCCGTGGCGATCGCCTATGGCGAGGTCCACTATGCCTCGGAGGCGCGGGGATGGTCGGGGATGGTCGCCTGCTTCCTGGTCGAGATCCTGCTCCTCGAGCGGGCGCTCGCCCGTGAGCCGACGGTCGGGCTCGCGTTGGCGATTGCCGCCGTGGCGGTCGTCGGGCTGGGCTGGCAGATGTTCATGCTGCCGGCGCTGTTCGTCCTCGGCCTGTGGGCGGTCAATGCGATCGGCATGCGGACCCGGGACCTCGGAGCGATCCTATCCGGGGCCTTCGCGGTCTTCTGGGCGGCCGGGCTGGGGGTCGGAGCGGTGTTGGCGGGGCTCGTCGCAATCCGCTCCACCCACGGGATGACCGGCGGCGGGATCGCCACCTTCACCCTGCCCGATCTCGTCGACGGTTACGGCACCATGCTCGCTCGCGTCGCCGGCGTTCCCGAGGGCGTTCCGCCGGCCGTGACGCTCGCTGGGGCCTGCGTCCTGCTCGCTCTGGCGACCGCCCTGACCCGAGGGCGCGGCGACGACCGCATCGGGCTGTGGCTCGCCTTTCTCGTCGGACTGCCGATCCTGATGATCGCGGTGCGGCTGCCCAACGTCGAGATGCCGCGCTACTTCCTCGCCCCGGCGACGGTGTTCATGCTGATGCTCGCCGAGACGATCGTCGCCGCCTGGACCCGTGGCGGGGCGATGCGGCTCGTCGCCGTCGTCCTCGCCGGCGGCTTCCTCTTCGGCAACGGCCATGCGCTCGCCCGTTTCCTCGCCGAGGGGCGCGGCCATTATTCCGAGGCGGTCGCGTTCATGGCGGCGGAAGGGCCGATCGTCGCTTCGGGCGATCACGACCTGCGCGGCATGAAGCTGCTGCTCCACCATGCCCGCCGCCTCGGGGTCGAGGCGCGGTGGATCGAGACACGTGAGCTCTGCCGCGATCTGCCGCGCTGGCTGGTGGTCGAGGACAGCTGGCGCTGGAACGAGCGGATGCGGCCGATCGTCATCGACTGCCCGATCGCCTTCTCTCGCGCCTTCCGTGCCGGTCAATGGGGCATGTCGGGAGCGTCGTGGACCGTCTACCGGGTCGAGGGGCGCTCGGCGGTGCTCTCCGAGGTCGATCCCGAGACGCCGTGAGGCGTCCGGTTCAGGTCTCGGCGGTGCGGCGGGCGGCGGCAACCAGTGTCCAGGTGTAGATCACCAGGGCGGTCCAGATCAGGCCGAAGGCGGCGAGCTTCAGCGGGCCGAAGGCCTCGTCGAAGACGAAGACGGCGATGAGGAAGATCATCGTCGGCGCCGAATACTGCATCACCGCGATGGTCGAGAGCCGGAGCCGCTTGGCGCCGACGGCGTAGAGCATCAGCGGCACGGCGGTGACGAGGCCGGAGCCGATCAGGAGAGCGGTGTCGGTCCAGCCGGTGTGGAAGAGGTGGGAGGTTCCGTGTGCCTCGAACCAGCCGTAGAGCGCCAGTGCCGGCGGCGTCAGCAGCGTCACCTCCAGCAGGAAGCCCTGGACCGGCTCGACCGGCAGCGTCCGCTTGAAATAGGCGTAGAAACCCCAGGTGACGGTCAGTGCGATCGATACCCAGGGCAGGCCGCCGGCCTCCCAGGTGAGCAGCGCCACCGCGAGGGCGGCGAGCACGATCGCCACGATCTGGGGGCGCGACAGCCGCTCGCCGATCAGCACGGCGGCGAGGAAGACCGAGAACAGCGGGTTGATGTAGTAGCCGAGCGCCGTCTCCAGCGCCCGCCCGGCACCGATCGCCCAGACGTAGATGCCCCAGTTGATCGAGATCAGCGTCGCCGTCGTCAGCGCCATCGCCAGGGACCGCGGCGTGGTCAGCGCCCGAAACCAGTCGCCGGCGCGGCCCTGCCACCAGACGACGGCACCGGCGATCGGCAGCGACCACAGGATTCGGTGCGGCACCACCTCCCAGGCGGGGACGTGCGCCAGCGCCTTCATGTAGAGCGGCAGGAAGCCCCAGATGAAATAGGCACCGCCGGCGAAGAGGAAGCCTTCCCGGGTGTCGTGGTGGTCCGTTCGGGACATGGGGGCCTTGCGAGCCGCGGGCTCGTCTGGAGAAGCGGGAACGGCGCAGTCTGCCTTCACTCGGGGCGGGAGTCCCGGCCGCGGAAGCGACGCTGGTATCCGGCGTCGTAGAGGGCGCTCTCGCGCACCATCTCGGCGGCGAGGGCGCGGCCGACGAGGATCAGCGCGGTGCGCTCCAGCCCGCCGGCGGCGGCGAGATCGGCCTCGATCGAGGCGAGGGTGCCGCGGATCACCTTCTCGTCGGGCCAGGTGGCGCGGAAGACGATCGCCACCGGGCAATCGGCGCCGTAGGCCGGCGTCAGCTCGGCGACGATCTTCGGCAGGACGTGGATCGACAGGTGGATCGCCAGCGTCGCCCGGGTGGCGGCGAAGGCCTCCAGCGTCTCGGTCTCCGGCATCGCCGAGGCGCGGCCGGAGGTGCGGGTCAGCACCAGCGACTGGGCGACCTCGGGAAGGGTCAGTTCCTGGCCGAGGACGGCGGCGGCGGCGGCGAAGGAGGGAACGCCGGGCGTCACCGTGTAGGGAATACCGTGCGCCTCCAGCCGGCGGATCTGCTCGCCCATGGCGCTCCACACCGAGAGATCACCGGAATGGAGCCGGGCGACGTCCTCGCCGGCCGCATGGGCGCGGACGAACTCGGCCTCGATCTCGTCGAGCGACAGGGGCGCGGTGTCGACGATGCGGGCGTCGGGGTGGGCGTGGGCGAGGAGTTCCGGCGCGATGATCGAGCCGGCCCACATCACCACCGGGCAGCTCGCGAGCAGGTCGCGGCCGCGGACGGTGATGAGGTCGGCGGCGCCGGGGCCGGCGCCGATGAAATGCACGGTCATGCTTTGCGGTCTCCGCTCGCGTCTCCGCCGATCGCCACCGCCACCGTGGCGCCACGATCGGCCATTCGTTCCACCACCAGACGCGCCGTCGGGCCGGCGCCGGCGAGCGCCGCGCCTTCCGCGATCGATGGTACGCCGAAGAGTTCCACCACCTTCTCCGAGCGCGTCGCCACCTTGTCCGCCACCGCCGCCAGCGCGGCACGCGGCAGATGGACGAGGGCGAGGCCGAGCGCGGCGGCGGCCTCGCCGATGCCGGGCTCGGACTGCTTGTCGACGACGGTGAACATCGCCGCCGGGGTTCCCGGCCGGGCGCTCGCCTCGAGGGCGCGCTCGACCAGATCGGCGATGATCTCGCCCGAAACCCCGGAGCGGCAGCCGACCCCGACGGCGAGGAAGGGGCGGGGGGTCATCCCTCGGCCTCCACAGACTCGTCCACAGCTTCTCCACCGCTCGTCCACAGGGTCTCCATCGAGCCGTCCCCGGGCTTTTCCCAAGCCCATTGGACGATCGGCATCGCCGGTTTGAAGCCGTGGAAGCGGCCCAGCGGCACGGCTCGGGCGATCGAGATCTGAGTCAGTTCGCCGCCGAAGGATCGGGCATGGCCGATCACCTCGGCCTGGGTCTCGAGCGTCACGGCGTTGATCACCAGCCGGCCACCGGGGGCGAGGCGAGCCATGCAGAGCTTCACCAACTCGGTATCGGAGCCGCCGCCGCCGAGGAAGACGGCGTTGGGCGTCGCCAGCCCGGCGAGCGCGGCGGGGGCCAGCCCCGCGACGATCGCGAGATCCGGCACGCCGAAGGCGGCGGCGTTGCGACTGATCCGGGCGAGGCGATCGGGGCGCGGCTCGATGGCGATCGCCCGGTTCTTCGGGTCGGCGAGCATCCACTCGATCGAGATCGAGCCGGTGCCGGCGCCGACGTCCCACAGGAGTTCGCCGTGGCGCGGCGCCAGCTTCGACAGGGTGACGGCGCGGACCTCGCGCTTGGTGATCTGGCCGTCGTTGTCGAAGAAGTGGTCGGGGATGCCGGCGGCGAGCGGCAGGACGCGGGCACCCACGTCCGCCACCACTTCGATCGCCACGGTGTTCAGGGGATCGAGATCGGCGCGAGCGAAATCGTTCGCCGTCGTAGCATGGACGCGCTCACGGACACCGCCCATCGCCTCGAGGACGATCAGCCGGGAGCGGCCCATGCCGTTCAGCCTCAGGTGCTCGGCGAGGCGCCCCGGCGTGGTGCCGTCCCAGGAGAGTACCAGGATGCGGCGGCCGGGCTGGAGATGCGGCACGATCTTCTCGAAGGCGCGGCCGTGCAGCGTGACGAGCGCGCAGTCCTGCACCGCCCAGCCGACGCGCGCCGCCGCCATCGAGAAGGCCGACGGGGCAGGGATCGTGACGTATTCGGTCGGCGGCACCTGACGCGCGAGCAGCGAGCCGACGCCGTAGGAGAAGGGGTCTCCGGAGGCGAGCACCGCCACCGGACGGCCGCGCATGGCGAGGATCGCCGGGAAGGCGTCGGTGAGCGGCGACGGCCAGGCGAGCTTCTCGCCCGCGACATCGCCGACGAGATCGAGATGACGCTTGCCGCCGACGACGAGTTCGGCTTGATCGAGGAGCCGGCGCGCGGCAGGAGAGAGGCCGTCGAGGCCGTCTTCGCCGAGGCCGAGGATGGCGAGCCACGGTCGGGTGGCGGCCGGATCGATCATGGTGGTCTCCCGGAGGGGGCGATGCGGATTCTGGTGCTGGGTGGTACCACGGAAGCGAGCCGTTTGGCGAAGGCCTTGGCGACGCGTTCCGACCTCGAGGCGACGCTTTCGCTCGCCGGGCGCACCGAAGCGCCGGCGGCACAGCCGATCCCGACCCGCGTCGGCGGCTTCGGCGGCGTCGAGGGGTTGGCCGCCCATCTGCGGGACCAGGCGATCGACGTGCTCGTCGATGCCACCCATCCGTTCGCGGCGCAGATCTCGAAGAATGCGGCCGAGGCGGCGAAGCTGACGGGCACGCCGATCGTCGCCTTCGTCCGGCCGGCGTGGGCGCGCGAAGCCGGCGACCGTTGGATCGAGGTCGAGAGCCTCGACGCGGCGGCGCTGGCGATCGGCGATGCGCCTCGGCGGGTGCTGCTCACCACCGGGCGGTTGGGGCTGGTGTCCTTCGAGGTGGCGCCGCAGCACCACTATCTGATCCGCACCATCGATCATCCCGGCGATCTGCCGGGCCTGCCGGATCACGCGCTGCTCCTCGATCGCGGGCCGTTCGATCTCGAGGGCGAACGGACGCTGATGACGCGCGAGCGGGTCGAGGTGGTCGTGACCAAGAACTCGGGCGGGTCGGCGACCTACGCGAAGATCGTCGCGGCACGGGAGCTCGGTCTGCCGGTGATCGTCGTGCAGCCGCCGACGCGGCCGGACGTGCGCGAGGTCCACGACGTCGAGGCGGTGTTCCGGTTCATCGCGGGCGTGCGGACAGCGTAGGGTGAAGAGAGCCGAAGGCGAATGGCACCGGCGGCGCCCGAGGGAACACGGGCGGATCGGCGATCGCGGCGACGGATCTCGGCGGGCATGAGGTGAGGCGGGCGAAGCCCACGGTGCAACTCGCTCCGCTCGTTGCACCCCCCCGCCCACACCCCACGGCCGACATTCTCACTTCGGCATCGGCGTCTTGTAGATCCTGCGGAAGATCTGATCGGCCTCGAGGCGCGCGCGGTTCTGTTCGTCCGCGGTCAGGTTCTGGCGGCAGTCGATCTGGACGTTCTGCGTGTCCGACGCGTCGGCCTTGGGGTGTTTCGCCGCGACGATGACGAGGCGCCAGGCGCAGGCCTTGATGTCGTCGATCGGCTCGACCCCGTCGCAGCCGTCGGAATAGCACCAGGCGATGTTGCGTTGGTTCTGATAGGTGCCGGCCATGGCACGGGTCATCTCGTCGGCCCAATGGGCGCGCTGGGCCTCGGTGACGATGTATTTCAGCTTGGGCAGATACCGGGCGAGGGCAGGGACCGTCTGGAACACCTGTTCGCGGCCGGGCGAGGGCGTCAGATCGCAGAGCCGGGCCGAGGTCGGCGACAGTGCCGAGAAGCCGGGATGGTCGCCGCCGCCGATGAGGAAATCGGCGCGGCGATCGGGCGAGGCGAGGCCGGAGAGCGTCGCCGGTGAGGCGCGGAGCTTCATCGTCAGGGCGATGTGGGCGCCCCAACCGAGGCGACGGATGGCGATCGAGCGCTCGTCGGTGACGACCGCCGTCAGGCCGGAGACGTCGGCGGCGTGGGTGGTGAAGAGAGGTGCGCAGGCCCGCTCGAATTCGCCGAGCGCCTTGTCGGCGAGGTCGCGGGTGACCTTGTCGGTCGCCATCTCGACCGAGATCGCGGTCGGATCCGACGAACAGGCGGTGGCGGCGAGGCCGAGGAGGACCACTGCGAGGGAGCGAGAGGGCAGGGGCGAGAGGGCGCGCGGCATGGTGGCTGTCCCGGTTCTTTTTCCGATCGTGCGCCGATTTCCTTGATGGATGGTTCCCGGGTGGCGCGATCGGGCGGTCTGCGACGGGGAGGGTGGAACGCGCGGCGAAATCGGAAATCTCTCATCGAATCAACGGCTCATTAACCATGAGATGGTCGAATGACGCGGTCGGGGTCCCGAGTACGGACCTTTCCCACGCGGATCCAGTCGAGGCGTCGGTTCTCATGTCCACGCGGCAACGCAAGAAGTCCTATCTCCGTCCGTTGATCGTTCCCGTCATCGCACTCGGCTTCTCCGGCTACTTCGCTTGGCACGGTTGGCACGGCTCCTTCGGCATCGAGGCACGGCGCCATCTGGCGGTGGAGGCGGCGAGGCTCGACGGCGAACTGGAGAAGGTCAAGGCGGAACGGCGGGCGGTCGAGCGCCGGGTGGCGCTGCTGCGCTCGGCGAGCCTGGAGAGCGACATGCTCGACGAACGCGCCCGCGAGATCCTCGGCTTCGCCAATTCCAACGAGATCGCGATCGTCGCGGGCGCGGCGCCGTCCAAGCCGATGAACCGAAATCGAGTTCAATGACGAGAATGAACCGATTTTCGGTTCATTGAAAAATTCGTGTTGCGCAGCAGTATGTTGATGGTGCTCCGCACCCGTAGCTCCGCCGCTTGCCAAGGCGTGTGGACACTCTATCCTCCCCTCATCGAGATCGGCTCGACGCCGACCAACGGGAGGACCAGATGGCCACGGCCAAATCGACCAAGAGCAAGGCGGTCCAGGAGACCGGACCGGCGCCGTTCGATCGCGACGACGAACTCTCCGCCTATCGTCAGATGCTGCTGATCCGCCGCTTCGAGGAGAAGGCGGGTCAGATGTACGGCATGGGCCTGATCGGCGGCTTCTGCCACCTCTACATCGGCCAGGAAGCGGTCGTGGTCGGCATGCAGATGGCGATGGAGGAGGGCGATCAGTTCATCACCTCCTACCGCG